>Ga0247831_1007119_pt1 | contig 12701 bp, 6 predicted proteins | sample LaCruzMarch2015__9_FD_192406 | JGI IMG/M metagenome (GOLD analysis project Ga0247831, IMG submission 192406) | Freshwater microbial communities from meromictic Lake La Cruz, Castile-La Mancha, Spain - LaCruzMarch2015_1m | ecosystem: Environmental > Aquatic > Freshwater > Lake | place: Spain...
TAGCAAGGACGAGTCCTGATTTAATATCAGGACGAGAGTTTGCACCTCACCTTGGACGGCTACTAAATGAATCACATCTGGGTGTGATTACTAGTGTCATGAGTTTGCTAAATGGGTTGGCAATACATCATCCGGAATCATATGAAAGCTTGATCCCCCCCGCGGTACATGTATTAAGTATCCTAGTCATGACGAAGGATTGTGCACGTGAATATCTATACTATCGCACACCTAGTCCATGGTTACAAATCAAACTACTCAAGTTTTTACAACTCTACCCCAATGCCGTGGAGGGACATGATATAGGGATGGGTGGGAATGAGCATGTGAATCAATTAATGAATGTTGTGATGAAAATATTAATGGACACGGATGTATCAGACTCAATTAACAAATCGAATGCCGATCATGCCATACTATTCGAGGCTGTGAATTTAATTGTTGCCTGGGGTACGACATGTCCAGTAACAATGAGAGAGGGGGCGATGACTATCCTTGGTAAGTTTATTTCGGTCCGTGAGCCGAATATCCGATACCTTGGGTTGATGACAATGGCCAAGCTTGCCCAGATTGAAGGCAGTGTCGATGGGGCAAAGAAACATCAGGCCACTGTCCTTGTGTCTTTGAAGGATGCTGACATTAGTGTTCGACGACGGGCATTGGACCTACTCTTCGTTATTTGCGACACTGACAATGCAGATCGGATAGTGGATGAGTTGGTGGCACACCTGGTTGTTGCCGATGCCAGCATACGCGAGGAGATGGTGCTCAAGATTGCCATCCTTGCTGAGAAGTATGCCACGGATCTACGGTGGTATGTTGATACGATCCTTAAATTGATATCAATCGCTGGTGACTACGTAAGTGACGCCATATGGCATCGGGTAGTACAAATAGTAACGAATCATCCTCAGGGTGACCTACAAAGCTATGCTGCCGCAACTCTATTTGTGGCAGTAAGTCAACATCGCTGTCATGAAACTACTGTACGTGTGACATCGTACATATTGGGTGAATTCGGTTTTCTCATCGCCGAACGACCCGGGATGAGCGGGGAGGAGCAGTTCCACGTCCTCCATCGGCACTGGATAAATGTTGACACAACGACAAAGTCGATACTTATTGGTACGTATGCCAAACTGGCTAACTTATATGAAGATTGCCGACCTCTCGTGGCACCTGTATTCATAAAGAACAAAAGTAGCGTAGATATTGAAGTCCAGCAACGGTGTGTTGAGTATTCAACCATGAGAGAAGCATTCAGTCCCGAGGCTGTGGAGGACCTGCTACGTGAGATGCCCCCCTTTGAGGATAAGCGACGAAGTGCACTTGAGCTTCGACTAATGGAGACGGAGGGTGAGGATAGTGCAGCAGTAACGAAGGCATCAACGCCAAGTGACGTAGAACAACAACGAGCTTTGCAGAATATTCAGATGTTGAGTAACCCACCTACTGATGAGGAGATGGAAATGGCCCCCATCGTGGAGGAAGAAGACGAACAAGATTTGGAGGACGAAGACGAACAAGATTTTGAGGAAGAGGACGAAGAACGACGTGCAGTGGAGCAAGATGAGGATGAGGAGGAAGACGCGCAAGAGGCCGATGACGACGACGACGACGAAAGAGAAGAAGAATCGGCCAATGTGACAACGCGGGGTGCTCTTGCTGTGGGTGCTGCGATGGGAGTAGCATCGGCCGTAGGGGTTGGAGCCACAGTCGCGACGATGGGGATGGATCCACCCGATGCGAAACATCAAAATGGTACAGAGAATCCTGTGGTAGTTGGTATACCAAAGGAACTCATCCCTGCTATGCGTAAGGCATTTTCGAACCTCTGTACGAATCCATCAGGTGTGCTGTTTGAGAATTCATTGCTACAGGTGGGAGTAAAGCATGAATATATTGGTGCACAGGGACGTATTTCAGTATTCTTTGGCAATCTTCATTCCTCGCCTCTCGAGAATTTTCGTGTTGAGGTTGATCAACCAGACCATCTTCGTATGCAAATGCAGGGTACACAAGATTTGTTAGACGATGGTGAGTCAGACTCACCTGGATGTACCGTGGCAACAAAGACTCAGGCCAAATTGCTAATATTAGTGGAGGTAACGGCACCATTTGTTGATGCACCATCTATACGAATAACATTTCAAACAAAAGAGGGAGAAGTGCATGATTATCCACTGCGTTTACCGCTTGTGGTGACTAGTTTCATGGAACCTGTGAATCTTGATCCAGGTGCCTTCATGCAACGATGGAAAAGTCTCGAGGGTCCCGAGCGCGAGTGTCAGGAGGTACTTAAGCTTTCGCCTGCTTCTTCGGGGATAGACGAGGGCTATATGGATCGGGTTGCCAATGTTATTGTGGATGGGTTGAAGTTTGGTCGATGTAAAGGCGTAGACCCGACGCCATGGACTGTTTCTGCTGCAGGAACATTCCGAACTGGTGCCAAGGATATGAACGGTAACAATATCAATGTTGGTTGTCTAGTTAGGATAGAGGCGAATGCAAAAGCGAATGCCTTCCGCGTGACGACACGAACATTGCACCCATTATGCTCCAAGGCGATCAAGAATGTAGCGCTTGTGAGTATCAAGCTCGCTGCTGTTAAATAGGAGCTTATTGTGTGCGTGTGTGACAATTTTATATCTTTAATTTAATATTACTATCACGCTCTGGTTGCCACTTATATCGTCCACAACTTACAAAAAAGGTCTTATAATCCTGTGTTCGCCAATATCATAGCTTGCTTTATTCTTTCACGATATGGACCACTCCAACTTTACGCTGCTGAAGACTTAAAACTGCTGCCAAATGTAAGCTTGTAGTCGAATCAGATCGCGGAAACCTCTTTTGTTGCTCCGCAATCCAACCCAACTTGCAGCGCAAGTACATCTGCTTCTTCGTACGGTCCGTTCCAAACTTGTCCCAGAACCAATACGGCACTGATATAATTTGTATATCATCAAGAGTATAAACTTGTCTCCATTTTAGAAGTGTGCTGCCTATTGGCTCCCGATTTATAGTGAGACGGTCCATCCACTTCAATACCCAATTTCGTGCCATTCACAAGTGAGACTCCATGTGAATCTCCTGCTGCCACCACTGCAACTGTGAGACCAAGCACATAAGGCTGGGATTGCAACCAAAGTGGCTGTGAGACCAAGCACATAAGGCTGGGGTTGCATTCTATGGCTGTCTGAGGCTATAAAAAGACTGAATAAAAGATTGAACCCAAGTATTTTATTTTATTGAATTACAATGCCTTCAATTAAACTTTATTACCCAGGGAGATACAAGCCCATGAAGTACCTAGACCCCCCCCCCCCTCCCTTGTTATTATATCTATATAGCATACACAACACCATGTCGACCTTCATCCTCAACCAAGAATATATGACCACTATCATGCAAACTTTGGAGGTAAGGTTTAATCTCAAGTAATGTGAATGACTTGTTACTGATATGCACCGAAGAAGAATCATTCATCCTCGAGAGTATATCTTCAATATCCATCATATCCTCATTTTGTTTGAACATGACCTCAGAAAGTAATGTATTAAATAGCTTCATACGGCTATTATTTTGTTGGAATTGGAAGAGGTGTAGCATGCCAGAGGAGGGGCAAAGAGTGAGAGAGAGATTCGGATGGAGTACGGTGGCAATGATAATGAAACGAAGAATATGAAAGAATACACTGTATGTACACTTCAAAACTAGTCGTGGATATACACTCACTCTTGATCCAATTTCAATTCCAAACTATCACTCTCCATACTCTCTGGTGAAGATGCTGCTGCTACTCCGACCTTTGTCGAGGCAGTCATGTAATCCACAAATACATCGGCTCTATTACACTCTCTCTTCATTAGACCTTGTAAAGTAATTGCACTATCCACTGTTGTTGTCGTCGTCGTCGTCGTCGTCTTGTTATTATCTATTTTCTTAGTCTTCGTTGATAACTTGATACTCGTAGCACCAGTCACAGTAGTAGTAGTAGTAGTGACTTGCGTCTTGGAATATTTTTTCTTTTTCGTTTCGTTATTATTAATCATCGTCGTTGATGTTGACATTGGATCTTGTGGACTAATTAATGATACCTGATATGCCTTCGTGGACTTTACCTTGCGCTCCAGTTCACGTGAATGACGTTTACTTTTTTCATTTGGACTAAGAGTCCCTCGGGGTAATGATGGACTATATCCGATACTTGTTGTGGAGTGTGGTAGTAGTGTAGTAGTACTACTTTGGATACCACCCAAACTAGACGATTGTCCCAACGATGATGATGATGATGTAGTAGCAACGGAGGTACTACTACCGGGTACTAGTAGTGTAGTCGAAGATTTGGCATGAGCAGCACGTACAGCAAGGATACTTGCTGGAGAGTATCGAACGAGAAGGTCCTTGCCATCCCCGTCTTTCTTGTTCGTAGGAATCGCCGACTTCTTTGTGGTAGTAGTTGCTGCTGTTGTGGTCATCATCATCCTATCAACAAAGTCACTCGCATCCTCCTTCTTTCCACTCTTCATCGTTGCATTCCTAATTGTCATTGACGTGAGCAATGATGAGGATGATGTTGACTCATCCTTGACCTTGATGTTCTTGACATTCTTCTTCTTCTCGTCCGTCCTCTTCTTCATCTTCATGTCCTTGGACAAATCATCTTTCTTGGCTTGTGCATGTTTAGTAGTGGTGCCGCCACCACTAATATTATTATCATTATCACCAATGTAAATACGCCATCGTTCTTCCTTGGGATTAAAAGTTAATAATTGATCCCTATCGCCATTATCAAAATCTACACCCACTTTATAACCAATAGTTGTTGATGTCGAGTACTTGTATGGGACTTTTACAATATGTCCTGGCAGCCAACCATCAATGTCAGACCACCAGTAGGCTATACGTGTTCCGATGATTAGTGTGGCAATGTGATGTGTAATTTTACCATCCTTTTTTATTCGGAAGTTTAATAAGTAGTGACATGGTAGGAAAATGAATGGAGGGAGAAAGCGGAGAGTGAGCATTCGGCAGAGCGAGAAGCTTGTGCGCATGTTTGTGGTCGCCTTGTAATTCAAATTGCACAACATGGAGAGATGTAGACGCATATCGGATAATAAACAAACTCACCTTGATCAAAGTCCAGCTTTCATTATCTACTTCGGCTGCCGCTTCTGTAGTAGCAATAGTAGTGCCCTGTTGCTGTCCACCATTACCATCAATAAATGATAATGCCGTACGTTTACCCCTCTTCGACGATACACTACTTTTCTCCTCCTCGTCGCTATTACCGCCCCCCCTCCTCTTCTTCTTCCTCTTCTTCTTCCGCGCACCACCACCACACCCGCCCAACGTGTCGACATTCATCTTCACATCGCGCTTGCGTCCGCGACTGCCTCGCTCCAACTCCACATGCGGCCGGACGTACATTAATTCTAAATTCTTCTCCCGACCGCCCAGTACGTACTTGACGTCGATCCGATCGGTGCCGGCATCGATGGCGGTGATTTTGGCACGTCCCCCCGGCCTATTAATACCCGCCCACGTCCGAGAGGCGATGGTTACATCTAACCCTATTGCCAAGTCGGATAGCGACATACCACATGATGCAGATGATCCTCCGACGACTGCGGATGTTGTTGGTGCTAATTCTTCCATCGCGTCGAGACTATGATGTGGTTGTTTGTTTGTTTTATGTTGTTTTGAAGTGTTTTTGGGGGAGTAGATGTCGCGCCATAAAAAGCCGCGCCAAACCCGTCAGAGACAGGGGCTTCACCTCTCTTCTTTGAGCAGGATTTGGCGCAGAGGCAAACGATACAGATAAGCCAGTGAATCATAGTGACAACTTAAATGCACACCAAGCCAGTGAGGAAAAGGAGTGATTTTTAATGTTGTCTTCTGAACAATTTCAGGAATGGGGAAAGGACAACATCATCACTACCTTGAGTTGATGGTTGGTGATCCTTGTTGTGCACACTACGAGTAGGAGTTTAAAAAGGGTACTCCTAGTATCAGTGTGGTCGTGTGTAAGTGAAAATGCATGATTCATTCTCTCATCTTTGCTGCTTCGTCGGGTAAGATTTTCTTTGGATATGCATTGGATTGGGTTAGTGTTTTGGAAAAATACCTTTATTTCTTACCATAGACTATATCATTGTGACCATTGTCAATGGAGAGTATGCACATTGGTGTTGGAGCACAATAAGTACACGTCACAACTTGTCTCCACGCTACTATCCTGCCCCTATGGACTACAGATCACAATGTTTTGTTCGAAGAAAAACGAGAAGCCGTTCAAACAAAAAAAATTAGGCGGGAATCGCAACACTTTTTTCCCCAACGCCGTTTTTCTTGCCAGCGTGCGTTGATGGTAGAATTATTTGTTGAGACCCATACTTTACCACCCCTACCATCCACCATGTCAACCTCCAGAATCACATCAGCAGCTTCGACGACGCGTAGCCAAACCCGTAACCCTCCATGGTCAAAAGAGGAAGATGCACTTGTAACTCAAGCGATTTTATCCATGGAAACCTCGATATCCACTCTCCATACGAATACCCTCCTCGGTATCACACAAGTACATCCCACACCCTCAGCCTCCACATCAAAGACAGCAACAGCCGGAACCTGCCTAGTCCGATGGGCCGAGTTGGCAACGAAGCTTCCCGGGCGGACTGGTAAACAAATACGAGATCGGTGGACAAACTATTTGAATCCAAAGATTGATCGAAAACCATTCACTCGGGAGGAAGATGAACAGCTATGGCATGGACAAAAAGTGTATGGTAATAAATGGGTCGAAATATCTGAAAGTGTATTTGAATATAAAAGGAGTGAAAATCAAGTCAAGAATCGGGTATGTAAAAATAATGTTGATGCATGGATTTTTGTTTTCTCAAGTGAACATTTTTCATCAGTTGTTCTTGTTTTCCAACCCCAATCGTACTTCAGTGGAACTCGGCAGCATTCAAAACTTTCATCGCATCCGAATACGGTAGGAATGCCTATGAAGATGCCAATCTGCAGCATGAATCATCAACACCATCATCGTATTGGGCCAAGGTTCGAAGAGCAGAACATGATTCGGCCAAGGCAAAACCGTCGCCATCTAAAGTCAAAGACGCAATTGTAGTATCAGCATCAGTTCAGAAAGTCAAAGATTTAACTTCAGCAGCAACACTTGTAGCAGCAGCTGAAGAAGCTTATGCAGCATATTCGGCAGCAGCAACAGCACGGCTGATCAATCCTTCTGCCCATATAATCATAACGAAGAAAGAAACGCCTGCAGCAGACAGCTGTGTCCTACCAAAGACGACTCAAATGTCTACATCAGCAGTTGTACCGGCGAAGAAATCCAACAGAGAAATGAAACGACCACCACCCATCGTGACGACCGAGGAAGAACAGGGTACCGTGACGTCGTGCACTGCTACTTTAACACATAGTTCCGGTAATAATAGTAGACAATCATCTCCTAAAGGTCGTGCATACACCAAGGAAGAGGATCAAACAATATCAAGAATTGTTCTATCCGAACGAGATTTTACACATTGGTCAGGCCTAGCCGCCGACATCAATGCACTCTTCCCCCCCACTCCCGGGACACAACAACAACCCCGAACGGGGAAGCAGGTACGTGATCGATGGGTCAACTTTCTCAATCCAGTTATCAATCATGAACCATGGAGTCGAGAAGAATCGATAAGACTATGGAAGGCATATGCCGAATGTGGTAAGCGTTGGACAGTAATTGGGATTGAAAAGTTTCATACAACACGTAGTGAAAATCAGATCAAGAATCGATGGAATTCAGCCTCCTTCAAATACTTTGTTGCCGAGGAGTATGGTAAGGATGCATACAAGATTGCCAATGATGCTGCAATAACACCATCATCGCAGCAACAGCAAGTTGTTTCTGCTGCTGTAATAACACCCAGTAGTGGTAGTGATACTGCTCCGTCTGGAATTAATGATGGGATGAAGCGCAAATTCTTTGAAATTGCTGCAGCTGAGTTTGCCAAGAAGGAATTAGACACCTTGTGAGCTTTTAGTTCGTTTGATCACAACTCTCCTGTAATTGCTGCAAGAATACTTTAAATGGAACATAGAATGTGTCATGGGTAATGTTTTTGCCTACTATTCTATTGTATATAAATAGGAAAAATATGTTATGAAAACACATACATGACATCATATCGTAAATAGTTCAATCACAGTCTGAAAAAGTCAAATCAACAATATCATCTTGGTCCTCGTCGTCCTTCACTTGATCATTGACCGGCAGTATCAAGTTTCGCTGAACGTCAAAATGACAAGCGATTGACGGTTCCTTTCCTTTGTTGGAATCCGCAGCTACACCTTTTTCTTTCTTCGTCAACTTAGGTTTTTTGTCCGCCTTCTTGTCTGAGTTTTGAGACTTCGCAGACGTCGTGGACTTACGCAATGATGACTTCTTCTTGCGTTTCTTACCACTTGATCCCGGAGACGACTTTTTAATCTTCTCATATGGGCTTGGAGATTTATAATGCTGCTGGGATATTGGTGCCTTGTTGGTTTGAGAATTGGGGCTCATCTTTCCCGAAAATTGAATGGTGGGTGACTTTTTCATTTTCGCTGTAGACTTTAATCTCATTTTGTTTGGAGACTTCAATTTCATATTGTTTGGAGGAGAGTGTGTTCTCACCGGCTCATCAATTTCTTCAGCAGATTCGATTTCCTCAATCTTGTCAAAGTTGAAATCCCATTTGCTAACCCACGTCTTCTTTCCAGATGAAGATGTCGTTTCCTCGGACCTATCGATGAGATTCTGAAGAACAGTATCCCTCTCGGTGTACTCCTGATGCCTTCTGTCAAAAATCGGACGAGCCTCTGCTGAGGCTTTTGTGCTGCTTATAAAGCCCTGAGATTCAACGAATGCATCATCTGCTTCTCTTGCACGACGCTCAAAGAATGATACCATCCACGTAGCAGAGCGCTCTTCTGCAGAACAACTTGAACGTGATGGGTCCCATATGTTGTCCTCGCAATACCACTCGTCTGGTAGACATTCAACCTCCTCGGCTGAAATATCAGGAGGGAGCATCCTCCACTTGTTGCAATGGGTGCAGGAAACCCAGGTATCCTCGACACGCAACAAATCCATCTCTTGTTTGGTAAATGATCGCTCTGGGTTTGTTTGATCAATAACAAGATCAGAAAGAGATGTCTTCGCGGCCGCTCGAGAATAGATCTTCTGCTCCATACTGCCCTCGGCCAGCAACCGATAACAGTAAGTAGGCTTTGTTTGTCCATATCGGTAACAGCGATAGACTGCCTGTAGGTCAACGGCGGGGTTCCAGTGACTATCAAAAATTACCACGCGGTTTGCAGCAATGAGGTTGATACCAAGTCCACCGGCATTTGTCGAGAGAAGAAACAATTTCGATTGATTCCCAGCAGCTGTGTCTGAGTGAAACGTATCAATTAGGCCTCCGCGTTCTCTGGCGTCCACAGATCCATCAATACGTAGGTAGTCTTGATTCCGTTTCCATCCACCAAACTTCTGTTGCCGGACATTGTCCGGAAGGAACAAATTGAAACCGCCCCAATCTGGTGAATTTAGAATCTTCTCTATGTACGCCAAAGTCGGAAGACTCTGAGAAAATACTACCACCTTGTCGCCAAGTAGATCACAGTGTGCAATAATCTGCAATAATAGAACAATTTTCCCACTGTGTTCGATTGCCATAATGTCTAGATCACTCTTCTCCGCTCGTTCAGCAAATGAAGTCCACCAATCCTCATTGTCCGCCTTTGATTGTGTCTTGGCCTCCTCTACAGGATCATCTGGAACAGCGTCAAGGTTGTATGTGCCATCACATGTCTCCTCGTGCGCCTCAGCCTCGTCGAGTGTACGAAACTTAGCCACTTGGCATTTGTCACAAATCCATGCGTACTTCTCTGGGGCGATTCGGGGTTGATTTTGATTGTCTGTCTTAGCACGTAAATCATCAACTTTCGATTCATCAAAGGTTGGTGTGTCGGAGCGTTGTTTACTCTTGTCCTCAAACATAATCTTAATTGCTGGATGGTTCGATATGGTGCGTAGCGCATGGTACTGTTTGAAGAAGTTCTTATTACACGAACCAGACACTTGAAACTTGCGGAACTCTCTGTAGAGCTTAATTTGTGCCTTGGATTGGCGTACATGAATGATCGCCTCTTGTAAATAGGGTAATTCCTTCGCTAGAACATCTGCATTACGGCGATGGACGAATTCCGACAAGATTTTATCCAATGCATTATTAGCTCGTTCCTGCTCCTCTGCTTGGGTCAAGGTGCAGTCCGCTGCCATACCGTCCATAATTGGCTCGTGATATTTCTTTGTGAATTGGGCCTCAGAGCCAAGACAGTTAGGCTTCACCCAGCTTGCCATACGGTAGTACTCAAAGAGATTGTTCTGAATAGGCGAACCAGTTAGGCCCAGGCGTAACCTCGTACCCAAGCTGTACAAGACTTTACAAATGAGTGTGGAGCTTGACTTTAGCATACTGTGCACCTCATCGAGTACCACGATATCAGGTCCAGGCTGGAACAGTGCCGCACGTAGGAACGCGTCTTCCTCCGCAGAGTTCTTCGAAGTGGCTTGCTTGGTGTTCGGCTTGCGTTTGTCCATATCAAGATAGTCTTTACAGGCACTTGCATATTTTTCCGTGCTGACACAGAGAATTCCTCCTCGTTCGTGCCATTCTTTAACAATTCCCTTCCTGTGCTTACTTTCATTCCAAGTATAAAAGAGTACGCCCGGTATACTCCTTCCGGAGCTAGCGCCAACCCATTTCTCAAATTCTGTCTCCCAGTTGGCTAATGTGTTCACAGGCGCAATCAGTAAAGCCGTGTGTACGATGCGTTTACCATTGGTTCTAACGAGTGCCGGATGGGTCAGAAGTGTGTGAAGAAGGCATACGGCCTGAAAACTTTTACCTAGCCCCATGTTGTGTGCAAGGATGGATCCGCAGACTTCAGCACTGCCATCTTCTGCCGTAGGCTCCATTAGCATTTTCGAGCAAACATTCCGCCAACAGAACTTCAAACCTTCTTGCTGGTGTTCCTTTAGCAAAGTTGCCAGAGATGAATGTAAAGTGACGTTACGGGTGCAATTATGGACTTTCAACTTGAAGTTAGAATCCGTATACTGTGCCATACTATCTCCAATCAGAATTCCCTTCGTTGCGGGTGATAGTCGCCCAGAACCGATCCTATTGAAAGCCGAAGCACCTCCAGTTGATAGATTCTTCAATTCAGCTCGTTTCTTCTCTTTCGGCACAGTTGCTGTTGTGTTCTTCGGAGGCAGCCGGGGTGCGTACTCTGACTTGTCCCCAAATAGACGAGATTCGGTGGTGCTCTCTTTCCGCGCTCGTGTCTTGAGCTCAAGTATTGGCACAGTTCGTTTTACCACCCGCATCGATCCCTGTCGACATGACTCCTCAATCTCCTCCGTCAATGTTGCAAATTTGTCATCATTGTCCGTGGTTAATTTCTTTTCGAGAATATCAAGATCTATCAAACCACCCAAGGAAATGTTCTCAAACTTGACAGCCTTATTCCGGAACATTTCAATATCCATCTCAGTCGTACCCGTCTTACTCCGCCAAGGATTCGTGCTGCTCTCGTTGGCATTGGATTGCATTTGAGAAATTGCTCCATCTAGTGTATTCACGTCCTCAATCTCATTGAGACACTCTTCATTCAAATCCTCGGGTTCTAATTTGTACACACGTGCATCCTTGGGTTTGTAACCCGACGCACCACGGAACTCTCCTTTACTAAACCCTTCCTTTACATCGCGTTCGGCCAATGCACGGTCGGCGGAGAGTACATACTCTTCATCGGTCGTAGATGATGGTTTGTTATCTCCCAAAAAAGAAATGCGATTACTTTTCAGTCCACCATGTTTTTGTTGGCGATACTTATAATACCCCTCCATGACACCTAGGTCCATAGAATCAAGTTCCTCATGTAATCTAGTAATGGTATCCCCAAGTCGATCGGAATGTGTCTGCCACCTTCTACAATATCGACCCAACTCGGCATCCACTTCAATCTCTACATCCTCCCTACTCTCGTCCAAGCAATCGTACATTTCATCTAACAGTTCCGTTTCGATTGCGATGCGCTTTGTGTCGACGTATGCCGGATCAAGATGCCGTGCCGCCTCCTCCATGGCATCCTCGGCATAATCGAGCTCCTCGAGTAGTACACGTATTCGTGACTCGTCATCCGAATCGTCATCATCATCTTCGGTATTGCTAGACGTTGCGGTGCAGCGTTCATGTACCGCACGCAATTCTTGTAAAAATGACGTCGGAACACATCGGGGACATTTCCAACCATACTCATCATCCTCATTAATAATCCTGCGCACGGCATTCCACGCAACCGCATCTCCACCACGACTGAGTATCACGCACCGTACACAGAATGCACGCGGACATGCATCGCATAATAGCAAGTCACTGCACGGGATGGAGTCGGTCGTGTCGTGCTCGCCCAGTTCTAGATCGTCGAGACCGCACCAGGAACATGCATTCGTCGTCGTTCCTTCATCGTCGTCGTCGTCTCTTTCTTTCTTCTCTCGGTCATGATTGTCATTATCATCATTCTTCGCCGGTTGGGAAATGACGGCGGTACTACTACCATCGAGGAGAAGTTCCACA
>Ga0247831_1007121_pt1 | contig 12697 bp, 12 predicted proteins | sample LaCruzMarch2015__9_FD_192406 | JGI IMG/M metagenome (GOLD analysis project Ga0247831, IMG submission 192406) | Freshwater microbial communities from meromictic Lake La Cruz, Castile-La Mancha, Spain - LaCruzMarch2015_1m | ecosystem: Environmental > Aquatic > Freshwater > Lake | place: Spain...
AGGTGCCGATGTCGCGCGCCACGCAGCCCACGCTGGAGGCGATCGGCCTCACCGTGCTGCGCGCCGAGACTGGTCCCGACCTCGTCGAGACGGTTGCGGCCGCCGCCGCGATGGCGTTCGACTCCGACCAGCAGATCGCGATCCTGATCGGCCAGCGGCTGCTCGGCCGCAAGACATGGTGAGCCCGATGCACGCGTCTCCCGACCCTTTGCCCGATCGCCGCGCGGCTGTCGCCACGCTGCTGCGCGATCGCGACAACACTCTGGTGATCACCGGGCTGGGATCGCCGACCTACGACGTCCATGCGGCGGGCGACCGGGCGGACACCTTCTACCTGTGGGGCGCGATGGGCGGCGCGGCGCTGGTTGGCCTCGGGCTGGCGCAGGCACAGCCGTCGCGCCGGGTGCTGGTGATCACCGGCGACGGCGAACAGCTCATGGCCATGGGCAGCCTGGCGACAGTTGCGGTTGCGGCGCCGCGCAACCTCACCGTCGTCGTCATCGACAACCAGCATTTCGGCGAAACCGGCATGCAGGCGAGCCACACGGGACGGGGTGTCGACCTCGCCGGCGTCGCCGCCGCGTGCGGCTTTGCGGCCACCGGCACGCTGACCACGCTGGCGGCCGTCGAGGCGTTGCGTGGCACGTTGGCGGAGCCTGCGGCAGGGCCGCGGCTCTATGTGGTGCGGGTCACCGCCGACAACCCGGCACGCTCGTTGCCGTCGCGCGACGCGGTCCTCATCAAGACCCGCTTCCGGGCGCATCTGGGGCTGACGCCTGGCTGAGGCGCGCATCGCGGATGGCCTGCCAGACCCGCTGCGGCGTGGCCGGCATGTCGAAATGGTCGATGCCGAGCGGGGCCAGCGCATCGACGATGGCGTTGATGACGGCTGGAGTCGCCGCGATGGCACCGGCTTGGCCGGCGCCCTTGGCGCCGATCGGGTTGGCGGCCGTCGGGATCTCGACAAAGCGGACCTCGAAGGGCGGGACATCGGCGGCCCGCGGCATCGCGTAGTCCATGAAGGTGGCGCTGGCCAGTTGGCCCGACTCGGGATCGTAGGTGACCTGCTCCATCAGCGCCTGGCCGATCCCCTGCGCCAACCCGCCGTGGATCTGGCCCTCGGCGAGCAGCGGATTGACGAGGGTGCCGTAGTCGTCGACCGCGCAATAGCGCAGCAGCGCGACCGTGCCGGTCTCGGGGTCGACCTCCACCTCTGCGACATGGCAGCCATTGGGGAAGGTGTAGGTGTCGCAGACATTGTCGCCACGGCCGGCGAGGCGCGGCCCGGACCCCGACTGGGCCAGCGCCCGGCCGATGCCGGGCAGGTCGATGCTGCGCGGCGGCGTGCCGCTCCTGAACGCGCCGTCCGCATAGGTGACGTCGGCCTCGGCCGCCTGCAGCAGGCCTGCGGCCAGCGGGAGGGCCTGGCGCAGCAGGTCGTCAGTCGCCAGCAGCAAGGCGGTACCGCCCATGTGCAGGGAGCGGGCACCGCCATGGCTGCCGCCGCGCGGCAGTTGGGTGGTGTCGGCCTGGACGTAGCGGAACGCCGCCATGGGAAGGCCGAGCCTTGCGGCGACGAGCTGCACGAAGCTGGTCTCGTGGCCCTGGCCGTTGGACTGGGTGCCGACGGCAAGGACGAGGGTGCCGTCGTCCGCGAGCCGGATGAAGGCCTGCTCGTCGGGCTCGCCGCGCGACGTCTCGAGGAAGCAGGCGATGCCGAAACCGCGCATCAGGCCGCGGCGCCTGGACTCGGCCCAGCGGCGCGGAAATCCGGCGTGGTCCGCGACCGTCAGGCCCATCGCCAGTGCGGCGCGGAAATCGCCGCTGTCGATGCGATAGCCGAGCGAGGTGACGTGCGGGACCGAGGCGATCAGGTTCAGGCGGCGCAGCGCCACCCGGTCCTTCCCCAGCCGCTTGGCGGCGACGTCGACGAGACGCTCGATGAGGTAGCAGGCCTCCGGCTTGCCGGCGCCCCGATAGGCATCCACCGGTGCCGTGCAGGTAAACACGCCCTCCACGTCCATCGACACATGCGCGATGGGGTAGAGCCCGCCCATGGCGGGGGTGGGCGCCGTGGTGGCGCTGCCCGGCCCCAGGCTGCTCGCATAGGCGCCGAGATTGGCCGTGGTCTCGACGGCCAGCGCGAGGAAACGGCCCCTGGCGTCGAGGCCGAGGCGGGCGCGCGTGAGGTTGTCGCGGCCGTGCACGCCGGCGCTGAAATCGTCGATGCGGTCCGCCACCCAGCGCACTGGCGCGCCGAGGCGCCGCGCCGCCCAAAGCAGCAGCACATACTCCGGATAGGTGACGTTCTTCATGCCGAAGCCGCCGCCGACATCCGGGCAGACCACCTCGATCGCCTCCAGCGGAAGGCTGAAAATGCGCGCGAGTTCGCGCCGGATCAGATGGACGGAGGCGCCACTGACCTCGAGGCGCAGCTGGCCGGTGACCGCGTCCCAGCGTCCGATGGCCGTGCGGGGCTCGAGCGCCGCGGCGGCGACGCGGCTGTTGACCAGCTCCAGCGTGACGACGTGGTCCGCCGCTGCGAGCGCCTCCTCGGTGCGGGCGAGATCGCCGCGGCGGTAGCGGAAGGCGAGGTTGCCCGGCGCCTTGTCCCAGAGTTGCGGCGCGCCGGGTTCCCGGGCTTCACGAGGATCGACGACGGCCGGCAGGGCCTCATAGTCGACCCCGATCAGCTCCAGTGCCTCGACTGCCTGGGCCCTTGTCTCGGCGATGACGATGGCGACCGGGTCGCCGACATGGCGTACCTGGCCACTGCACAGGGCCGGCCGCGGCGGTACGACCAGCCCCGCCTCGGGCCCGAGATCGAGCGAGCAGGGCAGCGGGCCGATGCCGTCGGCGGCCAGATCGGCGGCGGTGAACACGCCACGGACGCCGGGAGCGTCCTGTGCCGCAGCGATGTCGATCGACCGGATGGCCGCGTGGGCGTGCGGCGAGCGCAGCACGGCCATCGCCGGCTGGCCGGCAGCAGGGGCGTCGTCGACGTAGCGACCCTGACCGGTGAGGAAGCGCACGTCCTCGACGCGGCGCAGCGACCGGGGGTCCGTGGTCGTGTCCGGCAAGACCCGTCCTGTGCCTGCCGGCGTGCCGTCCGTCGTCATGCCGTCTCCCCGATCCCCACCGAGACCTGCCCTTAGCACGGCCCGTCCCGTCTTGCCGGGCCGCCGACGCCGGCCCGCCCTGGCGCAAGCCGCAGCCAGAATTTGGCCGTGCAGTTCACCGGCGGTTAACCACGGGCGCGCCCTATGGAGGTCACACGCCGTCTTGAGCCGCCCGTCGCGGTGCGGCACGCGTGCAGTATCGGGCGTTCCCGGGAGACCGGCCATGCGTAACAGTTCCGGCAACGACGACATGCCGCTCATCCGCCTTCGCCGCACCTGGCGGCGGCGCTCTCCGTCCGTCGCCGTGTTGGCTGTCGCCGTGTGCTTCAGCGCCGGCGTGGGGATCGCCGTCTGGGAGGCGCCGCCCTCACCGGTGCCCAACACCCCGGTGGCCTCGTCGCAGGTCCCTGCTCGCGGGACGGCTGTCGCCAGCCTCGACGGGTTGCTCGACCCAGCCCTGGTGCAGGCAGGACCCGCGCGGCGCTGGGGGCAGAACGGCCCGCTGAACGCAACACTCCAACCGGCTCCGAGTGCGGCTCGGGCCATATCGGCCGCGGGCGCAGGTTCAACCGGTCTGAGCTCGGGCACAACTTTGGGCGATCCGGCCCCCTCACCCGTTCCGCCTGCCACGGCGATGACCGAAGTCCCTGCCTCGCCGGCGCGGGACATTCCGCTGCCACTGCGCCGTCCCGCCGAACTGCAGGCGCAGGCGGCCCCCGGTGCCGCACGCACCCTGCTGGCGCGGCGCACCCGCGAGGCGGCAGCGCCGGCGACCGCCCCTGACGACCGGTCGTTCTTCGAGCGGCTGTTCGGCACGAGCAAAAGCCCCCGCCAGGCACTGGCCTATGCGGCGCCGCAGGACGAGGCCGTCGAGGCGACCCGGCCGCGGCTGGCGCCCGGCCCGGCGCCGGTCGCGCGTGGCGCTGCCGGCCCGCTGACCGCCGTCTACGACATCTCGTCGCGCAGCGTGCTGATGCCGAACGGCGAGCGGCTGGAGGCGCATTCCGGGCTGGGCGACCGCAAGGACGACCCGCGCTATGTGCATGAGCGCATGAAGGGCGCGACGCCGCCGCATGTCTACGAGCTGACCATGCGCGAGCGGCCGTTCCACGGCGTGCGGGCGCTGCGGCTCAACCCGGTCGGCGGCAGCGCGGCGATCCACGGCCGCGCCGGGCTGCTGGCGCACACCTATCTGCTGGGGCCCGGCGGCGATTCGAATGGCTGCGTATCGATCCGCGACTACGACCGCTTCCTGCAGGCCTATCTGCGCGGCGAGGTGAAGCGCCTGGTCGTCGTCGCCAGCGCCAACTGACGCCACCGCCCTACGTCTTCAGCCGGTAGCCGGTGCGGAACACCCAGATGATGGCGCCGAGGCTCACGGCCATGAACAGGGCGATCATCACGACGCTGAGGCCGAGGCCGACATCCGACACGCCGAAGAAGCTCCAGCGGAACGCGCTGACCAGATAGACGACCGGGTTGAACAGCGCGATGGTCTGCCAGGTCGGCGGCAGCATGCTGATGGAGTAGAAGCTGCCACCCAGGAAGGCGAGCGGCGTCACCACCATGGTGGGCACGACCTGCAGCTTGTCCCAGCTCGTGGCCCAGATGCCGATGAGGAAGCCGAACAGGCTGAACGTGACGGCGATCGACACCAGCAGGGCGAGCATCCAGACCGGGTGGGCGACCTCGAACGGCACGAACAGCCGCGCCGTCGCCAGGATGATCAGGCCGAGCAGCACGGATTTGGTGGCGGCCGCGCCGACATAGCCGATGACGATCTCGGCCGGCGAGACCGGCGCCGACAGCACCTCGTAGATCGTGCCGGCAAAGCGCGGCATGTAGATACCGAAGGAGGCGTTGGCGATGCTCTCGGTCAAAATCGACAGCATGATCAGGCCCGGCACGATGAAGGCGCCGTAGCTGACCCCGTCGATCTCGGCCATGCGGGCACCGATGGCGGAGCCGAAGACGACGAAATACAGCGTGGTGGTCATCACCGGCGCGGCGATGCTCTGCAGCAGCGTCCGCAACCAGCGCGCCATCTCGAAGCGGTAGATGGCCCGGACCGCGTAGAGGTTCACGACTGGCCTCCGACAAGGCGGACGAAGATGTCCTCGAGCGAGGTCTCGCGGGTCTCGAGGTCCCGATAGGCAATGCCAAGCGCGTCGAGGCGCTGCAACAGCCCGGCAATGCCGGCGCCGCCGCGCTGGGCGTCGAACGTGCAGGTCAGGGTCAGGCCGTTTTCCGACAGCTCCAGCTGCTCGCCGGCGGCGGCCGGCGGCGCGGCCGCAAGCGGCGTCTCCAGCGTCAGCACCAGCTGCTTGGTGCCGAGCTTGGCGAGCAGGCTGGCGGTGTCCTCGACCAGCACGATCTCGCCGCGTGAGATGACACCGATGCGGTCGGCCATCTCCTCGGCCTCCTCGATGTAGTGGGTCGTCAGGATGATGGTGACGCCACGGTCGCGCAGGCCGCGGACCATCTCCCACATGCTGCGGCGCAGCTCGACATCGACCCCGGCGGTGGGCTCGTCGAGGAACAGCACGGTGGGCTCGTGCGACAGCGCCTTGGCGATCATCACCCGCCTTTTCATGCCGCCCGACAGCGCCATGATCTTGGCGTCGCGCTTGTCCCACAGCGACAGATCCCGCAGGACCTGCTCGACAAAGGCCGGGTTCGGCGGCTTGCCGAACAGGCCGCGGCTGAACCGCACGGTGTCCCAGACCGTCTCGAACAGGTCGGTCGACAGCTCCTGCGGCACCAGGCCGATGCAGGTGCGGGCCGCCCTGTAGTCGCGGATGATGTCGTGGCCGTCGACCGTCACACGGCCCGCGCTCGGCGTGACGATGCCGCAGACGATGCCGATCAGCGTCGTCTTGCCGGCGCCGTTGGGGCCGAGCAGGGCGAAGATCTCGCCCTTGCGGATCTGCAGGTCGACGCGCTTGAGCGCCGCGAGGCCGCCAGCATAGGTCTTCGACAGACCCTCGATGGCAATGATGGGTTGCACGGGGGACCTGTCCTGCACCTGGGGCGGCCTGGCCCGGGCACGTGGGCACTGCTGCAATGCGATAGCCTTCCGACACTTGGTAAGGAACCGTGAGTTGCGCATGTTGTCAAACCTTGGCCTGGCCGGATCGGTCCGACATCGAAACGGTCAATTGATATATTGTGCATGTTTCATTTTTTTGATTTTTTCGGCTTGAATTTTGTGGGCCCTGTCTTTCAAAATCTGGTTTGAGCATTGGGAATTTTAAGATGCTTTATCTCGCGGTCGTGCTTCTAGTTGCTAGTTCCTTTGCCGTATCGGCCGCTGAGATGACTTTTGAGCTCAAAGGCAACGGAGGGAATTGTATCGGGTGCGAATGGGTCGCAGCCGATGGTGAAATTGTGCAGGACACATACAAGCGCTTCGTTGACTTTTCAAAAAAAAGCGAAATTTCGGAGATTAAGCTGAAGCCGAGGATTGTGCTGAACTCCCCTGGAGGTAGTCTAGTGGGGGGTCTCCTGTTAGGGGAGGCGATCCGGAAAGCAAAGTTTGACACGTCTGTTGGAAAAACAGTTCGAGATGACTATCAATTTTATACAATTCAAGCAGGAAAATGCCTTTCCGCTTGCGCATTTTCTTTTATGGGCGGCATAAATCGGGAACTTGAATTTACTTCTAAGATTGGTGTTCACCAGTTTTATGATGCAGATGCGCTTCTAAGGCCAGGTGAAAAAATATATACAGCAACAGACGCATCGAATAATCAAATTATAATCGGATTAATACTTGAGTATATAGTACGGATGGGAGTTGATGCTAAAATTCTAGCGTTAGCGAGCAAGACGCTTCCTCAAGAAATTCGCTTCATAGATGAACCCGAAGCCTCGAACTTGAATCTTGTTTGGGATTCTTCAAGGATTGATAATTGGAAAATTGAACCGTTTAAAAAAGGCGTAGTCGCGTTTGCAGAATCGCAAGACAAACTGAGTACACTGACATATTATTGTTCGGGAAATATGCGTTTTTTATTGTATTCAACATCAAAAGATGCGGATATATCGCAAACTTCTGGAGAAATTGATGTCATGGGAGTAAAAGTCCAACGTCAGTCAATTCGAATTTCAAAACTTCAGAACGGTAAAACCCAAATTCGATTTCCTCTTCCTGCTAATTTTACTCCAAAGGCCGAATCTTCTGCTGGATTATTATCAAATTTTGACAGTTCATCATCCGCCGAAAGATTCATTTTATCTTTTGGTACACGAAGAATTTTTGAAACAACCCGGATTGCCAATAAAAACTGTATCTAATTTATTAGTATTGAATAATGGAATTTATAATATTTCGGAAATTTGAAAACAATTGCAATTTCTAGCATTTTTATAAATTAATCTTGTTTTGATCAAGCCTATAAATGACGATGGCATTAAACTGGACGATCCATCCCATTGCCGGATTTAATGGACGCAACCGCGATCCGCGGACATCGGGGGAGGACACGCCATGATCTACGAACAGCGCATTTATCGCTGCCTGCCGGGCCGGATGCCGGCGCTGCTGACGCGGTTCGAGACCAAGACGCTGGCGCTGTGGGAGCGTCATGGCATTCGCCAGGCCGGCTTCTGGACGACGCTGGTCGGCGAGTCGAACCTCGACCTCGTCTATCTGCTCGCCTGGGAGTCGATGGCCGAGCGCGAGACGAAGTGGGCCGCCTTCATGGCCGATCCGGACTGGATTGCCGCCCGCACGGCGTCGGAGCGCGACGGGCCGATCCTCGCCAATGTCGCCAACGCCTTCCTGCAGCCGACGGTGTTCTCGTCGGTGCGGTGATGGCTCGGACGGTGCGGTCGGACCGGGATTGCCGATCTGCTTGGTCAGCAGGCAACGACCCGATTGTCGCCTCCCAATGGCGGGCTGATCATGCTCGCCACCGGGTTTTGCGCAGCACCTTCGTTTGCTGCCTGAGTCTTGATCTCAGGGTGCCGGCGTCAGCGTCACCGTGGTGACGCCGGCGGCGATGTTGATTCCGGTCTGGCCCTCGACGGAGAGCGGCTGCAGCGAGAAGGAACGCCCCGTGCCACCGATCAGGGCATTGGCGCCGACCCCGACGCCCGCCGTGGCCTGGGCGCCGACGCCCGCATAGGTGCCGGCAAGCGCGCCCTTCGGAACCCCGCTGTCGGCCGCAACCACGCCCCAGATCAGGTGCCCGGCTGCGACGGCGCCGATGGCCACGCCATATTCGGCGATCTGGCCAGTATAGTTATCGGGCGGCCCGCCGGCATCCGGCTTGAAGGTGCAGACCATGGTCTGCTTCTGGAACAGGAACATGCCGACGCCGGCGGAGACGTCGCAGCTGAGGACGCCGACCTTGGAGCCGGACTGGGCAAACGCCGGCCCGGCCAACAGGACAGACAGCGCGGCAGTGGACAGTGCGGTGACGAGCTTCATGGTGGCTCCCTCTCCCGTTCGGAGTGCAGGTTTGCAGGTTGATGACCGGCCTTGTCGGGTGGTCAAGCGAGATTGCCGGCGAATGACGGGCCGACGGGAATGACGCCGCCGGCTGGCGTTTCGGAGCCGTTCCTGTTGGCCGGCGCCGGGACGAAGGTCTCCAGCGTGGTGGGATTGCAGGACAGGGTCCCGGCCGTCGGCCGCACCTTCGGCGCGGCCGACCCCGGGATCATCCCGTCGCGTCAGCGGGCGCAGGTCTCGACGAAGCGCAGCCGGGCCACCAGGTCGAGCGACCTGGCGTCGGCCTGCTTGCGGCAGTCCGCGATCTTCGTGACGAGGCCGTCGATGCGCTCGATCAGGGTGTCCTTGTAGTCGTCCGACACCGGCTCGATGTCGCCGGGACGCCAGGTCTTGGCGAACCAGGGCTCCAGCGGCCCGTAGAGACGCAGGATGGTGTTCCAGCCGGTTCCAGGCACGGTCTGGACCCAGTTGGTCTCCTTGCCGACCGGGGGCTTCGGACCGAAGAACACATCGACGGTGCCGTCGGCGTTCTTCTGCAGGCCCTTGGTCTGGCTGCTGACGCTGGGGAAGCGCTGGTCCGTCTGGATCATCGAGCGGGTCTGGTTGCTGTAGAGGATGACCGACCAGAAATCCTTGACGGGCACGTTCGCAGGCAGGCGCAGGCGGTAGGACTTGCCGCCGTCGAGGGCGTTGCCCAGCGCGTCGCGCGCCGTCCAGGCGTATTGCGACCCGAGGCCGACCATCTTCTCCTCCATGGCCGGCGTCACGCCCGTCGCCATGAAGTAATAGAAGATGTAGCCGTCGAGGTTCAGCACGCCGGGCTGCGACTGGAACTTGTAGCCCCCGACGAAGGGCAGCTGCCAGTAGGCGTCCTTGTAGTAGTAGTCGGCCGGCTCGGGCATGTGGAACGAGACAGCGCGGGCGGTTGCGTCGCCGACGGCGGCGGCCTCGGTGAGGATCGCCTTCATGCGCGCGTCGGGGGCGAAGGGCTTGCCCTTCTCGATGCCGATGGAGGCCCAGTAGCCGAGGCGGACCTGGTCGAGCGACTCGCTGGGCTCTTCCTGCACGGCCTGGTTGAGGAGTTCCCAGTAGCGGAAATCGGCCGGGTTCACCATGTTGAACGGCTTGCCGGACATGTCGACGAAGGTCGGCGCCTTGGTGCTCGCCTCCTGGCCCAGCGGATAGATTTTGGTGGCGGCCTTCACCGCGTCCACGCCCGGCTTCGGGTTGCCGTCGACGAGGAAGCTGCGCCAGATCACCAGGTTGCTGAACGTGGTCGGCCGGACCACGTGATAGCCGTCCGGAACCAAGCCGGTGTAGCCCGGCGGCAGAACGAGGAACTTGCCGCCCTGGCCGCGATCCGGGCCGGTGATGCCGACGTCCGACACCCAGCGGTACCAGAGGTCGTTGACGAGGCCGAGCACCTTCGGCGGCACCTCGATGACCAGCGGGCCAGTGCGAAGATCGATCCAGAACCAGGTGTAGGGGGTGTTGTCATTCGCGGTGAGTTCGATGGTCTTCGCGTCGACCATCTGCTCCCAGATCGGAACGGTGGCGTTGACCGGCCCGACGGTCCGGATCGCATTGCGGTTGCCGACCTGGTTCACCGCCGGCAGGGCCAGCAGATAGGCCTGGACGGCGCGCTGGAAATCGAGGTTGTCCAGCAGCGTCTTGGCCGTATCCTTGTCGGGGAAGCCATCGGTGAACCTGAGCGTGCCGAGCCGGGTCTCGACCTTGTCGGGCGCATAGACGCCGGACGGACGCTGCGTGGAAAATTTCAGCGCCGGGTTGCTCGGCGGGCCATCGAGCGTCTGCGCTTGGGCAGGGCCGATGAGGCTTGCGGCGGCGACCAGGCCGGCAACGACTAGACGTTTTGCAGCAATCATTTTCACGTGCTCCGGGGACGCGCTAAAATTCTGATTTCCGGCGCCATGTTAACCGAGTTAAAAATTGACCGTTTTCGTTTTGGGGACAGGCACGTGGTGAGGCAGCAGCTGTCCTCCGCGTTTCAGCGGGCCGGCGCCTTTGCGCATCTCGCGGCCGTCGTGCGAAGCCTCGGCGGCTCACCGGCCAGGGTCAGCAATGGGCTCGATATCGACCTCGACACCTTGGCTGCCGACGACCTGTTGCCGTTTGCGGATTGCCTCGTGCTGCTGGAGCGTGCCGCCGAACAGACGGGCTGCGGCCATATCGGCCTGCTGATGGGCGCCGAGTACCGGTGGGCGCAGCACGGCATCATCCACCGCCTGGCCAAGGAGGCCCCGACGCTTCGCGAGGCCCTGCAGGACTTCGTCAACTGGCAGCGCGGCTACACGAGCGGCGCTGCGGTCTATCTTCACCGTTTTGGCCAGGACTTCGCGCTCGGCTACGGGATTTACGACCGGGTTTCGCCCGGCAGCCGCCATCTCTACGAGGCGGTTGTCGCCATCGGCTGCGACATGCTGCGGGACCTGACAGGCGGACGTGTTGCGCCGCTGGAGGTCCATCTCTGCCACGCCGGCCCGCAGGACGCTGCGGTCTACCAGCGGATCCTGCGGGCGCCCGTTCGTTTCAACCAGATCCAGTCCTGCCTGATCGTCCCGGGGGCCGACATCGACCTGCCCCGCCGGATGGCCAATCCCGACCGCCGTCAGGACCTGATCGCGCAGATCACCCAGATGCTGGGCCTCCCCGCGGGCCAGATGGGAGCGCGCGTGCGCCATCTGGTTCGCTCGCGCCTGTTGCGTGGCGATCCGTCCATGGCCGGAATGGCGCGCTCGCTCGGCCTCGGCGCACGGACCCTTCGCCGGCGGCTTGCCGCCGAAGGCACGGTCTTTGAGACGATCCGCGACGAGGTGCGCTTCAACGCCGCCCGTGAACTCCTTGCCCTCACCGACCTTCCGGTGGGCGAGATCGCGGATGCCCTCGCGTTCGCCAGCCATTCGGCGTTCGGCCAGGCCTTCCGGCGCTGGAGCGGGACGAGCCCCACGGACTGGCGACACCTGACCGCTGGATGATGCGGCGGGGAAGCGCCGCGGCATCGACATGGCCGGCTTCCGGACAACGCGGGGGCAACCGAAGCGCGACCTGACCTGTCCGGGCGGGGATTGCCAGGGGCTGGCGGACCCGTCTATGCGAAGGTGCGGGTTTGGGACGCGGTGGATCCCAACCCTCCCAGCATGCCGACGAGGCACTTGATGACGGCCGAACCGTTCGACCCAGCGCGCGCCGACCAGGACGTCACCCTCACGGTGACGTGGGGCGGCCTGCCGCACCGGCTGGAGATCGAGGCGCCGGACTGGGCGCTGATCCTGTCGGGTGCCGGGCTGGAGCTCGAGGGCGAGGACTTCGGCGCGGGGCGCGACAGCTTCGAGACCGAATGGGACTTTGCCGGCGGCCTCGACGGTCCGCTGCAGGTGCGGTTCTCGCGCATCGATGCCGATGAGTGGCACACCGGCTTCTCCGGGATCCTGTCGGACGCCGCGATCGCACCCGCCGATGCGTGATTACCCTGCTTTTTGCTCGCAATAGTTGCAGATAGGATCCGCCGCACGCGGAGGAGGACACCATGGGCGTGCGCGACCGGACCGAAGCAGCGCTGGCGCGGATCGCCGCCGCGCCGGAGGCGGCGATTTTCACCCGGGTGTATGCGCAACGCGCCCGCGCCGAGGCCGATGCCGCCGATGCGCGACGCCGCGATGGCGTGACGCTGGGGGCGCTCGACGGCGCCCTCGTGTCGATCAAGGACCTGTTCGACGTGGCCGGCGAGACCACGCTGGCGGGGTCGCGGCTGCTGGCGGACCAGCCGCCGGCAAGCGCCGACGCCCCGGTGGTGGCGCGGCTGCGACGCGCTGGCGCGGTCATCCTCGGCAAGACCAGCATGTCGGAATTCGCGTTCTCGGGGCTGGGGCTGAACCCGCACACCGGCACGCCGGGCAATGCGCACGACCCGGCCCGCATCCCCGGCGGCTCCTCGGCCGGGGCCGGCGTCGCCGTCGCGCTTGGCCTGTGCGACATCGCCATCGGCACCGACACCGGCGGGTCGGTGCGCATTCCGGCGGCGTTCAACGGCATTGTCGGGCTGAAGCCGACGGCGCGGCGGGTGCCGACGGCGGGCGCCTTTTCGCTGTCCTACACGCTCGAT
>Ga0247831_1007122_pt1 | contig 12694 bp, 9 predicted proteins | sample LaCruzMarch2015__9_FD_192406 | JGI IMG/M metagenome (GOLD analysis project Ga0247831, IMG submission 192406) | Freshwater microbial communities from meromictic Lake La Cruz, Castile-La Mancha, Spain - LaCruzMarch2015_1m | ecosystem: Environmental > Aquatic > Freshwater > Lake | place: Spain...
AAATCTTCAGTCGAGTTCGAGAGAGTGTCCACGTACTTTACATCCGACTTCACAGCTTTTTTGAAAACATCCAGTGCAGTCCTTGTAGCCTACAGCCCGTCCTTCATGAACCCGAGTTCGATCCTGCGCCATGCCTTAAGTGCTAATGTCCCCGCTATATCGAGCCGATTCCCTGATGCTGATTTTTTACATGCTCAATTCGGCTGTATCGGAGAGACATGGACATTCGACGACACAAAGTCATTGTCCTTCGCCATGGATCGCTTTTTGTGCTGGAATGAAAGCAATTTTGTAAAGCTTGAACAGGCAAGTGTCGGTCTTAAACAATGGGCTAACCCATTAGCGAGTGCGCGTGCACACATTCAGTTTATGCTGGACTCGCGCCGCCCCGCAGACGCGTAAACGTATTCAGTATCGATCCGGCAGCACTTTTCTCAATTAGCAACAATGCGTATTTTGACCTGCACTCCTGTGCGCTTTAAGGGCGACCATAGCTTTTTCGCAAGAGATAGCGGGCTTCTTTCGGTCGGACTTACCATGAATGGCATCGAGAGCCGCGCTGTGATGCCAGGACCATCAATGCCTGACGATGATCCGCGTTTGATACGAAGTGATTATGCTAACCTCTCCGACGCATCGTGGTGGCGATCTCAGAAAGCCGATGCCGTCATTTTGTGCTCATGGGCCATGCCCGAATATACACCTATTGCTAGGGCTATCAAAGCGAGCGGCTCAAAACTGCTGGTCTTTTTAGACAGTTCGGGTTTTTGGAGTCCTTGGAGTAACGGTTTGGAATGGTTTGCAGCTCAGTGGGAATCATGCCGAAGAAAGCGCGGACCAGCTTTAGGGCTGCTGCGCTACCTTGCTTCAATTTGCCGTAGTTGCATGCCGGCTGCATTTGATTCTCCCAGGCTTACGCACATGAGTATAGCTGACGTTGTGACAGTCACATCCCCTTTAGTGCTGGACCGGACCAATCGATACGCCATGGTGTATGGCTTTCGGAAGCTACACAAAAATGTAGCTCGGTTACCTCTTCCTGTCAGCCCGCATATGTGCTACAAAGGAGAGCGGAAACAGAAGCGAGTGATTTGTGTTGGCAGATGGTTGCCTGAAGACTGGCCGGAAAAAGGGCCGCAACTCCTCCTCGCGTCCCTCAACCGGTTCCTCACACAAAACACGGAATATGAGGCCCTGGTCATCGGGCGCGGAGCCACTGCACTGCGCGGCGCACCGTTTTATCCAAAGTCTCTCGACGGCCTAAATTTGCGGCTCTTAAACTACCTTCACAACGATGAGCTCCCCTCCCTGTTTGCAACGTCCCGAATTTCACTGTGCAGCTCTTTCCACGAATCATATCACATTGCCTCCTTTGAGGCAGCCTGCTGCGGTTGTTCCATAGTGGCACTCCGCTCTCCTGACTTGCCGGCGTTGCAGTTTCTTGCAGAGACAAACGGAACTTTGGCCTCCGAAGAGACTCCTGAGGCTTTCACCGAAGCACTCAACGAGGAAGCCAAAATGTGGGATCGAGGTCTACGCTCACCCGACACCACTGCTCGGCGGTGGCAGTCGGAGACACACGCCGACAATGTTGCGGCCAAAGTGCTGGAGTTGCTGACTCTGCAGGCGGCGCCGAAAGATACAAAGTAATGGACCACTTCCTCAACCTACAATTATTTTTTTCTCCAACAATCGCGGAATATAAACTGAAGTTGTCCCCTTTAAACGGAGCCGAGACTTAAACAAAGTAGGAAAAGGTTCGCTTAGTGTTAAAAGCTAGAGAACCCCGAAGCGAAAAAGAAGAAAGTTCAGTACGGAGCTCAAGGCCCGAGTTGCCTTGGAGGCCATCAAGAGCCAGAAGACGATCAACCAGATCGCGCAGGCGGAGGGCCTGCTGCCGGTGCAGGTCAGCGCGTGGAAGAAGGTGCTGCAAAAGCGGAGACTGAATGTCTTCGCGTCCGGCGCGGCGAACCTTCCCAATTTCGTAACTTCAAATTTTGCAGCGCAGCCTTCGGCTGCCCCCTGCCTTTATGCCTGCGCACTTTCGTACCTCTAAATCGTACACTTTGCGTGTTCTTACCTTACTTCGGGTGATCCACGCCGTGGGAGAACTACCGACCCGCCGAAGGTCTTGCCACCGCGACTTGAAAGGCAGAAAAGGATGAGCGGAAAGTTGTCCATATGAGCCCACCGCTCCGACGAGCTTTGGGTCTATTCTCGCGGTGGGCTCATATGGGCAACTTTCCTCAGCGAGCCGATCAAACCAAAACCCAGCATTCCGTTCACCACATTTAACATCCACCCGCCAAGGAGACCGCTTCACTTATGAAAGAAACAACCGGCATAAATAATCACATTGAAAGCATATGCAATTTGCTCGACTTTGGACCACTGCGCGTTATAGACGTTGGGGCATCCGGTTCCCTATGGTCGTATTTCCAGAAGTTTTTGGGCTCTCGGTACGTTGAAGTTGTAATGGTTGAACCAAGTCCGTTGCACGCCAGCCAACTCAAAAAGCGCTACGAGAGCTACGGAAATGTCGTCATCGAAGAGGTGGGGCTTTACAGTCACGACTGTATGGCAACGCTGCATTACTCAGACACAGGAGGCGCCTCAATATATGAAACCACAGAGGGTTTGGTAAAAGCGTATGTAGAGTATCATTCAAGCGGTGCGCCTAACAAGACGGCAACAGTGCAACTGCGTTCGGTTAGCAAATGGATGGAATCCCTCAACCCGAGATTTTTACTCGGCTGCAAACTCGACACGCAAGGTTGTGAACTTGATATTATGAAAGCCGCAGACCCATTTGCCACTGCAGGCTTTTTGTGTACTGAAGCACCTCTTGGCCATAAATATGTACAACAACAGGCCTTGTCAGAGTATATTGCGTGGTTTGAGATGCACGGCTATGACATTGTGGACGTCCAAATCAACTATTCGTGCCTTGTGCAGGGGGCAAACCGAAAGGCTTTTGTACGTGATACATTCACTTTAGAGGCAAACACGTCTTCTGTTGCCTCTGTCTTCAAACCACGGTGCATGGATGGCGACATTTATGGTGTCAAAAAGGCGGATGCCTCATCAGCGCGGACCGACCAAATATTGCGCTTCTTCGGACTTTTAACTTTGGAATACTACGCTGAAGCGTATGTTGCCGTAGAATTTCTAGGCCTCAACGAAAGTCAGACAGCACAGCTAAAGCAATATATCCTCTCAATAATGAAATGCCAAGCAACTTGGCGCGACCGTAGTCGTCTTCTCAACTTCGTGCTCAACGCACTGAGTTCAAAGCGAGTTCAGCGTTTGCTCTGCAACATTCGTGTTATTCCTCGCGTAGCGACCTAGTTCAGAAATGCCGGACGAGCGCTTTTCGCATAACTCCTCAACACGCGAACCGCTATGCCTCTACAGACCGAAGGTCCGTTTTCCAGCGCCTTTACAAGCGCGCGCGCACAGAGTGTTCTTTTGTGTTCGTATGCCACAAACGCTAAGCGATGCGCCCGTGCGACGGCAAGCTGCTTAGTTGGAGTTGACCATGCCTGGGCACATCTACTGCGCGACCAGTCAAGCTCCCGCGTCACGACTTGATCAGGGTGGTGGAGCAGCATGTAATTGGCATAGGTTTCATACTCGCTGAATAAATTGGTTCGACCGGGATGATTCTCCAGTATTGTGCCCAGCGCATCCGTCCAGTGGTCCACTTTATGTCGCTCTTCAATCAAACCGCACATTGCCCGCATTGCGCTGCATCTTACGAACATGTGTTGGGAAATAAACGATTTTGAAGACGGAGCGGAAACGCCGAAAAGTTCTCTGAAAGTGTGAAAATAGGGATCGTGAAACTCCTCCGCCTTAGTCAGATAAATGCGTCCCGTGCCATCGAAAAAGTTGAGTGCTTGCAAGGGCACAGTGTCAGCGTCCCATACAAGACAATATTTCGCGGCGCTTTGGCGGCAGTATTCAATCTTTAAAAATTGCTGTAGATACCACCCAAAAGAACGAGGGAACATGGGTATTGGGCGCCTCTCGTAGCTTTCCCGATCGAGGCTTGTCAAAAGCGTGTTCTCGTCAATGACCTCGATCGACGGTCCCAAGCCAGTTTGAACAACTGCTCGATCGCGTAACGGCACTGCAACCACAATACGCGATGGTCGCCAGAGGGCCGAGCACATTCGTGTCGCCGCAAATAAAATTGGAAAATCTCGAAAGCGGGCAGCAAGAAAGACCTCAAATGAGTTCATGTCTTACATCTATCCTGCACAACACAATTCGCAAGCCAACAACGCATCCAACTAGGCGGCCAGTCCATCTTAATTACATCGCCGGATCTCCACCCCCAAATTGATATAACTAGGGCTGTATTATGCGCATCGCTTTGCTCACCAACGACAATCGCGAAATTCAACGGAAGTATCATCTGGACGAGCCTGTCTTCGGTCCAGCGCCGGAAGCTCTCCTAGAAGGCTTCAAGTTACTTGACGATGAAGTCGAGGTACACGTTGTCTCATGCTTGCAGCAAATGCCGCGACGCTCCCCGAAAAAGCTCGCCAACAACATTTTCTATCACCCTCTGCACGTGCCAAAGATCGGTTGGCTCCGCACGGGTTATCAGGGGTGCATCCGTGCGACTCGTCGAGCTATCCATGGTCTGCAACCAGACATCGTTCACGGGCAAGGCACAGAGCGTGACTGCGCGATGTGTGCTGTTTTCTCCGGCCTTCCCAATATTTTAACAATTCATGGGGTCATGAGAGCCATCTACCAGGTCAATAAGAGCAGGCCATTCTCGTATTACTGGTTCGCCAAACACTTAGAGACGGTTGCGGTGCGACGAACAAGGGGAGTTATCGCTATTTCACCCTACGTACAAGGGCTAGCCTCGCGGATGAATCGAACGACCTGGCTTATTCCGAACGCACTGCGCCTGCCATTTTTCAGGCCATCACCTCCAACAGGTCGACGCCCAGGGCCGCCAAGGCTCATTAATGTGGGAACGATTAGCTCGAACAAGCGCCAACTTGAGCTGCTTCAGCATTTGAAACCTCTCAGAGACTCATTTGAATTTGACGTCACTTTCGTGGGTAAGAGCGATGAAAATAATATATATAGTCGCGATTTTGCAAGCTTGTTACAAACCTTAAATGCACGATATGGTTCGTTTTTACATTACGAACATCGAACCCCTGCTCAAATAGCCGAAATGCTCGATGACTCGGATGCCATGCTCCATTTTTCACTCGAGGAGTCCTTTGGTCTAATTTTTGCGGAGGCTCTTGTGCGCAACCTATCGCTCTTTGCATCTGACGTGGGAGCGATACGCCAAATTGGTGAAGGTATCCCAAACTGCAATATTATATCTTCTAATAACTTCACAGGGTTAGTAAATTCTGTACGCTCATGGTTAGTCCACGCAGAATACAAGACGCCTCGTGCATCTACCCCGAGCCAGATCGTCTACTCCCGATACTTCCCCGAAATTATAGCTACTCAACATCTTGAAGTATATCGCCAGATTGCACCTCCAACTTACTAACACAAATATTTCCGGTATTACCAAACTATTTTAAACCTTATGCAGAAACTCCAACCACCGTCACTAACCCCACAACCAGCATTACACCCGTTGATCGCTGGGTGGAAGCACTTCTACCATCGACTGCTTGGTTACTCTTATGAACTCTCCCTAACTGAGTTGATAGCGAGTGGCGCTCTGTGGCTCCCGCGAAGACTGCTCGGGCTAGTATGCAAGACACTGCGAAAGGTGATTGGATTATGTGGTGACCCTTTGGTCAAAGTGCGGACGCCATACGGTCTGACAAATATGCCGCTTTCTCATGAGCTTCCCGGGTATTATTTTCGTTTCCCGCTCTATGACTCGGTGATCAATCGACTCGGACAATACATTAGGGTGCAACACCACAGGCTGATGTGCATCGACGTAGGTGGCAATATCGGAGATTCAGCGTTGTGCGCATGCCTGCACAAGGGAGACAAATACCTTCTCATAGAACCCACTCCGGTTTACCGGACATGTGCAACGGCAAACCTTCAAGGGAGTCCTGCGGATGTAGAGATTGTAGATTGCTTAGTAGGGGCGGTTCACGGTGAACAAAAGATAGCCGCAATGGCTGGGCGCGGGACGGCACGGTTTACGCATTCAGACAACGCCGGTCTGGAGAAGGTAACGACTATCGATACACTTGTCTCGACCCGGTCGCACTTGACCCCCAATTTTATCAAAATCGATACCGATGGTCATGACCTAGCCTGTTTGCAAGGTGCGAGACAGACGATAAAAAGCTTCACTCCTTTCGTCATGTTCGAGGCTGACAGCTTTGGCAATCCTGAGTATTCGCGGAACCTATTGGATTGCTTGCAAGCATTTTCAGAGTGCGGCTACGAACACATGCTAGTATACTCCAATGTCGGTCACTTAGTGTGGGCGGGAAGTATTGCTGAGGTGGCGAGTGTCGCTAAACTCTTATTTTATCAGCTAACATCCGGAGCAATCTATTATGATATTCTTGTTGTGCCTAGAAATGAATCGTTTATTGACCAAGAGTTTAGTTTTTTTGCCAATTCAGCTCAACACAAGGCGAATAGCCAGGCAGCGCGATTATGTATTAACTTCATGACGACGCCGGACCGCTCCGTCAGGTGAGGCCTCGTTACACACGTTGCGCATTGCTGGGTTTATGGTGGTATTGGCCGCGTCGCCACCCACGTCTTAGCGATTTTTAAACCGCAACCGATTGTTCAAACCACCACAATAAAATTTGAAGTCACTTGTCTAATTACGGGCATCCATGAGTCGGTTCCGACATTTTGCTCAAGGTCTTGCTTCTTCGTGGCTAGCTACGGCGGCAACCGTTGCTTACTCGCTGGCGAGTGTTCCCATCGCACTGCATTATCTTTCAGTAGAGGAATTCGGTCTTTTCGTTCTGGTTATCCAAGCCGCAGGTTTTTTCAATCTTCTGGAAGTCGGAATGTCAGCGTCTACATCGCGCATCTTAGTCGACTATAAGGACTCACCTAATGACGGCGTATATGGAGCTATTATTTTGAGCGCCACCGTTATGTTTTGTATTATTGCTCTGCTGATTATTATTGTTGGGACTTTTTGCTCCCCATGGATAGTCTCTTTGATTGGCGTTCCCCCACATTTAGCTGAGGACGGTATTTTCTTGTTGCGTTGCCTCGCACTTACAACTGGCATCAGTCTCGTTTTCCGTGTATACGGTACTGTTCTTTTCGCTCATAAGCGCCTTGATCTTATTCATGCTTTCATAGGCGGAAACATGCTAGTGGGTCTACTTATTTTTACATTTATTTTGGTTACCGGTGGTGGACTTAGGCATTTAGCATGGATGTTTGTGGTGCAGGCACTGGTCGCGATTATGTTATCGGTTGCTGCGTGCCACCGACTCAGCCTGCTCCCGAAACGAGGGCAATGGGGCAAAGTCTCGTCTCAGCATTTTCGTGAGTTACTGATATACGGTAAAGATATATTTTTCGTGAATGTAGGCAGTCAGGTGCTTGAAGCCTCCCAACTTATAATTGTCACGCGTACCATGGGCTTGACAGCAGCGGCAACGTGGTCGGTTAGCACAAAACTTTTCACTCTAGCTTATCAGCTAGTCACCAAAATTGAAGGTACAGCTGTTTTCTTTTTTGCTGAGATGATTGTCCGAGATGAGCGCGCCTTACTTGAACGACGATTTCGACAGATTTATCAGCTCACAGCGGCTATCTCAGTACCGGCAGTCGCTATTGTCCTAGCTTCAAACACCGCATTTGTCTCAATATGGGCCGAACCATCTTTATCTTGGCCCCAATCAGTAAGTGCCATTGTCGCACTGCTTACGGTTCTCAACTGCATCACTCGATGCATGACAAATTTTATTGTGCACACCAAGAACGTGGCGTCTTTGCGATATGTGTATTTTCTCGAGGCTTTGGCATTTATCGCGCTCTCCCTCTTGCTTGGAAGCCATTATGGTTTTTACGGTATTTTGGGTTCTTCGCTAGTTTGCCTGGTCCTCTTCCGTGGCATCTACTCTACACATCGCGTTGCCGCATATTTTGGGATGCCTCGTAAAGCATTTTGGATAAAATGGATTAAACGTCCACTTTTTGCGGGATTGTTTCTGGTGCCGTTTATTATTGGCTCGGAATGGATAGGTGACCAGGCTTCGAGTAAGCTGGGTGCATTACTTGTTACCTCCGCTTGCATCGCAATTTCGGCTGTTTTCGCATTTGTTTTCATTGCTATCCGTGAAGACGTAAGGGCCGAATTTATTCGATTGTTACGCGCTGCCGTTGGTCAAAAGGCATAGGGTATTGTCTTGCCAACTGCGGTTGCGCTCGACCAATCGCTGAAAGCCGTCGCTGGATGCTTTCCACTTCTCTAGTAGGAGTCACGTGATTCCCTTGATCTAAATATCGCTGCACCATGTTGAGCAATCCGGCCCAATACACCTGTTGCGGATATCCGCTATCCAATGCGCCAAAAATGAAGACAAAATTAAATGGTTCATAGATAATTGGGATTCCCACAAATAAAGCCAAAGTAAATGCTTCGGTGCCCCTCGCTCGTGCACAGAGCCGCCATGCTAAAGCAGCCATATAGCACAGCAGGGTGAAAAAAAGTATCAAGCCTACTACGCCAATAAACTTAATACTCGAGAGGGGCCCACTATGAAAAGAGCCTGTGATCATAAATCTTTCTCGATCGGACCCGCCAAGAAGGCTGGAGCCGTCGTAGCCGCCTGCCATAGAAGCCATAATTAAGTTCATGTCGTCAAGGTTAAAACCAAAACCCTGTCCCCACACACGGTCGCGTAGGATGCGTTCGTCATTCCAAGCCCAACCCCACATCTCAACACGCCACAAGGTGGAGTCCTCAGCATCCATGACCGCCACGGGATCCCAGTCCCCGGGGAGCCAGGACAATGCCCGCTGCATTGTCAGAGGCAGCTGCAGAACATTTCCCTGCAGAGCAATAATCATAATCAACGCCAGCAAACCGCCGCTCATGGCGACCCAAACGTCTTTTACCTGCCGGCGCAAAATTGCCGAGAGCACAAAAGCGATAAAGCCAAAGAGTAAGAGACTGCGATAGCCGGAAAGAAAAATTGCGCCAAATGCGACTGCAAGGGCAATAACCCGGAAAGGATGGAGGGGAGAAATCAAAGTAATGGGATTGTATTTCGCACATAGAGCGAGAGCTGTGCTGGCACCCGCATCTTTCATAGCAACCATTCTTGTTACTCCTATTTCGCCTTCAGATTGAGCTCCTGCGGCGATGCCTCCTGTCCCCACAGCATTATATATTGAGTTCAACACGTAGCCAGTTTGGGGGTTAAGGCGAGCGAATAAGTCGAGGGCGCCCACCGACCAAGTGGGAATGACGATAAATAGCGGAAAGACCTTGGCGATAAAGTCGCTAATTTGCACTCGACTCAGAATCAAGTAGGCGCCAAAGGCCAGGATAATTTCAAAATAAGGGCGGCCACCAACGATGCTGGACTGCATGGCCAAGACGCCGACCGGATTCCGTACAAAAACCGTCACGAGGTAGGCGAGATTAATGTAAATCAAGTAATCGAGCGTGGTCAAATTACGCTTCAAGGAGACCACTCTCGTCGCTGCGAATATAGTGAAAAAGCCGATCACCGTCAGAAAACAAAGATCCCGAACCGTAAAAGGCACAGGCAACCACGGCAGGCGGCCGATGAGATACCAACCGATCGGCAATAGCACCCAGATGTTGGTCTTCAGCTTAACAAAAATGACCACGGCCGGAATCACCGCAACTACGCCGGCCACGAATCGCATGTCCGCGCTGCCGACCGCGCTTCCCATGACGAGCGCCACTGCCAAACCTACCGCCAGCGCTGCCCAAATGGTAATTTGATTGCCTGAAATACTGCGAAGGTCCATACGTTCCTCTGAATGAATATGCTGGTCTACGAGCCGCGTCCAGTCTGTAGTCCGCAACTCCTCTGCTTGTATTCATGCCGCCAGCTGGTGCATTGTTATCTAGACTGATGAATCCTCTTACAAAACGCATTTTACGATCACCCGTAATGTGGCCAGCGGCTACCCGCGTCATTCTGGCAAAAGCTACAGCCCGACACGAGGTTACAGTCCATCGTGAAGGTCTTCGCATAACCTGCGGAACAGGCGACGGCCAAGGGTCTTTTTGCGCGATTGCAGGTTCATCCTACGAACCGGAACTCATCTGGCTCTTGGGACAATTGCAGGCACGCGATACTTTTGTCGATGTGGGAGCCAACATCGGAATCTACTCTCTGCACGCTGCACGTCACCTCGTCGGCTCTGGGACTGTTTTCTCAGTTGAGCCGAACCCCGAGGCCCTGCGCATCCTAAGTCGCAATATCGAGGCAAATAATTTCTCAGGAACCATTACTCCCATACACGCAGCCGCCTCACGAACGACGGGCCAACTCTACCTGACGGGTACACCGACAAAGTGGAACTCTCTGCAACTCCACGAACGTCCGCCAGGAATTCCAGTCAAGGTCACGACCGTTGATGAAGTCCTCCACGATGCCGAAAAGCGCGCCCATCTGCACTTTCTGAAAATCGATGCCGAGGGAGTCGAGACCGACGTCTTGGCAGGCGCTTCGGACTCGATACAGCAATCATGGCCCGCCATCATTTTTGAAAATTCGATAAATCGCTCGGCTGAGTCACCCACAGCCTGGCTGCTTGCACGTGGCTACAGGATATATGCTGCTGATAATCTTGGACGGTTGACGGAGGCGGCTTCGACCAACTACGCCCACCACACAAATCTTGTCGCAATTCATCCCCGCTCCCGCGTTGCTATCAATTTTGCTCACCAGTAGCGCGGAGAGGTCTGAATTTCGACCCGCTGCAGACCCCCATGCGACTTCTACTCTCAGCCATCGCTTGCCACCCCCATTGGGGATCTGAGGGCTACTTTGGTTGGGCGGCGGTGAACGCTCTGGCTGTAAAACACGATCTCACTGTACTCACTCATAGCGGGAGCATTGGGGATATCGAGCGTGCTTCCGCAAAAGACCCAATCCTTCGCAAGGTCCGGTTTATTGGTGTCGGACAAAACGTCTCTTGGCACCCGAATCGCATGTTGGCGAGGCTGCAGAGCTGGCACCAATACGCATCATGGTGCCACCAAGCACATAAAATGGCCGCAAAACTGGTGGCCTCGGAGGAATACGACCTTGGCCACCACGTGACCTACTCCACATGGCGCCAAGTGTCACCGCTTGCCAACCTAGAAATTCCTTGGGTGCTCGGGCCGGTCGGCGGAGGTGAAAGCTTTCCCGCCGCTTTTCACGGGGCTCTCAGCTCGCAGTCTCGGCTTTTCGAGACATTGCGCGAGTTCCACTCTTGGCTATCGGTGCGTTCGGCGAAGCTACGCGAATCGATTCAATCTGCAGCTTTTGTTCTGGCCAGCACACCGGAGACTATGGAACTGGTGCGTAGTATGGGCGCTTTACCCGAGCGCGTCGCATTGGCGCCTGCTGCTTTTATTCATACTGACCGCATCAAGCTCTTTAAGTCGGATCAACCAAAAGAGCGCGGCCCTCATCTACGGATCTTCGCTGGAGGAATTCTGGAAGGAAGAAAAGGTGTGTTCTTGGCTCTAAGGGCGCTGGAAGTGCTGGCCAACCGTGGAATTATATTCGAGTTCACTTTCGCAGGCTACGGACCAGAACTCTCGCATCTGAAAAAGCAGGCGACCCGGCTGTCCCTTGGCCCGAGTCGCGTCTCATTCCGCGACAGCCTGCCGTTGGATGAGTACCGCCAAACACTGCAAAACAGCGACGTCTACCTTTTACCCAGCCTGCGGGAAAGCGGGGGGCTCACTCTTGGTGAGGCCATGTTGGCGGGCTGCGTGCCAGTCGTGGTCAAAGCCGGCGGCCCTGGACTGCTCGTTACTCACGAATGCGGCTACGCTTTTGAACCCCAATCGCCTGACCACGTCGTGGGGCAGATAGCCAAAGCTCTTGAAGAACTCGCAAGTGACGCCAAGCACTGGTCGCGCCTTTCGGCTAATGCAGTCACCCGCGCGGAGGCAATGCTCTCTCAAAGACGCTACCTCGAATCCGTGGAGAACGCTTATCGTGCCTGTGCCAAAATTTGACCGCGAGGTTGACCGTCACGAGGACGATTCTACCCATCAGTGGGTCTAACGTGTCCACATTAGTGCTCGTTCGTCCGGCCTAAGCTCGCCTGGCTGCCTCAACGGCGCGTCGACTCGAGCGCAAAATTGGCGCCTTTGATCTCCGCGAATCTTCAACACGAAGCAAATTGAATATTCGGGCTACCCAGCACACTGGCAACAACCAGTGCTGCTGCCGCACTCAACGTCGAAACTACCAAAAGAGTGACACGCTGGGGCAAACAGCCGCTAATGTGGTGGAGTTTGAAATGTCCGGTGGGCCGGAAAAACGAGAAATGTCTAAGCATACCATTTACACTGATACAGCCACCCACAGCCACGCAGTTCCCTGCGCTCAATCCAGCTGGGTCACCAAAAGCTTACGGTGGTCCCATCGCAAAATCGAACAGGTCGCCTTGCGCTCTTCGCCCGGGGGGCCTCCCGGCATACGGATGGTCATGACAAAGGGTTCATCCGCCGGCCGGTCGAACAGCTTCAGATAGTTCTCGATCGCCC
>Ga0247831_1007125_pt1 | contig 12687 bp, 5 predicted proteins | sample LaCruzMarch2015__9_FD_192406 | JGI IMG/M metagenome (GOLD analysis project Ga0247831, IMG submission 192406) | Freshwater microbial communities from meromictic Lake La Cruz, Castile-La Mancha, Spain - LaCruzMarch2015_1m | ecosystem: Environmental > Aquatic > Freshwater > Lake | place: Spain...
CTGGAACTGAGACACGGTCCAGACACCTACGGGTGGCAGCAGTTTCGAATCATTCACAATGGGCGAAAGCCTGATGGTGCGACGCCGCGTGAGGGATGAAGGTCTTCGGATTGTAAACCTCTGTCACTGGGGAAGAAACGTCAAAACCTAATACGTTTTGGCCTGACTTAACCCGGAGAGGAAGCAGTGGCTAACTCTGTGCCAGCAGCCGCGGTAATACAGAGACTGCAAGCGTTATTCGGATTCACTGGGCGTAAAGGGTGCGCAGGTGGCCAAGTGTGTCAGGTGTGAAATCCCGGGGCTTAACCCCGGAACTGCGCCTGAAACTGCTTGGCTAGAGCATTGGAGAGGGTAGTGGAATTCACGGTGTAGCAGTGAAATGCGTAGATATCGTGAGGAACACCAGAGGCGAAGGCGACTACCTGGACAATTGCTGACACTCAGGCACGAAAGCGTGGGGAGCCAAAGGGATTAGATACCCCTGTAGTCCACGCCCTAAACGGTGCATACTAGGTCTTGGAGGATTCGATCCCTTCAGGGCCCAAGCTAACGCGTTAAGTATGCCGCCTGAGGACTACGGCCGCAAGGCTAAAACTCAAAGGAATTGACGGGGGCCCGCACAAGCGGTGGAGTATGTGGCTTAATTCGATGCAACGCGAAGAACCTTACCAGGCCTTGACATGCATTAGACCGCACCTGAAAGGGTGCTTTCCTTCGGGACTGGTGCACAGGTGCTGCATGGCTGTCGTCAGCTCGTGTCGTGAGATGTTGCGTTAAGTCGCGCAACGAGCGCAACCCCTGTCCTTAGTTGCCATCATTTAGTTGGGCACTCTAGGGAGACAAACCCTCTTTGAGGGTGGGAAGGTGGGGATGACGTCAAGTCAGGATGGCCCTTACGGCCTGGGCTGCACACGTACTACAATGCTCGGCACAGAGGGAAGCAATGCCGTGAGGCTGAGCAAATCCTCAAAACCGAGCCCAGTTCGGATTGTAGTCTGCAACTCGACTACATGAAGTTGGAATCGCTAGTAATGGCGCATCAGCTACGGCGCCGTGAATACGTTCCCGGGCCTTGTACACACCGCCCGTCACATCATGAAAGCCGGTTTCGCCCGAAGTATGTTAGCTAACCCGTAAGGGAGGCGACGTCCTAAGGTGAGGCTGGTGATTGGGATGAAGTCGTAACAAGGTAACCGTAGGGGAACCTGCGGTTGGATCACCTCCTTTCTAAGGAGAAGAAAGTAATTATTACTTTCATGGTCGAAATTCCCTTCTTGGGAATGGGTTCCGGTTAATCGCACAATGTATTTTTTAAAGTTAGTGTTCTTTAAATATATCTTTAATGGGGTCGTAGCTCAGTTGGTAGAGCACCTGCTTTGCAAGCAGGGGGTCGTCGGTTCGAGACCGTCCGGCTCCACCAAGTTGCATCCATTAAAATCTGAGGGCTCATAGCTCAGTTGGTTAGAGCACGCGCTTGATAAGCGCGGGGTCGATGGTTCAAGTCCGTCTGGGCCCACCATTTTACTCAGATTTAAAGCACTCAATGTGCTAAGTATTTTGTTCTTTGACAGTATTAGATCTAAACTAAATAAGTAAGTAAATTAAACGCCTAGAAGATTGGCGTTTGCATAAACCAGTTACAGCCATCGGCGAATGCCTTGGCGTCAACAGACGAAGAAGGACGCAGCAAGCTGCGAAAAGCCTCGGGGAGCGGCAAACACGCTTTGATCCGGGGGTGTCCGAATAGGGAAACCTGGCGCTTTTTATAGAGCGTCGTCACCATCCTAATAAATAAGATGGTAGAAGTCATACGCGGCGAAGTGAAACATCTCAGTAACCGCAGGAAAATAAAGAGAATCGATTCCGTAAGTAGTGGCGAGCGAAAGCGGAAAAGCCCAAACCATTAAGATTTATCTTGGTGGGGTTGTAGGACCACAATGTGGAAGATTAAGTGCTAGAACAATATTTTGGAAAGAATAACCAAAGAGGGTGACAGTCCCGTGTTTTAAAGCATTTAATTACCTAGTGAAATCCTGAGTAGCACCGGACACGTGAAATCCGGTGTGAATCCATGCCGACCACGGCATAAGGCTAAATACTTGTTGACGACCGACAGTGAACTAGTACCGCGAGGGAAAGGTGAAAAGCACCCCTGTTAGGGGAGTGAAATAGTAACTGCAACCGATGGCTAACAAGTCAGTGGGAGCACCTATATGGTGTGACCGCCTGCCTTTTGTATAATGAGTCTGCGAGTTTTTGCCCGTAGCAAGCCTAAGCCGCTAAGCGGTGGAGGCGTAGCGAAAGCAAGTCCAAATAGGGCGACCTAGTTGCTGGCAAAAGACCCGAAGGGGAGGTGATCTAACCATGGCCAGGATGAAGCTTCGGTAAAACGAAGTGAAGGTCCGAACCGGTCAACCTTGAGAAGTTGTCGGATGAGCTGTGGTTAGGAGCGAAAGACTAATCAAACCCCCTGATAGCTGGTTCTTTCCGAAATATATTTGGGTATAGCGTCGGATGCTGATGAGTGGAGGTAGAGCACTAAATAAGCTAGGGCCCCTACCGGGGTACTGAACTTAATTAAACTCCGAATACCATTCAATGAAGTCCGGCAGTCAGACGGTGGGGGCTAACCTCCATCGTCGAAAGGAGAATAATCCAGACCATCAGTTAAGGTCCCAAAATATGGCTCAGTGTAAAAGGATGTGAATTTACTTAGACAATGGGGATGTTGGCTTAGAGGCAGCCATCATTTAAACAGTGCGTAACAGCTGACCCATCGAGTGAATTTGCGCCGAAAATGATCGGGACTTAAGCCATATACCGAAGCTATGGGTGCACCGTAAAGTGCGCAGTAGGAAAGCGTTCCAAGTGCAGTGAAGCGGAAGGGGCAACCAACCGTGGAGCGCTTGGAAGTGAGAATGCAGACATAAGTAACGATAAAGATGGTTAAATTCCATCTCGCCGTAAGGATAAGGTTTCCTGGGGAAGGTTCGTCCTCCCAGGGTTAGTCGGGAGCTAAGACGAGGCCGTAAGGAATAGTCGATGCACAGCAGGTTAATATTCCTGCACCGATCTACAACTATCCTGTAATTGACGGAGTGACGGATCCAACAGACCTTTTTGACAGGGCACTGCGAAGCCACGGCTTAGCGGGAGTTGGAAAAGAAGCTTCCAAGAAAATTTTACAGGGAACTATGTAGAGCGCCCGTACCGCAAACCGACACAGGTATCCGTGATGAGTATTCTAAGGCGCGCGAGTTAAATCTCTCTAAGGAACTCGGCAAATTGATCCCGTATCTTTGGTATAAGGGATGCCCCGCGAGGGGTCGCAGATAAGAGCGTCAACCGACTGTTTAGCAAAAACACAGCTCTCTGCTAAGTCGAAAGACGATGTATAGGGAGTGACACGTGACCAATGCGGAAAGGTGAAAGCGTAGGGTGCAAGCTCTGCGTCTAAGCCCCCGTGAATGTCGGCCGTAACTATAACGGTCCTAAGGTAGCGAAATTCCTTGTCGGGTAAGTTCCGACCCGCACGAATCGTGTAACGAGTTGACGACTGTCTCGGAGAGAGGCTCGGTGAAATTGTAGTGGCGGTGAAGATGCCGCCTACCCGCAGCAGGACGGAAAGACCCTATGCACCTTTACTGTAAGCTGTTATTGTCGCTTGATTTTCAATGCGTAGAATAGGTGGGAGACTTTGAAGCTCGGTTCCAGGATCGAGTAGAGTCAAAATATGAAATACCATTCTTTGTTGATTAGGCGTCTAACCTCGAGCCATTAACTGGCCGTGGGACAGTGATAGCAGGTCAGTTTTTCTGGGGCGGAATCCTCCCAAAGAGTAACGGAGGATTACGAAGGTTCCCTCGGCCCGGTCGGTAATCGGGCTATAGAGCGCATGAGTATAAGGGAGCTTTACTGTGAGACCAACAAGTCGAGCAGTTGCGAAAGCAGGTTCAAGTGATCCGGTGGTTGAATGTGGAATCGCCATCGCTCATAGGACAAAAGGTACGCTAGGGATAACAGGCTGATCGCGCCCAAGCGTTCACAGCGACGGCGCGGTTTGGCACCTCGATGTCGGCTCATCACATCCTGGGGCTGGAGAAGGTCCCAAGGGTTCGGCTGTTCGCCGATTAAAGTGGTACGCGAGCTGGGTTCAGAACGTCGTGAGACAGTTCGGTCCTCTATCCGCTGTGGGCGTTTGTGATTTGAGGGGTTCATTCTCTAGTACGAGAGGACCGAGAATGACGAACCGCTGGTGTTCCGGTTGTCGCGTCTGCGGCAGCGCCGGGTAGCTATGTTCGGAAGGGATAAGCGCTGAAAGCATCTAAGCGCCAAGCCCATCCCAAGATAAGATCACAATCCGTCGCAAGACGGTGCAGGCTCCGGGTAGACCACCCGGTTGATAGGACGGAAATGTAAGCTCAGTAATGAGTTCAGTTTACCGTTACTAATGAGCCTGCCGGTTTATGCAAATCCAGTCTCTAGTCGTTTAATTTACTTTCTTATATGCAGTTTTAGACTAGTATTGTAACTCACTTTCCTGGTGATAATATGCCGGGGGTTCCACCCGTTCCCATCCCGAACACGGCCGTTAAGCCCCGAGCAGCTGATGGTAGTAGGACGTTAGGTCCCGCGAGAGTAGGTTGTTGCCAGGTTTATGCCCCGATTGAGCGCACGCTCGATCGGGGCTTCTTTTTGGGTAGCGTTCAGGCAGCATCGGTTATGCTTTAGGAAAGCCTCATGTATATTGTAATACCGACTTCTAATTGATTATAGATTTTAACCTAAATTCCGTAGTTAATGCGGAGGGCTGACACGAAAGCTTCCGTGCGGGAGGTTTATGAACGAGGTAGCGAAGCCAGAGGAGCTTCACCCGGCGGGTGAAGAGGGTTTCACGTTTCCGACCGCGGGAGATCGGGTGCGTTTGTCGGTAACGGAGAATGCGCTGACGCCGTTCGGCGGTTTGATGCCGTGGGCGGCCTATGCCAAACACATTGGCATCGCCGAGAAGCTCGCGGCGGATTGTTCGGTCAAGCGGACGAGCCCGAACGCGGCGCCGGTGTAGATATCATCCAATCGTTCAGGTTGACCGCGCTGACCGACGGCCGGCGCATCTCGCATGTGGAGTGCCTGCGGGAAGACCCGACCATACCGGAACTGTTTGGCATGGAGTCGGTGGTAGGCGACGACACGGTGCGGTGGTTTTTTAAATCGGTCGATCCGGTGCTCGGCTCAAAGTGGATCGCGCGCAATGTAAAGCCAATGTGGGGCTCGTTGCCCGACCGTATCATCATGGACTGGGACTCAACCGTTCAGCCCAAATACGGCCATCAGGAGGGAGCCGAGGTCGGCTATAATCCGGGCATACCCGGACGACGTTCGTTTCATCCGCTTTTGGACGTGGTGGCCGGCACCCGGTTGTGTCCAGCGTATCGCTTCCGCTCGGGCGACACGGTGATGGCCACGCAATGGAAAGAGACAATGGAGGACGCGCAACGCTGGCTGGACGAGCGCAACGTCTGGCTCAATCGCGGCGACCTCGGCCTGGGCCACGACGCGGTCATGAGTTGGCACGAGCAAGGTGCTTCGCGTCCGAAGTTCCTGTTTAAACTCAAGTTCAGCTCCGGAGTCCGCGCCGCCCTGCACCGGGTGCCCGCCGAAGCGTGGCAGGGGCCCAACGTGCTCGGGGTCTGGCAAGTGGCCGAAGGTCGCCTCGCCCTGCATCGCTGGCAACAGGAGCGCCGCGTGGTGTTTTCCCGCCAGTTCCAGGGCCTAGTGCCCTCGGAAAAAAGCGGCGAGCTATGGGACAGAAACAAACACGAGTTCGTTGTGACTCCTTCCGCGGCGGCTGGGCCGAGCAATTGCGCGACGGCTACCTGCGCCTTCAACACTGGATACGAACAACTCCGCCGCAGTTGAAAACCGCCTTTCCCGTCCCGACATAAAACCACCCGATTCCACCCCTCCACTCACCGAAAGCTCACCTCAACTGCGGAATTTAGGTTAAAGCGCTACGAATCAAATGCGGACGCTCTAAAGAAATTCGGATCTAACCCCCTCTTCTACAACGACACCCGTCCGCACTCCGCCTACGGCAACGCTACCCCCAAACGAAGTCTACCACGATCATCATAAAACTAAAAAGGCCACCTAGCGTCGGACCGGGTGGGCGGGGTGCGAGCCAAACTCGCTCCGCTGCACTCCTTCATCACTTCCCGTCAAAGAACCCAAACCGGGACAAGAAACACCGTTCAACCTGTCACACGGAAGGGCAGCACCTCACTTTAATTAACCAACACGAAACCTATTATGAGGCGAAGTTAATGATTCTTAGGGAATTCGAAAAAATCAATTAAAGGGAGGTCGATTATTGCGATTTTAAGGCGAGCTTTAAGATTATTTTTTTTAGGTGAGATTTCCCAAAATGATTTGACGAAGGTCTCTTGATGCCCATGGGTTGTAGCTCGATTCGCCGTCCGCCACAACCCCTAGTGGTGAATGACTTGTCGATAACCTGCGATAACTAGTCATTGCCTAAGCATTTTTGTTTTCTTCATTTCGTTTCCTCAAGTTAACCGCTTTGTGACCAAACCTGTGCTGTTTTAACAAAATACGCTTAAGATTTACCCCAAAAAATCTCCTCCAATCAGTCTATTTTATAAAATTTAGTAAAAATGCAAAAATCCTTCACCGTAGGCGCCAAGACCTTCACCCTCGATCAAAATAAAGCCGAGGCCGCCTTTAATGGCAAAAAGGTCATCAATGGTCATCAGACCATGTGTTTTAACCTGTTACCTCTTAAGTATACTTGGGCTTATGACCTTTATCGTAAGATGAAAGCCAACCACTGGGAGCCCGAGGACATCCCCATGGGCAAGGATATCGAGCAGTGGCGCGACACAACACTCGTATCTGATGCCGAACGATGGATCATTCGCATGGGTATTGGCTACTTTTCGGCCGCCGAGGGCATTGTTGGTGATAACATTCAACATGTTGTCCGTGAGCTTGTAACCGCACCCGAGTTGAAACTTGTCCTAGGTCGTCACGCCCACGAAGAAAACATCCACGCAGATTCGCTACTTTACATGATTAGCTCATTGGGTATTAACCCTCATGAGTGCGAGGCGATGTTCGAGGATGTCCCGACCATCGTCCGGAAAAATTCCTTCGTGACCAAAGTCTCGCGTGACTTACGCCGGGATCTCGATTTGACCCTCCCCGAAAATAAAAAACTACTGGCAAAGAATATATTTGTATTCGGTCAGTGTATGGAAGGAACGCAATTCTACGGACTCTTCGGCATGGTTCTTTCGCTCTATCGCCAAAATAAATTCCGCGGCATTGGCGAAATGTTCCGCTATACCCTTCGCGACGAGAGTAACCACATTGAAGTGTTCCGCAATTTGTTTATGGACCTCGTAGAGGAAAACCACGAAATTTGGACTTCCGAATTTAAGGATGAGTTACGAGAGACCATGCGTGAGGCGGTTACCTTGGAAAAGGAATTCATCCGTGACTGTCTGCCAGTCAACGCGGTTGGCCTAGCAGTGGAGGAGTTTGTTAACTATATTGATTATATTGCAGACCGTCGCCTTGAAGGTTGCGGCCTCGAACCCCTTTCCCCTGGCATTAAAAATCCGCTTCCTTGGCTGGCTGAGATGATGGACATTAAAAAGGAGCAAAATTTCTTCGAGGGTCGTGTGACTGAGTATCAAAAATCTTCCGCACTAAATGACGGTGTAAAGGATGACGACCTCTGATTTTCTGTTTTATATTATATACCTACCCCATCCCTTACCCCGTATCGTCCGGCTGCAGTCTCTGCTGCATCCTGCCACTTGCGCGGCCCTGTTTCGACTGGGCCGCTTTCATTTAAAAATTCCACTCGTCTGGATCTCATTTGTCCAATCTTTATAGCTCCCTCCCTTTCCGCCCGTGAATCCCGTCCTTCAGCACGATCTCGCTCTTAAAAAAGCAACTCATACCCCCCGCGACCAGAAGCCCGCCTATGCTTGGCGTGATTGCATTCTCGCCGATACCCCGCTTCTGCCTGAAATCCTTCTCCTCGCCCCCCATGGAGAAGCCCGCTTTGATCTTGGAGAAATCGCCGAAACCTTGGGCCAGGCTCTCGTCAATGTGCATTTGGCCCGTGGCGAAGATGGCAACGTCTACACTTCGGAATCACGCGCTTTCGTAGGGCGCATTTTAAAGGAGGTCGCCGCCACCCTCTTGGTCGAGTCTCAGCGCACGTCTCCTTTAAAGCTTTCGCTGAATGATCTTTATCAAACACTAGAGCGCATACTGGTCGAAGCCAAGGCCTATGATGTAGCCAAAACCCTGCTCTTAAACCGGGGTCGCAAACTCAGTGTTTCGGCCTCAGTTACCACAATTCGGGTTATCCGCCGAAATAAACAAGTGGTTCCTTATATTCCTCAAAAAATTGAACTCGCGGTAGCAAAAGCCTTTCTGTCCTTGCAACGCGATAGTCGCCCTGCCGCATCCATTACAGATGCCGTTTCAACTCGGGTCCTGTCCTCCAAGCAAGCCTTCGTCCATATTGAGGAAGTCCAGGATATCGTTCAGGAGGAACTTATGAAAGCTGGTCACTACAAAGTGGCTGAAGCCTATATCCTTTATCGTTCGGCCCGTAACGAGGCCCGCATCGCCGACGATATGGCAGATGGTAAAACGCCTCCTGCTTCACAGCCCACTATGATTGTAGTCAAAAAGGCTGACGGCACCACCACGCTTTGGGATCGCGAAGATCTCCGTCTGCGTATAGAGTTTGCCTCCATTGGTCTAGAGCTCTGTTTGACTACCGAGCAAATTGAGACGGAGCTTACCCGCTCAATTTTTGATCAAATTACCCAAAAAGATCTCGATCAGACTATCATACTCAATTCCAAGACACTGATTGAGAAAGATGCTGATTTTGCCAAATTCGCTGGCCGTATCCAGCTCTCCTACATTTACGAAGAAGTTTTAGGCTGGGATATCGTTCGCGATGGAATCACCAAGCTTAAGTCTTTCCATATTGAGGCCTTCAAAAAGACTATTGCTCACGGTATCGCAATTAAGCGCTATACTCCTCGACTTGCCGAATATAATCTCGACGCCCTCGCCGCTGAGCTCGATCCCACCTCGGACCTTGAATTTGATTTCCTTGGGGTTCAGACTCTGTATGATCGTTACTTGATTATCGATAAGACCGTAAAGCCCGCCCGCCGGCTCGAGACACCGCAATTCTTTTGGATGCGTGTGGCAATGGGGCTCTTCCTTGATGAAAAGAACGAACGCGAAAACCGCGCTGTCGCCCTTTACCGTTTATACAAGAGCCGTCGTTTCTGCAGTAGCACTCCGACCCTCTTTAATTCCGGCACCTTGCACTCCCAGTTATCGTCCTGCTATTTATATTACGTCGATGACAGTCTTGAGGGCATCATGTATCGAGGCATTGCCGAAAATGCCCAACTTTCCAAGTGGGCCGGCGGCTTGGGCGGATCCTGGACTGCTGTGCGCGGCACCGGCGCCTACATCGGCGGCACCAATGGCGAATCTCAAGGCGTGATCCCCTTCCTTAAACTGCACAACGACCAACTTGTTGCGGTTAATCAGGGCGGTAAACGAAAAGGCTCTGGCTGTGCCTACCTCGAGTCCTGGCACAACGATATTTTTGAGTTCCTCGAGCTTCGTAAAAACACTGGCGACGACCGCCGGCGCACCCATGACATGAACACGGCAAATTGGATTCCCGATTTGTTCATGAAACGTATGGAAAACCGCCAGCACTGGACACTCTTTCGCGCTAACGAAGTCGCCGATCTTCACGAACTTTACGGGAAAAAGTTTGAGGACGCTTATGTGCGCTACGAGCAACAAGCCGAACAGGGCAAGATTTACGGGCAACGAATTGAAGCCTTGGAGTTGTGGAAAAAGATGCTGTCCATGTTATTTGAGACAGGCCATCCTTGGATCACCTTCAAGGACGCCTGCAATCTTCGCTCCCCTCAAGATCACTGCGGTGTCATTCACAGCAGTAATCTCTGCACCGAGATCACCCTCAATACCTCGAATGACGAGACGGCCGTTTGTAATCTTGGCTCCGTTATCCTCGAAACGCATTTAAAGCCCGATGGCTCGCTCGACCACGATAAACTACGTGACACCATCAGCGTTGCAGTCCGAGCTCTCGATAACGTAATTGACATCAATTTCTACCCCACTGAAGCGGCTAAACGTTCCAACTTACGCCATCGCCCCATCGGCCTGGGGGTAATGGGGCTTGCCCATGCTTTATATATGAAGGGGATCCCCTTCGCCTCCCAGGGCGCTGTTGAATTTAATGACGAGGCCATGGAGGCCATAGCCTATTATGCCTATGAGGCCTCCTCCGATCTGGCCGGTGAACGCGGCACTTACTCCTCCTACAAAGGTTCCAAGTGGTCGCGAGGCCTCCTTCCTCAAGATACTATTGATATCCATGAGCAGGAGCGCGGCGCTCCCATCGAGGTTGCTCGCGGCGGCAAAATGGACTGGACTTCTGTGCGCGGTAAAATCGCCCGTCAGGGTATGCGTAACAGCAATGTCCTCGCTATCGCCCCCACCGCGACCATTTCAAACATAACTGCAACCAGCGCTTGTATCGAGCCTCTGTATAAAAATTTATATGTGAAATCTAATCTCTCTGGAGAATTCACGGTTCTCAATCCATTCCTTGTGAAAGATTTAAAGAACCGCGGCCTCTGGGATCAACAGATGATTGATGATCTCAAGTATTTCGACGGTGAGCTGAAGGACATAGACCGGGTCCCCGAAGAGCTTAAGGTCCGATATCTTACTGCCTTTGCCATTGATCACAAGTGGGTCGTGGACGCGGCTGCCCGTCGCCAGAAGTGGATCGACCAGTCCCAGTCGGTCAACCTTTGGCTGCCGACCGCTGATATGAAGACGATGAGCCACATGTATCGTCATGCTTGGCGCGCCGGTTTGAAGACCACCTATTATCTTCGCTGCCTCGGTGCCTCCGGTATCGAAAAGGCCAGCGTCAATAATAAAAAGGAGGTTCGTGGTATCGCAGGTGGTGCCACCGCAGCACCGGTTCCTGGCGCAGAACCGCCCAAGAAGACTTATACAGCGGCTGAAAAAACCGCCTGTAGCATCGAAGCGATGCGTAACGGCGGCGAGTGCGAAGCCTGCCAGTAAAAACTAAAGCCCCGGCTAAGGTCGGGGCTTTTTTATGCCCTTAAATCTGAAAGTCGGGATTATCGCGGGGCGGCTTATGCAATCGCCTGACCTGTAGTCTGGTGCGAGACCACCCGGCTGAACGGCTAAGAAAACGTGTGCGACAATACTCCCGATTAAAGCGGGACCCGCGTTTATAATCCTGGTGCGCCCTTAGCGCCTCGCCTCGAGCCGGTAAACGGAACGATCCCGGTTCGGGCCAATTGGATTGCTCAAGTGACTGGCCCAGACTCAGCCAACTTCCCACTTGTAGGGATATTTAGAGAGCAAGCGGTGGCCGGTTTCGGTCAACCAAGCTACGTCTTCAATGCGGCAACCGCCCAAGCCGGGATAATACAGGCCGGGCTCTACAGTTACTACGGCACCAGTCTTCAGCGCGGTGTGCACCGGAGCGGAAACTCGCGGTGCCTCATGGACCGCCAGGCCTAGACCGTGGCCGGTGCCGTGGAAAAAGCCTTCCGAGCCAGTCGGGGTCGTCCGGGTCTCATAGCCTCGCTTGGCAAACACCTTTACGCATTCCGCGTGCACGGCGGAAGAGATGGCCCCTCCCTTGAGCACCCTGCGGGCGGCTTTCTGGGCGGCGGCAACGGCTTCGACGAGGGCGCGTTGCGCGGGGGTGCCGCGCCCTTTTAGGTAGGTTCGGGTCATATCGCCATGGTAGCCGCTGGCGGTGTGGCGCGGGAAGATGTCGATGATGATCAACTCGTGCGGACGCAGTGGGCCAGTGCCGCGGCAATGCGGGTCGCAGGCCTGATCTCCGCCTGCCACGATGGTGTCGATCGCGAGTCCGCCAGCTTCGAGGCAAGCGATCTCAATGGCGAGGCGGACGCGTTCGCTGGTGAGCGGCTTGCCTCCGACGAGTAGGCGGCGGCCGGAGATTCGGGCGCGGCGCAGAAGGGCCTCGGCGGCGGAAAAACCCGCCTCGGCCACTCGATTGCCCGCGCGGATGGCGGCGGCTTCACGGGCGGTTTTAATCTCCCGCTCCGGGAGCACGGGGCCAGTGGCCACGGTGGTTTTCAGGCCGCGAGCACGAAGGCGCTCCAGTAGCCCGGCCGGGAAATCCTCCGAAACCACGAACGCTGCCATGCCCCGGCGCGCAGCCAGCAGGGCCATCACGTCGGCTGGACCGGGGCGGGTGTCAGGCGGCACGAAACTGGCCGCTGCAAGCAAGGGCTCGAGGCGGAGGATTTCGTCGAAGGAGGCTTCTTTCAGGCCGCGGCCGTATTCTAATGCGTTGAGCACGGCGATCTTCCGGCCTTGGTGGGCGAAGGCGAGAAAAGGGTCGTGGCACTCAAAGCGACCGAAGTGCAGCAGGTCGCGACTGGCGTGGGTGTCGGCGTAAAACAGCAGGGCAGGCTCGGCGGGGGCGGTCATGCAGGGATCAAGAAGGTATCTAAAGTGACCCTTGGCCCATGGAAGTGAAATCCGAAACCTGCGGCATCG
>Ga0247831_1007128_pt1 | contig 12685 bp, 9 predicted proteins | sample LaCruzMarch2015__9_FD_192406 | JGI IMG/M metagenome (GOLD analysis project Ga0247831, IMG submission 192406) | Freshwater microbial communities from meromictic Lake La Cruz, Castile-La Mancha, Spain - LaCruzMarch2015_1m | ecosystem: Environmental > Aquatic > Freshwater > Lake | place: Spain...
GGCCATGCAACCTTGATTCAAGTGCCCGATGGATCGTGGTGGATGGCCTATCACGGTTATGAGAATGGCTTTTGGACTTTGGGTCGGCAAATGCTGCTTGACCCTGTCCGCTGGAGCAAAGACGGCTGGCCCTTAGCTGCAGGCGGGGACCTCTCGCAGCCTCTGCCAAAGCCTGTGAAGAGCCCCATAAGCCCGCATGGCAAGTCGCTGTCAGATGACTTTTCAGGCAATCATTTGGGCACGCGTTGGTCCTTTTATGAGCCTGCCCGCGATGAGGCCCGCCGCTTTCAGATTGGACCACAAGGCCTGCGCTTAACCGCAAAGGGTACCAGCCCAACCAACGCCTCGCCTTTGGGCATAATCGCGGCCGATTTAGCTTATGAGGTAGAGACCAAGATCACCTTGGAACCGGGGACGGAGGCTGGCCTGCTCCTCTTTTATTCCAAGCGGCTTTATGCCGGTCTTGGCTTTGACGAGCGGGGCCTCGTCATGCACCGCTATGGCCGCCAACGCCGGTCGCGGGCACCAGCCGGGCTTGCCCAAACCCTCTACTTGCGCCTCCGTAACGACCACCATATCGTAACGATCCACTTTAGTCTCGACGGCAAAACGTGGACAAAGTTCCAAGTCCAAATGGAAGTCTCGGGCTATCACCACAATACCGATGGCGACTTCTTGAGCCTCAAGCCTGCCCTTTACGTCAGCGGCACGGGTGCCGCGACATTCCACCATTTTGTTTATCGCGGACTTGCAACCTGACCATGACCTTTATGCCCCGCCCTTCAGCGACCGCCTTAAGCCTGCATCCTGATCGCCTATTCTCATCCGATACAGCCCAGCGCCAGATGGCGCGCACGCTCTATGTGACGGTCAAGGACCTGCCGATCATTAGCCCACATGGCCATACCGATCCGTCTTGGTTCGCGACCAACGCGCCCTTCGCCAATCCGGCAGAGCTGTTGATCACGCCCGATCATTATGTGTTTCGCATGCTCTATAGTCAGGGCACCCCGATGGAGCTTCTGGGCGTTCCACGCGCCGATGGCGGCTGGACCGAGACGGACCCGCGCAAGATCTGGCGCTTGTTTGCAGAGAATTATTGGCGGTTCCGGGGCACTCCATCGCGCCTCTGGCACGACTGGGTTTATTCACAAGTCTTTGGCCTGAAGGTCCGCCTCGGCCCAGACACGGCGGACCATTATTACGATGTGATGGCTGAGAAGCTTGCCCAAGACGACTTCCTGCCGCGTGCTTTGTTTGAGCGGTTCAACATCGAAGTCATCGCCACCACAGAAAGCCCGCTCGACCTCTTGGAACACCACCAAACTATCGCGAGCTCGGGCTGGAAAGGTCGCGTGATTACGGCATTCCGCCCGGACCCTGTGCTCGATCCAGACTATGAAGGCTTTGTCGATAATCTGCGCAGCTTGTCAGAGATCACCGGCCAAGATGCCCTGACCTATGCGGGCTATCTCGCCGCGCTGCGCGATCGCCGGGCCTATTTCAAAGCCCATGGCGCGACCTCGACCGATCATGGTCACCCAACAGCGAAAACAGCTTGGCTGAGTGCTCAAGAGGCAGAAGCCCTGTTCGCACGTGTCACAAACGGCCCTGCTTCCCCAGAAGACGCTGAAACATTCCGCGCCCATATGCTGGTTGAGATGGCGGGGATGAGCGTTGAGGATGGCCTTGTGATGCAAATCCATCCGGGCAGCTATCGCAACCATAATGCCGGTGTCTTTACCCGTTTCGGCCGCGATAAGGGCAGCGATATTCCAACCCGCACAGATTATGTTCGCGACCTGAAGCCCTTGCTCGACCGCTATGGCAATGATCCACGTCTCTCAGTAATTGTCTTTACATTAGACGAGAGCACCTATGCCCGGGAACTCGCCCCACTAGCGGGGCATTACCCAGCCCTGAAGCTTGGGCCTGCTTGGTGGTTCCACGATAGCCCCGAAGGCATGCGGCGGTTCCGCGAAATGACGACGGAGACCGCAGGCTTTTACAATACCGTCGGCTTTAATGATGATACGCGGGCCTTTCTGTCCATCCCAGCCCGACACGATGTCGCCCGCCGCATGGATTGTGCGTGGCTGGCGCAGCTGGTGTGTGATCATAGACTAGAAGCCGATGAAGCAGCTGAAATCGCCTACGACCTTGCCTATCGGTTGGCCAAAGAGGCCTATCGGCTGTGATGTGATGCGGATTTCGGACACCTATCTTCCAAAAGGTCTAAAGTCTCCCGCCTATGATCGACGTTTGGTCCGCACGGGACAGGTCCATCTGGGGGTCGGCGCGTTTCACCGCGCCCATCAGGCGATATACACCGAAGCTTGCCTTGCGGCAGGGGACTTGCGCTGGGGTATTGTGGGCGCAAGCCTGCGCAGCCCGCAGGTGGCCGAACAGCTGAATTCGCAAAATGGGCTTTATAGCTGTTTGGTGCGCGATGGCGCAGAAAGCCAAGCCAGTGTCATTGGCGCGATCCAAAAAATCCTAGTCGCGCCGCAGAATCCGGCTGCTTTGATTGAGGCCATGGCCGATAAAAACGTCCATGTCGTGACACTGACGATTACCGAAAAGGGCTATCATCTCGACCCGGCCACGGGGGCTTTGCAGATGCAAGACCCAGCCATTGTCGCCGATCTCGCGAGACCAAATGCGCCCACCACTGCACCCGGTCTGTTGATTGCGGCCTTAGCAGCCCGCCGCGCACGCGGCCTGACGCCGTTCACCGCTTTGTCCTGCGATAATCTGCCCGACAATGGCGGTAGGTTGAAACAAGCAGTTTTGGACTTCGCCCGCGCGCAAGACCCTGCCCTTGCTGATTGGATTGAACGCCATGGCGCTTTCCCTGCCAGCATGGTCGACCGTATCGTGCCGGCCACCACGCCTGACGACCTTACACAGTTTGAAGCTAAGTTTGGTGTGCAGGACTTAGGCCTCGTCAAGACAGAGCCCTTTTCCCAATGGGTGATTGAGGATCATTTTGCGGGAGAACGACCGCAGTGGGAATTGGCCGGTGCGCAATTGACACAGGACGTCGCACCTTGGGAAATGGCCAAGTTGCGCCTGTTAAATGGCGGACACTCAGCCCTTGCTTATCTGGGCGGTTTGGCAGGCTATCAAACAATCGACCAAGTTTTGGCAAATCCAGCGTTTGAACGCTTTGTGGACCTACTCCAAGATGAAGCCCAAAGCACGCTAACCGCGCCGCCGGGCCTCAATCTCGCAAGCTATCGCACCGACCTGAAGCGGCGGTTCAAGAATGCCGCCTTGATGCATAAGACCTATCAGATCGCCATGGATGGCTCGCAGAAATTGCCGCAGCGCTTGTTGGCGACGATTGAGAAGCGGATGTCGCGTGGCCAAGACTTTGCCTGCCTCGCGCTCGCCGTCGCTGGCTGGATGCGCTGGCAGGGAGCCGTCGATGAAAAGGGCCAGCCCTATGAGGTGCAGGACCCTTTGGCGGCTGAAACGCGGGCGCATTATTACAAGGGCCAAACCGGCTTTGAAAAGGCTACAAGCCTTTGTTCGCTGGAGGCCGTGTTTGGCCCTAGGCTACCAAAAGAGCCCCGCTTTGTAGACGCGGTCGGGGCAGCACTAGACGCTCTCCTACAACAAGGGGCACGCGCATCTGTCGAAGCCCTCGTTCAGAAGGAGGCTGCGCTATGAAAGTCCTACGCCTAACCGAAACCGATGATGTCGGCATTGCGTTGACGGCCTTAGCGGCGGGCGACGCGCTAGGCATCGGCGACCTCCGCGCGTTTGAGCCCATTGCGGCTGGCCACAAAGTCGCGTTGCGCCGGATTGAGGCAGGGGCTGCCGTCGTCAAATATGGCGCAATCATCGGCCAAGCCTCTCAGCCGATTGCGGCGGGTGCCCATGTTCACAGCCATAATCTGGGCTTTGTTGCGAGCAGCCAAGAAGCAACCATCGGCAGTGACTTGAGAGCTCTGCCCGCCATTCTGACCCCGCGCACGTTTGAGGGCTATCACCGCGCTGACGGCCAGACTGGGACGCGTAACTATATCGGTATCCTGACCTCAGTGAACTGCTCGGCAACGGTGGCCAAACGTATCGCGGCCCATTTCTATGAAGACCGCATGGTGGAGTTCGCCCATGTCGATGGGGTTGCCGCCTTCACCCACACAACGGGATGTGGCACAGCCAGCACGGGGGACGGGGTTGATAATCTCCAGCGCACCTTGGCGGGCTATGCGCGCCACGCCAATTTCCATTCCGTCGTCATCATCGGACTGGGGTGTGAGGTCAATCAGTTAGACCGCTTGGTCGAAGACATGGGCCTCACCCGCTCAGATAGACTGCAGACCTTCACGATCCAAGACGTTGGCGGCACGGCGCGGGCAATTGAGCATGGGCGCGGACTGGTGCAAGAGCTCGTGCAAGAGGCCAATCAAGCCCGCCGCAGAACCGCCCCTGTCAGCGCCTTGACCCTTGGCCTGCAATGCGGCGGATCAGACGGTTGGTCGGGCGTGACGGCGAACCCTGCCTTAGGTGCGGCGAGCGACCTGTTGGTCGCCCATGGCGGCACTGCCATTCTGTCTGAAACCCCTGAAATCTACGGTGCGGAATATTTGCTGCTCCAACGCGCCAGAAACGCGGACGTGGCCCAATCCCTCAAAGATCGATTGGCTTGGTGGGAAGAATATGTTGGCAAGCATGGGGCCAGCTTGGATAACAACCCCTCACCCGGCAATAAGGCTGGCGGTCTCACCACAATTTTAGAAAAGTCGCTGGGTGCGGTGGCCAAAAGTGGTTCCACACCGCTCAATGCCGTCTATCGCTACGGGCAGAACATCACCGAAAAAGGCTTTGTTTTCATGGATAGCCCGGGCTACGATCCCTGCAGTGCGACAGGCCAGATTGCCTCCGGCGCAAACCTGATCGCCTTTACCACCGGGCGGGGCAGCGTATTCGGCTCCAAACCCAGCCCCTGCTTGAAACTCGCCTCCAACCAAGCCCTCGCCCGCCATATGGATGAGGATATGGATATTGATTGTTCGCCCATCCTATCGGGCGAAAGCATTGAGGCGGCAGGTGCCCGCATTTTTGAGGCGCTGATCGAAACTGCCTCTGGCGAGCCAACGAGGTCAGAAGCCTTGGGCCTTGGTGACGAAGAATTTGTGCCGTGGCAAATTGGGGCCTATCTTTAAGGAATTAGCGGATACTCCGCCACAACCCCATAAAGGTTAGAGCCCTTTTTCGAGATATGGCTGGCGTAAAGGTAAAAGCGGTCGGCCGTCCAAGGCCCTGCTTTGAACAAGTTATGGCGCGCTTGATAGGCAATGACCGCCTCCAGACTATGGCCATCTTGCAGATAGCAAGTGGTCACATGGGGGGTATAGGCGCGGGTATCCGGGTCTAGGCCAATTTGCCGACACGCGCGCTCGCACGCTCGTTGCAAGTGGGTCAAGGCTTCATTAGAGGCGACGCCCATCCAAGCCGCATGGGGCTTTGAATTGCCGAAAAAACCCGAACCCTGCAGGGCCAACTCAAATGGCGCGACGCGGATATCGGCCAACGCCAAATCGAGGTCGGTCGCCTGGGCTTCATCGACCTCGCCCACAAAGCGCAAGGTGATGTGCAGATTATCCCGCTTGCTCCAGGACGCCCGCTCAAGCCCGCTTTGGGTTTTCTGCACGGCTCCCGCAATCGCGTCTGGCAAGGGCAAGGCAACAAAGAGGCGTAGCATCAGCTTGCCTGAACTTAGGGGCAAGGATTGGGAATGGTCGAGTGCAGGGTCTCGACGGCAGCTTCAAGCTCTGGCGTCCAAGGCTTGTCGAATGCCTCAATCGCATGGCTCAATTGGTCCATCGTCGTCGCCCCGATGATGACTGACGTCATGAATTCCCGTGTCGCGCAGAACTTCAAAGCCAATTGCACCGGCGTCATGTCATGGGCCGCGGCCAATTCCATATAGGACTTGATCGCAGGCTCTGCCCCCGGCCCCTGATAACGCTGACCGCGCTCAAACAAGGTCGTGCGGGCACCAGGTGGGCGCGCGCCGCCCAGATATTTGCCAGTCAAATAGCCCTGCGCCAAAGGCGAATAGGCCAGCAGGCCGACATTTTCGCGCATCGAGACTTCGGCAAGGCCCGTTTCAAACGTGCGATTGACAAGGTTATAAGCGTTCTGGATCGTCGCGATCCGCGGCAGGCCATTGCGCTCTGCCTCTTCAACAAAGCGCATCACGCCCCAAGCGGTCTCGTTCGACACGCCAATGTGCCGGATCGCACCCTTCTGGACCCAAGGGTCTAAAGCGGCCAAGACATCTTCAAACGCGGTGTAATCGTCCTTGTAATCCCGATAGCTCCAGCCGCCGAACATATTGACGCGGCGGTCGGGCCAATGGATTTGATAGAGGTCGAGATAGTCGGTTTGAAGGCGCGCGAGGCTCTTTTCAATCGCCTCATCAATATTGGCCTTATTGACACGGGAGCCCTCGCCGGAGTCGCGGAACCAATTCATCGGTGAACGGCCAGCCACTTTAGACGCCAAGAAAATCTTATCGCGCGTGCCGCGTGCCTTCATCCATGTGCCGATGATGCGCTCGGTCGCCCCAGATGTTTCAGGGCGGGGCGGAATGGCGTAAAGCTCTGCCGTGTCAAAGAAATTGATGCCGCGCTCAAAGGCATAATCCATTTGAGCATGGCCTTCGGCTTCGGTATTTTGCTCGCCATAGGTCATGGTGCCGAGGCAAATCAGCGGGACGGACAGGCCAGTGCGGCCGAGCGGTTTCATGATCATGGCTGAGTTCCTTATGACGGCGAGCAGGGTTTAAGGGCGCTTGGACTTTAGTCCAAATGATTTTGCCACAAAGGGCACGAGGCGGGCGGCAATCCGGTCGGCACCAACTGGGTTTGGATGGATCCCATCGGCTTGATTGAGCGCAGGGTTTAGGGCCACGCCTTCTAGCACAAAGGGGTCCAGCGCGATCTTATGTTTGCGGGCAAGGCTTGGGTAGATGGCGTCAAAGCGCGCCCGGTAATCTGCGCCCCAATTGCTGGGCGCCCGCATGCCTAATAAGGCCACCTTTAGGCCACGGGCCTTGGCCCGGGTGATCATAGCATCAATATTTGTCTTGGTATCTTCCGGGCTGCGCCCTTGCAACATGTCGTTGGCCCCAATGGCAAGCAACACGGCATCGGTGCCGCGAGGCACGGCGAAGTCAAATCGCGCCAAGGCCCCTGCGGTCGTGTCACCTGACAGACCGGCATTGGAGATACGCAGATCATAACCGGCTGCCTTTAAGCGGGCTTCGAGCCGAGCCGGGAATGCTTCACTGCGCTTCACGCCAAGGCCAGCTGTCAAGGAATCGCCAAAGGCGACAATCGTAAAGGGCTTAGGCCGCGCCGCTTTGCCTGTTTGCGCGGCAGCGTCGTGGCCAGCTAGCGCCACCGCAGCGCTACCGGTCACAAAGGCTCGACGGGTGGTGAAAATAAGGAGCAAGTGCAGCATGACGCTTATTTAAGCTATCGCACCCATTGCGACAGCCCCTTTGAAGATTATGTGCAGTCTATGACCCAAAACCAAATTGTCCTCTCGCTTCACAATGTAACTTTGTCCCTCCCGGGCGCAGATGGCCCAGTCCATATTCTAAAAGGGATAGATGGTGAGATCAGGGCGGGCGAGATCGTGGCGATTACAGGCCGATCAGGCTCTGGCAAGTCCAGTCTCTTGGCGGTCTCGACGGGGCTCGAACCCGCGAGTGGCGGCTCCGTGAAGCTTTTGGGCACCGAACTTTTAGGCCTCAATGAAGATCAATTGGCCGCGGTTCGGCGCGGGCGGATTGGGATTGTGTTTCAAGCCTTTCATTTGTTGCCGAACATGACGGCGTTAGAAAATGTTGCCACCGCGCTTGAAACTGCCGATATTTCGACCGGCAAGGCTGCGCGCGAGGCCGCTGCCGCCGCGCTGGAAAAAGTAGGCCTGAGCCACCGGCTCAAACATTATCCAAGCCAGCTTTCCGGCGGCGAACAGCAACGCGTCGCGGTGGCGCGCGCCACGGTGATCCAGCCCAAATTGATCTTTGCTGACGAGCCAACTGGCAATCTCGACCAAGCGGCCGGGCAATCGGTACGCGACTTGCTGTTTGATGCTGCCCGTAGCCAAGGGGCGGCCCTGGTATTGGTCACCCATGAAGCTAGCTTGGCCGCCGCCTGCGACCGGATTGTACGCTTGGAAGATGGGAAGGTCGCTTCGTGACGCGCTGGTCCTATGCGTTCAACATTGCCGTGGCTGAGCTGCGCAGCGGCATCAAAGGCTTCCGTCTGTTTCTGGTCTGCCTAGCTATAGGTGTTGCTGCCATCGCCGCAGCGGGCAGCATGGCGCAGGCCTTTCGGTCAGGCCTTGATGCAGAGCAGAGGCGAATTTTGGGTGGCGACTTCGTTCTGAACCTTCGCCAGCGCACGCCAAGTGCGGACCAACTGGCCTACTTTAAGCAGCGCGGCGCTACGTCCCTTGCCATCGACAGCAATACGATGGGTACATCTGGTGACATTCGTCGCCTAATCCAATTACGCGCGGTCGATCAAGTTCACCCGCTTGAAGGGAGTGTCACTCTTGCCCCACAACAGCCCTTGCAAGACCTGTTGGCCGAGAAGGATGGCGTGTGGGGAGCTGTCGCCGAACAGGCCTTGCTCGATGCCTTCAAGCTAAAAGTCGGTGACGAGATCGCTTTGCCCTATGGCAAGGTACAAATCCGCGCAGTCCTGTTGAAAGAACCGGATGCTCTGGGTCGTGGCTTTGCCTTTTCGCCGCGCCTGATGGTGTCAACGGCAGCGCTAAAGCCCCTTAATCTGGCTCAACCGGGCGCGCTCTTTTCCTCCGCGCTCCGGGTGAAATTGAAGGATGCAGGTTCGGCACCTGCCACCAAGGCCGCCTTTGATCAAGCTTTTCCAAGTGATAAAGCGTCCTTGCGCGACAAAGCACGCTCGGCTGAAGGCTTTGATCGCGCGCTCGACCGGGTGGAACTCTTCTTGTCCTGTGTCGGCTTTGCCGCCCTGCTGGCCGGGGGCCTAGGTGTTGCGGGTGCCGTGCGCGGACATTTGCAAACGCGGCGCGGCTCCATTGCCATCTTAAAAGCGATGGGTGCTTCAGGTGGCGATGTACGTCTGGCTTACGGCTTACAAATCTTGTGCTTGGCGCTTTTGGGCGCGCTCTTAGGTGTCGTGATTGGCGGGGCAGCACCGTTCTTGACCTCGTGGGCTTATGGCAGCGCCTTGCCGATCCCGATTGAGCTGACCTTGTTTCCAAAGCCCCTCGCATCGGCTGCCGGGATTGGGCTTTTGTGTGCCTTTGCTTTCGCCGCGCCACCCTTGGGTGCCGCGCGCGCAACCCCGCCTTCCCATCTGCTGCGCGGTGGCGGCGGCGATAGCCCAACGCCCGTGGCAGAGCGCATTGCAGCTATGGTCGGCCTTGTCGCGCTGGCCGGTCTCTTTGCACTGACGAGCCCAGATCCCGTGATGGCGATTTTGCTGGCGATTGGCGCAGGTCTTGGCTGGTTGGCGTTTTACGGACTTGGCAAAGCCGCGCAAATCATCGCCCATCGTGCACCCCGCCCCGGTGGCGCTTGGGGGCTGGGGCTTGCAGCACTGGGTGGTCCAGGCTCTCTCGCCCCTGCAGCAGCGCCAGCTTTAGGTCTTGGCCTCGCCCTTCTCGTAGCGCTCGGTCAAATCCAGTCCAATCTGGTGGCACAAGTACGCGATACGGCCCCCGCCAAGGCACCCAGCGTGGCCTATACCGAAATTTCCGATCTTAAGGCCTTAGAATTTGATGCTTTGGTCAAGGCCACGGTCCCTCGCCTCAAGCCAGAGGATTACGCCCGCACGCCCGTGATGACGATCCGCGTCATCTCGCTCAATGGGCAAGAAATTGATGTTGAGAAGGTCAAGCCGTCTGAGCGTTGGTTTGTCGAACAAGAAATCGGATCAACCTGGCAGGCCAAACAGCCGGAAGGCGCAAAGCTTACTGCGGGCACATGGTGGCCAGAGGATTGGAACGACCCCTTTGAGGCCAAAATCAGCCTTGAAGCCGAAGCCGCAGAAGGTATCGGAGCCAATGTTGGCGATACGCTGGGCATTCTGGTGTCTGGCCGAGAGATTGAGGCCAAAGTTGAAAACCTTCGGAAAGTGGATTGGGGCGGCTTTGGCGCAAACTTTGCCGTCGTCCTCGCCCCCGGTGCGTTTGAAGGCGCGCAATTTCGCCATTTCGCGATTGCCCGGCTAACGCCCGCTGAAGAGGTGGAAATGACAAAGGCCTTGGCGAAGGACTTTCCCGCTGTCGGGATTGTGCGCGTGCGCGATGCTTTGGCTGCAGCCGGTGACTTGTTCGAAAGCCTCGCCATCGCCATCCAAGCCATTGCCGCCGTCGCCTTGGCGGCAGGCGCTGCTGCTGTTGCAGGGGCCTTAGCAGCGGGTAGCCGCAGACGGCTCTATGAAGCCGCGATTCTGAAAAGCCTTGGGGCCAGTCGTGCCCGTATTGTTGGTGCGATGGCGATTGAGCAGGCCTGTGCCGGTTTGATTGCGGCGCTGATTGGCGCAGGCCTTGGCCTTGGGGCCGCTTATGCGATTGTCACCACCGTGCTGGAAGCCGATTGGTTGCTGAACGTGGGACTGGTTGGTTCCATCGTCGGCGGTGCGGTTACGGTCTTCGCGGTGGCAGGTGTAGCAATTGGCTTTGCTGCCCTTGGCCGTCCACCCTATCGGGTACTGTCGGCTTCAGCAGAATTTGGCTGAGCAACAGTTTATCCACCAAGCGCTTGAAGCTGGCCGCCTTGGCTTTTCAGCCAAGCGCGCGCTGGCTTCCAGTCGGGCATCAAGCGCGCCACGTGGGCCCAGAAAGCTGGGGAATGATTGAGTTCCAGCAAATGCGCCATCTGGGCGACGATATATTCGAATACTTTCGGCGGGGCACCAATCAAACGCCACGACAGCATGATGTCTCCGCGCGACGTACAGGACCCCCACCGAGAGCGCGTGTCACGCAGGGCGATTGACGTCGCTTCCTTGCCAAGGCGGGGGGCAAAACCGTCTGCGTAATTCACGGCATCGGATTGGGCGAAAGCTTTCAGGGCGACGGCGACGCGAGCACTAAAGCGAGCTGGCGTCGCTGCAATCACCAAGCGCGGCTCAACCCCATCTTGAAAAACGGGAGCACCGCGTCCGGGTACGCGCACCAAAAGCGTGGGACGACCGCGAAATAGGATTTCAACTCCTTCGATAAAGGGTGCAGGCACGGGCAAAGCATCGAGGCGCGCTTCAATCCAAGCCGCATTCTCCTGCACAAAGCCCAAGGCTTGTTTCTGCGAAACGCGCAAAGGGCCACTGACCACTACACGCCGCTTGATCGGGTCGACGCGCATGGTCAGGCGCTTGGACCCACGACGGCCGGTAAAGCAGGCTTCAACACTGCGACCAGAAGGCAGGCTTAACTGGGCGACCCGTGCCACCATGCAACCACCAGCCCTTAGTTTGGCGTAACAGGGGCCCCAGAGACAGGCGACCTTGTACCCTCGGCTGGCTTGTTCTCAGCCCGACGTGTGGTGACAGTAAGCGCGCGCTTTGGAAGACCCGCGGCCAGCAATTCATAGGCACGTTTCAGCTGGTAATCTTCGGTTTCCTTCCAGCCAACCGGCGGCATTTCCGCTGGCATATGTGGAGGCTTGCGCTTGACGCCGCTCTCATTGTCGAGCGCGTGGGGCAGATCTTCCTCACCTTGGAAGAGCGCTTTACGCTCCTTCAACTGCTCTTCTGTGATGCGGACGGCACCAATCTCAATATCAGGCTCAATCCCAGCGCCTTGGATCGAGCGACCGGCTGGTGTGTAATATTTCGACGTCGTCAGGCGCAATGCACCATCGCGACCATTGCGCAACGGGATGACTGTCTGGACAGAGCCCTTGCCGAACGAAGCCATGCCGACAATCGTGGCGCGACCGCGATCTTGTAGCGCACCAGCCACAATCTCTGACGCCGAGGCCGAGCCTTCATTGATCAAGACCACCATCGGCACATTGACCAAACGCTCACCCGGCGTGCCATAATAGCGCTGAATGTCGTCTGCGCGGCGACCACGTGTAGAGACCACTTCGCCGCGATCCATGAAGATATCGGTCACTTCAATAGCTTGATCCAACAAACCACCGCCATTGTTCCGCAAATCAAGCACAATGCCTTTTAAGCGGCCACCCAATTGGCGTTGAACATCATCAATCGCTTTGTTGAGCCCTTCAGAGGTGCGTTCATTCACAAAGGTGGAAATGCGGATATAGGCGTAGTCACCTTGAATTTTGCTTGTCACAGGCTTCAGCACAATGGTCTCGCGCATGACTTTGGCGACAAAAGGTTCTTGGCTCTCGCGTGCGACCGTGATGTCGATTGACGTTCCAACCGGGCCGCGCATCTTCTTGACGGCTTCATCCAAGGGCAGGCCCAGAATAGAAACGCCATCGACAGCAATTAGTTTGTCGCCCGCCTTAATGCCAGCCCGAACCGCTGGGCTATCGTCCATGGGCGAGATTACTTTGACCGCGCCATCTTCACTGGTCACTTCAATACCAATGCCGCCATATTCGCCCTTGGTCGATACCTGCATATTGTTGAACGCTTCGGCATCAAGAAAGCTGGAGTGTGGGTCTAGCGATTGCAGCATGCCATCAATG
>Ga0247831_1007133_pt1 | contig 12680 bp, 9 predicted proteins | sample LaCruzMarch2015__9_FD_192406 | JGI IMG/M metagenome (GOLD analysis project Ga0247831, IMG submission 192406) | Freshwater microbial communities from meromictic Lake La Cruz, Castile-La Mancha, Spain - LaCruzMarch2015_1m | ecosystem: Environmental > Aquatic > Freshwater > Lake | place: Spain...
TGCTCAAGTGCCCGGTGCGGCCATGCGCGAGGCGCTGATTGAAGCGGTGGGCGCGAGCAAAACCCACTTTGTCGATGCCAGCCGCCTGGCCACACGGCTGCTCGGCGACAGCATCGCCACCAACCTGTTTATGCTCGGTTTCGCGTATCAGAAGGGCCTGGTGCCGGTGTCCGCCGAAGCTATCAATAAGGCCATCGAGCTTAATGGCGTGGCCGTACAGCTCAATCAGCAGGCCTTCCTCTGGGGCCGTCGCGCTGCCCATGATGCGGTCGCCGTGGAACGTCTGGCCAAGCCAGACGTGATCGAAGCGCCGCATTGCCAGACTCTTGAAGAAATCATCGCTGACCGCGTGGTGCGCCTGACCGCCTACCAGAACGCCGCCTACGCCGAGCGTTACCGCGAGCAGGTGGCGCGGGTGCAGCAGGTCGATAAGAGCGCGGACCAATCCCTGAGCAAGGCCGTGGCGCGCTACTACTTCAAACTGCTGGCCTACAAGGACGAGTACGAAGTGGCGCGGCTGTACAGCGACGGCAACTTTATCCGTCAGCTGGAGGCGCAGTTCACTGGCGATTACCGCCTGGAGTTTCACCTGGCTCCGTCCTGGCTGAGCAAACCGGACGCTGGCACCGGCGAGCCGCGCAAGCGTCAGTTCGGCGCCTGGATGCTTAAGGCTTTCGGCGCGCTGGCCAAGTTCAAGTTTCTGCGTGGCACCCCGCTGGACCTGTTCGGCTACAGCGCCGAACGCAAGCTGGAGCTGCAGCTGATCGACGACTATGAGCAGAACCTGGACTACCTGCTCAAGGAACTTAACGTCGACAACTACCGCACGGCAGTGGCCCTGGCTGAGCTACCGGAGCAGATCCGCGGCTATGGCCACGTCAAGGAACGCAGCCTGGCCAAGGTGCGCGAGCAGAGCAGCCAGCTCAAAGCGCGCATGCTGGTTAGCGAGATCCAGGCCGTGCACCTGTTCGAGCCGGCCGCTTGAGAGCCTGCCCACGATCTGCTGCGCGTCGGCGATACGGCGTTAAAAACAGCCTCGGAATGCTCATTTACAGCTCCGTAAACTCCGCTTCCTCGGCTGTTTTTGCCTTGTCTCGCTCTAGCTCGCGAGATCGTGAACAGGCTCTCCCACCTGACATTTATAACCTTCACCCTCTCCCTTAACCGGGAGAGGGCGACCTCTTATAACAAAAAAACGAGGCACCTATGTCCGTGTTTTCCCATATCGATTTCGACCACCACGAACAGGTGGTCTACGGCCACGACAAGGCCAGCGGCCTGAGGGCGATTATCGCCATTCACAACAGCAACCTCGGCCCGGCCCTTGGCGGTTGCCGCATGTGGCCCTACGCCAATGACGATGAAGCGCTGCGCGATGTGTTGCGCCTGTCGCGTGGCATGACCTACAAATCGGCCCTGGCCAACCTGCCGCTGGGTGGCGGCAAAGCCGTGATCATCGGCGACCCGCATACCGGCAAGAGCGCGGCGCTGTTCCAGGCCATGGGCGATTTTGTCGACAGCCTCGGCGGGCGCTATATCACCGCCGCCGACTCCGGCACCGGTGTGGCGGAAATGCAGATCATGGCCGAGCGCACGCGCCACGTATCCGGCGCCGAGCTGCGTGAAGCCTTCGCCGGCGGTACACGCAATGGCGACCCGTCACCGTCCACCGCTTACGGGGTGTTTATCGGCATCCAGACCGCAGTCAAACACCGTCTGGGCCGTGATGACCTGCACGGCTTGAAAGTCGCGATTCAAGGGGTAGGGCAGGTGGGCTTCGACCTGGCGCGTCAGTTGAAAGCCGCTGGGGCCGAGCTGTGGGTAACTGATATCGTCGAGGCCAATGTGCGGCGTGCGGTCGAGCAGCTGGGCGCAACCGCCGTGACGCAGCAGGCGATTTTCGGCCTGGATGTCGATGTATTCGCGCCCTGCGCCATGGGTGGCATTATCAACCAGCAAACCCTGGAAGCCCTGCGCGCGCCGATTATCGCCGGGGCCGCCAACAACCAACTGGCCGATGCCAGTCTGGCGGAAACCCTGCGCCGCAACGAATGCCTGTACGCGCCGGATTACGCAATCAACGCCGGCGGCATTATCGATGTCTGCTACGAGCGCACTGGTGGCAGCGCCGCACAGCTAAAAGCGCATATCGAAGGCATCGGCGCGACCCTGGAACAAGTCTTCCAACGCGCCGATGCGGCGAGCAAAACCACCGTAGAGATTGCCGATCAGTTGGCCGAAGAGCGCTTCGGCCGTTAAAAACAGCTAAACGTTGCCCGCACTACTGGTACGTTTTACAAAATCTTTAGGAGCGGCCTTGGGCGCGATGCTTTTGGGTCGACGTCGATTCGCGGGCAAGCCCGCTCCTACAAAAGCGGTAGCCTGTCGATAGCAGACATAGCTTTAGAAATGGCCTCTTAATCCAGCGTCAGCGCCAGGCTGACGCCATGCGGCTTAAACCCCAGGTTGGCATAAAAAGCATGGGCGGCCTCACGGCTCTGGCTGCTGGACAGCGCCACCTTGTAACAACCCCAGGTGCGGGCGCGTTCGATGGCTTTGCCCATCAGCGCCTGGCCAATCCCCAGGCCGCGCGCCTCAGTATCCACCACCACATCTTCCAGAATCGCCGAGCGGGCGAAGTTGTGCGCCAGATGTTCAATCAGATTGACCGTGCAGGTGCCGAGCAACTTGCCGTCACGCTCGGCCACCAGCACCACACGGCTCACCGGCAGCTCGCTCAGGCGCAACGCCAACAGCTTGGCATCGGCACGCGGCTCATCAGGCGCGAGTTGCTGCAGCAAGGCCGCCAGGGCAGCAGCATCGTTAACGCTGACCGCACGCAGGTGAAAATCGGCAAAAGGCGAATCTGGCAGATGGTGCGAAGCAGCGGGGCGCATGACGATCTCCTCTCCTTATGACAACCGGTTGGCAGTCAGTTGGCAGTATGGCGCCGAGATGATGGCAGCGGCATGACAAACGCGTGAGGTCTCGCTAAGATGCCGCCCGCTGGTGGCCCGTCTGTCCAGCCTCGGTTCCCATAGTTCAATGGATAGAATAAGCCCCTCCTAAGGGCTAGATACTGGTTCGAATCCAGTTGGGAACGCCATCTACTGCAGCGCGTCAGGGTTATTAGCAAATGCCTGAGGGCATTGCTCGCACGACTCAGCGCTTACTTCGGTGATCACTGGATTGTCAGTTCAGCCAAATGCTGCCTTTGCTTTGGTCTAGGTGTGCCGCGTTAATCCAGAAAGCAAAAAGCCCCGATTTTTTAAGAAATCAGGGCTTTGAAAATTCAGCTAGTGCTCGTTCAGTAGTTAGGCAGTCTCATTTTCCAACGCCTCAACTAATTTTTCTAACTGAGCTAGAGGTAGGTCGTGTGGCGCCTCAATACGCTCTTTCAATTTTTCTGAGAACTCAACAGCAGATGCCTGATCTTTAAAAGTAAGCGCTATGGTTCCAGCTTTTACCAACCATTGCTCTCCATCTTTCGTCGCCATCTTAGAAATTAAAATTTCCATGCCAGCTCCTTCAGCGAATTGAATCGAACCGCGATTTTAAGCAAAAAAAAGACCAACAGCGTTGGCCTTGACTTAAGGTATGAGCAGCACCTGATGACAATCAGATGAACTTATGTTGATCCCAAATTGTTGCACAAATATGACTGGCTAAGAGTCCAGTTGTCCGCTCGTCCGATCCCTGCGGGCTGAAACTTTTTCGCAATGTTTTTCCAATATCTTGCCGTCTTCACTTTGAGGGCAAGATTTTGAATCGCAACACACGAAAGACACTCACCGCCATTGCTGACCACAACGAAGATGCTGCTATTGCGCTGATGCGCGCTGCAGAGCGCACAGGCGATGAAGTCCTAAGGCATCAAATGCTTCGTGTCATCCACCGCCTTAACCAAGATGCAATCGACCTGCGCTCCCTTCGCGATGATGCTCAGTCATCCGTTCGCAAGCTTGCTTGAACTTCCCCTCGCATGGCATGGAACCCCTTGCTGTCTTAGCAAGACTGTGTGCGTCTGAGACCATCAATGAATTGCCGAATAGCCAACTCTTGCTCATCAGCTGTTGCTTTGCACTTTTGATGCAGTGAGATCAGGGCCATTTCACCTATCAATGCATTTAACAGCATGGATGTCAGTTCCACTGAGGTGACGTCAATTTCACCGGCGGTAATTGCTCTTTCAAGGCCCGTCGTCATTGGGCCCAGGCTCCATTGCGCTTCAATTTCTCGTGCTCTTTTCCATCCGAGGACCTGTGGCCCCTGGTCAAGCAGAATCGTACCTACTTCTGGCTGTCGGACTGAGCGAAGCCAAGCCAAACACGCTTCGGTGAGATCTGCCAACGCAGAATCACCACCCTTGCCAGTGCGTGCTGCATCTGCGGTGGTTTCCTTTACAACCGAAACAAACACCGCTTCGAACAGGTCTTTTTTGCTGTCGAAATAGTGGTAGAGCGCACCTCGAGAGACCCCGGCATGCTCCAGGATGCTGTCGGTATGTGTGTGCTCGTATCTACTGTCAGCGAAGTGAATGCGGGCCGCATTAATGATGCTTTCACGTGTCGCTTCGCGTCGCTCTTTGTTGGTGGCCATATATTTACAGATACCGTGTCGGTTTGTTAGCGTGTGGCTGAAACCGACACGCTGTATGTTTTCCGTCCCTCGCCACTAGGAGCAGTGAAATGTCCGATTACCCCAAAGCATTCGACCATATGCTGGCAGCATGGAATGAGTCAGAACCCTCGCTGGTACGGTCACATCTTGAGAAGGCGCTGGCACCAGAAGTTCGTTTTATCGATCCCTCTGTTGACATCACTGGCATCGATGGCTTTGAAAGAAATGTACACGACGTACATAGCAAGAACCCAGGGGCGGTCTATTCAAGAATCAGTGCGGTCAACTCTCACCATGGTTTTCATCGATATCACTGGGCGATACATAACAAAGACGGTCATCTTATGCTTCCAGGATTTGACGTGGTGGAGACTGACGCTGCTGGCCGCGTCACCTCTGTGATCGGTTTTTTTGGTGAGTTGCCAACAGATTCCGTCTGATTTCGCAGCTTGGCTCAATCGCCCGTTACGCTGTAAGCCTCCACATGTCTTTTGAGCGATCATGTGGGAACCGTCATTTCCTAAGCCTGCGATCAACCTTCGACACGTCTTCGGCACACCCTGGCGCCAGAATGCAAAAAGCCCCGAAATCTTATTAGAAATCAGGGCTTTAAAAACTGCGATTTGGAGCGGGTGATGGGAATCGAACCCACGGCTCTAGCTTGGGAAGCTAGGGTATTACCATTATACGACACCCGCAGCGGGTGCCTTTATACCGGAAGTCTTGGCCGAAATGAAGCCTGCAGCGCGGCTATCTGCGGATAGGCGCTGCAGGCTTGCAGCGTGGTGGCGCGTCATACGGCGATCGCGTGATGCTGGCCGTGCTGCGGGCGGTAGCTGGAGCTGGTGCGTGCAGGGGCCTGCAGGAAATTGAGCATCACCGTCTGGCTCTGCAGCCAGGCCTTCTTGTGCTCCATATCGAGAAAGTGCCCGGCGTTGTCGATGGTAGCGAACTGGCAGTCATTCAGGTACTCGGCAAACAGGCGCACGTCATCCGGCGAGGTGTATTCGTCGTGCTCGCCGTTGATAAACAGCAGCGGAATGTCGATAGCTGTCAGGCATTCCATCTGGCAGTGGTTGTCCATGTGTACCACCTGGTTGATGTGCGCGTGCATCTGCAGGTACTCGTGGCTGTCTAGGCTGCTGATATGGCGCTGGTTGTAGCGTTTGAACAGCGAGGGCAGGTACTTGCCGATGGTGCTGTTGACCAGTTGGCCGACATTCTCGCCATCGATGGCTTGCAGGTAGGTCATGCCTTTTTCCAGGTAGTCGAGCATCGGCGCGTTAAGCAGCGGCGAGAAGGAGGTGATCACCGCCTTTTCGATACGCGCCGGGCGCTGCGCCAGAGCGAGCATGGCGGCGACGCCACCCCAAGAGAACGACAGCAGGTAGTCGACCTGAAACACCTCGATCAGCTCCAGCAGGATGGCCGCCTCATCTTCCTTACTGATCGGCCGGCTGTGGCTGTTGTGCGGCTTGGACTGGCCGGCGTAGGGCTGGTCGTAAAGCACCACATTGAACTGTGGTTGCAGGTATTTGATGGTTTGCGCGAAGGCGGCGGTGGTGGCCAGCGAGCCGTTGATCAGGATGATGGTCTTGCGCGCGCTGGGGTTGGCGTAGAACTCCGTGTGTACCTTGAACGTCCTGTGTATATCGACGACAGCGATGGCTGGCTTCATGTCGTTTCCTCCTGGCGCAAAAATGGGCTTGGCAGAACGGCGGGGCCGTTGAGCCGGGCTAAGTAGGACAGTCAGGAAAGCGCCTGGACGTGACAGCAAGATGTCAGGCTAGAGGATTTTATAAGTTATTTATTTTCAATCAGTTAGGGCTGAAATAGAGCATCCGTCCACGACCTTTTGGCAGGTGTGGAGTGGCGTCTTTGACCAGGCAGGAACCCATTTCGCGCAGTGCGCAAGTAACCGATGGAACGCTTAGATGGCTTGCGTGACCGTTCAGTCACGATAAGACCTTATGGTTTGATTTAAGCAGCCGCGTTCCTGCTGGCGCAAGTGAATATTGGGATATCGAACAACCGTTTGTCGGTTAGCTAGCTAAGTATGTGACTTGAGCGCGGGCTGCCTTAGATGCAGGCGATTTCCGCTGCCGTCAGGGCGCGGTACTGCCCGGGGGCTAACTGCGGGTCGAGTTGGATGGCGCCCATGCTTAGGCGATGCAGGCCGGTGACCTTGTTCTGGAAGTGGCCAAACATGCGCTTGACCTGATGGTAACGGCCTTCGTGCAGGGTCAGCAGGGCGCTGTGGCTATCGAGAATGACCAGTTCGGCGGGCAGGGTGGTGAGGTCTTCATAGGCGAAGTACAGGCCGCGGGCGAACACCTCGATGTACTCAGGAGTAATCGGCTGTTCGGTCTTGACGCGGTAGACCTTGCCCAGCCGGCTGCGCGGCTCGGTGAGGCGGCGTGACCATTGGCCGTCGTTGGTGATCAGCAGCAGGCCGCTGGTATTCAGGTCCAGGCGGCCGGCCAGGTGCAGATCAGCTTTGTCCGGCTCATCAAGCAAATCCAGCACGGTGCGGTGCTGCTCGTGCTCGGTGGCGCTGACCACGCCGATGGGTTTGTGCAGCATAAAGTAGCGTGCGGCTTTGCCTGCCTGCAGCAGCTCGCTATCAACCTCGATACGGCTGAACTGGCTAACTTCGCACAGGCCATCGCAGACCAGCGCGCCGTCCACTCGTACGCGGCCGCTGGCCAGCAGTTGGCGGGCGGCTTGGCGATTGAGCTGAGGCAGGTTGCTGAGAAAGCGGTCGAGGCGCATGGCTAGCTGTTTGCTTGCGAGGTTTCAGGTGGTAAGCCCTGAGCGCAGCGTGGGCACAGGCAGCTGCGGTTGCGCTGCTCGGGCGGCAGCTTGGCCAGCTGTGCGGCATCGACCGGCACGCTAAAACACCAGCACTCGCTCACCGGTGCGTCGGCGCCAGCCTGGGCGCACTGGTTAAGCTGCCCGCAGCAGGGGCAGCGGCTGGTGTCATCACTCACGCGATTTCTTCACACAGGCGGTTGCGGCCGCCCTGTTTGGCCCGGTACAGGGCGCGGTCGGCGCGGGTGATCAGCTGTTCCAGCGATTCATCGGCATGCAGTTGCGCAAGGCCAATACTGGTGGTGATGCGCAGCTGCGCGCCGTTGAAGCTGATGCTGCTTTGCTCGGTTTGCTGGCGGATTTTCTCGCCCAGCTCGCGGGCTTGCTCGGGTGTGGTGTCCTTGAGCAGCAGGATAAATTCCTCGCCTCCCCAGCGGCAGATGATGTCGGACTGGCGCACGGTGCTGCGCAGGTCGCTGGCAAAGCGGCGCAGCACTTCATCCCCGGCCATATGGCCCTGGCTATCGTTGAGCTGCTTGAAGTTGTCCAGATCGAGCATCAAGGCGCACAACGCGCTTGGGCTGCGCCGGGCTTCCTGCACGGCCTGATTGGCCAGCAGGTCAAAGCCACGGCGGTTGGGCAGCTCGGTCAGCAGGTCGGTGGTGGCCAGGGCGCTGATGCGTCGTTGGTAGCGGCGCAACACCAGGCTGACCAGACTGATGACGATAACGGTGACCACCAGGCAGATCAGCAGGTTGAGGTACAGCGATTTACGGATGCCGGCGACCGCACCGTCCTCATGCTTGTCGACAAACAGGTACCAGTTCAGCTCGGGGATAAAACGCACATTGAGGAAGTGATCGCGGCCGTGCTCCTGATACTCGAAGTCACCGCTTTGCGGATGCGGCAGCTTGGCCTGCAGCTCTTCCAGGCCGGGGATTTCACTGAGCGACTGACCAACCCGCGCGCCCATCGGCCCACCGTTGGCGCCGGTGAGCACCAGTCGGCCATTGGTGTCGACGAAGAACACGCTGCGCTCATAGCGCTGCTGATAGGTATCGATCAGTTTGACCACCGCATCCACGGTCAGGCCCACGCCGGTGGCGCCGATAAAGCGCTGCTGGTAGTCGAACACCTTGTAGTTGATAAACACGGTCATGCGGTCGTCGTTGGCCATGTCGACGTCGACATTGATCTCGTAGGGCGCCTGCATGTCGCGCACGCGGAAATACCAGTCATCGCGCGGCTCGTCTTCCTTGACTTGCTTGAGCACGCCCTTGGCTTGGTAGTAGGTGTGGGTTTTCTCCGAGACGAAGAAGCTGGTGACCGTGGCGTAATGATCCTGCACTTCGCGCAGGTAGCGGGTGATCTGCTCTGCGTCCTTCTCGCCGCCCAGTACCCAGTCACGCACATAGGTGTCGCGGGACATCATCGAGGAAATCAGGATGGGCCGAACCAGGTCCTTCTGGATCTCCGAGTAGACGTTATCCGAGGTCAGCGGCAATTCGGTGTTGATGATCCCAGCGCGGATCGAGTCGAGGGCGGTGTAATAACTGGCCAGGGAAGTGGCGAGGAAGCCACAACCGAGCAGAACCAGCAGCAACACAATCAAGGACCATTGGCGGGTCAGCGGGGATGGATGAGGCATGCAAGGCTCTGCTGGTTAAATAATCGCCGCATTGTAGCCTTCGGCAACCGCCGGCGCTGCTGAAACATCGGAGTTTGGCCGATTTACCGGCAGCCATGGCGCTTGCTGCGCCAGGCCTTGAGGACTATGGTGCGGCAACACGAAGAGTCTCCTTGGTGACCCGTACCGCCGCCCGGCGTACGCCTTGCTGATCTGCCCCTGACCGCAGTCCTTTCAGCACACCGAGCCCCCATGCCCAGCGCACCTGCCAGCTATCGCATCAAATACTCCACCTTGAGCATTGGCCTTGAGGATTTTCACCTGTGCTCGCTGCGCGACAAACAGCAGTTCGCCGATCCCAATGGTCTGGCGGAAAAAGCCGGAATTTCCTCAGCCACCTGGCCGTTGTTCGGCCAGCTATGGCCGGCTGGTGAGGTGCTGGCGCAAACCCTGAGCGGTATGGCGGTTGAGGGGCTGCGTATTCTTGAGCTGGGCTGCGGCCTGGGGCTGACCAGCCTGGTGTTGCAGCGCCTGGGTGCGGATATCACCGCCAGCGACTATCACCCGCTGGCGGGCGAGTTTCTGCTGCGCAATGCCGCGCTTAATCAACTGCAACCGGTGCCTTATCAGAGCTGCGACTGGGCTGAGGACTATCAGCAGCTGGGCCTGTTCGATCTGGTGATCGGCAGTGACCTGCTTTACGAGCGCGACCATCCCAGCCTGCTGGCCGGGTTTATCGACCGCCATTGCAACAGCCACGCGGCGGTGCTGATTGTCGACCCGGGCCGTGGCAACAGCGCGAGGTTTTCCCGGCATATGCTGGAGCACGGTTATCTGCAGCTGGCCGATAGCCTAAACCTGCTGGATAACCCGGATGCACCGTTTAAAGGGCGCATCCTCAGTTACCGGCGTTAGCCCCCTCAGGCTTCTTCTAATACCACTACGCGCTGGCCCGCACGCACGGGTGAGCCGGGTTGCACGCGCACTTCGCGCACCACGCCATCGCGCGGGGCGAGCAGGGGTATTTCCATCTTCATTGACTCCAGTATGACCAGCACATCACCGGCTTTGACCGTGCTGCCGGCTTTTACCTGCACTTGCCAGAGGTTGCCGGCGATATGGCTGTCGATGCTGTGCTGGCCGGCGCCGAGCGGGGCGTCTTCGCCGAGATCGGCGGCGACTTCCTCGCTCTCGAAGTGCGCCTGACCGGATTCGATCCAGCGCTGACGTTCGGCGTCGAAGGCGGCGCGCTGCTGGTTGCGGAAGGCCTCAATGCCCTCGGCCTCACGGTCGAGAAAGGTCTGGTAATCGGCCAGGGCCAATTCGCTGTGCTCAATGCGCAAGTCATAGCGGCCCAGGGGGAAGTCACGGCGGATACGCAGCAGCTCGTCCGCCGAGACCGGGTAGAAACGGATCTGGTCGAAGAAACGCAGCAGCCAGGGCTTGCCGTCGAACGCGGCCACTTCGCGGTAGCGGTTCCACATCTGCAGGGTGCGGCCAACGAACTGATAACCGCCGGGGCCTTCCATGCCGTACACGCACATATAGGCACCGCCGATGCCCACCGAGTTCTCGGCGGTCCAGGTGCGCGCCGGGTTGTACTTGGTGGTAACCAGCCGATGGCGCGGGTCCAGCGGGGTGGCCACCGGCGCGCCGAGGTAGACGTCGCCCAGACCCATCACCAGGTAGCTGGCGTCGAACACGGTCTTGTAGACCTCGTCGAGGTTGGGCAGGTCGTTGATGCGGCGGATAAATTCCAGGTTGCTTGGGCACCAGGGCGCGTCCTTGCGCACTGTGGTCATGTACTTGTCGATGGCCAGTTGGCAGGCGGGGTCGTCCCAGGACAGCGGCAGGTGGACGATGCGCGACGGCACGCGCAGGTCCTGCGCGGCGCACACGGCGTCCCATTCGCCGGCGACGATGCCGAGCAGATCGCTAAGAGCCAGGGTTTCCGGCTGGTAATGCACCTGCAGCGAGCGAATGCCCGGCGTCAGGTCGATCACCCCGACTAAATGCTTGGCTTCCAGCGCCTGCATCAGCGCATGGCCACGGAAACGCAGCACCAGATCCAGCTCCGCCGCGCCGATTTCCAGCAACAGATGGGTGTCGCCTGACAGGCGCGCCACCAGGCGTTTATCCGCTTCGCCGATATCCAGGACGATGGGGGAGGTGAGGGCTGTCATGGCTGTTGTGGGAGGGGATTTAGCCGCGACATAAGTGGCATCATTTTCGCGGCTAAAGCCCCTCCCACGAAGCTCTACACATTCAAGGCTGTTGTCTTTTGCCAGCTCCCTCGCAGTGGCGATATCCACCGGCGCAAAGCGTACCTTGTCACCGGCCTTAAGCTGGCCCAGTTGCCACAGATCCGCCTCGATAATCGTCACCGGGCAGACAAAGCCGCCCAGGCTCGGCCCGTCTGGGCCGAGGATCACCGGCATATCGCCGGTAAAGTCTACCGCGCCGATGGCGTAGGGGTTGTCGTGGATATTCGAGGGGTGCAGGCCGGCTTCGCCGCCGCTGTCGCGCACCCACTCAGGCTTAGGCCCGATCAGGCGCACGCCGGTGCGGCTGGAGTTGAAGTGTACTTCCCAGTCGGTGGCGAAGAAGGTCTGGATGTAGCCTTCGGTGAAGTATTCCGGCGCGCCGTGCGGGCCGTAGATCACCCGGATTTCGCGCACTGCGGGCAGGGCGCTGCACAGATCGGCGGGCAGCTGTGCACCGGCTTGGCGGTCGGTCAGTGCCGGGATATGCAGTACATCACCGGCTCTCAGGGCGCGGCCGCCGTGGCCGCCGAACTGGCCGAGGGTAAAGGTGCTTTTACTGCCGAGAAAATCCGGCACCTGCACACCGCCGCGCAGACTTAGATAGCTGCGTGCGCCGGCACCCTGGATGGTGCCGAGGCTCAGGGTGCTGCCAGCGTTGATCAGCAGCGCGGTATTCAGTGGCTGCTCGCTACCATCGACGCTTAGCGGGATTGGCGCACCAGTCACCGCCACCAGCGCATCGGTATTAAAGCGCAGGGTCGGACCGCTCATGGTGATTTCCAGGCCGGCGGCATCTGCCGCATTACCCAGCAGACGGTTGCCCAGGCGCAGGGCGCGACTGTCCATCGGCCCCGATGGCGGCACGCCGACGGCCCAGTAGCCGAGGCGGCCGGGGAAGTCCTGCACGGTGGTCTGGGTGCCGGCGCTTAGCACTTCAAAGGTGGTGGCTTGGTAATTCAAATTTTCCAGGCAGCGGGTCCAGGGGTTGCCGCTGGCAAACGGTGCGTCAGTGAGGATCTGCCGCAGGTACTGGCTATTGGTTTCCACGCCATACAGCAGGGTATCGGCCAGGGCCTGGCCGAGTGCGGCGCTGGCCGCATCGCGGCTATCGGCCCAGGTGATGACCTTGGCGATCATCGGGTCGAAGTAGGGCGGGATCTCGCAGCCGGCTTCGACCCAGGTGTCGATACGCAGCGTTTTGCCGTCGGCCATGGGGAAGCTGACTGCGGTAAGCAGGCCGGGGCTCGGTTGGAAGTCGCGGCCCGGATCTTCAGCATACAGGCGCGCCTGAATAGCATGGCCGTTGGGTTTCAGCGTTTTCGCCAGATCGCTTAATGGCGCCAGATCACCAGCCGCCA
>Ga0247831_1007134_pt1 | contig 12679 bp, 10 predicted proteins | sample LaCruzMarch2015__9_FD_192406 | JGI IMG/M metagenome (GOLD analysis project Ga0247831, IMG submission 192406) | Freshwater microbial communities from meromictic Lake La Cruz, Castile-La Mancha, Spain - LaCruzMarch2015_1m | ecosystem: Environmental > Aquatic > Freshwater > Lake | place: Spain...
TGGTAGCCGAAACAAAGATAAAACAGTCACCTCAACTCAGAAGCAAATCCAAGAAATCAACCCGCTAACGCACCCAGGACTCTCATAAATATTGGCTCAAACTTCGGGGGCAGGCCAACTCCAAGCGATTGCCCAGAGTGGTCTTTGATCAAATAACGATGAGACTGTTTACCGGCTCATCACTTCTTTCAGATAGCGGATGCTTTCGCGTGCGATGTGTTGAGGTCCGGGGGTGTAGTCAAAGACTTCCACGGATAGGTAACCCTGATAATTCACCTCGCGCAGGGCACCGATGATAGGTTCAAATTTCACCTCGCCCATGCCTGGGCCAAGGAGGTTCGGATCATTGGCGTGGAAGTGGACGAACCAGTCCTTGCTGTCACGGATGATGTCCGGGATGGACTTGGATTCATCGCTCATGGCTTTGACGTCCAAGTGCAGCTTGCAGCTCGGATGGTCCACCATCTGGCAGAGGCGGATGGTTTCCTCCGCCGTATTCAGGAAATTGGTCTCCTTTTTCCCCAAGGGCTCCATGGCAATCACGACACCGTATTTGCCGGCTTCTTCAGCGACGGCGCGCACAGATTCCGCCGCGCGTTTAAAGGCGTCTTCGTATGCCCATTCAGGTAGGGTGGTGCGTGCCTTGGGGCTGCCCCAAACCATGATGCGCCCGCCGGTCATGGCACAGATGCGGGCAAGGTGCTGACCAAACTTGGCGGTTTCTTTTCGCTGAAGTGCGTCTGGTGTTGTGATGTGAAACCAAGTGGGTTTGGTCAGCAACCAATGGAGGCCCAGGATCTCCAAGCCGAAAGAAGAAGCGATGTGGCTGAGGCGCAGCGCATCGGCTTCCGTCAGATCTCGCGGATCGTCTTTCAAGGTGAATGGAGCCAGCTCCAAGGCGTGATAACCCGCAGCGGCGGCATCTTCACACACTTTTTCAAAGGGCCAGTTGGGGTAGGTTTCGTTACAGATGGCAAAACGCATAGAGTCTTCAGACTCGGACGCGTGCTGGCGGGCGTCAACCCTGCTTTTACTCGCTGAGATGGGAGAAAAGCTGCTCAATCGCCTTGGCGATGCGATCCCGTGCGGTAAGCTTTTCCAGCCAAGCAGCGGGTATGCCTTCCATGCCGTGGGCGGCCCCCATCCATGCGCCAATCATGCTTGAACGCCCGGCGTTATCACCACCTGCACGGAGGGTGCTGAGCACGGCATCCTCAAAGGAATCATGATGTTTCCAAGCCGCATGCAGTGCCGAAGGAAAACTTTGCGGTAAGGGGCAACTCTGGCCGTAACGCCCGGTTGCGGTGATGACATCCATCTCACGCAACATGTAAGCAAATTCAAAATAGTCCGAGCCATCGCAACTGACCTCACGCGATTTCCGGGTTAGCTCAAAGGCTTCTCGAAAAGGCGTACCGTTGCACAGTGTGCGAAGCAACATCGCGTGAGCCACGGAACAAGCGATGGCTGTGGGATGGTTTTGAGTGACCAAGGTGAGGCGACGAATGGCATCGGAAACCTGCAAAAAGTCTTCTTTCTGATAAGCTACTACCACCGGTGCCAAGCGACTGACGGTGGCCAGTTGATTATCATCCGCTCCATTTTGGAAATTACCCGGCTCTTGCTGCAAATGCTCCAGCGTTTCTCTGGTGGAATGATCACGATAACTGCGGCAACTGAGACTGTTGAAATAGCTCTCAAACCGCATCCCAAAATCGTTTTCTCGAAAGCGTCCACCACAGGCGGCAACGGATTCTAAAAGTAGCAGGGCGGCATCCCCATAGTGTGTCTGATCACCTGACTCCTTACCTTCATGGTAGTGGCCTCGTTTTGGGGTCTCAAAACCGTGAATGCCAACGGGGAATTTTTTGCCCAGTTCATCCAGGTCATAAATCCAATGAGTACCCAAGGCGGCTGCATCGCCGACAAACTGCCCCCAAAGAGCACCTTGAAGACTTGATAGTAATGAATTCACAATTCCTGTTTGTGCCTCATGTCCAAGGCCAGGGCAAGTGCAGAGGTGTGAATGTTTGGCTCAGTCCGTTGTCGCAGAGATCTTTACGGCGCAATGTTTGTAGCTGGGCTGGCGACTGTGAGGGTCCACAGACCAATGCGTGAGCTGGTTCACCCGTGCATCGTGGATGGGTAGAAAGACCTGGCCTTTGGCCACTCCGGGCGAGATACGGCACTTTGTCGTTAAGATAGCACGACGTGACTGGATGATCACGTTTTGTCCATCTCGGATGTTCAATTCCTGTGCATCGTCCGGGTGGATCTCCAGGAATAGTTCCAAGGGTGCCAGCTTTTTGAGGACGGCCGATTTGGCGGTGCGCGTCTCCGTGTGCCATTGGGCGCTGCTGCCACGACCCGTTATAAGCACCAGGGGAAAGTCGGCATCAGGAATCTCGGAGGGCTGCTGCGGAGGATCAAACACAAATCGTGCTCGCTTATCGGGCGTGAAAAAATGGCCGTCGGTAAACAGCCTTCGTTCGGTCTCAACGGCCGGAGAATCTGCCCTCAAAGGCCACTGCACCCCGCCGCTGGCCTCGATCATGGCGAAATCCTTGATCCCGGTGATGTCGCAGGGCTGGTCCTGGGTGCAACGTTTCATGATCTGAAACACGGCTTCGGGTGAGGTCCAGTCTGCAAACGTCTCTCCCAAGCCCATGGCGTTGGCGATGAGCCGGAAGATGCGGAAGTCACTCAGGGCCTGGCCTGGAGCACGGCGCACCTGACGGCTGAGACCGATGCGGCGCTCCGAGTTGATGAAAGTGCCTTCCTTTTCACCCCAGGCGGCCGCAGGCAAAAACAGGTGCGCTTGTTTGGCGGTCTCCGTGGTGGCGTACATGTCCTGCACGACGAAGAAGTCCAGTTTGGCTAGAAGATCATTGAAACGGTTTTGGTTAATCCAGGAGTGGCTGGGATTCGTGGCGATGATCCACAGGGCTTTGATCTTGCCTGACTCAATGCCTTCCAAAATCTGATCGTAGGCCAGGCTGGGCTGATCCGGGATGCGCTCGACCGGAATGCCTGTCGCCATGGCGATCTTTTGACGATGCCCGGGATTTTTGAAATCATGCCCGCCAATCAGATTCGTGGTGTTTGAAAACAGGCGTGAGCCCATGGCATTGCACTGACCCGTGATCGAATTGGCCCCGGTGCCGGGTTTGCCAATGTTTCCGGTCATCAGCGCCAGGTTGATGATGGCCTGCGCCGTGCGTGTGGCTTGATGGCTTTGGTTGACGCCCATGGTCCACCAGAAGGAGACACGGGGTGTGCCCTGACGAATGGTGTCGGCAAAGCACTGGAGCTGCTCGATGCTGAGGCCTGTTTCGGCGGCGACAAACTCAGGCGTGTAGCTTTGAACAAAGGCCGTGAACTCGTCAAAGCCGCGGGTGTGTTCCGCCACAAACGCCGGATCAACGCCGCCATCTCGAATCAGCAAATAAGCGATGCCATATAGCAGGGTGAGGTCACTCTTGGGCTGGATGGCATAATGCTGCGTGGCCACCATGGCCGTCTCCGTCGTTCGTGGGTCCACCACGATGATTTCGGGCTGGCGTTGATTGCGCAAAACACGCTGCCACATGATGGGGTGCGCGATGCAGGGATTGGCCCCGATGAAGACAAGGACATCGCTTTCCTCAAAGTCGGCATACGTGAAAGGCGGGGCATCAAAACCGAAACTCTCCTTATAAGCCGTCACCGCTGTGGCCATGCATTGGCGAGTGTTGCCATCGCCGTGGATCATGCCGATGCCGAACTTCGCCAGCGTGCCGAGAAAGGCCATCTCCTCGCACATGATCTGGCCGGTGCTGATGAAGGCTGCGGATTCAGGTCCATGCTTGGAGATCACATCCTTTATGCGGTCTGCAAAGACCTGCATGGCCGTGGGCCAATCAATAGGCTGACCATTCAGCAAAGGCGTGGTCGCGCGGTCGGGGGCATCCAGCGGAGTCAGGGCTTCCCAGCCTTTCGGACAAGCCGTGCCGAGATTCACCGGGTAGTCGGGATCGGGTGTGGCATTGATGGCCACGCCATCTTTGAGGTGGAGCTTTAAACCGCAACCTGTGGAGCAAAAGCCACAGATGGATTTGGCCGTGCCATTGGGCTGCAAACGACGCGGGAGCTGTCCCAGCCCAAATCGTGACGGCTCTCTCACCAAGTCCGTGGTCAGCGGGCCTGTCCATTCGCGAAAGGTGGGGGCAGGCAGGGTGATCATGGTCAGTTCCCAGGCATCTTCGTCCCCGCCGAAGCTGTGAAGAAATACAGGCGCTCGATGATCTGACTGGCGAAGGTCAGGCCGACGGAAAGCGTGAACATCGTGGGTGCATGAATGCCTCCGGCGATGAAGAGCGGGATGATGAAACCTGTGGCGACGAGCAAGAATCGGCGCGCCGTGATTTGGGCGGGATGCAGTTCCTCCAGAATGCGGGCCGACCGATGCCAGAGACTGCTTTCGTCTGTCAGGGCAAGGTCATTTTGCTTCATTTCAAAGACCGAGACCACCCAGCGCAGGGCCAATGTGGAACCGATGGCGGCAAACATGATCTTCATGTCCATCCAGCTCCAGACCACCCCAACCAATCCGGCTCCGAGCAGCAGCATCGTGCCCATGAATTTTCCGGTCGTGAGTTTCAATGACCAGTAGGGACGGCGTGTGTCCACATAGACCATGATTGAAGTAAAGACTGCCATGACACCTGCCAGGGCCGTGCCGGTGACAGCTAGCTTCATCAAACCAAGATCACCCCACCACCAAGCGGCCATGACCGAGGAGCCCGCACCTGCGAAACCGCCAAAGGCAAGGATCTCCCGAGACAGCCAGGACTTTCTCCAGCCCATGAAGGCCCGCCAGGCTTTCAAGGGTTGTCCGAGGTGCAGCACGCTGAGATTGATGCCGATCACACCGACGAGCAAAGCCACTGCACTGGTGATGCCTGCCTGGGTCAGCGTTAGCGCATTCATCCATAGGGCGACGGCTGTGGCGATGAAAGCCCCGGCACTCATCTGGGTCATCACCAGCATCCAGGACAAAGGGGTGTGGGCATGGTCGCGCACGAGACGGGCCGCGTCTGCGGCATGGGCATGAGAGGGCAGGGGACGGCGGCTGGTGTAGCGTGTGGTCGGGCCTGTGTAGCTGCTGTCAAAGGCGCCTGCGATGATGCTGCCGCGACGGGGGATGTCGCTGACTTTGACCGCCACAATCTTGATCGCCTCATTCGGGCATGCCTGTACACAGGCGGGGGCTTCACCGTCCGCCAGACGGCCCTGGCACATGTCGCACTTGCGCACGATGCCACGCTTCAGGTTAAACTTGGGCACGTCATAGGGACACTTCAGGATGCAGTAGCTGCAGCCGATGCATTGATCATCCAGGTGTCTGACGATACCGGTGACCTTGTCTTTATCGTAGGCCAGGACCGGGCATCCGTCTGCACAGGCCGGATCGGCGCAGTGATGACAGGCGCTGGTGACGGTTTGCAGATAAGGCTGCTTCCGGGTGCCGACCAGCAGTCCCATGTCGCGCCAGGATTCATTGTCATCCAGGCCGTTGAGCGAGTGGCAAGCTGCCACACAGGCTTTACACCCCGTGCAGGCATCCAGATTGACCTCGAATGAATACTGCTCACCCGGCTGCGGTAGGCTCAGCGGGATGAGGTGGGAGAAACGTGTGGCCGGAGTGGCCTGATCGTAGGCCTCTGAGAAAAGTGTGACTGGAGTGCGCAGGTGTTGCTGCTCCTCCAGAAGTGTCTCTAGCAGCAAGCTGTTGATGTTATCTGACTTAGTATCCGCAGTTTTAGAAGGAACACGAAGTTCTCCTGAAAGCGGGCTTTCCAAGTCATAAATCATAAATCGTAGATCCTAAATGATTTAGACTTCGCAGAAGATCTCCTGGAGCTGGCCCACAGTGTGCCGGTTGCAAAAGCTGTGGAAGGATTCGTCGCTTTCCCGCTTTTTCAGGAAGCCTTTCAATATCGTCTCCAGGGTGGTGCCGAGAGATTCGAAGGGCACGCCGCTGAAGATCTGCCGACCAATCTTTCGGTTCTCTCCAAAGCCTCCACCGACGGTGATGTGATACCCTTCACCGGACTCCGATTTCACCTTGGTTCCGAGCAGGCCGATGTCGCCCATGAAGTGCTGGGCGCAGCTATGGGCGCAACCGGTGAAGTGGATGTTCACGGGTTTGTCCAGCTTCACCCGTTTGTCCAGGTACTCCATCATGGCGATGGCATGACCCTTCGTGTCCGTGGCGGCGAACTTGCAGTAGCGGTTGCCGGTGCAGGCGACAAACCCGCTCTTGAGGTTCGATTGTTCGCAGGGAAAACCGAGCTTCTTCAGGGACTTCGCCAGCGTCTCGGCATAGGCGGCTTTGACGTTTGGAATGATGAGGTTTTGCCAGACCGTCAGGCGCACTTCACCGGAGCCGTAGCTTTCCGCGAGATCCGCAATGCGCAGCATCTGCTTGGCGGTGAGTTGCCCGACAGGAACACTGGCCCCGATATAAACAAGGCCGTCTTGTTTTTGCGGATAGGTGCCGACGTGCGAGTGGCCCTGCTGAGAGAAACTGCGCGTTTCCTGAATGGCGGATGCCGGTGCGAGGCGGGTCAGTTTGAAAGGCAGCAGCTTCTCGGTCTCGATGAGAACACCTTCCAGGCCCATGCCTTCGACAACATACTTGAAGCGGGCCTTTTTCCGGTTCGTGCGGTCGCCGTGTTTGATGAAGACACGCAGCAGGGCGACCATGACATCATTGAGCTGTTCCGGTTTGACGATGACACCCCAGTCACTGGCAAAGGTCTGATGACCCGTGACTCCGCCCAGGGCGATGCGGAAATAGAGTCCAGGCTCGATGCCTTCGCTGTTTTCAAGGACGCGCACGGCGCTGGCTCCGATGTCGTTCGTGTCCTCCACGGCGCTGATCAAACCGCCACCATCGTAGGCGATGTTGAACTTACGGGGAAGATCATAGAACTCCTTTGAAGCAATGATGAGCGTGGCCAGTTCATTGACCAAGGGGCGCACATCAATCAGTTCATGGGGATCATAACCCGCGCAGGGGTTCATCGTGATGTTGCGGATGTTGTCCGCACCTGCACCCTTGGAATGAAGTCCGCAGGACTGGATGCGCCGCAAGACCTCAGGGCAGTCCTTGGGTTCGATCAGCCGGATCTGGAAGTTGTTCCGCGTGGTGATCTGAATGTAACCGGTGGTCAGGTCACTCGCGATGGATGCGAGCTCTCGAAGCTGGTAGCTTTTCACCACCCCTCCAGGGATGCGCAGACGGCACATGTAGCCGTCCTTCACGGGGTTCAGCCAAAACAGGCCGTTCCACTTGTGGCGAAAGACAAACTCCGGTTCGGGTTTGGCATTCCACCGGGCATCCATGACGAGTTGCTCGATGGCATCGAAGGGATGCATCTCACGTTTGATGCGCTCCTCCTTCGTCAGATCATCCAGCGATGGCCCTTCGGGAATGGCAGACTTGGCGGCTGGGGCGGAAGACAGGTCTCCAAAGGTGACGCCACCGGCGGAGATGCCTGCGAAGAACCCTTCGAGGTAGCGCTGTTGTTCGGCTGAGAATCCTTGGTTAGGCGGAGCTGTGAGTGCGGTCATGATAAGGTCCTCCTGGGTTAATACACATCCCGCTGGTAGCGCTTGTTTTTCTTCATGTCCGCGATGTAGGCAACGGCTTCTTCGGCGCTTCTGCCGCCTGCGGTCTGGATGATTTCGTGCAGGGCAGCGTCCACGTCTTTGGCCATGCGTTTGGCATCTCCACAGACATAGAAATGAGCACCTTCTTCCAGCCATTGCCAGAGTTCGCTGGCGGCCTGGAGCATGCGGGTCTGCACGTAGATCTTTTCTTCCTGATCCCGGGAGAAGGCGGTGTCCAGGCGGGTCAGCAACCCTTTCTGAACCCACTCGATGATTTGATCGTGGTAGAGGAAATCGCTGGTCCGGCGCTGGTCTCCAAAGAAGAGCCAGTTTTTACCTGGAGATCCGGTGGCTTCGCGCTCCTCCAAAAAGGCGCGGAAGGGCGCAATGCCCGTGCCGGGGCCCACCATGATCACCGGCTTGGTGCGGTCTGTTGGAAGGCGGAAATGCTTGGCGACATGGAAGAACAAACCGGTGGTTTCTCCAAGAGCAAGACGGTCGGCCAGGAAGGTGCTGGCCACGCCTTTGTGCATGACACCGTGGACCTCGTATCGGACAGCGCCGACGCAGAGGTGAACTTCTTCAGGATGCGCCTTGAGGCTGGAGGCGATGGAATAAAGACGTGGCTGGAGCTTACGAAGATTGGCGACGAAATCAGTAACCGTGCTTGCATTGCCAGGGGTGACTCCGTGAAGTTGCCGCACATCGTAATGACTGATCATGGCATCGCGCAAAGCGGCGGTGCCACCATCTGGCAGTTCGACTTCGGTCAATGGATCGAAGCCGTGAGCAGCCACGATGGAATCCACCACTTCGGGGCAGTTTTTAACATAGACGCCAAGAGCGTCACCGACCTCGTAATCCAGGCCGGAGCCTGCGAGTGAAAAAGCAATGTGGCGGGTGTCCTTGGAGCTGCCTTTGGCATTCAGTTCGATGTTGGCGATGAGCGCCCCTGGAAAGGGATTCTTTTTCGAGTAGCCTGATTCTTCGATGACCTGGGTTGTGGAAATGGGATCACTGGCGACCAGCAGGGCAGTGGATGAGGAGGTGTCTGCAAGGACCGCCAGAGCAGTCGTGCTCCAGGTCTTGGCGAGTTCATCAAACTCGACATCGCAATCCACACGTTCGGTCACGCGGATGGCGCCGAGTTCGGTCAGACGGGTATCGATCTTCTTGCCAGCCAAACAAAAAGTATCGCCATAACTTTTGTCGCCAAGTGCGAGTACGCTGTATTTGACGCCGTCCAGCTTGGGACTGGTGCCGTTTTGATTGATGCTGTCCCAAAAGGACATGGCGTTGTCCGGCATGTCGCCCTCACCCCAGGTACTGGTGATGAGGAGTACGTTTTTTTCACGGACAAGGTCGGCCGGTTGCAACGAGTCGAGGCCTGCTGCGCGCGCAGCAAAGCCCCGGCCCGTCGCTTCCCTGGCCAGCCGCTTGGCCAAACTTTCTGCATTGCCGCTCTGACTGCCAAAGGCGATCAGGAGCGGCCTTGTCTCCACCGGGGCCGTCAGTGCCGTGGTTCCAGCCGCCTCGCCCCTGCTGAGGACTCCGGCGAGGAATCCATTCAGCCAGGCACGTTGTTCAGACGTGAACGGGGCATTTTCGGGAATGAGGGGAACTTGCGGCATGACGGCTTGAGGGGGATGGAATTTTAGAAATCGAACTGCACCTGGACGTAGCCAAAGTGCGCATTGTCGGAGGCCCCTGTATCAGACAGGTAATCACCGGCGATGAAGAGGCTGTACCCGGCCTGGAAGGCCACGTGGGGGTTCAGTTTGTAGATGGCGGTCAGGTCGAACTCCTGGCCCCGGAAGGCGCTGGCATCACGGGCGGCGGCATTGACCGGACGCACGGCAGTGACACCGTTCACACGACGCCAGGCGTCATCATTGCTGGCATTCCAGTAGAGGTGATAGTCCAGCATGACCTTCAGCTTCGGTGTCGGCGTGAAGCTGAAATTAAGCTGTGGGTTGTGCATGTTCACCCAGCCCGTGGTATCCATGTAGCCGTAGAACAGGTGGTTGGTCGGATACAGGTTCTGGAAGGTTTCGATGTCACCGTCCGCAGGGTCTTGATCACCTGTGGCATAGTTGTATTGCAGGCCAAGACGTGGCTTCCAAGGGGTGTTGAGCCAGTTGTAACCCAGGCCCCAGTGTCCGGCAAAAGCCGTCAGGTCGCGGCCATTGACATCACCGGTCTGGAAAGCCATTTCGGTTTCGTAATCGAAGCCACCCAGCTTCTTCGGATCACCTTTCCACAAGGTGCCGAAGGTGAGGAAGTTGGTATCGCCAAGCTTGGGACCAAAGTTGGCGGCACCGTCATCCATTTTGTGGAAGACATAAAAGTCCGTGGTCGTGTTGATGGGCACAAACTGGGTGCTCAGATAGATGCCGCTGAAGATGTCGTTCAGGCTGTCGTCATCATCCAGGAAGTTGGACTTGTTCCACTCATGGTCTTTGAAATTGACCGGACTGGAGGTGAACAGATCCAGAGACCACTTGGGGGCGGCATAGCGCAGCTTGATGGCGTCAAACGTGCGGGCCTGATTGAGCCACTCGAGCGGCCCGACCAGACGCTGGTCTCCATAGCTGAGGAACTGACGCCCCACGGTGGCGCTGATGCCCTTCTTCAGATCGCCTGCCTGGATGTAAGCTTTGAGAATGTCCGTGTCATCCCCTTCGGCGCCGAAGGTGCCGATTTCGTTGGGACGGCTGCCGCCGATCTCACGCACGTCCTGGCCTTGCACATACAGTTTAAACCAGGGAGTGATGCTGTAGCCGATGCCTAACCGGAAGCGGTTCAGGAGCCAGGAGGCGTCTTGAGGGCCGTTGATGTCACTGTTGAAGTCGAAGTTGTTTTCGCGGATCTCAGCACGCATCTTTTCCTGGATATCGACGGTGATCTTGCCGTCGAAAAAGGTGATGGGTGCGTAGCCGGGCGGGGGCAGGGGTGCGGGTGCCGCCGGTGGTTTAGTGGGAGTGCCGGCGTGGGCCATGGAGACCGTTGCCAGGAGGAGTGCTAGCCTTTTCATGTGATGTGTGTGGGTGTTGTTGCGTTGAGTTGCGTTTCTCGGCTAAGCGGCGGCTGCAGGGAAAGAGAAGGCATGAGCGGCCATTTCGGCGGCCATGTCGGGGGAAGGGACAAACTCCGGTTCGCGGCTGGGGCGGATGTGGGAGCGGTCGTTGAGGAAGGTGATGAGGTGCTCGCGCAGCTCGTAGTAGCGGGGATCCTCCATGATCTCCTTGCGGTTGCGGGGCCGCTCGAAGGGGATCTTCAAGATGTCGCCGACTTCGGCTTCCGGCCCGTCGGTCATCATGACAACACGGTCGGAGAGAAAGATCGCTTCATCCACATCATGAGTGACCATGAGTGTGGTGATGCTGTTGCGGCGCCAGAGTTCCAGCAGCACTTCCTGAAGCTCATAACGCGTGAGGGAATCCAGCATGCCGAAGGGCTCGTCCAGCAGCAGCATCTTCGGCTGGAGGGCAAAGGCCCGGGCGATGCCTACGCGCTGTCTCATGCCCTGGGAGAGCTCGGAAGGAAACTTGTGCATGGCGTCGCCCAGGCCGACGATGCTCAGATAGTACTCCGCCATCTGCCGGCGCTCCATCTTATTGGCGGTGAAATACACCTGGTTAACGCCAAGCATGACGTTATCGAAGGCGGTCATCCAAGGCAGAAGGCAGGGCGATTGAAAAACGATGCCACGATCAGGACCAGGACCGACGGCTTCCTTGCCAGCCAGGATCATGTTGCCCTGGCTGACTTCGCTGAGGCCTGCCACCATCATGAGGACGGTGCTTTTACCGCAGCCGCTGTGGCCGATGAGCGTGGCAAACTCGCCCTCCTTGAGCTTCAGATTGAAGTTTTTGACAATCGTCGCGGGACCTTTGGGCGTGTCGTAGATCTTCCACAGACGATCCAGTTCGAGCATTTTAGGATTCAGGACACTCATGCTGTCACCTCCACTTCTTCGGTTTTGATTTCATTGCGGCGTTTCGGTCCGCGGCGGGTGAGGAACTCGATGCCATTCACGTGGGTCAGCTCTTCCGGCAGGATGTCCGGCAGGGTGAGTTTGCGGCTGGACTTGACTTTGTTTTTGCCCTTGGAGTCCAGGAGCGTGGTGATCAGATGGGCGCGCAGTTTCTTAAATTTTGGATCGTGGTTGATGGCCTTGCGGTCGCGTGGTCGTTCGATGTCCACTGTGATGGCTTCACCCAGGGTGGCGGGAACGGTGGGCAGCAGCGGAATGACGCGGTCCGCCACCAGGATCGCCTCATCAGGATCATTGGTGATCCAGATAACGGTGGTTTTGTTGTTGAGCCAGATCTCGGCGATTTCATCCTGGAGCTGGGCACGGGTCAGGGCATCCAGGGCGCTGAGCGGTTCATCCATCAGCAGCACTTTCGGATTCATGGCGAGAGTGCGTGCGACTGACACGCGCTGCCTCATGCCTCCCGAAAGTTCCTTTGGTAGTTTCTTCGCCGCATGGCTAAGTTTGACCATGCCGATGTGTTTGGCCACATGAGCGGCCCGTTGCTCTTTGGTCCAGTCCTTGAAGACTTCATCCACGGCCAGTGCGATGTTTTCCTCGACCGTCAGCCAGGGCAGCAATGAGTAGTTTTGGAAAACCAGACCGCGGTCCGGCCCGGGTTCCGTGATCGTTTTGCCTTCGATCATGGCCACCCCCGTATCTGGTTTGACCAGGCCGGAGATGAGGTTGATCAAGGTGCTTTTACCCGACCCGGAATAACCAATAATGACAACGAACTCGCCTTCTTCGACCGAGAGGTTGATGTCTTTTAAAACTTCACTGCGGTCTCCCAGCAGGCCGAAGCCTTTGGAAGCATTTTTGATTTCGATGAGACTCATATGAGAGGAGGATGTGGGTCTTGGCCTGCCCCCGAAGTTTGAGCCAATATTTATGAGAGTCCTGGGTGCGTTAGCGGGTTGATTTCTTGGATTTGCTTCTGAGTTGAGGTGACTGTTTTATCTTTGTTTCGGCAACCAGCAATGCCTT
>Ga0247831_1007136_pt1 | contig 12676 bp, 14 predicted proteins | sample LaCruzMarch2015__9_FD_192406 | JGI IMG/M metagenome (GOLD analysis project Ga0247831, IMG submission 192406) | Freshwater microbial communities from meromictic Lake La Cruz, Castile-La Mancha, Spain - LaCruzMarch2015_1m | ecosystem: Environmental > Aquatic > Freshwater > Lake | place: Spain...
CAGGCCCCATCGCCTCAACAGACCCCATCCCCTCCGGTTTGGACACCGCCCCCTCCCAGCCCCCAAGTCGAAGCCCCCAACCAACGCGCTCAGATTCCAAATACCCGCATTCAGGCCCCAAAGACGCTGCGAGCCATCCAGTCCACAACCCCCATCCCGTCCTCAGAGCACGATGCTTTGGAAAACCACCCGTCCGATCTTCGCCCAAAAACGACCGAGGATTGGAAAAAGGCGGTGATTTGGTCTTCGCTTCTGGACCCTCGTTTTGATCAACCCTATCGCGGACCCAAGGGGGTTTGATGATCCAAGGAATTTAGAGCAAATAAGGCATATCTCTTTGGCAGAGAGGTCGCGCCATGATAAAGCCTTCCCCAAATTCAGCTCCGATCAAACGCCCCATTTCCCGGGCTCTGGCTTCAATAAATGGCAGAAAATCAGGTCGGGATATCGGGGTGACCGGTTCGCTGGAACCTTCTTGATGAAATTGGGAAGCATAGCAGGCAAGCAATTCAATCTTGGCCTGCCAATGTTCCGAAATATTAGTAACATACGAAGGGGCGTGGTAGTGGTCTTGGATATAATGGGCCAGGAGGGGCGTTGCCCAGGGTTCTTGGTTTTCACCTTCCCAATCCGTTCGAACCTTGAGCAAGCCACTCAAAAAAACCGCCCTGCCCAACAAGGAAGAGGCCCGGCCATGATCGGGATGCCGGTCCGATACCGCGTTGCCCCAAACCACCCTCGGCCTAAACCGTCGAATGCAGCGCACCAAGGTGTGCAGCAGTTCAGGAGTTCCTTCAAAATAGCCATCCCCCAAATCGAGGTTAAGGCGTTCCCTCAAACCCAACAGGCCAGACGCAGCTTGGGCCTCGGCGGCCCTGGTTTCGGCATTGCCTCGGGTTCCCAATTCCCCTCGGGTCCAATCCACCAGGACCACATCAAAACCGCGATCACGCGCTTTGAGCAGGGTGCCCCCCATGCCCAGTTCGGCATCGTCCGGATGGGCTGCAAAGACCAGCCAATCGCAGGCCGTTGATGGGGGGGGGGTGTTCATGGTTTGGAGGTGTTTTGGTATTTGTAAGGGACTGTATAGGCTTGACCTTCAATCATCATCAGGATCAACTCAATATCCCGGTCTTCTTGCATTTCGTAGGTGGATTTGAGGCTGGTCCCAAAGATGAGGGCCAAACTTTGCCACATAAAGGCCTGAAACGACCCCCTGAATTCACGAACAATCGAATAGGAAGTTCGAGCGGTTTCCCGATCCACCAATTTGATTAAGAGACGACCCTGGGTAACGGTCAGGTCCATCAGCTGCTTTTTGTATTGTTTCTTGAGGGATGCCTCCAATTTCTTGCAATGGGCGCGGTGTTGGATTTCAGGAATGGTTTGTAGTTCCACTTCCAAATCGTTGAGTTGCTTCCCTGCGGCTTTGGCCAGAGGATAAACTTTCATAACATTCCAATAGAGGCGATCGAAGCGCTTTTTGTCGGCAGCCGATCGAAAGACGCGTTTGTCCCGCACATCCACATGGGGCAAAAAGGCCACCGCGACCGTATCCCCGTTGCTATCAATATAGGCCGGCAGTTCCATGGGCCTCGTTGAACCCGGTGTCTGGGCCTTGGCGGTTCCAAGGATCGTTCCGTAGCCCAAAATCAGGCCCCAGAAGATGCGCAGTCCCCCGCGCAGGGGTCGACAACGACGATTAAACCGGGTCATGTTCGTTGAATAAGAGCCAAAACGCTATTTTTGCAAAGTTATTCTGAATACCCATCCTTGATGACCCCGAACTCCCCTGCCCTCACCGCCCTGTCTCCCTTGGATGGCCGTTATCACAGCCAAACAGCCGCTCTAGGGAAGTATTTTTCGGAATGGGCTTTGTTCAAATACCGTGTGGAGGTGGAATGGCTGTATTTGCAGGCCCTCTGCGATGCCAACCTACCCGGCGGTCCGGTGATGGAACCCCAACTGCGTCAACAACTTGACTTAAGGTTTCGGGCTTTTGGGGTCCAAGATGCCCAACGCATCAAAGAAATTGAACAAACCACCCTGCACGATATCAAGGCCATGGAATACTGGATGAAGGGTTGTTTGGAAGAAAACGGGGGCGCTGCCCTCAAAGAATGGGTGCATTTTGGGCTGACATCCCAGGACATTAACCACACCGCGGTGCCGATGTCCCTGCGGGATGCCCGCCAGGACCTGCTCACCCCCGCCCTCGATAACCTTCTGGATCAACTTCGAAAAATGGCCATGGCCTGGTTGGATTTACCCATGTTGGCAAGAACCCATGGACAGCCGGCCTCTCCAACCCGTTTGGGCAAGGAGTTTTTGGTTTGGGTCGAACGATTGGAACGTCAAATGAAAATGCTGAGCGATGTTCCCGTCGGAGCCAAATTCGGCGGTGCAACCGGTAATTTCAATGCCCATCACTTGGTTTGGCCCCAAACCGACTGGCCGGCTTTTGCAGATCGCTTTGTCCAAGACACCCTGGGACTCACCCGCTACCGCTATACCACCCAGATCGAGCACTACGATTATTTGGCAGCCTATTGTCATAACATGATACGCATCCAAGTCATCTTGTTGGACCTGTGTCGTGACCTGTGGCAATACATTTCCATGGGTTATTTTCATCAAGAAATCCGCCAGGGCCAGGTGGGCAGTTCAGCCATGCCTCACAAAGTCAACCCCATTGATTTTGAGAATGCAGAGGGAAATCTAGGCCTTTCCAACGCCCTTTTGGGCCATTTGGCCGAAAAGCTCCCGGTATCCCGCCTCCAAAGAGATTTGAGCGATAGCACGGTATTGCGAAATTTGGGGGTACCCTTGGGGCACACGATTTTGGCCTTGCAATCCCTCTCCAAAGGCCTATCCAAAATTAAGCCGGATCCCCAAGCGCTGGCCGCCGATTTAGACCAAAACTGGGCCGTGCTCGCCGAAGGAATTCAAACATTGTTACGAGCTCGGGGCATCGAGACTCCTTACGAAAAACTCAAGGAACTGACCCGCACCGGGCAGCGCCTGGATCGCGAAAGTCTGCAACAATTTATTGCTACACTGGGCCTGGACCCCGAAGACCGGGATCGTTTGCTCAACCTCAGCCCGGACCTTTATTTGGGCGTCGTGCCCTCGCCCCATGACCCAGGCCTTTCCCGCTGAAGCTTGGGAATTAATCCGCTTCAATCCCTTTGAAGCCGGGCATCGCTTTGATTATACCCGTTGCATTCTCACCGGTCTTCCCATCGACCCCTCCCAAGACCTGCGTCCTGTTTTCCCCGCCTCTTGGTTCGAAAGAGTGGGCCTTCGACCTGGGCATCGTTTGCAATTGGTGGATGGTAGCTCCTTGGATTACCGAGAACTGCGCCTGCCCTTGCACCCGACTTGCTGGGAAGGGGGGTTGGATGAGGTGGCCCGTAAATGCGCTGAACTCTTTGCATCGGGTATCGAAACCCTGGGGTGGACCCGAACCGAACGAATTTATCAATGGATGTGTTGGCTATTTATCGGTGTGCTCTACGCGGAGATGCACGCCCTGAGCGACAAGGAAGACGCCCACCCGGCTTGGAGGGAATCCTCTTTTCTGAATCGTTACCGCATGATCCACCTTAGCCTCCAAGGCGCGGTATTTCCTCTGCAATACCTGGGTTACGACCCGGGTTCCGTCTTCATCCTACCGCTGGATGGGGATAACAAAGGTTTTGATCTCAAATCCAGTTCCAATACCCAAAGCCTTTGCCTGCGTGTTGGAGAATCACTCATTCTGGCCAGTCTAGGGGACAACGGGGCCCACATGGCATTTTTTGAGGATGAATTTTTGTCCTATCGACACCAGACGCTCGGTCCTCTCCAAGGCGATGAGATTTTTGCACGGATGTGTTACCGCAATCACCTCCTCAACCCGGTTTTTGAATACGGGATCGGCTTTGGCGATGAAGAGGATGCCACCACCTATATCCGGATGCAAATTCCCCCCGAATTAGCCGGGGAAGAAGCCTTTGACCCCTGGTCGGACTTGGAATATGCAACCGTCTTGGACCAATACCTGCGTCCACACGGTGTGGAACCCCTGAAGACCTTTCAGGAAAGCGGAGAATTGATGACTTTTCTGGAGCCTAGGAACGGCTCTTGATGTGTTGGAGGAAATACTTGCCTAGAATGTCAAATTCCAGGTTGACCCCTTGCCCCTCTTCCAATGCACCGAGGGTGGTGTGCTCATACGTATAAGGAATAACGGCCACCGAGAAGGTCCCTTCCCCCACCTCCACGACGGTTAGTGAAACGCCGTTGACGGTGACAGAACCTTTGGGCACCAGCAAAGTTTGATGTTCTGCTGGAAAAGAGAATGCAAAAGTCCAACTGCCGTCTCTGGATTCTTTTCGGGTACAAAGCCCGGTCGCATCCACGTGACCTTGGACCCAATGGCCGTCCAAGCGATCCCCCACCCGCAGGCAGCGTTCCAAGTTAACGCGATCCCCCACTTTGAGATTCCCCAAGGTGCTACGGTCCAAAGTTTCTTGAACCGCCACCACCCGATGACCGCGATCATCACAGGCCACCACGGTCAGGCATACCCCTTGGTGGGCAAGACTTTGGTCAACCTTGAGTTCGCTGCTGATGTTGGATTCAAACGAGAGAACCAGGTTGGTCCCCTCCATGGTTCGCGATAGGAGCGTGCCCGTCGCTTCGACAATGCCTGTGAACACAAAAATCAGGCTTAGGCCATGGAAGAACCTCCACCGGCCGCATGGCCACCCCCACTGAATTGGGCACCCAGGTAGGAACGATTCAAACGGGCAATGTTCTCCACCGAAATTCCTTTGGGGCATTCCGCTTCGCAAGCCCCGGTGTTGCTGCAATGCCCAAAACCTTCCTCATCCATGGCCTGCACCATCGAAAGAACCCTTTCGCGATGCTCGGGCTGCCCTTGAGGCAACAAGGCATACTGAGAAACCTTGGCGGATACAAATAGCATCGCCGAGGCATTTTTGCAGGCAGCCACGCAGGCCCCGCAACCAATGCAGGCCGCCGCCGCAAAGGCCTCGTCTGCATCCGTTTTGGGAATGGGTACCGCATTGCCATCGGGGGCATTGCCGGTGTTCACCGTGATAAAACCACCCGACTGTTGAATTCGATCAAAGGCCGAACGATTCACCACCAAATCCCGAATCACCGGAAAAGCCTTGGCTCGAAATGGTTCGATGGTAATGGTTTCACCGTCCTTGAAATGACGCATATGCAATTGACAGGTGGTGGTCCCTTGCTGAGGACCGTGGGCACGGCCGTTGATATAAAGGCTGCACATCCCACAAATTCCCTCCCGGCAATCGTGGTCAAAGGCCACCGGCTCGCGGCCCTCGGTGATCAATTGCTCGTTGAGCAAGTCCAACATTTCCAAAAAAGAAGCATGGACCGGAACCGAAGGCAGTTCGTAGGTTTCAAATTTCCCAGACGCTTGGGTGGAGGGTTGTCTCCAAACCTGGAGGCGTAGATTGAGCGATGTAGATTCCATTGCGGACAAGGAGGGGTTGATGGGAGTGGAGACTATTTGTAAGAACGCTGCGTAGGGTGAGCGGCTTCAAAAACCAGGTCTTCGCGGTGCATGACCGGTTCATTCAAAGCGCCGGTGTATTCCCATGCAGCCACATAGGCAAAATTGTCGTCGTGACGCAGGGCCTCCCCTTCGGGGGTTTGATGTTCAACCCGAAAATGACCACCGCAGGATTCTTCACGGGCCAAGGCATCGCAGACCATTAGGCGGCCTAATTCGATGAAATCGGCCACCCGCTGGGCCTTGTCCAATTCAGGGTTAAAAGAAGCCAGGGTACCGCTGACCCGCACATCGGACCAAAAATCTTTGTGCAATTGGTCAATCAAACCCAAGGCATGGGTTAGGCCATCCCGACTGCGGGCCATCCCGCAATATTCCCACATGATTTTGCCCAATTCACGGTGGAAAGATTCCGGTGAACGGCGGCCCTGAATGCCGAGGATTTTTTGTTGATAGGCCAGGGCTCTTTGTTCGGCCTCGGCAAAGGCGGGGTCCTCCGTTGAAGGTGCGGCATGCCGAATCTCCGAAGACAAATAAGACCCGATGGTATACGGTAACACAAAATACCCATCGGCCAAGCCTTGCATCAAAGCCGACGCACCCAAACGATTGGCCCCGTGATCCGAAAAATTGGCTTCACCGATGGCGTAAAGCCCCGGAACCGTGGTCATCAAATCGTAATCGACCCACAATCCACCCATGGTATAGTGCACGGCTGGATAAATTTTCATGGGAGTCTCGTAGGGATTATCCCCGGTGATTTTTTCGTACATCTCAAAGAGATTCCCGTAGCGGGCCGAAATGGTGTTACGACCCAAACGACGGATGGAATCTTCGAAATCCAAAAACACCGCCAACCCCGTGGGTGCGACGCCGTGACCGGCATCACAGACTTCCTTGGCTGCTCTGGAAGCCACATCCCGGGGAACCAGGTTTCCAAAGGCCGGGTATTTGCGTTCCAAATAATAGTCGCGGCGATCTTCGGGAAGATCCCCCGCCTTGAGTCGCCCTTCGCGAATGGCCTGCGCATCTTCTTTGATTGCCGGTACCCATACCCGACCGTCGTTGCGCAACGACTCGGACATGAGGGTCAATTTGGATTGGTACTCCCCGGATTGAGGAAGACAGGTAGGGTGAATTTGGGTAAAACAAGGGTTCCCAAACAAGGCCCCGTGACGGTGCGCTTTCCATGCGGCGGTTACATTGGAACCCATGGCGTTGGTCGAGAGGTAAAAGACATTGCCGTAACCTCCGGAGGCCAAAACCACCGCGTGGGCCGAATGCCTTTCGAGCTCCCCGGTGACCAGGTTCTTGGCAATAATGCCCCTGGCTTTGCCATCCACGGTCACCAATTCCACCATTTCGTGGCGGCTGTACATGGTCACTTGCTTTTTGGCAATTTGACGGTTCAGGGCCGAATAGGCCCCCAACAACAATTGCTGCCCGGTTTGACCACGGGCGTAGAATGTACGGGAAACCTGGGTGCCGCCAAACGAACGGTTGTCCAACATTCCACCGTAATCCCTGGCAAAAGGCACACCCTGCGCAACGCATTGATCGATGATGGAGGCACTGACTTCGGCCAGGCGATGAACGTTGGCTTCGCGGGCTCGGTAATCCCCCCCCTTGATGGTATCATAGAACAAACGATAAACGGAATCCCCGTCGTTTTGGTAATTTTTGGCCGCGTTGATCCCCCCCTGCGCTGCAATACTGTGGGCCCGGCGTGGTGAATCCTGAAAACAAAAGGCCTTGACCTTGTAGCCAAGCTCGGCCAAGGAAGCCGCAGCCGATGCACCGGCCAGGCCGGTCCCCACCACGATAATTTCTATCTTGCGTTTGTTCGCAGGAGAAACCAGCGGCACGGTCGAGCGGTAACGGGTCCAGCGTTCCTGGAGCGTTCCTGCCGGTATTTTGGAGTCCAATTTCATGGGGTCTTTTTAGAAGGCGAAGTTTGGGGGGCTCGGTTTAGTAGCCAGCGGATTGGAGGTACATGACCACCGGAATCAGAGCAAAAAGGGCCGGAACAAGGACGGCAAAGACGGTTCCCACCGTGTGGATCATGGGCTTGTAGCGGTAATTGCTAAGGCCCAGGGTGTGAAAGGCACTCTGGAAACCGTGGTAAAGATGAAAGCCCACCGCCACCATGCTTAACACATAAAACATTGCATACATCGGGTTGGCATACGCCTCGGATACGACTCGAAAAGCATCCGGCAAGGACTCTTCGGCTCCGGGGTAGAGGATAACAGGTGCTTCCCCAAATTTGAGTTCGTACCAAAATCCCTTGAGGTGCACCAACAAAAAGGCCAAAACCAGGGTCCCCAAAATCCCCATATTACGAGAGGACCAAGTGGTCGTTTCCTTCGCTGCTCGGCCCTGATAACCAACAGGGCGGGCTGCGTTGGCCTGCTTGGTCAGCCAAAGGCTGTACAAAACGTGAAGTATTATAAAGGCAAAATTCAACTTGGAGACCGTTTGGATCAACAAGCTATGGCTCATGAAATGGGAATATTCATTGAACGAACGACCCTGATCAGGCACCAAGAGCTGAAGGTTTCCGGCTAGATGCACCACTAGGAACAAGATCAAAAACAAACCCGTCAGGGCCATAACCGTCTTGCGGCCGTTGGAAGAAAGCAAAAATCGTTTGATGGGACTCATACCAGGGGTTTGTGCAAATTTACGGGCGAAAACCGCCCAAAAGCAAAAAACCCCGACCCTTGCGGGTCGGGGCTTAAGCGGAACATCTTACATCATATCGCCCATTCCTCCGCCACCTGGCATTGGAGGCATCTTGTCTCTCTCGGGCTCATCAGCAATCACGCATTCGGTGGTCAACAACATGGCTGCGATGGATGATGCATTTTCGAGGGCAACGCGGGCCACTTTGGTCGGGTCAATAACCCCTGCGACCAACATGTTTTGGAACTTATCCAAGCGTGCATTGTAACCAAAGTTTCCGGTACCTTCCTTGACCTTTTGGACAATGATGGAACCATCCACCCCACCGTTGGCCGCGATTTGACGAATGGGCTCTTCCAAGGCGCGTTTGATGATTTCAATACCGGTTTTTTCGTCGGCATTTTCGGTGGCCACCTTGTCCAGGGCCTTGATGGCCCGAATAAAGGCCACCCCACCACCGGGCACGATCCCTTCTTCAACGGCCGCACGGGTTGCATGCAATGCGTCGTCAATACGGTCCTTTTTCTCCTTCATTTCGACCTCGGTCGCAGCTCCCACATAAAGAACTGCTACACCACCGGCCAATTTGGCAAGGCGCTCCTGCAGTTTTTCACGATCGTAATCGCTGCTGGTGCTTTCGATTTGAGCCTTGATCTGTTGAACGCGGGCTTTGATGTCATCTTTGTTACCGGCACCGTTCACCAGGGTCGTGTTGTCCTTGTCAATGGTCACCTTCTCGGCCCGACCCAAGTAGGTCAAATCAGCGTTATCAAGCTTGTAACCACGCTCTTCGGAAATCACGGTTCCCCCTGTCAAAATAGCGATGTCTTCCAACATGGCCTTGCGGCGGTCGCCAAAACCAGGAGCCTTAACGGCCGCAATTTTGAGGGAGCCACGGATTTTGTTCACCACCAGGGTGGCCAACGCTTCCCCGTCCACATCCTCGGCAATTATCAACAAGGGACGACCGGTTTGAACGACCTTCTCCAGCACCGGCAACAACTCTTTCATGGCCGAAACCTTCTTGTCGTAGATCAAGATGTATGGATTGTCCAATTCGGCTTCCATTTTGTCGGCGTTGGTGACAAAATAGGGGGATACATAACCCCGGTCAAACTGCATACCTTCTACAACATCCACATAGGTTTCCGTTGATTTGGCTTCTTCGACCGTGATAACGCCTTCTTTGGTGACACGACGCATCGCGTCGGCGATAAGTTTACCAACCACGGCATCGTTGTTGGCCGAGATGGTGGCAATTTGTTCGATTTTGGAAAAATCGTCGCCCACTTCCATGCTGAGCGTACGCAGGGATTTGACGGCAGCCAAAACAGCCTTGTCCATGCCCCTTTTGAGATCCATGGGATTGGCTCCGGCCGCCACATTCTTGAGACCAGCGCGGATCATGGCCTGGGCCAGAACGGTGGCTGTCGTGGTTCCATCACCGGCCTGGTCGGCTGTTTTGGAAGCGACTTCTTTGACCAATTGGGCACCCATGTTTTCGATGGGGTCCTTGAGTTCAATTTCTCTGGCAACACTCACACCATCCTTGGTAACTGTAGGAGCGCCAAACTTCTTGTCTAATACGACGTTACGGCCCTTGGGACCAAGCGTCACTTTAACTGCGTTCGACAAAGCGTCCACGCCTCTTTTGAGTGCCTCACGGGCCTCGGTATCAAAATAAATAAGCTTGCTAGCCATGGTTTATTGGTTTAATAGGTTTTTGGATTAAACAAATGGTGGGGGCTCTTAGCCCAGAATTGCTACGATATCGGATTCCCGCATAATGAGGTAATCCTTGCCTTCGATTTGGACTTCGGTACCGGAATACTTACCGTAAAGGATGGTTTGCCCGGTCTTAACGGTCATGGGCTCGTCTTTCTTGCCCTGCCCAACAGCGACAACGGTCCCCCGCTGTGGCTTTTCTTTGGCGGTATCGGGGATGATAATCCCTCCAGCGGTTTTCTCCTCGGCAGGCGAAGGCTCTACCAGAACTCGGTCGGCAATCGGTGTGATTTTGCTTGACATGGTTTTGAATGTTTAGGTTTTGAACTTACCCTTGCAAAATCTATGCCACTACCATAAACAACAAACGAAGCAAGAAAAATCAACGATTCAACAAGCATTTTGTCAGTTTCACTGACAAATTCTCCGGATAGCCGTGACAAAATGCCAAAGTCCTCGAAGAGAAAAGCGGAATCTAAGGGGGTAGGACCCCTGGCAATGGCTGACTTACTGCGCCGAATCCCCGGTTTTGGCGGGGGCATTCTGGGAACCTGCTGGGGATGAACTGCTAGGCGCGGCGGCAGGGGCCGGTGTTGCCGGAGCCTCCAGGACCTTTTCCTCCAAACGGGTGGCTGCACCCTGCTCAACTTCTTCCCCGCGTGGAATCCACAGGTTTATCAGCAAAGCCAAGGTCAAAAGACTCAGACTGAGAATCCAAGTACCGCGCTCAACCACATCGGAGGTGCGCTTGACGCCCATAATCTGGTTGGTCGATGAAAATCCTTGGGCCAATCCCCCGCCTTTGGGTTTTTGGATCAAAACCAAAAGAATCAGTAGAACACTGACCAGGACAATAAGCAATGTAATGAAGGTGTACATGGGTTAGGGGGGTCTTTTAATCGTTGTCGGATTGTATCTGCTCCAAACGGGCCGCAAAATAAGTCGTTTTAGCCGGAAATCGGAGCATCAATTTGCGATAAATCTGTGCGGCCCTTTGCCGTTGTCCCTGCCGGAGGTGGAGTTCCGCCAAAGACTCCGATACCGGAATCTCGTTCGTGTTCAGACTGAGGGCGGCTAATTCCCTTAATGGGTCGGCTCCAGACGATGTTTTTTGAGCGGGCATGGGAACCGTCAAAGCGGGTTTTCGCTCATCAGCATGCGACCCGGCAAACCAGGCATCCAACGTCGCATCCGCTTCCAACAGATCCCCCGCCAAGGCTTCTGCATAGCCCATCGCCAAAAGATCTTCTTCCGCTGATTCGGAGTCCAAACCTGATAATTTTTCAAACCAGGCCAAGCGACTTGGGGGAATTGCTTCGAACGAGGTGACCACCAATTCGGGCTCCAGGGCCTCGGTTGGGTTCAGCGCACGGTACACCCATTGCCCTTGGGCCGCAGCAGCGGCGGTTCGATCCGTTACCATCGGCAAACGAGAGGAATGGTTGGCTTTCAAGCGCCGCAGGTTGAGCAATTGACCCGCTTCAAAGGCCGGCAACGTTTGGAGCAACTGCTCCAGTTCATCCCCGGAAACCCCTTCGAGACGCTCGGGGTGACGAACCCCGCTCAGTAACAAACGCTGGTCCATGCTTACCAGTTGATAAAGGCTTTGTTAAAGGCATCGTCCACCAATTGCCGCACGATTTGTTCCACCAATTGGTTTTCGATCGATTGAAAAGGCGTCCCCGCATCAAAATCAGCGTAACGAACCAGCCGCTGTTCCCAACCCGCTTTGGGATTGGACAAGGACCGAAATCGTAAGCGCCATACCACCGTCAAGCGATTGAGGCTGGTGGTTTCCCGGCCCGAAACCGCGGCAGCACTCACCCCATAATCCAAAATTTCACCGGTGAATTCCCAATCGGACTGACCCAGCGCTCCCAATCGAAGGTTGGTCTCGGCCAAGCATTTGTCCCGAAAGGCGTCGGACAGCTGTTGGCTCAGCGAAGGCATCACCAAGGAAGCATTGTTACGCATTTGGGCAATGTGAACCGTTCGCGCTTCGGCAGGCACCGAGGCCCCGCTGAAGCTATAGACCCCGCAAGAGACCGGCAAAAAGCCGAACAGGAGGCCCAGGAGGCCCCAGAAAAGATTAATCCTCTTCGAGCCCATATTCCTTGATCTTGCGATAAAGCGTTCGTTCCGAAATGCCCAGTTCTGTAGCAGCCTGACGACGGCGACCGGCGTATTTGCGAATCGCCCTTTCGATCATGCGCTTTTCGACCTCGGCCAGCGATAGATTTTCTTCCACGTCCACGACCTCGGCATGTTCTTCGTAACGAGATGCCGGGGTTACCACCGCATTGACCACCGGAGTCACCATGGGGGTCGCCACCGATGACATGGTATCTGAATGGACCACCCCATCACCTTCCATGATTTGGCCCATGGCTCTTTTCATTTCGACCATATCCCGCTTGAGGTCAAACAAAACCTTGTACAACAAATCCCGCTCGGACCATTCCGATCCGGCCTCCGTTGCTCCTTCCAAAAGGGCCGGCAAACCCGACCGAACCGCTTCCTTGACCGGGAGGTACGGGAGAACCTCGTCACCGCTCAACCGACGAGTCGGAGCCAAAACACAGATTTGTTCGGCTACGTTTTTGAGCTGACGAATGTTACCGGGCCAGGGCTGATCGCATAGCCATTGCATGGCCGCAGGGTCCAGCTGAACCGGTACCGAAGCGTAGCGTTCAGCAAAATCGGCGGCAAATTTTCGAA
>Ga0247831_1007142_pt1 | contig 12668 bp, 11 predicted proteins | sample LaCruzMarch2015__9_FD_192406 | JGI IMG/M metagenome (GOLD analysis project Ga0247831, IMG submission 192406) | Freshwater microbial communities from meromictic Lake La Cruz, Castile-La Mancha, Spain - LaCruzMarch2015_1m | ecosystem: Environmental > Aquatic > Freshwater > Lake | place: Spain...
ATCGCGGCTAGCGCCCGCGGCTCGTTTTAGCACTCGTCCCCTGGCTCCGCTTGGGGACGCAATGCACCGGAGGCTCCTGCCTCCTGAGTTTTAAATGCATGCCTAATGCGAGGCGGAGCCTCAAAGGCAGTGCGTTCCAAGGCAGAGCCTTGGAACGAGAGTAAGTGATTCACCGACTCCTATAGATCTAGCCACTGCGCCCCAATCACCATCCAAATCGGGATGGTGAGGATCCCAAGAATCGAAGTGCCGACCACGACCGTCAATGCCGTTTCAATGCTTCGATTATAAAGCCGCGTCATCACGATCGGAAAGGTTGCGGCTGGCATCGCAGCTTGTAACAGGAGCACTTCCTGAAGCTCTCGCGATCCCGTAAACCACTTTGCTACCATCAAGAACAGAATGGGTAGCAAAATCATTCGAACGAAGACTGCAAGAATAAACTGCTTCACCGAATCGGTGAAGCGAATCTTACCCGCATAATCCAAGATAATTGCCCCACTCAACACCAATCCCATGGGGATGGAGCATCGACCCAATTGTTCCGTCATGTGAAGCAATGGCTTTGGAATGAAGGCTTGTGCCCCAAACTGACGAATGATCAATGCAACAACCACCGAAACCAGCGGAGGACTGAAGACAATACGTTTCCAAGATTTCCTAAGCCCTAAGCCTGAAATCGTATATAAGCCTATGCTCCAAAGCGCGACATCCACTCCCACGTTGTGAATCAGCAACGTCACAATACAACCTGGATAAAATGCCTCTGCCAACGGGATTGGGATGTAGCCATAATTGGCGATTCCAGAACAAAGCGTAAAAGTCCGCTTTTGATCCTCTTCTTGAACACCAAACCAACTTCCTACGCTCCAGACCACCACTGCAGAAACAAGGAACCCGGAGGCCGTAAGGGCTGCGCCGTAAAGACTAGGAATCCATGCCTCTAAACTATGAGACAGCTTCGAATCGGTCATGATTCGATGAAAGAAGAATGCAGGCAAGAGCACGTTGGAGGTAAAACCCGCCATCGACCGATCGACTTCGCTCGTGAACCATTTGACATAGCGAGCTAACGCTCCCATCGCCATTACCAGGAAAACACCCGCAACGGTCGTTGCGATACTGATATAGCTGCCTTCTACAGCTGGTGCAATTTCCATAAAGTTCTATTTTCTACCCTTCGCAATGGAAGGGACCAAATCGTTGAACCATTCTCCCATCGCTGTTCGGTTGTCATGGCTGATGACAATATGATCGCCCGGTCTGAGCGAATAATTTTGGCCTTCCATGACACGCTTCCCGGTATCATCAAAATCGACGTCCATGCGAATGGGTGGCTTGTTGGCACCATTGGGTCGGAGAACGGTCGCTTGCAATCGACCTATCTTTTTGTCGAGCTTTGCATCCCGGATCAGGTCCGCGATGAACATCGATTGGCCTGGAACCAAAGGTATCTTCTCGAAGTGACGTTTTCCATTGTTGACTTCCAAGACAATCGCAGGCTTGCCGTCCTCGGTCGTCAGCGGCTTGTTCGCGCCGTATTCTCCGAACGTGTAGCCAGCTTGTTTGAGTCCTGCTGTATCCAAGTTGTCCAAAGGGCCTTTGGTTTTCCCAAGGAGCGCAGTACAGCCGCTGGAAAGACTCAGGCACAACAGGATCGCGAGCCAAGAAAATCGAGGGTTGCTGACGCAATCCAAGGAGCAAAAATGGCGGAAACCTAAAGTATTTTCAGGAAATTGGCTGGTCATCGTCAATCCGGAGCTTTTCGTTAGAAAAATCTGTTTTCGTACCACGTTCTCTCAGATCTTCGGCTTTCTTCGCAACTTCACTTAAGCGAAAATCCCGTTTTATCGGAAAAGTCGTCACAAATAACCCATTTTCACACCAATCACTTCCGGTCGAATAATCGAAAAAATCGTTGGATTCTGCATTTTCATGCACGCCCCGTTCAGCCAACTTGCCGATAAGTCTTTCGTTTTTTCCGATGAAGTCATGCGCAAACCATGGCCTTAAGGAATAGAATACGCTCGAGTGGTTTGCTCGGAGCGTTCAATTAGACAGTCGCCGAAACGCTTCCTTGCTAAACACTTCTCGTATCCGGTAACTTCATCTAAATGATCGCACAGAGTTTTAGTGCAATGGCGAAAACACGAAGCGATTCCAGTTTGCGTGTGCGTCAACGACTCGGTAAGTACCGAATCGAACGCCGAATCGCTCAAGGCGGATTTGCGTTTGTCTACCAAGCCCTCGACACTATCGAAGGTGTTCGTGTCGCGCTGAAAATGCCTCACCAGTACAACGTCACCGCGAGTATGCTGGACACGTTTCAGCGCGAAGCTCGCTTGGTCGCAAAACTCGATCATCCCAACATCCTTCCATTGAAGGACGCTAGCTTCATTGATGGGCGTTTCGTGATCACCTGCAAGCTGGGGGAAAAAACCTTGGCGGATCGATTGCGGAACCGAATCGCATTCGACACAGCTCTGCAATACATCGATCAAATGATAGATGGCGTTGCCTACGCGCATCGCAACCGAATCATTCACTGCGATATCAAACCCGAAAACATGATTTTGTTGCCGGATGGGCGACTGCAATTGATGGATTTTGGGATCGCGAAAGTCGCTCAGCGAACGATCGTCAAAACCATGATCGCCTCGGGGTCGGGAACAGTCGGATACATGGCTCCAGAACAAGCGATGGGCCGCCCTAGCGCTCGGTCCGACGTCTTCTCCATTGGCCTCATTGCGTACAAAATCCTAACCGGGCACTTGCCCGAATGGCCTTTCGACTGGCCGCCAACGGGCTATGCTACCCTTCGGCGTAAAGCACATCCCGACCTCATCGCGGTGATTCGAAGGTCGCTCGAAATGCGCCCCAGCCGACGCTATCGCGATGCGAATGACTTGCTGCGTGCCTTCCGAGCCGTGAAAGCTCGATCGCTGAAGTTTGCGCATCGCAAATAGACACCAGTGCCCACGTCATTCTGCATTTAATCGCAATACCGTTCAAAAAGTAGCAGGCACACTCCGTGTGCCGTCCGCCGAGCCTCAAAAAGCTCTGCTTTTTGAGGGTTACGGCACATGGAAAGTGCCTACTACTTTGCTTCATTGAACGGTATTGCATTTAATCGGGCTTCGCAATTCTGCGTCGAAGCGATTCCAACATCTGCTTGGCTTCCTTCCAATCTGGCAACAAAACGGTCTCCAAGGATGGTAGCCCTTTTTCCGGTAATCCACACGCCTCCCAAGCCGATCCAATTTTCAGTAAAACCTCAATGTTGTCCGGGTCTAACTGAAGGGCCGTTTCGAAATAACTTGCCGCTCTTGCGGGCTCGCTTGCCAATAGCAGATTCCCCATGGCCAAGTTGAACTCAGGCGAACCGGGCTGCAGTTCGATCGCCTTCTCCATCCTTACGACGGCTTGCTCCAGACTCGGCTCTAGCATCGCCAAAGTAGCATGAGCCGCTGCGAGTTGGTCATCAAGGGCGATCGCTTTTTCGCAATAATCAATCGCTTCGGAATTTCGTCCGGCTGCTAATAGAGCGGTTGCGTAGTCCAGATGCGCCTTGGCAGAAACCGGTCGCTGCTCAAGATTGGACTTGCTGATTGCGATCGCTCTCCTAATATTCCCAGCCCCAAGATGCATTGCGACAAGACTGCTCTGCAATTCCTCGTCCTGAGGCGTCCCCAAGATTGCCACCTCGTAATACTTGATCGCCTCCTGAAAATTCCCGAGCCGATTCTGAAGATGCGCCATGTTCGTGATCGCATCAAGGTTATTCGGATCGCCCTGAAACGCTTTCTCCAAACATTCGCCAGCCGCGTTCAGTTGGTTCTGATCAATAAGAAAGCCGGCATAGTTCGCATTTGTCTTGGGGTCGTCAGGAGCGATTTTCAGCGCGCGTTCGAAATGGATCCTGGCCTGTTCGTTGTTTCCCTCCTTAGCAAAAAGAGCTGCTAATCCCGTCATCACGGTGAGATTTTTGGGTGCTTTGGCAATGGTATCTTGCCACAGCGATAGTTCAGATTGAAAAACGCCATTCCGTTGGTAGGTTGCTGTTCCAAGCAGAAGAGCGATCGTTGCACTAGCTACCACATAAATCGTCGCGAACCTCCAGCTTCCCCGAAGGTAACTGAGCCGCTGAATCGACATCAGTAAAGTGATGAGCACCAAGGTGACGACGCTCGCAAGTGGCAAATACATTCGATGTTCAAAAGCCAAGTCCTTGATCGGGATGACGCTGGACGTTGGCGCCAGAATCAGAAAGAAGGTTCCACCAAGAAATCCGAGCTTAGGATGTCGGAACATGCAATAAACGGTTGCCGCCAACAATCCTAGAACTATCAGTAAGCTTGGCCACACATCTGAAATCGATTGAGCGATTGGCCAACTCGGATAGACGCATTGACCGCTGGGCCAAAGAGCTAGCGACAGATAGTGAACAAGCACACCCGATTGGCTCAGCAAGTACTTCCAAGGCGTCAGTCCGGGAACATGAAGCAAACCACCCCCGCGGTAGTCAACTTGGTAATGCAACATGGACCAAGCCAAAACGCCCCAAGACGACAGCAACAGCAAATAGTAGAACTTGCGTTTCGAGAACATCTCTCGCCAACTGGATGCGATGAATACGCGATCGAACCAGAGGACTGCTAACGGGGCTGTTGCCATCACTTCCTTGCACCCCATTCCAAAGAAACATGCGAAAACGGAGCAGCCAAGCCAAAAGGTAACGAATTTTGAATCTTGTGATCGAACAAAGAAATACAGGGTCGCTAGATACGAAAGCCCCATCAGGGACTCGAGCCGTTGCACGATGTAGGTCACCGCTTGCGTCTGAAGCGGATGAACCGCCCATAGCAGGGCTACAGTGAAACCTCCTACCAAGGCGACTTGCTGCATCGTTTCGTTCGATCGCCGCATGGATCTTTGCACCAGCCCAAACAAACTTAATGCAGCGAGACAATGAATCACTAGGTTGACCGCATGGTAGCCCCAAACATCATAGCCATGCACTGCGTAGTTGAGCGCGAAGGTATACTGCGCAAACGGTCGATTGGAGTTTTGCATCGCAACGATTGGCGGCCATACCGTACGTATGGCTATCTCGTCCCGGATGCGAGGTAAATCGTCAAAAAGAAACGGGACCGCAAAGGTGTTGGAATAAACGACGATGCACGACAGCACAATCGTCAACGAAGCGGCAACGGTGGCGAATACCTTTGAAAAAGCCCTTTGGCTTGTAGACTCCGGCACCAGCATTCCAACCAACATCTTTCGTAAAAAACAGTGCCCCCATGGCCAAGCTGACCTCCCCACTCGTTTATGGTAGTTTCGCTTTTCGGTGAAACAGATTGTTTCGCAAACGAAATCGTTGAACCATTTCGCCTCGGCAGGACTACGATCGATCGTTCGGAATGTAATGATTTTTCCGTTTAGCTAGTCGTGCTTTGGACCGAACACAAAGTGAATTCCAAACGCAAATTGCTCGCTGCAGATTCGTCGAGTACCCTCGACGTAGAAGTCTCGTGCGACGCCATACCCATGAAAACAATTTTCGAATGAACACTCCACCTTGGAATAGCCGGATCGCTGTGGTTATCCCATGCTACAAGGTGGCTCCGTTTTTGCCAAAAGTTCTTGCGAGTATCGGTCCCGAAGTGTCCGCCATCTACTGCGTCATCGATGGCTGCGAGATGGGCAGCGACCGCGCGGCGATGGCCGCTGTGGCGAACGACGCTCGAATTGTCGTCGTGAAACACGACATCAATCAAGGTGTCGGCCAAGCCTTTATCACCGGCTGCCAGCTTGCATTGGAACATGGGGCAGATATCGTGGTCAAGTTGGACGGTGACGGGCAGATGGACCCCAGCGACATCTTACGCTTGGTCGAACCGCTTCAGATGGGGCACGCAGATTACACCAAGGGGAATCGGTTTTTTCACCTGGAAGACCTCCAGTCGATGCCCATCGTTAGGATGTTTGGCAACGCCGTCCTGTCCTTCTTCTCCAAGCTCTCTACGGGCTATTGGAACATCTTCGATCCCACCAATGGCTTTATTGCAATCCATTCCAACATCGCCAAACGCATGCCCTGGACAAAGCTTCACCGAAGATACTTCTTTGAGTCGGACATGCTTTTTCGTCTGTACACGCTTCGTGCAGTCGTTGTGGATGTGCCCATGAAGGCACGGTACGGTATGGAGAAAAGCAACTTGTCTATCCTTGCCGCCATGGTCCAGTTCCCGATTTTTCATGGGCTCAATTTTGCCAAACGTATTTTCTACGGGTACTTTCTTCGTGAATTCAATATTGCGTCACTGAATCTGATACTAAGTCTTGGTTTGATCGGATTCGGAACCTGCTTTGGTGGGTTCAATTGGGTCCGAGGGAACGAGCTGAATCAGCTTGCTTCGGCCGGTACAGTGATGTTTGCAGCTTTGCCTATCATCCTTGGCTGGCAGGCTTTGCTCTCGTTCTTTGCATTCGATGTGGGCAATGTCCCAAGGACTCCACAGCGATGGAGGCTGATGGCATCAACGTCTAACGAGACAGCATTTCAGCAGGCGCCGAAGAATGAAAGCGAGTAAGTCGTACTGGAAAGCAGCTCATGAAATCGGTTCGGCCGTTTATGCCAACCGCAAGCGAATCGATGTCGATGAGCAGGCGGGCCCTGCTTACTTTGCTGGCCTACGATTGAGCCGATGGCTTTTTTGGAAACGACTGAAGCTTGCTCTGCAGCATGTCCCGACGAACACCGCAGGAACTTGCATGGATTTCGGCTGTGGCTTCGGTTTGGCATTGCCCTTGCTTCGCGAACACTTTGGCAACACAACAGGCGTGGACTTAGTTCCTGAGCTGGCGATTGAGTTTATGCAGCGATGGGACAACCAGCATCAGCAAAATGCAAACGCGGTCACGATCGTGGATTCGATGGAACGCTCTGGTTTGAAGCCGGCATCTGTCGACGTGATATTGGCCTTGGATGTTCTCGAGCATTTCGAATCGCTAGACACAATCCTGAATCAGATTCATGGCATGTTAAAGCCGGGCGGTCAACTTCTGGTGACGGGCCCCACGGAAAACTGGGCCTATCAAATCGGGCGCAGGATGGTGGGTTTCACGGGCGAATACCATCACCAAACGATCTACGATGTGTTGAAAGAAGTGGCTAAGCAGTTCGAAGTCCAAGTAGTCGATCAAATCCCATATCTTGTCCCCTTATTCCTGATGGCCAAAGCCATCAAGAGATAACCGCTTGGCCTGGACACAAAGAAAACTGGGGCGATGCATGAGCGAAGCAAATCGAACGGGATCCGCAAGTTCGACTGGCTTAGTTGGATTCGCTTTCAGGTCGTTTGACCAGATGCTGTTGCAAATAAATAGCGCGTTCGATGTTCCGGTCGGTCACGCTAAGCTTCCGGCCGCACAGTTTTTGAAGATGTGCAGGCTGAGTATGAATGAAGAGCTTATTGACGGTCGGAATCTTGACGTTGTCGATCAGACCCAAGTTGACTCCCATACGAACCTTGCTCAGGTAATGCATGGTTTCTTCGCTGCTGATTTTTTTTGCAGTGCAGAGAATACCAAGTGCACGACTCACGTTATCGTGAAGATCTTGATGATTTTCGGAGACCAAGAATTCGCGAGCCTTCCGTTCGTACTCGATCAAGCGTGGCACAACCTCGCGCACTTTCGCGACCAAGGCGGTTTCATTTTTGCCTAGGGTTGTTTGGTTGCTGATCTGATAGAAGTCCCCCATGAATTGCGACCCTTCGCCGAAGAGTCCACGGACGGCGACATTGATTTTGTTCAGAGCCCGAAAGACTTTGTCGATTTGTTTGGTTGCAACCAGGGCGGGCAGATGAAGCATCACACTTACCCGCAAGCCTGTGCCTACATTGGTCGGACAGGCGGTAAGGTACCCCAATCGCTTCGTGAACGAGTAGGTTAACTTGCTTTCCAGTTGATTGTCGAGCTGGTCCATGCGCTGCCATGCGGCCTCCAAGTCCAGGCCACTTTGTATCACCTGGATACGCAAGTGATCCTCTTCATTGACCATGATGCTGAAGCACTCGTTGGGATCCAAAATGACGGCGCGGGCGCCTTGGCTTTCGTTCAGCTCATGGCTGATCAGCTGCCGTTCCATCAAAAATTGGCGATCGAGATCCCCTAATTTTGCCACGTCGACATACTCGGTATCCGCGGACATAGGGAGCGAATCGAGAGCGCGGTGGACTTCCAAGGCGATAGCGGTTCGGTCCTTCGCTGTGCATTTGCGAATGAACGGAAAATCGGCAAGATTCCGAGCGAGCCTAATTCGGCTGCTCATGACGATGTCTGATTCGGGGCCGTGGCCTCGCATCCATTCACTGCTTTGGTTGGCCAAATCCTCAAGTTTCACGATTATTTAGTGCTTTACTGCGTGAGTAGATCGACAGGGGGTCGCAGGGTACAAGAACCGAGCGACGGGATTTTTGACTTTAGTGGATAAGACGGTACTTGGTGATATTGTAGGGAAGGAGATAAGTAGTGGGAGAGGTGCTAGGCTTCCGGCGAAGGCTGCGTCTGAAAGGTGTCGTCTCCCAAATCCTCTTCGTCCTCGTCGGAAGTTTCGGGGTCGGACCAGGATGCGTCGTCACCCATCTCGATGGCTTGGATTTTATCCCTAAGTTTGCCGGCTGTCTCGTAATCCTCGCGAGCAACCGAATCTTTCATTTCATTTTTGAGTTGCATTAAGCGTTGCTGGCGTTCAGGCGATCCGCTCAAGTTGGTTGGAGTTTTTCCGGTGTGTTTGATCGCTCCATGAATGTTGATCAGCAAGGGCTCGATATCGTCCTCGAACGCAATGTAGTCGTACGCGCAGCCCAGCCGGCCCCCTTTTCGAAAATCGGCAAAGGTCAATCCGCATACGGGGCAAGTTTTCTTGTCAGATGCGGCAAGTTCGTCCGCAACTTTGTCCATTTTTAGTTGTTTTTCGAGAATGCTGGTCAGTGCCGAGGCAGGCGTTGTATTCCCCTCACCAGCCAAAAATACCCGCGCGTGTTCCTCGCATAAATGCAAAATCGATGGCCCAGTTGGCTCGGTCAGTTCGGTGATGTGAAAAGTTGCTGGCTTTTCGCAATGTTGGCACTTCATACTGGAATTCTCTTACGTGACGGATTCGCGGTAGACACATTCATTGGTAGTATAGGGTTGGAATGCCTTTCCGGCGATGCGGCTAGGCAGATGTTTCGAACGCAATTGAAAGCCAACCACCAAGGATGAACGCATTTCCCTCGCTGGAAGACTACCGAACGCTAGCTTCGGAATTCGATTTTGTACCGGTCTACCGAAGACTCTTGAGCGACCAGCTGACGCCTGTCTCCGCTTTTCGCTTATTGGATGACGGGCATAGCCCCGCTTGTCTCTTTGAGAGCGTAGTGGGTGGCGAGTCGATCGGAAGGTACAGTTTTATCGCCATCGGTCCGAGGTCACGTATCTACGCATTCCGAAACGAAGTGCATTGGCAACACGAAGGTAACCACACGACCTGTACCGTCGCAGATCCTTTGGATTTTTTGCGTGAAAAGTTGGGAAAGCACACGGTTGCAAGCCTCCCTGACTTGCCTCCCTTTGTGGGCGGTGCCATCGGATACGCTGGCTACGATGTGGTCCGATACGTTGAGAAATTGCCGAACGCCCCGCCAGACGATCGAAGCCTTCCGGACCTTGATTTCGGCTTTTATGATTTGCTCGTCGTTTTCGACAATGCCAACAAGACGGTAATGATCCTGAACTTGGTTTACCGCCCTTCGGACGTGGATCAGGCCTACAAGACCGCTGTCGACCGAATTCAATCGGTCGTTGACCGTCTGAGTGGAGCTTTAACGCCCTTGCCCGCCGCTGATATCGTGCTCGGGGCTCAACCGACCATCCAGGCCCGCTCGAATTTCACTCAGGCGGAGTTTGAAACGGCTGTGGCGAAATGTCGCGAGTACATTCAAGCGGGGGATGCTTTCCAGGTGGTGCTGAGCCAACGTTTTGAGCTGGATTGCGACTGCGAGCCCATCGAAATTTACCGGTCTCTCCGAGTGATCAATCCTAGTCCGTTTATGTTTTTGGTCCGAACGCATGATTGCACGCTTGTCGGAAGCAGTCCCGAAGTGATGTCGCGGGTCTTCGAACGCCTTGTCACGGTGCGGCCCCTGGCAGGTACTCGTCCGCGAGGAAAGACTCCCTCAGAAGATAGTCGATTGGCCGCGGAACTTCTCGCGGATCCGAAGGAACGTGCGGAACATGTCATGCTTGTCGATCTAGGTCGCAACGATGTAGGGCGAGTCGCGAAATTTGGATCGATCCAATTAAGCAACTTAATGGTCGTAGAACAGTATTCGCACGTGATGCATATTTCCTCCAGCGTGACAGGGGTTCTGCGCGAAGACATGGATGCGATGGATGCTTTCAAGGCCTGCCTACCCGCAGGGACGGTGAGCGGTGCTCCCAAAGTGCGAGCCATGGAAATCATTGACGAATTGGAACCGACTCGCCGAGGCCCCTACGCAGGTGCGGTGGGATATTTTGATTACCGAGGAAACATGGATACCTGCATCACGCTGAGAACCATGGTGATTTGCAAAGGCAAAGTTTATATCCAAGCCGGCGCGGGCCTAGTTGCAGACAGCGACCCAAAGAGCGAGTATCAGGAGACGGTCAATAAAGCCAAAGCGCTCTTAAGTTCTGTCGAAACAACCATGGCTCGGGTTGGAAAAAGCAAAGGTGCCAGCTAGCGAGGATTATTCGTAACCCGAAGCGTAAGCGCGGCATTGCTACATCGCCCCTCGCTTACCGGCTTGTTGCTTTAATGGTACGGCTTGTTGCTTTAATGGTACGGCTTGTTGCTTTAATGGTACGGCTTGTTGCTTTAATGGTACGGCTTGTTGCTTTAATGGTACGACTTGTTGCTTTAATGGTACGACTTGTTGCTTTAATGGTACGACGGACTTCCTAGTCCGTCGAATTCCTTCTTCGAAATTCGATATTGATTCTGATCCAGAAATCACAAAGTGAGTGCCATTGGGCTCACGCCCATGGCTACATCCTGCCGTCCCTCCAGGACGAAGGAAACAGAATGCACAATGCGAGGGAGACGCATTTCGAATTGAACTGCAAAAGCTGGTTTTGATGTTACGAGTACCATTTCATTGAGTACGAGAACGAGTACGATTCAAAACCAAACTGCGCAACTTCAATACGCGTTATCCGCTCCCCCCAACACGAGCAATGCTAGCTAGCTAAAGTATTTCGGAGAGTGTCAACGGGAAGTGATATGGAAAGGAATCGAATGACTCGCTAGTCTTCAAAGCTACGGATCGAATGTATCAGACTTTTGCAATGGAGTGCAGAATCGTGAGCAATGGACTAGGCTTGTTTGGATGGATCAGAGACGGTGTCAAGCAGTCGGTTCTGATGGGAGTGAGCGATGCGATCGATACGATTGGTGCTCCTGAAGACCGTCGGGAATTGAATCCAGCGCTGTTGGCGTTCGCTCGACAAAGCATGGATGGTGCAACGGTTGGTCGAGTCGAAGAACAGACGACACGCAAGGTGGGCGGAACCGCTGCCGCAGGAACTGCGGGGCGAAAACGCTTGGGCCGATCCCTTCGCGACATTGATCCAGCCAAACCAGTTCAGTAGCTCATGCTGACAATCCTTCTCTGCGTTTGGGTTGGGCGATGGTGTTATCAACATAGCACATGGCGTCAATCTCGGCTTTGGCTTTTGGCAGGTTCGTTTTGGCTTTCTGGGTGCGGCCAATTGCCAAAGACAACGCTGTCCTTGCCTTCCATTCCACTGAACCGCCAGACCAAGTTGGCCAATCCGATCAACGTTAACACGCAAGATTCCGAATTCTTGTGGAACCAAATCGTGGATACGGTGGAAGACTATTTTCGCATCAAGAGCGAACAAAGACCGACGCGCGACGACACTCAGTGGTTCGAAGGAAGACTTGAAACGCATCCGGAAGTGGGTGCAACCTATTTCGAACCTTGGCGAAAAGACGCGCTCGAGGGCTACCAACGATGGCAAAGCACTCTGCAAACGATTCGTCGAACAGCAACCATTCGAGTGATTCCCACCGACGCAGGCTTCACGGTTGCCGTGGAGGTGATCAAAGAACTGGAGGACGTGGATCGCTCGCAGTATTCGTCGGAGGGGTCGGCAATCGCCAGGCACGACGGAACGATTGTCCGAACGGATGCCGGCCTGCTCAGTCAGCCGATCACCTTAGGCTGGATACGTCAAGAAAACGATACCGACCTGGAGCAGCGTCTTCTACGCGAAATTCTCGGCCGAGTCTCCAATGTCCGGCCCCCCCGACAGCCCCTCTTCAGCCACTGACCCCCACCAAGCCAGCCTCGCTAGCAATCCCCCCAGCTCAAACGGTGCCACCCACCGTTTGCCTGCCGATTTGTGCCACCCACCGTTTGCCCACCGTTTGCCTGCCGTAGGCCGTAACAAGTCGCTTTGGACGCAGTTACGGCGTCGCGTGCCAGATGTACCGAAGTTCTTTGGTGACTCGTGCGTATAACCAGTAGAGTAAGGAGGGGCGGACGGGCCGCGCCCTCCTCCTCGTCAAACCGTACTTGCAGATTTCCCGCATACGGCTTTCGCAGAGACTTTTC
>Ga0247831_1007147_pt1 | contig 12660 bp, 8 predicted proteins | sample LaCruzMarch2015__9_FD_192406 | JGI IMG/M metagenome (GOLD analysis project Ga0247831, IMG submission 192406) | Freshwater microbial communities from meromictic Lake La Cruz, Castile-La Mancha, Spain - LaCruzMarch2015_1m | ecosystem: Environmental > Aquatic > Freshwater > Lake | place: Spain...
CATAGCCAACAATGCCATATACAACAGCCTCATAAACATGTTCCTCGATGGTCAGCAAATATTCCGCAACGATGAAGCCGTCAAAAAACAATTCATCTTCGACCAAGTACTCCTACTCATAGATGGTGCTGGAACAGCAGGGGTAAGAGGAACAGTCACAGATTCTGCTACTACATTCCCATTAGAAGGCGTATCAGTCAAACTTATGCCAGGCAACTATACAGGCATTACCAATGTCGATGGCATCTATCGTATATCACCAATGGCATCAGGCATCTACACAGTTACATACAACAAAGCATCCTACCAAGAACTTATCCTATCCAATCACGAAGTCAAAGTAGGCACAGTCTCCACTTTAAATGCATCAATCATTCCAGTTTAAAAAGTTCAATAAAGATCAAAAAACCAAAAGCCTGTCTCCATTCAATGAGACCGGCTTTTTTGTTTTCAGAACAAATCTTCAAACCCGGTTCCAAGAACATTCTATATCTATCCTACGGAATGCCCCAAAGCAGACTGCAAGGCGTATAGGGTAAAAGAATTATAATGAAGATTATCAACCTAAATAAAAGATATACTGCTGCTATCAACTAAGTTTTCTGTCTCCCAAATGTCCACTACTTCCCACGCTAGTATGGTAACAACAATACCGAATACCATTAATCCAACATCATTTTCAATCAGCATCAAACCCAATCCTGCAACAGACCGTGTCTTATTTGAAAGTTCAGAAACTATTTCAACCATTGAGTTGCTTGACTTGAGTGGCAATATTGTGATGACGAGCAAAAGTAACAACATCCATATTGCTCACCTTGCCGCGGGTATGTATATTGCCAAAGTGCGCACAAACAATGGGAATGTATCTACTTCTAAATTAATCAAACAGTAAGTCGGGGTTAATAATTACGCAATGTTATTTTTATTAAAACTATCGTTAAGACCTTTATCTTGTTCTTCAGAAATTCAAAAATAGTTTTACCTTGTACTAAAATTTAAACACTTAAAAATTCCACACAGTGAAAAAATTATTTGTAAGCATTGCATTCCTATTCATATCAGTTGGCTTTAGCTACGGTCAAGAAATTAAATTTGAAACCTTAGAAATCGATTATGGAAAGATTGAAAAAGGTTCAGATGGTACACGTGAATTTTATTTTACCAATAGTGGTAATGCACCACTTCTAGTACAAAATGCACAAGGTAGTTGTGGATGTACTGTACCTACATGGCCTAAAGAGCCTGTAATGCCAGGGGAGAGAAGTAAAATTAGTGTAAAATATGATACACAACGTGTTGGTGCTTTTACCAAATCTGTGACATTGACTACCAATAGCAAAAGCAATACTTCAACTCAACTCAAAATTACGGGTGATGTAAAGCCTGAGGCCCAACAAGATCCGAATGGTGAAAAAAGCCTAATTAAATAATAGAGGATTTTTTACTTTATAACAATTTACCCATTGTATTCATGAGTTTCATACTTGCTATACAATGGTTTTTTTTGTCTTCTTTACAATATTTTTCTGACTGCAAATGTAACAGACAGGCCGCTATTCGCTCAGTAAAAACAGCCGATCATTTCATTATCACTGCTTTTTTGGCTATGAATGATAATAAATAAAGGCTGATGTTTTTTTATTTAGACTAACAAAAGACAAGTTGTACTGTTGGAATATATTATTTTCGGCTTCAATACAAATTCTAACTTAATTTAGCACTCCTATGCAAACAGCTACTATTGCCCAATTGAGAAAGGAAATGCAACATCTGTCTCATGCTGAATTACTGACAGTATGCACAAGAATGATCAAGTATAAAAAAGAAAATAAAGAACTGTTGAGTTATGTCCTTTTTGAAAGTAAAAATGAGCAAGCCTTTTTGCTAGAAGTTAAACAGGAGATTCATGCACAATTTGATGAAGTTAACACAGCATCTATTTTTTGGGCAAAAAAAACACTTCGAAAGATACTACGAATGATTGTAAAACAAGCTAAGTTTTCAGGACAACCTGCAACGGCTATTGAACTTCATATCTATTTTTGTCAGCAATTGCAACAATTACCTTATCCAATTTTTGAAAGTAATGTGGTTCAAACGATGTATTCAAATCAGTTGAAAAAAATCAATAAATACATATTGTCAATCCACGAAGATTTGCAATTCGATTATGCACAAATTGTTGGGCAATTATTGACTTAAATACGTTTTTGTTTTAAAGGCATTAATACCTTTAATAGTTTCGTCATTATTTCATTCGACTAGGTAAAAAAAAGAGGTTGTTCAATTGAACAACCTCTTTGATTTTATAGAATGAACAGTATTAATTCATCTTGTTTATTTTGCTCACATGTGTCAATGTATTGTTTTCAAACACTTGAACAGTATACACACCTTCAGCTAATTCTGATAAGTCCAATTGGAAATGGTTATTTCCTTTGGTTGCTTCTCTCTTAACTTGTGCTACAATACGGCCGCTCATATCTAAAATATGAATTGTTGTGTTTTGATTTTTTTCAACAAAAAGATCTACATTGATTACATTAGTTGTAGGATTAGGGAAAATGCTAACTGTACTGCCATTGTCTCCCCATATTAAGTCTACTACTTGAGCATGCTGAGTTTGGTTTTGATCCAAATCTGTTTGCATCAAACGATAGTAGTTATGACCTGAAGCTGGGTTCTGATCAATAAAGCTATAAGTCAATGTAGAAGCGCTAGAGCCATTAGTACCCTGACTTGCTACTTTACCTAAATCTCTAAATTCTATACCATCGGTACTATGTTGCAATGTAAAATAATCATTATTCATTTCTTGCGAAGTAGTCCAATGTAAAACATTATGTTTCGATTGTTTTTCACCACTAAAGTTTGTGATTGAAACTGGTAAAGGAACATTTCCTGGATTTACACTATGTACATAAAATTCACTGAAATTAGTTACAGGGAAACTCAATTCCCAGTATGTTCCATTCCATGTTGTTGTAGGTGTTATGACTGTAGGTGTACCTACGCCCAATGAACCACCATCTACTTTAGTAATACGAATGTTGGCGATACCAGCTAAATCTGCAGGTCCTGTAGGAAGTTGAGGCCATGAAGGGCTTGTAAGGTTATAAGAATTGAAATCTGCTTGAATCAAAGGTAAAGTTACATTGACTGCAGGACCATTAGTTGCAGGTGTAATAATATAACGTCTTCTAACGTAAGGTTGTCCGTTATAGGTAAGAATTGATGAACTTACAACTACTTGAGAGGTAATATTTCCGAGGTTTACAAGCGGATCTAATTCTATTTTGCAAATTAAATTACAAAGTGCATTGTAATAACTCACTTGACTACCAGAAGGCTGATTAAAGCTTGTTGTAGATGATCCAGAAATTGAGTTGATATTTGCGCCTATAGTTAATGCTAAATTTCCAGTTAGGTTTGAAACAGTAACATTAGTTGTAGAGGTAACTGTACAACTGTTACCGTCTGTAGCAGTAACAGTATAAACACCTGAAGATGGAGGATAGAAAAATGCACCATTGGTAACTCCACCAGACCAAGCATAAGATACAGCACCATTTGCAGTCAAAATTACAGGATTCGTTCCACATACAACACCTGTAGATGGGCTTGATGTAATGGTAATAGCAGGAGTAGGATAGGTGTACATAGTTATAGATGCCGTATTGGTACATCCGTTAATATCAGTGCCGGTTACCGTATAATTGCCAGAACTCATAATAGTAAATGGCGTATTGTCAACAATAGATCCTGTCCAAGTATAAGAATTAGCACCACCACCTGTTAATGTAACAAGTGAATTAGCACATACGGTATCATTTGGTAACACAGATGCAACTACAACAGAAGGTGCAATATTGACTACAATTTGTTGGTTAGCATAGTTGATACATCCATTCGCATCAATGCCCTGAAGACCATATGTATTTGTTCCAGCTGGTGGTGTGAAAGCCACACCATTTTGAATTGGATTTGTCCAGTTGTACGTTATAGCATTTCCGCCTGCAGTTAAAGTTACAGGTGTGCCATCGCAAACTGAATCATTTGGCATAACGGAAGCAACAAATACATTTGGAAGTGGATTCACTGTTATTGCTATAGTAGAAGTATTTGTACAACCCAATAAATCTGTTCCTGTAACAGTATAATTTGCTGTTGCTGTTGCTTGAAAAGCAGTATTGTTTATAACAAGAGATGACCAGCTATACGTGCTTGCGCCTGTTCCGCCTAGAGTAATGTTTGTATTAAAACAAACGGTATCATTTGGAGAAACATTGATCCCAATATTAGGCTGAGCTTGAACATTTACTTGTACTGCATCGGTTGCTGTACAGCCATTTGCAGCAGTACCAGTTACTGTATAAATACCCGAAGCCGGTGGAATAAATGGAACGCCATCTGTAACAGGAACTGCGCCAGCCCATGTGTAACTTATAGCACTTCCCGAAGCTGTTAGAGTAGTCGGGAATCCAATACAAACTGGATTTGGCGTCGCAGTACCAACAACGGTTGGTGGTAATGCAGTTACGTTTATTGTTATGACCGTAGTTGCTGTACACCCAGTTACTTCACTACCTGTTACGGTATATGTAGTTGTTGTTAAAGGATTAACGGTTACACTTGATCCTGACAAATTCCCTGGCATCCAATTGTATGTATTTGCACCTGTTGCAGATAATACAGTAGGTGCGCCAGCACAAGTTGGATTAATAGATGCAGTGGCATTAACAGTGATAGCTGGATTGATGACTATTGTTGTTGTTACAGTTGCAGGACATCCAGCAGCTGTAACAGTTACAGTATATGTGCCATTTGAAACTGGTGTTATAGATTGTGTAGCTAAACTCCCTGGCATCCAGTTGTATGTATATGTAGGTGCCACAGCAGTTGTTGCGGTGTAACTGATTATATTTTGCCAAAGATTTTGAGCTTCTGCCACAGGAGTATGGAAGTTTGGTGAAGTGATACCGCCAAACAAAACTAATCCATTACCCCACAATAAGCTGGTTAAAACGTTTACCCCGCCCCCAGATATTAAAGCTGTGGTTGCGCCTCCAGTGATGTGGGCATGAGAATAGCTATTGCCGCTATAAGATGCTGCTAGTGGAGTAAATGGTCCTACATGGATTGGATGAGCAGGAATAGTAGGTGTAACAGTGCCTTGTGGTGAATTGTAATTGAGCGTAACACCACCAAAACCCCATGACATATTGCCTCCTGCATTCGGTCCTGCATTCATAAATAAACGCCCACCACTATTGACCCATGCTTGAATTGCAGTAATGTTAGCAGTAACAAAATTATTCATATCAGTAGCATTGGCATCTGAACCTTCAAGAAAAACAAACTGAGTTGTTGGTGTAAAAATTGTTGCTGCTGGAGTTGCAAAAGATACAGTAGACCAGTTTCCAGGTCCGAAAACAGCATTCATTGCAGTCGTATTATTTCCAGTGCCCCACGGATCTGATGTTCTAACGTAATATCGTAAGCCTGGAGTTGGAGTACCTGCACCACCGCCAGTAGCATTTGCAGTTAAAGTAGGATTTACACCACAAATTGGAATTGGAGGAGTTTGCGCTATTGTAACAGATGGTTGAGGATTTACATTAATTGTTATTGTAGATGTTTTTGTACATCCATTTGCAGATGTTCCTGTCACGGTATAAATAGTAGTACTTGCAGGGGTTACAGTTTGAGGTCCACCAACTAAACTTCCTGGCATCCATGAGTATGAAATCGCAGTACCTACTGCATTTAATTGTCCATTGACAGCACCACAAATAGTAGGTGTAGCAGTTTGTGCTATGACTACAGGAGATTGGTTTACTGTAACAGATTGCGTTGAAGAATTGAGTAAGCAAGTTACGGCTGGGGTAAAACGAACACCATCATTGGTAACATTAATAGTGCCACTATTTCGTCCAGCAACAGCATAAGCTGCAGTACCATTCATATTTTCAATTCCCATAGTAGCAGGTGATGCATTCGCTACATTGGCAGAATGAATTTCGATGATGTTTGAAGTTTCATAAATTACAATTGAAGATGTTACGGCTGGGACAGATCCGCAACAAAAAGGTGTGTTGAACCAACTGACAACTAAAGTACGGTTTGGAGCCGTTCCAAATGTTTGGTATCCTAGTGTACCAGCTCCAGGAGGATATAAATCATCCCAAACAGCAGCTATAAGATTGTTGGGTGTTGTAGCATTTGGAATCACTTGTCCTGAACAACAACCACTTGCATTTGCGCCTAGGTTGAATGTAATAAAACCATTTGATGAAATTTCAAATTGTGTGTATGCGTTGCCGAAAAAGTTGAATGTAAAACCAATTGGCAAAGCAGTAGACATGGCATCATCGCTTAAAGTAACTAAATTGGCCACCGCAGGTTGACTGATAAATGGAATTGTAGAAATAGCATAAGTGCCGCCTACACCTGCTACAGAGTAGGTAATGTTGTGCGTACCTACTCCAGCAGTTGTATGGTTGAAGGTGTTTCCTGTAATGCCTGGCCCACTGAATGTACCACCCGGAGTGGTTGGTGTTAAGGTTACCGAGGGGTTGCTTGAGCAAGCAGGCGTGGTGAGTCCTGTAAACGTTGCATCGCAAGGTGCTTGTGCAAGTAGCTTCGGTATACTGAATAGTAAAAGGAAGGCTAAAAACAGCGAACGAAGATGAATGAAGTAATTTTTTTTCATGCGGTTTCTAATTTAATGGATGATAGAATAAAATTCATGTGTAAAAATACTACTTTTAAATTGAAATAAAAATAATTATAATTAATTATGATTTAAGCTGTTTGGTTAAGTTGCACCATTCGCAATTTTCTTTGCCACAACCTATATAAAAATCATGCGCTTGGATTTTTTCCCAAGTTTGATTAATCTGATTTTTTACCATATCCACTTCTTCTTTCGGAAAGTCGAAGTAAAATGGTTCTGGTATTAGTTGTGTTTTTTTATTGGGTTCTACGAATTCATACACTGCATTTCTTACATTGTATTTGTGCAAAGTCGTGTTGTCAAATAGTAATTTATAAAAAATAGCTTGTCTCCAGTAATCGCCACCTATTTCATCCTTTTCAAGATTTCCTTTTTTTAATTTTTCCTTGGTATAAGCAGATTCAATATCTCCAGTTTTGTAATCCACTACAGAGATTTCATTGTTGCTAAAGTATTCTACTTTATCTATAAAACCTTTGATGGGTATAGCGTTGTCAAGCATAGCATTGATACGATATTCTGTATCAATATAGGTATACCATTGTGGTACTTTTGTGTCGTATATTGTATTTAAAATGTCTTTTCCATATTCTATTTTTTGAAGAAAACCTTCAGGGCTAAATTTTTCTTTGTTTCGTTTCATAAAGTAAACAAACAGGTCAATGAATTTGTCCTTGCTTGGGAAAATTTTATCTTCAAGTTTCATAATTGAAAATAATTTTTCTAAAGCATAATGTATCGCGCTACCAAATGACATATTTTCTGCCATAGCTGAAGGTATACGTATAATGTTGTTGTAATAAAAATGTAAGGGACATTTTAAAAAATTATTAAGCGCTGTTACATTCATTTCGAAATGAAGCAATTGTTTTTCGACATATTCATTTTCAATAGCTTCTACAATTATTTCATTATTTTCTTGATGTATCAAAGTTTCAAATAACAAAATCGTTTCATTGTCTAGTTGAATCGCTTCGGCTTCTGCTTCATCGCCAAAAGTTTCATATAGAAATACAGATTTTTCACATTCTTTTTCTTTTAAGTCAAACTGATAATAACTGACTATTAATTCTTTTTTTGCCCGAGTAAGAGCGACATACATCATACGTCTAAGTTCGTCATCATCTTTGCTACTCAGTGCAGTTTCAAATACCGAAGGAGGAAACTTGATTCCATTCGATGGGGTACGTCTTTTTTCCCATTGTTCTTTGACTACACCTGCCACAAACACATGTTCGAATTCGCGCCCTTTAGATGCATGCACTGTAAAAAGCCTTACAGCATTTTCATTGCCATACAATTTTGTTCGAGGAAGTTGAAGGTCATTTTCATCCATAATATTTAACAGATCTACAAATGATTGAATTGTCATATCTGGATTTCGATGACACTCATCCTTTGCAAAATCGAAAAAGGCTGTCAAAGTTTCAAGCAATTCATATTTATCTTCTGAGGCCAATAGATAAGGTATTATATTGCATTCCTGTAGCATTTTGTCTAATAGCTGTATCAATGATAAGTTATATGAATCTTGAATCAAAGTTTCTAATAAACGTGTTGTCGACAATAATTTATCACTTGGTGATTCGTCAAATAAAGTAGGGTGATGTTGTTCGCTTAATTCTTGTAAGTAACGTCTAAAAGAGTATTTTGTTTTTTTGTGCTCTGATGATTTTTGATAGGACAACATACTTGCTTTGGCTATTTCTATACTTGGAATAGCAAAGAAATTATAATGCAATACTTCAAACAATAAATTGTCTGCACTGTATGGATTTGAACGTTCAGCATTAATATAATTTAAAATACTAATGAGCTGTCGAGCAAAAGGCTCTTCAAATAAATTGATATTCTTTTTGGTATAAAAATGGATGTTTAATTTTTTTAAATATTCACCTAATTCAATACAAGATTTATTGTCATAAAAAAGCACTGCAATTTCTTTTGGTTTGACTCCTCGGTCAATGAGCTTTTTAATTTCTTGCGCTATGTATATTTTCTCATATCGAGGATTGTGAAAAGAATAAAGTTTAGGTGTAAAATCTGTTTGTGAACTTTGTGTTTTAAATGAAACTAAATTTTTATCTAATTCAGGATTTGAATCTACTAGTCTACCACCACCTTTTTCTATTAAATTTTTAGCTTGGTCTAAAATGCCTTGCGGTGAACGATAGTTAATTTTGAGGCATATTTCTTTTAGTCCACTTTCTTTATATTTAACTTGAAAATTTTTCATATTTTCAATACTCGCTCCTTGAAATCTAAAAATGGACTGATCGTCATCACCTACTACAAATACGTTGGGGGAAGGATCGTAATCGGTCATAAGCTCTACCAATTTCATTTGCGAACCATTGGTATCTTGAAACTCGTCGACCAATAGATATTGAAACCGTTCTTGGTATGACATTAGAATTTCTGGATTCGTTTCAAATAGATTAATCACCCAATGTATCATGTCGTCAAAATCGTATCGATGATTTTCAAGCATTTTCGTTTTGTATGCATCAAACAATTTGACTGCGTCCAAGGCTTTAGCATAGCGTTCTATTTCGTCTAACACAGTTTTCTTTATTTCTCCTTTTCGCTTACCTGTTTTTGCGAAGCTTTCTTCATCTTGTTGAAGGAATTGAATGTAGTCTTCAATTTTTTCGTTCAAATAGGCACTTGTCCAATTTTCTTGTTTCATTTTAGAAAACAAGTTCAAAAGATATTTTGCATTCGATGTTGGGTTTTTAGGATTGTATAATAAATTCCCTTTTTTGATTGCATGTAAAATCTCTTTGATGTATTGAATTTTTTCTAATTCGGAAATAGCATCAAGTTCCTCTTTTTTAAATTGAGATAAATTTTGCTGAATAATTTCATTGCAAAATGAATGGTATGAATGTACTTGTATGTGCTGTGCTGTTTCGGCACCGATTAATTTAAATAAACGATCGCGCATATTCTTTTTGCCCTCATCGGTATAAGTCATACAGAGTATGTTCTGAGGTAAAATTTGTGCATCGCTAAGCAATAGATTAGCTATGCGCAAAGCTAATATTTGTGTTTTGCCCGTGCCTGGTCCAGCTATGACAAGTACTGGTCCGTAAATTGTATCCACAGCTTTTTGTTGCTCTGTATTTAATTTAGTATAGGCTTCTTTAAATAGTTCTAGATTGTTAGGTTGGGCTTTGCTCATGCGTTTTTGATATTTGTACAAATATACTTACCGCAATGCTTACTGAGTGTAAGTAGTAGGATGTTAGGCATAAAAAAAGGCTGCATAAGGCAGCCTTTCGATTATATGTTTAATTTATTGAATTAGAAACGAGGACAAGCGAAGTTGTAAGAACGAGTGTCATTGCGGATAATGCAACCATTGTAAATCAATGAAATTTCCAATGCACCATTTCCTTTAGTTGCTGGAGTGAAACCTGATAAGTTGACATCATAGCTGATACCTAATTTAGCTTTTGCCCACTCAAAACCTACATAAGGAGCAATTGCATCACCATAACGATACCAAGCACCTAGGTAGAAAATAGAGTTAGCCACATCGTCTTCATGGTTAGGATTCATAATGAAACCAGAAGCAGCACCAATTAATAATTCTGAAGCAGCTGCTTGTTGTTGGTACATACCACTTGCATACAAGACCATGTTTTCATTCATTTGAAGTGATCCTCCTAATGATGCGGTCAAACGAGAGCTAACTTTATGATTACCATTTAAGAATGTTTCAACGGGTTGTGTGATATGATAGTAAGAAATACCACCATAAATGTTTGAACGCTCGTTGACATAGCCAGAATACATGATACCAGCATTGAAGTCAGGGTAAGTTAAGTCAGCATTACCAAAGTTTTCGCCACTTGCATAAGGCGTACCACCTGTTGTAGGATCGTATTGGCTTTCAAATTTCAATTTGTTGAAATCGATACTTTTTTGAACTAGGTATCCTTGAACACCGATTGATAAGTTACGTGGTTTGTCCTCGTCTTGGCTTAAACGTTTGTGATATGCCAAAGAAAGACCAGTTGTGATATTTTGCAAAGCGCCAGTTCCAGATTTGTCATACATACCTATTAATCCGATTCCAAGTGCATCTCCATTAAGTTTGCCACGCAATGTAGCCATATCATAAGAAATAGTACCAGTAATATAAGGAGTAGAATTTACGCTTCCCCATTGTGTACGGTAGTTGCTTGATATACGCCAATCGCAGTTTACTAGACCTGTGTTAGCAGGATTTAAAGTCAAAGGCGATGTAAAATACTGTGTAAAGTGAACATCCTGTGCAGTAGCCTGAAGGGCAAAGAAAGCACCAAGAGCTAGTATTAGTTTTTTCATATCTTTATAAAGTTTATATTCTTTTTAATTCTAATTCGTTGTTAAAGGTAAAATGTTTTTTTAAATAAAAAAATACTCTTTCAAAAAAAAGACGAAATAATGACAAAAGAGGTTGGCATCATCCCCAAATGTGCATATGTTGGTATGTTTTTGAGTTTTTAATCAAGTTTAAAATGTTTTTTTAGTTTTTTAGAGAGAAAATGGCCTTTCCATTGCCATTATTTTGTTAATTATGAGATGTTAATCTAAACAATTGCTCTAAAAAACGAGGTCTTAGGTAGGTGTTTCTTATTTTTGAAGACTCATTTAGATATACTATGATCAAGTTTATTTTCTATACCTTAATTGCTTATGTATTGTTTAAAGTATTTAGGCTGTTTATAGATCCGATGTTCGAAACCAAATCTGCTGTGAAACAACAGCTTAAGCAAACTACACCGCAAGAACCCAAAGCGGCTAAAGAAACAGTACTTGGTGAATATGTGGAATACGAGGAGGTAAAATAAGTTTAGTTTTTAGGTAAAAATATGTCATGTTCCATGGTCATGCCATCTTTCATGTGAATGGTATGGATGTGCAGCAATTTTGCTGCTTCAATATGCTGTGGACTATCGTCTATAAAAAGCGTTTCCTTAGGATCTAGATTATTTTCGTCCAACACCAGTTGGAAAATGGCTGGATTGGGTTTGCGCAAGCCCACACGATGGGAAAGATATACTTTGTCAAAGAAAACTCCCAAATTCGGGTATCCGCAAGTGGTTTTCAACAAGTCATTAAATGCTTTTTCGTGGATTTCGTTGGTATTGCTCAGCAAAAATATAGAGTAGTGGAGTTGCAATTGTTGCAAAATCTGTAGTCGTCTTAATGGGAAATCGAGTAAAATGCTGTTCCAAGCGGTGATAATATCGAGATGAGATAATTCAACATTTGATTTTTGTTGGATTTGTTTCACAAATTCAGCTTCATCAATTTTTCCTGTTTCCAATAAATCAAATAACTCGACTTGGTTTTGTTTAGAATATAAGCCTTCCACATCTTGAATGCCGAGCTTTTTAAATGCTTCAATAGGTCGTTTGTAGTCTATATTGAGAATAACTCCGCCTAAATCGAAAATTATATGTTTGATACCTTGCATAATATGGAAATAAAGCCCAAAAAAACAACATTCTAAGCAACTAAAACAATTTATCATTAAAATAGTATGAGAATGAATTAGAGGAATTTACAAACTTTGTAAAATGCTGGGTGAAGGTTAATCTCAAGAAAATAAAAAATGAAGAATTTTGAATTAATTTTTTTTTAAACACAATATTATTTACTTTCGCACTCCAAATGAAAATTCTTTCAGAGTTTTCGGGTCCTATAGCTCAGTTGGTTAGAGCATCTGACTCATAATCAGAGGGTCCACCGTTCAAGTCGGTGTGGGACCACAAGCCTTTCAAGAAATTGAAAGGCTTTTTAAATTAAAAAAATGATTTAGATGTTTGTTTATATTATTTATTCATTGAATTTAAATAGTTATTATATTGGTTATTGTAAAGATATGCTAGATGATAGAATTCATAAACATCAGCTTGGTTTTTATG
>Ga0247831_1007149_pt1 | contig 12656 bp, 10 predicted proteins | sample LaCruzMarch2015__9_FD_192406 | JGI IMG/M metagenome (GOLD analysis project Ga0247831, IMG submission 192406) | Freshwater microbial communities from meromictic Lake La Cruz, Castile-La Mancha, Spain - LaCruzMarch2015_1m | ecosystem: Environmental > Aquatic > Freshwater > Lake | place: Spain...
GCTACTCGCTCTATTTCGCCGTGCTTGCCTTGTTGGCCTGCTGGGACGTGCGTTTGATCCCCGGTCTGCGGGAAGGTGTGTCGGCCGGGAGTATTCCCCTCGCGGCGGCGGAGGCGCGTCCGGTGGCACCGGTGGAGTGAGGCCGCCCGAGCGCGGCGGACCGGGCGCCGGGACGCGTGCCTCCCGCCGCGGCAAAAACTTGATCAGCAGCCCGAGACGCGTAAACTCCCCCTTCATTGCATCGGCTAGGTAGCTCAGTTGGCAGAGCAGAGGACTGAAAATCCTCGTGTCGGGGGTTCGATTCCCTCCCTAGCCACCTCTTTCTAAATCAACGACTTACGAGAGATTCTAGGGCCAAGTGTAGCAAATAGTGTAGCAAACGGGACCGCTTCTGTTGGTCACAATCATGGCGAAATAATGGGGCCTCGCAACGCGGCTAAACGTAGGAGTGGCGGCAGCGCGGGGGTGAGGGCGAAGGGGCCCACGTACTTACCCATCCAGCCCCACGCGCCAACCAAGGCCCCACGCTGGCCCGCAGCGCAGCCACGCTACGCCTCCACCATGCACCAGCCTTCATCGAGGGCGCGGAAGCTGACCCCCGCCACGCCGGTGGCAAGCCTGCCCTTCCAAAACAAGGCCACCCCATCAACGGAAGAATTAGGGGTCTTGAAAAATTTGCAGAAAAAGTAAATGGGGTTAAGTAGACTTGCTGATCTTCTTCAAGACGTGATGCTTAAACTATGGGACTAGTCATTTTTGTGGTGTCAATCTTTGCCACGATAGGGATCTGGCGGGATTTCGTTCCTCCCGAAGCAAAGAAGAAAGATGGTGCACGTGTGCTGTTGATAGTTCTACCGATAATTGTCACGTTGGGTATCCGGTGGCTCTATGAGAACTACACTCCGCAAGCCGAAGCACAGCAGATTCTTGAAAAGGCGGTAAATGCTGTTGACGAGGGAGACACTCGCCAAGCGATTGCGATCCTCAAAGATGCAAATGATAACCGCAGTCTATGGCTGGGCGTGGATCCTGACCTATATGACGACTACTAAGCTGGGTATGAAGACGCGGGGTTCGGTTGAGCAAAACGTGAAGGAGTTGTTGCGTAGAAATTTTTTGCAGGGGCCTGTTGAGTTGATGTCTGAGGTGCTTGTGCTCTGCAACTCCTTGAATCAGAAATTCCCCGATGAGCTTGAAACCACGGCAGTTCTTGAGCGATTGTTGCCCATCCGTGAGGCGGCAGAGGTTTTGGACGCGGATCGTACTATGGCCCTGACCAAGGAGTGGATTGAGGGTTAATTAAGATTGGGCGTATGTGGTTCTGACAAATTTGTCGGGAAAAAGCTAGGTCTGCGGGCACGATCTCAACGTCATCACCCTCTGTGAAAACCCTCGCTGCATTTCTAGTTCTACTCCCCACGCTCTGGAAAGCTGGGAGATGATGGCCGAGGTCAGCAATCACTTGCGGAAGATTGAACCGGATGAAGTCGGCCACTCGCTGGATCAGGCCCATGCCACCAGACGTTTTAAGAGCGAGGCCGAGGCAGCAGAGATCCTCTCAATGGCCCTGCGCCGCTACTACGACGATGCTTTGGTGCGCTACAACCTCGCTTGCTACTGGTGCGTCATGGGGCGCGTCGAGGAGGCCAGAGCAATGCTGGAGACTGCGGTTAAGAAAGATGAGTCCCTGCGGGAGTTGGCGAAGACGGATGAAGATCTTGCCGCACTAAGGGGACCTTGAAGTGCGCTTTGATCGTGCCCCCATCGGGGCACTCTGCTATTCATGGCCAGCGTGGTTGTGCTGGCCGTCTCGGGTTTTGATCGTGCCCCCATCGGGGCACTCTGCTATTAAGTGCGACACCATAGAAACCGCCGCCGACCCGTTTTGATCGTGCCCCCATCGGGGCACTCTGCTATTCTCAAGAGCGGTTTGGAGTTGGTCAAGGTGCAGTTTTGATCGTGCCCCCATCGGGGCACTCTGCTATTACAATGCCAACAATGGGCTCAACCCACGAAGACGTTTTGATCGTGCCCCCATCGGGGCACTCTGCTATTATATACTGGGCCAGCCTGAGCGGGTCGTTGGCGTTTTGATCGTGCCCCCATCGGGGCACTCTGCTATTTAGTCAAACTGCGTTTCGTCGGGCATTTTTCCGTTTTGATCGTGCCCCCATCGGGGCACTCTGCTATTTTGGCATCGCTAAAAACTGTCGGTGTGTTTGTGTTTTGATCGTGCCCCCATCGGGGCACTCTGCTATTTTTCGATTGAGGGATGGTGAAGCTGCGACGGAAGTTTTGATCGTGCCCCCATCGGGGCACTCTGCTATTATCTTGATGCTGCTCGCACCCTGCCCCACAATGTTTTGATCGTGCCCCCATCGGGGCACTCTGCTATTTTCGTCTCCCGCGGCCTCAAAGCCATGGCCATGTTTTGATCGTGCCCCCATCGGGGCACTCTGCTATTCAAGAAAAGCACGGTCGGCTTGAGAGCCGTAGAGTTTTGATCGTGCCCCCATCGGGGCACTCTGCTATTGCCGTCCACAGCGTGCCCACCGGCATGATGGTGTTTTGATCGTGCCCCCATCGGGGCACTCTGCTATTAGCTGGATGGCGCCACTGCACGCAAGAACGGGGTTTTGATCGTGCCCCCATCGGGGCACTCTGCTATTGTTGGTATTGGTATTCGGTGGAACCGACCTCATCGTTTTGATCGTGCCCCCATCGGGGCACTCTGCTATTACGGGATTGACGGGGGATCACTACCATGTGCTGTTTTGATCGTGCCCCCATCGGGGCACTCTGCTATTTCGTGGAGTGAGCGGAATGCGTTAGTTGTCATGTTTTGATCGTGCCCCCATCGGGGCACTCTGCTATTGATATGTTTGGCGGTTTGGCTGGGCATCAAGCGTTTTGATCGTGCCCCCATCGGGGCACTCTGCTATTTTGTTTGCTGTTAGATTATGTTGCTGTGCATAGTTTTGATCGTGCCCCCATCGGGGCACTCTGCTATTGGGCTGATCACCGCTTCACTCCTCGCAGGGTGGTTTTGATCGTGCCCCCATCGGGGCACTCTGCTATTGCAGCCGTGGTCACGGTCGCGGTGGGTCCGCTGTTTTGATCGTGCCCCCATCGGGGCACTCTGCTATTGACACTGTGGGCTTGTTATTACGGACATAAGGTTTTGATCGTGCCCCCATCGGGGCACTCTGCTATTGTTCCGGTGGCCGTGATGTTGCCGAATGTGACGTTTTGATCGTGCCCCCATCGGGGCACTCTGCTATTATAACCCCGTGCAAAAACAATGTGTCACCGAGGTTTTGATCGTGCCCCCATCGGGGCACTCTGCTATTGTGTGAAAGTAGAGAACTGGGCGGCCCTTGTTTTGATCGTGCCCCCATCGGGGCACTCTGCTATTAGCCATGTCCACGGCTCCACGGCAAACGGTGAGTTTTGATCGTGCCCCCATCGGGGCACTCTGCTATTGACAAGGGTGTTGGAACCGCGTGGGCGACTGGGTTTTGATCGTGCCCCCATCGGGGCACTCTGCTATTGAATGGGCCAAGACATTGCCCGAAAAGCAACGGTTTTGATCGTGCCCCCATCGGGGCACTCTGCTATTGATTTAACCGGAACACAACAGGCAGGCTTTGAGTTTTGATCGTGCCCCCATCGGGGCACTCTGCTATTACGGCTCAAACTGTGCCGCGTCTGCCTCGGTCGTTTTGATCGTGCCCCCATCGGGGCACTCTGCTATTAACGGCGTGGGCAACATTGCGCCGCATCAGACGTTTTGATCGTGCCCCCATCGGGGCACTCTGCTATTCAAACTAGTTTACACGCTCTGTTGGTCAGGAGGTTTTGATCGTGCCCCCATCGGGGCACTCTGCTATTGCCGCCCTAGCTGCTTCTCCCGCCGCAGGGCAGTTTTGATCGTGCCCCCATCGGGGCACTCTGCTATTCTGGTCGCCGCGCCAGCGCCGCGCTCGCTCCAGTTTTGATCGTGCCCCCATCGGGGCACTCTGCTATTTCAATAAATTTGACCAGTAACCACCAGAATACGTTTTGATCGTGCCCCCATCGGGGCACTCTGCTATTTGGTTATTGTCCGTCGGTGTCGTTGAAGTTGTGTTTTGATCGTGCCCCCATCGGGGCACTCTGCTATTTTTTTGCATCTCCAAACGCGCTGCGATAATGGGTTTTGATCGTGCCCCCATCGGGGCACTCTGCTATTCGACAGTTCTAACCTGTTGGAAAGCATGCGCTTCCTAATCCCATACAATCACGAATTCTTTCAGTGATGCGACGCGTTGGGTGTTAGCTATGACCTCCGAGATAACGATCTGAGAGTCCCAGACAGTTTCCTCCATGGGGAAAAGCCGGATATCTCCCTCAATCCCGTGGGCCACGCGCCGCATGTAGCGGATGATCCTTTCGCACTCGTGGGGTTCCCCCCGATAGAGGTACACGCTGTATTGCACGCGCTGACCCCCGACGCGCTCAAATTCCTTCCGCAGGAGATTTTGGTGGCGCTGCTCAGGCACATCATACGCAAGCATCACGAGCATGGAGAATGAAAGGCTTGAAGGGGGAGTGGTGGTTGACGGCGTTTACGAAAGATTCGACCATCATGCGAATGATGGAACGAAGACGGTATTTCCCAGAGCGATAGCTGAACGGAGCTTCCAGCATCTCCGCGAAGTGACCGCCCATTCTTCGTGGTTCGTTGATGTCATCCAGATGGCGCACAACAGTGAGTTCTACCGCGCATCGAAGTGGTTCAATCAAATCACAAGCCAAGCTGGGGCGGTTTCTCCGTAACTTGTGGACGATCCCGATAGTCGGCTCCAAACCACTCGCCAGACACTGCCACTCGATAGCGTGGTAGAGGAAACCATAGCCGTAGTTGAGCGCGGCATTGAGGGGATGCAAGGGTTTGCGTTTCTCACGCTGGAATAGATCGTCGGCCAATGCGCTGAAATAACGCGGCCAAAAGTAGCGGGCATATTGGGCCTCAAGACGCAGGATGCGGCTGAAAGAGTTTTCTTTGAGTCGGGGTTTGTCGGGAAGGTGAGGATTGAAGGACCGTAGCATCTCATGTTGGTTGCAAACCTTGGTCCATAGCAAATGGCTGGCTAGATGGGTGGCTTGCTGCTGCGACAGACGGCAAAGGTTCCACAGTGCCGTGGGATTTACGTGGCGAGCCCGTTGGGCAAGAGAAAAAGTCCTCCACTTGCCCGACGTTTTGTCCCAACGGGAGAAGACGCAGGGACATTGAGTGGAAAGCTCCTCCAGCGCAGTTTGAGACCATCGGCATGATGCTGCGAAACATTGGACGCTGCCGAGGCTTTGTATGGCGATACTCTTAGTTCCAGAGATCAGCTTCCCATTGCGTGTGGAGAAATCTGCTTCTTCACCCAGCAGAATGAGGTGGTGAATCACACGCCTGAATGCAGAAGCAGCATTGCTAGAGTAGAAGCAGAGCTTGGAGCACAACTGAAGCTTGTTCTAGGCAAATCAAAAAATGTCCATTTATCCTCTGCTGACGCTGGAGGCTTGGTTTGCGCCATCTGCATTGGAAGCTGCCCATTCGATTTAATTGAGGTTACGAGAAAGAAGGTTTTTACATAAGCGTTGTCGTAACTATCGCTTATCTCTCCATTCCGATTGAGGGGAATGAGGAGTTTCATTCCTTTCTCAAAGTGGCCGACCTTTTTGGCATATGGGGGGAGTGATCCGGTCACCTGTTGCCTCCAAGTCTTGCCCGTTGTCTTGTCCTTTTTTTTCCACGCTGCTACGCCGTTTGCTGCTTTGAAAACCTTGAGGGCGCGGGGATGAGGAATAATGCGGGTATGGTATTTAACTGCATTTCCTTCCTGCGTTTTCCATACCTCCAATCGCCAGTTGGCTTCGCCTGCAACTTTAATTCCCATGGCTTGCCCCTCATGGTTACGGTGCGCAACTTGTGTCATCACCGTGCCGGGTTTGCCCGCCTTGATGGGTAGGCTTCCAACGGAAGTGCCGTCCTTGAGGCGTAGGGGCCCTGTTGCATCCGAATCCAGCCAAGAGCGCAGCACCTTAGGCGGGGGGATCTTTTCGTCGGGAATTCCCGAAGCCTTGAGAGCCTTCCAGAGGGAATGCTCGTCGCTGGCTATGCCTTCTCCTTTTTTAATGGGCTTACGAATTCGGAGAGTGCCGTCGGCCTTACGTCCATAGATGGATTTGTCGAAACGCTGCTTCTTGCTCGATGATTGGCGGGGACGCTCCACTAGACACTCATCGGCGTCCTTATCCAGCGAGGTTAGTTCAGGGCAAACAGGTAGTGCCGTCATTTCAGTAACAGCCGCGCTGGCCTCGGTAACGTGGTAGAAGATGCCTCCGTATTCGATGGTGTTGAGCCCCTTGGCAGGGGGAATGAAGCTGACCGTGATGGCGTCCCAAAGATGGTGGGTGAGGTCTGCGCGGTTTTTGCGCGGGATGGTTTGTTTCCAAGCGCGGCGGCAGACAGCGGTATGAAGTCCCGTAGGAGTGCCGATGCACTGAGCCATCTTTGTCGCATCGCCCTTGAGTCCCATCCATTGGGCAACCGAATCCCTCAATTCCCGTGCTATCTGGCTCTGGCGGGTAAGATTGCCCCAGTCGGGGCATTTGCTGCTGTCCTGCAGCGACTCAAAGATGGTGCGCTTGTTTAGTGCCCCTTCCTTGTTGACCACCCCCCACTTCATCGAGGAGCAGACCTTCAGGATTTCCTTCCAGTCCAGCGGTAGATCACCGGCCTTTGCCGCCTCGTAAGGGAGTCGCTTGCCTTTGGCTGCGTTGCATTCCCTGAATGCGAGCACAAGGTTGCGCTTTTCGCTAGTCCCGCCCATCTCGCGAGGGAAGATGTGATCGATCTCTAAAGTTGAAGCAGTGGGAGAACCGAGTGGCTTCCCGCTGTACGGACAGATGCCTCGCTGCTGCTCAAAGAGCGATACTCGCAGCATGGTCTCACCTTTGGCGTCGGCTTCGTTGATCTCGTATTTTTTGATCAACTCTTCCCTGTGTTTACGTCCCTCAAGCTGTGCTTTGCGTATTTCAAAAGCCTCCGAGGTGTTACGAGCAGCCCCGCCCACCACTTCGATGACCACAAAGTCTGGCTTGGTTTTCTTGCCCAGTGCCTTGGTGACTTCTTCGGAGGCAAAGATCCTTTGGATGCGGCCTTCGGGGCGACTATCTCCGCCGAGTAAAAACTCGACCTGAGGGGAGGTGATGATGGAGCGAAGACGATCCCGCCTTAATTTACGGTACTCCGAGAGTTGGTCGTTGATGGCCGACACCTTGGCCACAGGGGAGGTCAGTAGAGACCCGGTGATGTGAGCAGCGGCTTCCGAAGAGAGAGAAGCCCGCTTATCGAAATTGGTGCGGCGCAAACAAAGAAGGTCCTTGAGTTGATCAAAGTAATCTTTGTTGAGCGACGATCCCTTCTCCCACTTGAGTGACTGCTTCCCTGTCAGCCCCAGTGCTTGGTTGAGGGCCTCCAGAAGCGTCTTCTTGAGTTCTGGCGGGGTGGTGCGCAGGCGGGGTTGATTCTGCGCAACGGCAGCGGAGTCGGCCTTGGCAAAATCCACCTGTTGGTAGATCCACGCAGGTGTGGGGTAATGAAGGAGACCGTCGGAAGTAGCCACCCGCCTCGTTGAAAGAAAATCAAAGAGGTTGAGGACACGAATGGCCTCATCTCCTTGGAAGCCACGAGTGATGTCTGCTTTACCGAGCAGCACCGGGGCGAAGTCACATTTACCGGCCTTGCCTCGCGCATGGGCGGCGCGTTCTTCTGCGTTCTTGCGCTCATGGTTTAGAATGGCCAAGAGGCGCGGTAGCAGCTTCTCCATACGTTCCTGACCGCCAAAGAACTGGGGGTGGTTACGGCAGATCTTCTCCAGATGGCTTTGCACATGCTCACGGGGCCATGCGTTGCCGCGAAACCTCTCCCTCTTGTTGTCAGCAGACTTGGCAAGGTGACGCTTGAGGGTGGCCTCGATGCTCCGGCCTTCGCTGTTGCGGACTGCCTCCTCACAAAGCGCGGCAAAGTCCTCGGTCTGATCGTCGCTCCATTGCAAGTCCTCCGCTTGCTGTTGGAGCAATCGGGCCACCTCGCCATCGCAGTAAGCGGCCTTGAGCCAGTTCTTCGCATCAGAAAACTTCGGTGAGTCTCCCCAGAGGAAAGCTCCGTCGGACTTCAAATGGTAGGAGTAGCCACGGTGGGCAATGATGTGTCGAAGGCACTGCACTAGCGCATGGGGGCTTGCCAGTTTGCCCTCCAAGCCACGTTGGCGCTGCTCCAGCACTCTTTTGGTGATAGGAGACCACGCACCGCCTAAATGCTTCTCGCAGAACATTCGCAGCAAGAAGTCACGGCGCTTGCGCTGGGTACGACAACGGCGAGCCGACCTCATGAGACGGCGGCCCTCCAGGGCCGCCGACTCAGGCAGTGAAACCATGTAGGTCCGCTTGAAGATGACTTCAGGTCCCCGCCTTACGGCAACCCCGATGCCTTCGATCCCGATATCAATCCCCAGCACAACGGCCTCGGTATAAAAGGGGTCTTCTTTCCAGCGTTTGGTGGCGACATTTAGAGGAATCATCTTGCGTGGGGTAGGGTGGTGGGGTAATTTAAAGACAGATCAAAACCTGTGGGCCCTTCGGGGATAGTTGGCGCGAGAGCAAAGCTGCAAACCCACAACTCCGCAACGGGCCTTTCGCAGGCCCTTTTTTTTGCTGGAGGAGAGAGGGCTCATCACCGCGATTTAAGACTCACCAGCGAGAATCGGAAAGGGGATTCGGGGAAGTTTTCCTGTCATAGGATGTGCCGGTTCCCCCGCCACAAGCTGTCCGAGGGTTAGTTTCAAAGCGGCAGTATCCCACCGATCTATAGAGAGGTGGCTGCCAGCCAAAGACCCGCCCCGCCCAGTCCGACCACTACCACAGCGAGAGCGTAGCTGAGGTAGCCCCGCTTATGGCAGCGTCCACATCTGTAAAGAGGCCCGAATAAGATGCTGCGGACCAGAGAAAAGGTCAGGAAAGCAACGGCAGCGGCTCCCCACCACGGAAGACCAGTTAAAAAAGCTAGGCCGAAGGTCAGACTGAAGGGCCAGACGAGCAGCAGGAGGACTGCCGCAGTAGCATAGCCAAAGTCCCTGATTCGCTCAGAAATCCTTAGTTTTGCCAATGGTGAGGGCGGGGTCATGGTGATCCGACTCATTGGCCATGATTTAAGACTCACCCGCGAGAATCGGAAAGAGGTTTGGGGGATTTTTCCTGTCTTAAGCCCAGATTTGGCTTGTCCGCATTACGGCAGCGGGGCAAGTAGGCCGACATGAGACCGCTAAGGCGTCATTTCAAGACGGTGGTGATTCTTGGTGTTACGGCGGTGCTTCTCGGTTTTTGCGCGGCGGTTTTCTTTATGCCGTCCACACCTTTTATAGACCGAAAGGCCATGCAATACTTCGGCTATAAGGACAAGTTTTTGAGCCCAGCGTGTGTGGAATCGGTCACGCCAGAGGGGGTAACTCTTGTTGGTTGGGACTTGAAACAAAGATCGGCATCAATCCTTGTGCGACTAGAGGACGCGGGAAGAATGACCGTTCTAAGAATTAAGGCAGGGAAAGCAATCGCGGAGGCCCAAAAAATCCCGAATCCCTAAATAACTGGGCGATAGCAAGTAGGGTGAAGTAGTAAGGATCAGCAATCATTCGGGGCTTGTAGCGATGGTTATGTGGGTGCAAACGATACATATGCGGTGGTTCGTTTACCTAACTCTGAGTCTAAGCTCGGCTCTGCCTGAGATGGTGGTCGCTCAGACGCTGAGGCTACCAAATCCTCTCCCCGCTGGTGGCGAGACCTTTGTTGATCCTGTTTACGACTCCCATGACGCGTCTCGCTTATACATCACGCACAAAACTGGAGTTGCATCAGTACGCATAGCGCATCTACCAGATACTCTCCAGCAGAAGCTAGGCTATAGTGCCAATAATGCTCAGGTTGCCGAATCGGCCTTTGCAAAGCGACAAGCAGAGGCTGAGGCTCAGCAGGCCATTGAGTTCGATAACTATCTGAAACAGCTTAAAGCGGCTGAGCGCAAGAGGGAGGAAGCTTTTCGGAAAGCAGCGCCCACCTACGCGGTAACGTTCACCAGATCCAAAACGCCTCGATCTTATTCAAGTCCCCCGAGCAGTCCCCCTAGAAAACTCACCTACAAAGAGAAACAGGCGCAAGCGAGACTAGATTACTATCAGGGGATGAGTGGATCTATGGACAGACCTTCAGCCATGGCTTCTCGCGAAGAGAAAGAAGCTTATACCGCTCAAGAGGTGGGTAGGGGAAACCTTCCATCATCCGAGCTCCCCGAGGCCTACGGCGGCAGGCCAAAACGTGGAACGCAACGGTCACGCCAGACGCAATTAAACGATGATGCCCAAGTAACAAGAACGCGGGGAGGTGTGCCTTCTGACCCGTCGATATTTCCAGCACCGAACAATATTTCGCCGACCCCTGTCGCTCCAAGATTTATCAACACCCACGACTCTGCTGGCAATTTTCACACTGGCTGGGTTCAGCCAACAGGGTTTTACAATGGAACCGTGCACTCTCCAAGAGGGGGTGCTGGCCACGTTACTGGCCACGTAAGCCCAAGCGGCTCATTTCAAGGCACTGATAACCACGGTAGTTTTTACAATGGCTACTAGGGACTGCTACTCCTTTGACTGCCCACAGGGTCCGAAGCGTTAGAAGCGCTTAATGCAGGACTCAGTTGGAATTCGGTCCCTGATCATCAAACAGCCGGGGTGAAGCCGGTTGCTCTCGCGGTCAACTGGAAATATCAATCTTTTCGCGGGGGATGGATGTCGCTGTGCCGTTTTACGGTTTTGGACAAGCGTTACATCCTGACCACAGAGTAAATCTCTCTTACTGGTAGGTATATTATGGGGAAGAGGCGGGGGGGCATTTCTTGGTAAGCCGCTTAATAATGGCGGGGCGACTGGCCCAGCCCCGCCTAAAGCTCCTCCCACTCCAATCCCGTTGGAAAACCCATTTCCTTGGCCTTCTTTTCAACCACCTCACCAATCATTTCCTGCCACTTGTCCTTATTTCTTCGAAATTTCACCGAAAACCCGTCGTGCTGAAACAATACCACCTGAAAATCCTCCGTGGTTCTGGCCATTTCCACCACTGGCACCAGTAGCTCCATCTCCGCAGTCTGTGCTGCTTGGGCCATCACCGAAGCCACCGACCTCTGCCCTCTCTTGATCCAGTTCCCCAGACAGTCCTCCATGCCATCATCCCGTGTAATCTGCCATCGGGCCTCCTCACGCTTCTCTAGAATCTCCTTAACTATGGGATGTTCTGTAATTACCGACATATCCCGTTTGATTTGGCTTTTCCTCAACGCCTCCTCCAGCAATTTGGCGATAATCACCCGCTTCCGCTGATACCAGACAGCGTAGAGATTATTCTTAAAGGCCCCCTTGGCCTTGCCTTTCTCAACGGGAGCAATGTCAAAGTATTCGTAGAAGGTTTCCCAAACATCCACCTCATCTTCCAGCCATGTGAGGATCTTGTCCGCTCCCCAGATTTTCGCGTTGATCGCCAGTTGGGCGGTGCGCAAATCCGCTTCCACCCATCCTCTGGTGTAAGCTTTTCTGATGTCTTTCTTCAGCGAGGCAATATTCATCCCTGCAGGATAGATGCGAGGGCTGTGGCCCAAGTCCGACGGGAAATAGTAGGGCTGCGGGCTTCTCCTGATCTCTTCCAGAATCCGAAGCTCACGCTCAATCTTGTGGTCTGCATCGACCTCCAGTGATTTGGCCTTCTCCACGGCGTGGGCGTAGTTGCTGCGCAGAATCTGCTGAAAGGGTCGCGGGTTGCTGTGGTTGAGGTAATCCAGAATATTTCGGGCTGATTCCGAGATGACCAACGTCTTTTCCTCCTCATGCTTATCTTGCCGTCTTTTTAGCTTCCATGCTTCGTGTGCAGGTTTGCTCCACTTAAGGCCGCCGCAGAAGAAAACCTCTCGCTTGTCCTCGGCTCGCTGCTTCCTCCATGCAGCCTCATATTCGGGGGGCAGAACGAACTTCGTAATTTGTCGGCACTTGCTCGTCGCTTTGCTTGCCGATTTCTTGGCCTCCGACCATTGGAAGGTGTCCGGCGTCATCACTTGGTTCTGAAACCACCAAAGAAGCGGGATTGCACTGTAGTTCCTTGCTTTGCCACCCCTGATCTTCGCGCCTTCGATACGGGCTAGGGTGGTTTGCGTGATGGGAAGATGTCCTGTGCGCTCATCGGGCACCGCATGGAACAGGATGTATTCCAGTAACTGCCAACGAGCAGGGTTGTGGTACAGGCCCCGAAATGTCTTTCGCGTAAGCTGGTAGAACTCTCGGCTAACCCCCACAGGTGTGTATGCCTTCCTCGCGAATTGGTTTCGCAGCGCAACCTTGTTTGTTATTACGAGGCTCGTCTTGAGATAGCTCCTGACATCGCCCCGCAGCCCTTTGAGGTGAAGTGGTCCCTTTGGCGGAGCCAGGGGCGGGTGGACTTTATATGTGGTGAACGGGTCGCTGGGTGATGGTGTTGGTTGGGTTTTGTTCCACCCGCTGAGGAAAGTTGTCCACATGGGCCCGCCG
>Ga0247831_1007153_pt1 | contig 12653 bp, 15 predicted proteins | sample LaCruzMarch2015__9_FD_192406 | JGI IMG/M metagenome (GOLD analysis project Ga0247831, IMG submission 192406) | Freshwater microbial communities from meromictic Lake La Cruz, Castile-La Mancha, Spain - LaCruzMarch2015_1m | ecosystem: Environmental > Aquatic > Freshwater > Lake | place: Spain...
TGTTCGCAACACCGACGAAGCCGGACTATTCCCCGATCGGAATGGCGGACATCCGCGAAGCGCACGCCCGCGTGCGCGTCCCCATTTTTTGCATCGGGGGAATCAAGCCCGAAAACCTGCCCGACGTGCTCGCGGCAGGCGCCCACCGCGTGGTCATTGTCTCCGGACTCCTGCTCGCCGAATCCCCCCGGGAGACGACGCGGCGGTGCCGTGGAATTCTAGATGCGTTCGTGCCGTCGCTTTCGGCATCGCGTCTGGGTTAAGGCGCGCTGTCCGAGACAAAAACGATTGTTGGTTCCGTCAGTTTCCCGCTTTTCCCGAGTCCGCCCAAAACTGTCCGAAAACGGAGGGGATTTCCCGCATCGCCGTTCGCAAGCTCCACCCTTGTTCCCGGAGCTCAAGATCGAGTTGCGGATCGTTCTCCGGAGGCGCCTCGAGGACCCGCTCGACGATTTTCCGATAACGGGCAAAACGATCGGCATGGGGATGCCGCTCGTCGGTCCAGTGGCGAACGAGACGCTCTCGATAAATTGCCTTCTTCCAGAGGATGCGACCGTACTCCAGTTTTGCCAACTCGTCGTAGTTACTGAATTCGGTTTGCTTGGTCTCCATGGGTCAACCCCGTCTCCACGGCCCATTTCGCATGGGCAAAATCTCGCGGTTCCCCCCTCGCCAGCTTCGGGACGAGTAAATCGTCCACTGATGGCACGACAACGCGGAGTAGTCCGTATTCTTTCGTGGAAGATCGTCCCTCCCAATCGTCCGGAAGATGATCGAGGGCACGTTTGGGCATAATGTTTACATGCCACCCATGCTCAATTTCGAATTCGCTACCTATGATGGCGTCGTAGCACATTTCGATGACCTCCTCGTCGTTCGAAATAGGATCCACATCCATGCTGGCTTCAGGGAGGGGGCAATCCTTTCCAGCCTGGCAGGCATGCCACAAAAGAGCGCCTGAACCGATGAGGATCAAGGACGCTTCTCGTGAAAGCCCGGACGCAACGTCCTCCAGCCAGCTTTCGACTTGGTGAGGATATTGCAGTTCCCTACGCGGCATATCACCTGCAAGTAACATTTGAGACTCGGAGGAACGAGCGTTTTGTGTTCGCTCCTCCATTGGACGGCAACACGGGAAACGGGACAGGGTCCAAAGCGTGACATTGGCATTTGAGCGCTTACGGGGCCGTGGTCTCCTGACCACGGGAAGGCGGGCTGCAATCAGATCCTTGCTTTGGTTGAGATCGGCGGCAATCCAGCCTCTTCAGCTTTTGTGGACCACCGCTTCTTCCCGGGATTCCCGGCGCAGGCCGATCGAGTCGCCAATGACAATCTGCATGCGGCGGTAGTCGCGCGGAGCCAACTCCACACTCACCGTTTGCTCCTGCGCCAACACCTTAAAGCGGACCACCGGCCCCGCATCATGCATGGAAATGACGGTACCTTCGAGTTCGTGCGGACCCTCTGCAACCGGCGCCACCACCCATTCGTGCGGCCGCACATAAATGGATTGCCCACCGAGCGCCACACGATCTACCTCGCCCAAAAACTCGTGCACAAACTCACTCGCCGGCCGCTCGTATACTTCGCGCGGCGTGCCGATTTGCTCGATTTTTCCGTGGTTGAGAACGACGACGACGTCCGCAAGTTCCAGCGCTTCTTCCTGATCGTGTGTGACGAACAGGCTTGTGATGTGAAGCGTGTCGTGAAATTCCCGCAACCAGTGGCGAAGCTCCTTGCGAACCTTGGCATCCAAAGCACCAAAGGGCTCGTCCAGCAGCAGCACGCTGGGATCGACCGCCAGCGCACGCGCGAGGGCCACCCGCTGACGCTGCCCGCCCGAGATCTGATTCGGCCGCCGATTGCCCAAACCTTCCAGACGCACCAACCCGAGCAACTCTTCGACCCTCGCACGGATGACGTCCGCATTCGGCCGGTCCTTCCGTTTCCGCACGCTCATGCCGAACGCGATGTTGTCGGCCACCGTCATGTGGCGGAAAAGCGCGTACTGTTGGAAAACGAAACCCACCTTGCGTTTGGCCGGGGTGAGCGCCGTCACATCGCGTCCTTCAAAGATGACGCGACCGGCGTCGGGCGATTCGAGCCCTGCGATCACTCGAAGCAGCGTCGTTTTCCCGGATCCCGACGGTCCCAGGAGCGCGACCAGTTTACCGGACGGAATCTCCAGAGTGACGTCATGGAGTGCCGCGAAGTGGTTGAATTCTTTGCTGACGTGCTGGATTTCGATGTTCATCGCAAGACGGGATTTGCGGCAACCAACGGAACGGAGACCGGGAGGCCGGATTCATTGCCCTGACGCTGCACACGGGCCTCGATGATTACCTTGATCACAAGAGTGAGCAGTGCCAGCAGAGCAAGGACCGCAGCGAACGAGAACGCCGCCACCGTTTGGTACTCATTGTATAAATTCTCGATCTGGAGCGGCATCGTGTTCGTCTGTCCACGGATCATTCCCGAGACCACCGAGACCGCGCCAAATTCGCCCATGGATCGCGCATTGCACAGGATAATCCCGTAGATCAGCGCCCAGCGAATCTTCGGGATCGTCACCTTCCAGAAGATCTGAAACCCGTTCGCTCCGAGGGTCAGCGCCGCCTGCTCTTCGTCGTTTCCCTGCGATTGCATGAGCGGGATAACCTCGCGCGCGACGAATGGAAACGTCACAAACAGCGTGGCCAGAACGATGCCGGGGAGGGCGTAGATGACTTTGAAATCGTGCTCAAAGAGGAAGGGTCCGAAGAACCCGTTTCGCCCGAACAACAAGACGAAAACGAGTCCGGCAACAACTGGGGAAACGGCAAACGGAAGGTCGATCAACGTGATCAGGAGGTTTTTCCCGCGGAACCGGAACTGCGTGATCGCCCAAGCTGCGGCCAGCCCGAAGACGGTGTTGAGCGGAACCACAATCGCCGCGACCAATGCAGTCAGCCAGATGGCGTGGAGACCGTCGGGGTCCGAAAGTGACTTCAGAAACAGCCCGAACCCCTTCTCGAACGCCGCCATGAAGACATAGACCAGGGGAACCAGCAGGAAGAGGACAAGGAACCCGAGAGCGAGCGTGATGAGGATGGCCCGCAGCCACAGCGGATCTTGGAGTCCGCGGCGGCTCGGCTTTCCACCGCTCGTGCGTAAACTGACCGTTGCCGCCATATCAGACTCCGTGGGACCTCCGGGAGGCCCATGCCTGCATGGCGTTGATCGTGAGCAAGAGGGCGAAGGAGACGCACAGCATCACGACCGCCAACGACGTCGCGCCCGAATAATCGTACTGTTCGAGTTTCGTGATGATCAGCAGCGGGGTGATTTCACTGATCATGGGCATATTGCCTGCAATGAAGACGACCGACCCGTACTCGCCGACGGCGCGGGCGAATGCGAGGGCAACGCCTGTAATCACCGCCGGAGTGAGCTCGGGTAGCACGACGCGCGTGATCGTTTTCCAACGACCAGCCCCGAGGCTCGCTGCGGCTTCTTCCGCGTCCGACTCCAAGTCCTCAAGAACCGGCTGGACCGTGCGAACAACGAAAGGCAGGCCGATAAAGGTCAATGCTACGAAGATACCAAGCGGCGTGAACGCGATCTTGATGCCGTTTTCTGCAAGTCCGTCGGGAGGGAAAAACCGACCGATCCATCCGTCCGCCACCAGGGCACTGCCGATCCAACCCGTTGGGGCAAACATGGATCCGATCCAGCCCTTCGGCGCATAGAGCGTGGCCAGCGAAATTCCCGCGACAGCGGTCGGCAACGCAAACGGGAGATCCACCAGAGAATCCACCACTTTCTTAAAGGGGAAGCGGTACCGCACGAGGACCCACGCAACAATCAGGCCGAAGAAACCGTTCACCAGCGCAGCCGCAAGCGAGATGCCAAACGTGAGTTTATACGACGCGATGGCACGAGGGTCGAACGCCGACGCGATGAAGTGATCGAATCCCGTCGTGGCCGTTTTCACGAAGATCCCGGCGAGCGGGATCAGGACAAGCAGACTCAGGTACGCGACGGTGAATCCGAGCGTGAGTCCGAAGCCGGGCAGGAGTTGACGGTGCTTGAGCATCTAGATTCCGTTCGCGAACGCGATAAACTCTCGGAATCGTTCCATGATCGCAAGCAAAGCCGCCTCGGCCGCCTGAATTTGTCGTACCCGGTCCAGGGTTCCCGGGGTTTCGAAAACGATTTCGAACGGCTCCGGACGCAGACCGGACGCCGCCGACAGGATCCCCTCGTAGCCCCGATAAATGATCCCCCGCTCCGCTTCGAAACCGTCGATCCGCGAGGACTGGCTCCGCGGGACGTACCTCGAAGCCGCAGCGAGGGCGGGCTCCAGTAATGCCGCGCTCAAGACCTTGCCACGCACGAACCCGTAAGCCCCGTCGGCCGTGTCATCGGTGTGCAGGGCCACAAGGCCGTCGAAGCGATGCGTCAGCAGCTCGCGCTCAATCAAACGGACCTCCGGCAGCGCCGACCCAATCCAAAACTCGCGATTCAAATCCTTCCCGCTGCGCGAAAAACGGGTCCCATCCTCCAATCCGGTTGGGTTGCACAACGGATAAAACGTGAGTTCGTATCCGGTGGCCAACGCAGGCCGCGCCGTCAGCGCGCCCGCCAAACGCGCCAGCGCCAGCCCCCCCTCGGGTTCGTCCCCATGAATCACCGCAAACAACCCAAGCCGCATGGTGACCGATCCCGGACCCCGAAACGTGTACCGCGGAATACTGTACGTCTCGCCCCCATGGACAAAACGACCCAGCGTCTCCCGACTCCATCGACGCTCGGACTGCGAAATTTCGTCAAAGCGGGAAAGCAGCCTTCGAATCTCCCCTGGTGCGGCCTCCGCGGCGCTGTCTGACTCCCCTTCGATCGGGCGACCCGGGCGGCTTAACCCGAGGCGTTCGATCGACGACTTCAAAAAGCTCATTTCAAAAAAGGGTCCGGCAGCCGTCCCCCCCCGGGAGCGGCTGCCGGATTCTTTGCTTCCTCCCTTACTTCGCCCCCTGCGGAAGATAGATCTTATCAAACACGCCGCCGTCCGCGAAAAACTTCGCCTGCGCCTTCGCCCAGCCGCCGAATTCCTTGTCGACCGTTACCAGTTCAATCTTCGGGAACTGCGAGGCATACTTCGCCGCGACCTCCGCGTTGCGGGGGCGATAGAAGTTCTTTGCAGCAAGCTCCTGACCCTCAACAGTATACAAACCCTCCAGATAAGCCTTCGCGATCTCCGCATTCCCCTTCTTCGCGGCAACCTTCTCGACCACCGCCACCGGAGGCTCCGCCAGGATGCTCAACGACGGAACCACCGTCTCGAACTGACCCGGAAACTCCTTCTGCGAAAGAAACGCTTCGTTTTCCCAGGCAATCAAGACATCGCCGATGCCCCGCTGGGCGAATGTGGAAAGCGAACCGCGGGCGCCGGAGTCAAGCACGGGGACATTTTTGAAAATCTGACCCAAAAACTCCGTCGTCTTCGCCTCATCACCGCCAAACTTCTTCAACCCAAACGCCCAAGCCGCCAGGAAGTTCCAGCGTGCACCACCGGAAGTCTTCGGATTCGGCGTGATCACCTGTACACCCGGCTTTGCAAGGTCATCCCAATCCTTGATCCCCTTCGGGTTGCCCTTCTTAACGAGGAAGACAATCGTCGACGTGTACGGGGAACTGTTGTCCGGGAGCTTCTTCGCCCAGTCCTCCGGCAACAGTCCGGCCTTGGCCACTTGATCAATGTCGTAGGCGAGCGCCAGGGTCACCACGTCCGCATCCAGACCGTCGATCACCGCCCTCGCCTGCTTTCCAGAACCCCCGTGCGACTGGGAAATCTCCGGAGTCTGCCCGGTCTTCGCCTTCCATTTCGCGGCGAAATCCTTGTTGTACGCCTCATAAAGTTCCCGCGTGGGATCGTAAGAAACGTTGAGAAGCTTTGGGTCGGCATGCACCGCAGTGGCCCAGGGAAGCACCAGCGCGAACGTCAGAATTTGGATCGTTTGAGAGATTTTCATAAAGGTGAAACGCATATATGACTGAATAGATCGTATATTGAAGCAAAATTTTTCACCTCTCGAAAATTTTGAGCCCGTCGAGCTTGGTGAGTCGGTTCTTGGCTTTCCGCGAAGCTTTGAGACTTCGATTTTCTTTGGAAGCGTGTTTGTCGTTCCCGATTGTTTTGATCTCCGATTTTTTTGCTTTCATGGCGCTTGAAGCGGTTGGGATTGAACGTCCCACAGAAGAATCGTTGGAGCAACCGGGTTTGGAGGTTGCCAGAACCGAAAGGCTCACGCGAAGCCGAGAAGGCCGCGTTTTTTATGATTTTTGCTTTCGCGGCCTTCGCGCTTTCGCGTGAGATCGAGTCTGCGGACGTGTTTTCTTGACGCATGCGACATCTCCGCTTTGATGACGTGCTACCTTTCAAGGATACCCTATGACCAAAATCGGAATTAACGGCTTCGGCCGCATCGGACGTCTCGTCTTTCGCGCAATCGTTGAGCAGGGCCTGCTCGGCAAAGAAATCGAGGTCGTCGCCGTCAACGATCTGGTTCCCGCGGACAACCTCGCCTACCTGGTGAAATACGACTCCACCCAGGGCCGGTTCGACGGCGAAGTGTCATCCGAAAAATCCTCTGCGGACGTGGAAGAGGACGACGTCCTCGTGGTCAATGGTCAGAAGATCAAGTGTCTGGCCGTAAAGGAAGGCCCCTCCGCGCTTCCCTGGAAGGATCTCGGAGTGGAAATCGTTTTCGAATGCACGGGCCTTTTCACTGACGCGGCGAAGGCCAAGGGGCATCTGGATGCCGGGGCAAAGAAGGTCATCATTTCTGCACCCGCGAAGGGCGAGGACATCACCGTCGTCATGGGAGTGAACCATCAGAAATACGACGCCTCGACCCACCACATCATTTCGAACGCCAGTTGCACGACGAACTGCCTCGCGCCCGTGGTGCACGTCCTGCTCAAGGAAGGCTTCGGCATTGAGGAAGGGCTCATGACCACCGTTCATAGTTACACGGCCACCCAGAAGACGGTGGACGGACCCTCCCGCAAGGACTGGAAGGGCGGCCGCAGCGCGGCAATCAACATCATCCCTTCCACCACCGGCGCCGCAAAGGCGGTCGGCCTCGCGATCCCCGAGGTGAAGGGAAAACTCACCGGCATGTCCTTCCGCGTGCCCACGCCAACGGTGTCGGTCGTCGATCTTACCGTGCGCACGGTGAAGGAAACGAGCTACCAGGAAATCTGCGCCGCGATGAAAGCCGCGAGCACCAGCTACCTGAGCGGCATTCTGGCCTACACAACGGACGAGATCGTGTCGTCGGACTTCATCCACGATAAATCCTCGAGCATCTTCGACGCCGGCAGCGGCATCGAACTCAACAGCCGATTCTTCAAACTGGTCAGCTGGTATGACAACGAATGGGGCTACAGCAACCGCTGCGTGGACCTGCTCAAACACATCATCGGCTAACCCCCGAGTCCCTCGCCCGAATCCCCTACCCGAGTCCCCGACCTACCCGGTTCTCCTACCTATTATGGCAAAACTGAGCGTTCGTGACATCGACGTGCACGGCTCCCGCGTGCTGCTCCGTGTCGATTTCAATGTCCCCGTGGATGACCAACTGCACATCACGGACGACACACGCATTGTGGAAAGTCTTCCCACGATTCGACACCTGCGTGAGGCGGGAGCGAAGGTCATCGTGATGGCGCATTTCGGTCGGCCCAAAGGCCAGCCGAACCCCAAGTACAGCCTGCGCCCGGTCGCCGAGCATCTGAAAACCCTCCTTGGAGACCGCGTGTTTTTCGTCGGTTCCACGGTGGGTCAGGAAGCCAAGGACGCGGTCGCCGCGCTGGAAAACGGGGATGTGCTCCTGCTGGAGAACGTTCGATTCCATGCGGAGGAGGAGGCAAATGACCCCGTTTTCGCCCAGTCCCTTGCGGAACTGGGTGACGTTTATGTCAACGATGCCTTCGGGGCCGCGCACCGCGCCCATGCATCGACCGCCGGCGTGGCAGCCTACGTTCCGAAGGCCGCGATGGGATTCCTGATGGAGAAAGAGCTCCAGTACTTGCAGGAAGAGCTGCGCAATCCCGCGAAGCCGTTCCTCGTCATTCTCGGAGGTTCCAAAGTCTCCGACAAAATCGGGGTCATCAAGTCGCTCATGGAGAAAGCGGACGTGTTCCTGATCGGCGGTGCGATGGCGTTCACTTTCATGAAGGCGCTGGGGAAGGAAATAGGCAACAGCCGCGTGGAGGCCGACAAATTGGACCTCGCGCGCGAGATCCTCGCCCTCGCCGAAGCACGCGGCATCCGTTTCCTCCTGCCCGTGGACGCGATCGAAACGCAGGAAATCAAACTGGGAGCGAATTGCCGGAACACGGCCGTGTACTCGGGCGACCACGGCATCACCCCGGATTGGGAAGGCGTGGATATCGGCGCCACCACGCGCGACATCTACCGCGCGGAGATTGCGAAGGCGAAAACCGTGCTTTGGAATGGACCCGTCGGAATTTTCGAAATCGAGGATTTCGCAGGTGGCACCCGGGCCCTGGCGGAAGCCGTGGCCGGGAACGCCGAGGCGGTCACCATTATCGGAGGAGGCGACAGCGTCACCGCCGTGAAACAGTTCGGCCTGGCCGATCAGATGACGTTCATTTCGACGGGCGGCGGCGCGTCGCTCGAACTCCTCGAAGGTCGCACGCTCCCGGGCGTCGCCGCCCTCAACGAAAAGTAATCAGCTCCCCACCGACCCACCGCCGATCCTACGCCCGCCGCATGAGAAAGAAACTGATTGCCGCCAACTGGAAAATGAACATGACCCTCGGGGAGACCGAGGCGTTCTACGGCGATTTCCGGCGCGAAGTTGAAGAGGTCACCGGGGTCGAGATCGTCATTGCTCCACCCTTTACGTCGCTGGCGAAGCTCTCCGAGTTGCTCGGGGGCTCGCAGAAGATCCGTCTGGCGGCGCAGAACATGTATTTTGAGCGCAACGGCGCATTCACCGGCGAAATCAGCCCCGGGATGCTGCGGGAGCTTTTCGTTCGCTACGTGATCCTTGGCCACAGTGAGCGGCGGTCGATTTTTGGCGAAACCGACGCGTTGATTAACCAAAAACTTGTTGCTGCGCATGCGGGGGAGTTGCGGCCGATCCTGTGCGTCGGCGAAACGCTCGCCCAACGCGAGGCCGGACGCGAGGACGAGGTGCTTCAGGAACAGTTGCACGGAAGCCTTGGCAAAATCGACGCAGAGTTGCTCCTCGATACGATCGTTGCCTACGAACCGGTCTGGGCCATCGGCACAGGCCTCACGGCCACGCCAGAGCAGGCACAGGCGGCGCACCAGCACATCCGCGCGATCCTCGGGACGATGAGCGACACCGCTACGGCGGACAAGATCCGCATCATCTACGGAGGCAGCGTGAAGGCGAACAACGCGCGGATTTTGATGTCCGAGCCTGACATCGACGGTGCCCTCGTGGGCGGCGCCAGTCTGGAGCCCCGGGGCTTCGCAGAGATCGTAAAGGCCGCGCTACCCGAAGAGGAGTAGGGCTCTCGGTCGGATGAGGCTCACGCGAAGCCGCGAATTCGCGAAGGGCGAGACAGAGGGTTTCAGAGCACTTTTTGACGCGTTTCTTTTCCCTCAGGAGAATCAGCCTAAATCCCGCAGTTCAAACCCAAGAAATGGTCAGATTCACCATGAAGTTCATGAAGGACATGAAGGGACAGAGGAATAGACCGCTCAGAAAATTGGCCCGCAACTTCACCCAAAAGGGGAAGACCCGTTTCGCCTTGAATTGCGTGATCGTGATCTCGATGGAATGACTATGGTCTGACCATGGCTAATGATTAGTCCTAAAGCCCGCCAGGTTACTTTCCGCATGACATGCGCATCCCTTTCTGTAATGCACATGAGCTATGAGCATCCGTGCATGCATCGTCGCGCTTTCTGTGATCGTTGGCTTTACTGCAACGGATGAATTGAATGCAGCTTCGGTGGACCGCCCGGCGTTCCGCTTCGACGGGCGGGAGTTTTTCCTGCGGTCCACGGAGGGCGGCATTCTTGAATATCTGCCGCCGGACGAGACCTTCAAAAACTGGAAAACCCTCATGTCCGTTCGCGAGTTTACGGCAACCGACGACCCAAAGGCCTACGCCGAAACCCTGATTCGCAACGCCAAGGCCAGCTCTCCGAAAGCAAAGACGATGCTCATGGAGAATGCCGAGGCGGGGTCGTACATCGTCGACTTTTTGCTCCCCGATGGCGACGCAGACGATGCCGGTTTCGAATGGAATCTGTGGCGCATCGAGCGCAAAGGGAAAGGCATCGAAGCGGTGCAGTACGCTTCGCGAATCGCCAATGACACCCCGGCAAAAAAGATCATCGCAGACCGGGAACGGCTCGTGCCGGAGTTGGCGATATTTAAGGTTCCCACCGCAAACGAACGAACGGACAGCGCTGCGGGTGGCGGAGGTACCGCGACCGTCGGAATCGACATCGTTCAGACGAAGCCGGGGGACGAAAATACGCCCTATGTGGTGAAGAACACGACGACAGGCAGGGTGATCGGGACGTTCTGGAACCCGGAAACCGAGACCAGCGACTTTGACTTTTCCTCGGGCGAAGCGCCGCAATTTTTTTGGTCGGAGGACCGCAACGTGGTGGCCGTCAACAATCGGGATGCCAACGGCCGCTGGGGCGACGTGAATCTCTACCGCGTCACCGGTCAGACGCTCGAAGCGATCCCAATGCCCAATTTGCCAAACGAGCAAGGCGATGAGCTGGCCACCGTTCGGGCAATGAACCTCGCGTGCGACATTACGGCGGCTGTGCGATGGCAACCGGATGGAACGCTCCTGGTGCGATATGAAGTCGCCAGCCGCGAGACGGACCGGAAACCGCAGGTCACGAAGGAACTGTGGGCCGACATCGCGCTCGAGGGCGGGTCCGCGAAGGTCGTGGGAACGAGCACGATGGAGCCCTCGACCCCGCCGACCGGGATGTTCCCGAATCCCGCCCCGCCCGCCGGAGAGACGCTCGCCTCGCAACAGGCGTCCGCCAGTGCGCCTGCGCCGGAGGAGGAGTTTTCCGCCACACGGCTCGTCGGCGTTCATCAGGTGATCGGCAAGAATCCCGACGGCTCCTCGTACAAGGGCACGGTGGAAATTCAGGTGGTCAACGGGGTGGTGGGTCTCGAGTGGAAAACCGGCGACAACGTGGCGCACGGGCAGGGTTTGCTCGTGGGCAAGACACTTGGCGTCGCCGTCGACAACGGGCTCGCCGTTTACCGGATGTTTGGGCAGGCAGAGGGTCAATCGCTCATCGGGCTCTGGTGTAACGCCGATTCAAGCAAGACAAATGCGGAGGTGATCCTCGTCGGCAACGCCGACATGACCTCGGCGAACATCGACCCCGAACCGTTCAACGGTCGCTATCTCGCCCAACTCGGGGAGGGCAAGGGTGAGGTCGAGGGGACCGTCACGGTGTCCGGCAAGGCGGCCGCCAAGAGTCTCACTTGGAACATCGATGGAGAAACGACCCGGTCGCAGGGCCTGGCAGTGGGCGATGGGTTTGCGGTGCTGACACCGACCGGACTCGCGGTCTTCGGAACCGACGGCAATCGCAAGGACAAGGTTTCACTCGTTGGTCGCGCACTCTCGGGCGACGGTGAGACTTCCAACGCTTCCCTAAATCGCACCAAGTAACCACCAAATAAACACCAAGTAACCACCGACAGCCCCGCATGATTCCTATGAAGACACTCCCGTTCGTCCTCTCGATCCTCCTTGCCGCCTCCGCCCTAGCGGCTCCGAAGGAGGTCCCGAAAGGCTCCGATCTCCGCGCCGAACTGTTCGACATCGCCCGCACGACGGTAGAGCACGAGGCCGGGCAACCGGTGAAGTTTCTCGGCTCGATGACGCGCCTGGGCGATTGGGCCTTTTTCAATGGAAGCATCGTCAACTCAGCGGGCAAACGGATTCTGTTGGGACCGGCGAGGAGCGCAGATACGGTCGTCCTTTGGAAAATCGTGGATTCCGAATGGCAGATGATCACGTGCGCCGTTGGCATTACGGACGTCGCATATGCCTCCTGGCCGGAGCAATACGGCGCGCCCGAAGCACTGCTCTTCCCCGAGGGTTGAAGCGCCAACGTTCCGCGTGAGCACTCTTGTCACACCACCCGATTCCGTAGAGAAAGCCCCCGTTGCCACGGGTTGGATCGTCGCGGGTATCACGTTCATCGTGATCTGGGTTCCCCTGCATTTCGTGCTGATGTATCTGCTCTACGTGGGCGGGTTTCTACTCGATCTCTTTCTGTTCTTTGTTAAGATCGTGACGCTTCCTGGCACGGTGATCAATTCTCCCGGCATGGAAATGGCGTGGGTTGTGCCACTGACCATCGGACTCGTGTTTGCGGGTGTGGCTGGATTTCCGGCTGGCCTGGCCTTTTTTTGGCGGGGGCGTCGGTTGATGCTTTCGGCCGTGTTTGCGGGGATGTTTCTTATCGGCGTCGGTTTCGAAATTTACGCGGTTTACCGGTTGTTTGCGGACGCGCTGCCGTCGTAAGGGTTCGGTGGCTCACGCGAAGGCGCGAAGAAGTTTAGGATTGTGGCGAGGGATTGACATCCAGACCAGACCAGACCAGGTTGCTT
>Ga0247831_1007155_pt1 | contig 12652 bp, 19 predicted proteins | sample LaCruzMarch2015__9_FD_192406 | JGI IMG/M metagenome (GOLD analysis project Ga0247831, IMG submission 192406) | Freshwater microbial communities from meromictic Lake La Cruz, Castile-La Mancha, Spain - LaCruzMarch2015_1m | ecosystem: Environmental > Aquatic > Freshwater > Lake | place: Spain...
GACGCGACCGAAAGATGATCGACGAACGCAACAAGGCCCCCGCGCGCGGGGGCCTTGTTGCGTTCAAGACTGATGCACTATTGCTCCGGCCCGCCGATGGAGAATTACTCCGGCGTTGACACCCATAGGCCTTCCTCAGGTCTGTTCGCCTAGCAGGGTCGCGCCCGCGCGCAAGGCAAGCCTCCTCCACTTCGTTGCGGCCCTTCGGGTGCGCCCGTTCGCTGATCCCCTGCTCCAGGGGCGGTCATCGGAAGGCCGCGATGGGCGCGGCCTCGATCACAGGAGGACGCACACCATGACCGACAAGACCCGCATCGACGTGCACCAGAAAGTCACCGATGCGCTCATCGCACAAATCGAATCGACGCCCGGCGAGTGGCAGCTGCCATGGGCTCGCCCCGGTGTCGCCTTTCACATCCCCGAAAACGTCACCGGACGCGCTTACAACGGCATCAACATCGTGTCGCTGTGGTGTGCTGCTCTCGACAAGGGCTACCCGCATCATCTGTGGGGTACCTATCGCCAGTGGTCCGACCGTAAAGCTCAGGTGCGCAAGGGCGAGAAGGCCTCACTCGTCATCTTCTTCAAGGACTTCGACGTCGAGATCGAGAACACCGATACGGGCGAGACCGAACACGAAACCCGCATGTTCGCCAGAGCCAGCTGGGCCTTCAACGTCGCTCAGGTCGACAACTATGAGGTCGCAACCATACCACCGCGTCCTGATCTGACCGAACGCCTCGACGAGGTCGACCGCTACATCGCCAACACCGGTGCTGTCATCCATCACGGCCACCCCATGGCCTGCTATCGACCGGGCTTCGATGCGATCTACATGCCCGACCGCAGCGCTTTCGTCGCAACCGCTACATCGACGCCGACCGAAAGCTACTACTGCACGCTCAGCCACGAGCTGACCCACTGGACGTCGATCGACAAGCGCTGCAATCGCCAACTCGGCAAACGCTTCGGCGATGATCAATATGCCATCGAGGAACTCGTCGCCGAACTTGGATCGGCTTTCCTCTGTGCCGAACTCGGTATCACCCCGTCACCACGCGCCGACCACGCGCAGTATCTCGCCCACTGGCTGACGGTACTCAAAGCCGACAAGCGGGCCATTTTCACCGCTGCCGCCGCCGCATCGAAGGCTGTCGCCCACCTCAACGGATTGCAGCCCAAGCAGCCCAACCAAACTGTCTCCGACGCCGAGGCCGCGTGACGCCAATCGAGCGGCGCGCCAAGCGCCGCTCACCTTATCGGCGGCTGCACAGAACGGCGGCCTTACGGGTCTGCGGCCTTCCGCATCGTCGTATCGTCGTATTACCCGTTAGTCGACGACACGATGAACCGCAGGCCGTATATGAGCGCACTGCAATCTTCATGGAAACGTCACACACAGCCGACGATCTGGCCTCTATATTCCCGCGTCATGAGCAAACCGGATCATAAACCAGGGCACTATCAGCACCGCAAAGAACAGCGTAAAAACGAAACGCTGCTCACCGCCGTGCAGGCATTGTTCGGCGGTAGCGTCGTCTATCGGCTGTTCGCCCACTTCCTCAAAGACCCGGAGTTCGAGGCCAGCGTCACCAAGCTGATCCCTAGGGACAAGCTGCCGCTGATCGCCGCCGGTACCGTGGCGGCCGGTGCGATTGGTCTCATCAGCCAGCGGCATCTGTCGCAGTCGGCGGAGAAGCAGCTCGGGCACGCCCTCGACGAAATGACCGAGGAAGTCCGTGATCTCCGGCAGGAGAACGAGCGGCTGCGCGACCATCGCGGCGAACGAGAACGACCAAGGCATCACGTCGGCGACGTGCGGCATCAGGCCAAGGTCGCCGCTCGGTCGGCCGAGGCGCGGAAATAGTCGGCGGCGAGCCAGCGAACAGTTGCCGACATCCAAGCGCGCCCCGAGCGCTCGCTCGCTCCGTGTAAGCCGGCCGCGAAAGGAACCCGACGGCGGAACCATTTCTACGATTTCTCCTGTCCGTCAGGGGCCAGTCGCAAATCGCGCCACGACGACCCCAGCCAGCGCGATGTGCGCGAGCGTAATAAACACCGATAGCCCGTGCAGGGTCTTGAAGCGTGCGTGAGCGCCGGTGTCGGTCGCGTGGTTTATGGCCGGCATGAGTATCTGCCGTGTCGGTAAGGTCGACGCGGCGATGATCGCGAGCAGGGCTGCGGCGATAGAGTCGACGCGCCACGAGAGCACGGCCGCCAGTGCAGCAGTCGCCATCACGAACACGTAGAAGTGCGGGAAGGCGCGGCGGATCGTCGGGCGCGCGACGTCCGCCGGTAAAGCCGTAAACAGGAACGCCGCAAAGCCGAATGCGAACAGCGCCATGCCGCCGAAGAGGAGGGCTGCCATCAAAAGAGCTGCGATCGTCATGGTACGGTCACCGGCTTGCGCGCCGTCCCCATGTATAGAATCGTTGTGAACGGCAACGGTCCAAACGTGAAGTCGAGGCGACGGTTGATGCCGCGTGGGCCGAGGCCGGTCATGGGCCCAGGTTCGAGGCCCGCAGCTGCCATAGCGCGAACGAGCTCGTGCGGGCGGATGAATTTCGCCGGATCGTGCGTGCCGCGGGGGAGCAGACGCAGCACGTCTTCTGCCGCTGTGATCGTCGCGAGCCGTGCAATCGGATTGCGGTTGATGGTGTCGTAGAGAAAGAGCCCGCCTGCCGACAGCACACGCGCGACTTCGGTGATCACCTTGTCAAGGTCGGCCACGTGTTCGAGGACATCGACGCAGACCACCGCATCGAACGCTCCGGCGGCGTAAGGTAAGGCCTCGCCCACGCCCACGTCGTACGTGATCGAGAGATTGCGACTGCGGGCATGTGACCTCGCCGCAGCAATCACTTCGGCGGCTGGGTCGATGGCGGTCACGTGTGCGCCGCGCGCCGCTATCGCCTCGGCCATGAAGCCCCCTGCGCAGCCAAGGTCGAGCACACGGCGACCCTGCCACTCGATCTTGCGGTCGAACCACGCCAGCCGACCAGGGACCAGGTTTTTCAGCGTCCGCACCCAACGGATCTCGTCCGACCACCAGTCGGCCGCGACCCGGTCATATATCGTCAGATCGTTGCGCATTGGCATCCTTCGGGCGAGTGAGGCGGGGCACGGCGTAGGGTACGGCCGCGCGATACTGAGTGAAGCGCGCGCCATAGCGCGCAGCGAACCGCCGTTCCTTGAGCCGGGGTGCAAGCAGGCAGTACGCAGTGAAGCAAACGGCGAGCACCAGCTGATCCGGCGTCCACACGGGGACTGTCCAAAGCGTAAGCGCGAACGCGACGTAGATCGGCTGCCGGATGAACCGGAAGAGCCCGCCGGTCGGCATGTCGGGGAACACGGGCCGGCGTCCGGCCAACAGCGACATCCAGCCAAGCGCCCCGGATTGCACCTCCGCGCCTGCGTCGTAACTCGCTTTGATCAGGAGCAGCCAACTTGCGGCGTAAGCCATTGCTACCAGCCAGAGCGCGGCTCCCTCCGCCCGCCACCACACGATGCCGGACGGCGTCCAGAGCGCGAAAAGGGCCAGCAACTGCACCGATGCAACGAGCGCGTAGGTCGTCGTCGCGAGTGTGGGGCCGTGGCGCCCTGGTACCATCCGGGCTAACCAGCCCTGGCCGCGACGGGTCAGTAAGAGAGAATGGCCGAGCGGAAACTGCAGTAGCAGGGCGGCGTTCGAGACGAGCGCCCAGGGCTGTGGCACGCGGCCGAGGCTTTCGCTCATCCCGAACCACATGGCACTCATCATGGCGAGCACGGCTGCGGCGAAGACGGAGTGCACAGCGACGCCGCACGCGAGGGCGAGCACGATACGACCCCGCCCGGGAGCCGGATGGAACGCACCGTCGATCAGAGCGGACAGCCGCAGGAAGCCTGGGACGGCCGCGTCCGGTGTGGCTGGCGCCGTTTGTGGACCACGCTGGTCGTTTCGACCGCTCGCGGCAGCCGGTTTTGCCCCGGCGAGCTTTGCAACGCGCGACATCAGAGGCCGGAGCGGGAGAAAAGCCCGATAACCAACTTCGAGCGCGGCCAGCACGCCTGGAAGCTTCGCAAGACGCGCGACGGGCTGCCATGCCGGCAGCGTTTCCCAGATGGCAACGAACGCTCTGGCCCCGGACAGCAATTGCCCATCCGCTCGGCGCACATGGAAGCGCCGCATCGCGTCCGCCTGGGACAACGCGGCGCCCGTGTGCGCGCCCGTGCATGCATCAAGGTCCGCGCCTATCGCCGAGGCGTCGACGAAACACAGGCGCTCGGCCCCGGACTGGCCGGCATAATGCCCGATCTCGAGCGAGCACAGCGGGCACGAGCCGTCGTAGTACACGACAAGCGCGCTATCGCTAGCGGAGCGGACTGGGGATGGCGCATCGGACGTTGCGGGAGCAGAGTCGAGGGGGGAGTTGCGTGTCATAAGCGTTGAAGACGGTCGGGAGCGCGTCTCGGATCGGCGTTGCGGCGATCCGCCGCCGCTGTCGGCCATCGCATTTAAGCCGGAAGTGAGGTGGGTCTATCCCTATTCCTCCGATCCTCATTTCTCAAAGTTCCCGAAGCCCGAAGTTCCTCCAACTGAGGACAAAAATCAGTAGAATGAACGTCGCGCCGAGCATGTCTCAAACTGGCCCCGACCGACTTTGTACCCGTTGGCCGCTTACTGACGCCGAGCGGCCGTTGCAAAAATGGCCCGTGCTTGTCGATCATCGAGCGATCAGCTGTGTCGCCAGCTTGATCCTGACGCCGCGATAGACGATGCGCCCGCCCGACTTGTCGCGCACGAGGCCGAGATCGCTCATCCAGCGGCCGAACGCCGTCACCGTCATGGCGCTGCCGCGACCGCGTGCTTCGAGCCACAAGCGATAGTCGGCGTAGAGTTCCGCCGCACCGATGGTGGCGCGGGCGTCGCGCTCCAGTCGCTCGCGCACCCAATCATCGTCGCTCGGGATGAGCGCTGCCGGCGTGATGTCGATTGGTTCGTCGGCTGTAGCCGCCGCCGCCTCGCGCAGGCTGCGATGAAACGACATGACCACGAACAGACCGAGACCGGAGCCCAGCTCGATCAGCAGGCACACGAGGACGGCGAGCGCGGCCTTAATCGTATCCTCGGTCAATCCGCTCAAGCTCCGGAACAGCTCGACCTGCGGATCGGCACGACGCGAGGATGCACTGGGCGGCAGGCTATCGAGCCGCGCCTTGATCGCAGCGAGTTCGGCATCGAGTTGCGCGGCGCGCTGCGCCGTGCCCAGTTCTCCCTGCAGCGCAAAATGGCGTTCGCAGAAGTGTCGTAGATCTCGCGTCGGCGTTTGCGTACATTCCCGTGAGACGCCGAAGCGAGGTTGTTGTTCGGAGGAGCGGATCTCGGCCTCGATCGTGCCGACCGGCCGCGACGACGGAAGGCTGCCGCGCTCGCGGCGCTTGGCGTCCAGTTCATGGCGCAGATCGGCATAGACTTGCGCCTGCGATTGATTGCGGCTGGCGATCTCGTCGCGATTGACGGCGGCGAAGCTCAAGGCCGAGACCAGCGAGTAGGCGGTGATGACCAGCCAGAGGCACGCGCCGGAAAGCCACTCGGCGACCTTGCGCCGTTGCCATGCCCACGCGATTGCGAACGGTAGGATGACTTTGAGGCCATCAGCACAGACCGACGCGAGGCCATAAGTCCACGCGTCGCCGTCCTCAGCGCCGAGCCGGATGCCGAACCGCCAGTTGGCGATCATCGACACGATGGTGAGCCCGACCGAGACGGGCAGACCAATGAGGAGAACGAGCCAGCGCATGAGATCACCAGAGCCGGAGTTGCGACGACGCACAGGTGCGTTATTGCGATCCTACGGCGATGCGCTTAGTCGGATAATCGCAGATCTTTACGCAGCATTGCGAATCTGGCCGAAGATCAGACGGTCGACAAAATCGTCACGTGATCTTCGCACACCGATCTCTAAATAATTTTCTGGAAGAACTCGAATAATAGATGTATAATTCTTGAATATGCAGCGTGCCTTTTCACTCGTCGAGCTATCGATTGTTCTCGTCATCCTCGGACTGCTGGTCGGCAGCGTGCTTGCTGGTCAGTCACTGATTCGAGCGGCGGAGCTGCGCAGCGTAACGACTCAAATCGACAAATATAGAGCCGCAGCCCATACCTTTCGTGATAAATATTTTGCGCTGCCTGGCGATATGGCAAATGCCACCCAATTCTGGGGAGAGCTCGACCCCGCCATTGCCACCTGCGCTGCAACCGCCACCACCAGCGGCACCGCAACCTGCAACGGCGATGGAAATGGTCGAATCCGCTATGATGCCGCCCCGTCTTCAGGCGCTTACTTTTCTGAAACCTATCGGTTCTGGCAGCATCTGGCCAATGCGGGCCTGATCGAAGGCTCTTACACTGGCGTAGGAACAGGTCTCACGGCAACGGACGTAGGAACAGTGGCTGGGATCAACTCTCCCAAAAGCGCCATCAGCAACGCGGCCTGGTGGGTTAGCTATGACCAATCTTCAGGTCTTGGAATGTACCCAGCCGCGCTCCCACGTAACAATTTTCGCGTTGGTGGCACTACCACAACATCATGGCCTGCTGGAAAATTATTTACACCGACGGAGTTGTGGAGCATTGATACCAAATTAGACGATGGCAAGCCCGCTCTGGGCATTGTAACTGCTCCAATAAGCTCATACCCGGCTCTGCCGGATTGCACCACATCAGACGCCACTACAGCAGAATATGAATTGACCATCACTTCCAAAGAATGCATGGGGTATTTCGCGGTTGGGCTTTGATACCTCCACCGGCATTGCTGGTCCATTTATTCTATCCCCATATCGCCACGACCCTACGGCGATGCGCTTCGTCGGATAATCGCTGTCCTTTACGCGGCATTGCGTTTCTGGCCGCAAATATCCGCGCGCATAAAACGTCATCGAACTTTAACAAAATCGACCCGAAACCGTAACGGAATGCCGTTACATCGCAGCGTGTTGGCGTTATTGCCCACAGAGTTACCAACTAACCCATTTAACGAAGGATATTTCACGATGACCAATAGACAAGAACTTTCACTCGGCGATGCAAACGAGATGATCACGACTGCACGCCGCCTGGCTTACGGATCTGCCAATCCCAAGTACACTTCCAAAGAGCAACGCCAAGCCATGGCGAACCAAGCCGCTGCGGCAGCTGCTGCGGAGATCGCGACGCACAACGTGGTCGATCTGCCGACGCGTTCGGTGGCCGATGCCGCCGAGCAAGGCACCATCGAGCAGGGTGCAGAACGCGCTCGTGGCTAATTCATCAACGTGTGACGAGGGGCGCATCCGCGTCCCTCTCTCGCTATGTCACCGTCCCACTAACCATCGTTTACAAGACACGCCTATGCACGCCTCTACAGCTCATTCCCGTTTTCCAGCCTCCGTCGCACCATTTCTGCGCGGTGAGCCTCGCATTTTCACTCATCGCGACGACGAGACGATCGAGCAGGGGGCTTTGTCCCAGAACTATGTCCCACTTGGTTGTCCCGATTTTACTGGCATTTCACGACTTTCGAGACATAATGTCCGCATGCGTATTGGCTATGCCCGAGTTTCAACGAACGACCAGTCGACGGATCTGCAGACCGACGCCCTGAGCAACGCCGGTTGCGAGAAGATCTTCACCGAGGTCGCATCCGGCGCCAAGGCCGATCGTCCGGAACTCGCCAAGGTCATCGATTATCTGCGCAAGGGCGACACGCTGGTGGTGTGGAAGCTCGATCGGCTCGCACGATCCATGTCGCAGCTGATCACGACGATGAACGAGCTGGAAGCACGCGGCATCGGATTCCATTCACTCACCGAGGCGATCGACACCTCCACCTCGACCGGCAAGTTCACCTTCAACATCTTCGCGGCATTGGCCGCCTTCGAGCGCGAGCTGATCAAGGACAGAACGCAGGAAGGATTGCGTGCCGCTGCTGCTCGTGGCCGACGCGGCGGGCGTCCCAGTGCTCTGTCGGACGAGCAAAAGCGCATGGCCTTGGCCATGCTCAAGGTCGAAGACATCACCGCCAAGCAGATCGCCGAACAGCTCGGCATCGGGCGCTCGACGCTGTACCGCCATATCCCCGAAGCGCGGAAGGCAGCCAAGGACGCGGCCTGACTTTTCCGCAGCGAGCCTTGCTTCGCTTATGCCGCCCCCATCCTTCATCTGCTCCTGATGAGCCCGTTGAACGGCGCTTGTTTGGCTCGTCCGCTTGCTGTTGCGTTGGCTGCTTCTCCCTTGTCTCGGATCTGCCACCACCACCGCGGCTGGAGTGTCTGAGACCTTAGGCCCATCGCCGCCCTCACGCCTGCAACCCCTGAAGGGGTCCTCCACTTCGTTGCGGTCTGTCGGGACTATGTCCCCAGATGCAGGCAGGCAACGACGCGCCTTGTCCGGTTCTCAGACGCCACGGTGTTCGGGGCGTCAGAACCCGAAGAAGGAGAAGTCTCATGACAACACAACAAGCAAAACAGCGGCCGACCTTGCGCGCCGTCGTCAACACCGGAACCCGCGAGGAACCGAACTATGTCGAGGTTGGCGCAGCCTGGCCGCACAGACGAGGCTTCACGCTGAAGCTCAAAGATCAGGCCGGCGTCGTCACCGACGTGCTGCTGTTCACAATCACCCCGAAGAAGGCAGCTGCCGAGGCAGGCGCGCAATGAGTGCGCCTCGCACTTACGTGGTCGCGTTCAGCGATACGCGGCGCTGGCAGACCACCGTCACTGGCGGCGGCCCTGACGATGCGATCTGGATGGCCGAGCGCTACTGGGATGCCGGCGGCGTCGACGGCGATCATCCCTTCGATCTCATCGATGACTGCACCTTCGATCAGCCCGAAGCGCGCATCGAGGATGAGCCGCCGCCGGAGCGGGACTGGTCGGTCGCGTTCCATCGCGCCGGTGTTCACAAGACCGGCGTGCGAGCGCGGACCGAGGACGAGGCGATCGAGATCGCGCAGGCGATGCTGTTCGAAACCGACATCTCGCTGTTCGATCTGGTCTGGTGCGAGGACACCGAGTGGCAGGCCAATCTGATCGATACCCTTCCAGTCCTGGGAGGTGCGTCATGCCGATAAGCACCTGTCACACCTGCGGTGGTCACTACCAGTGGGCCTGGGAGGACGCCTTCGACAAGTTCGGCTTCGGCGATGGCGATGGTCAAGTCGAGACCGACACGGTCGTCGAGGTTCTCGAACAGGCAGGATACCGCGTCACGGCAAACCCATGGGGGCTGCACAACGTCGTCATCCTTTCGATCAAGGATCGGGACGGCAACGAGCTGATCCCTGGAACGTCGACACCCGGCTACGATCAACCGCGCAGCTACCTGCCGCGAAAGATCGTCAGGCTCCTTGACCGGGAACTCGGCAAAGGAGGTGCATCATGAGCGCCGTCACCAACGCAAAGGCGTTCCGCGTCAGCTGCGAGGAAACCTTCGAGCGCTACGTCGATGTGATCGCGTGTGCCGAATGGCAGGCGATCGAGATCGCCCGTCAGCTGCGCGACAATCACTGTGACGTCTTCTGGAGCACCAGCGAGGAGCCGATCGACATCGGCAATTGGAAGACCGTGCCTCTCAAGATCGGAGGTCAGCCATGATGTACCGCGTCACGCTTTCCGACGAGCGTCTCTACTGCTTCGATCTCGAAACGGCCTGCGCCGCCGACGCCATCGAGCTGGCTCAGGATCTGGCCGAGCACAGCGACGACGATCCCCGCCTGCGTGAACTCGGTGGCTCGTTCCACGATCTGGTCAGCTGCGTGGAGGTGCCGTTATGACGCGCACCTCTCGACTGGATCTTGCCGAGGACGTGGCGCTCGTCACGTTCCTCATGCACGAGGCGGTGTTGGACCGCGACGCGAGCCTGTTGCCCGAAGGCAGCAGGTTCGCCGTCTTCGAGGGCTTTCCGGGCTTCTGCGATCACGCCGCCGAGGCGGGCCTTGCTCTGTATCAGGCATTTCGTGATCTCGACCGCGATTGCTGGATCGATACTGTGACGGACTTCGCTGAAGGTGTCGTCACCTATGCGCTGAACCACGGCATTGCCGCCGATCGGACGACGCTGGCGCATCGCGCGCGGGCAGCTCGCAACCGAGCACTGCGTGAGGGCTTGGCCTTCTCGCGGGAGGTGCGACCATGAGCGCGCTGGTCTTCTCGTTCGATGCGTTCCGTGCTTCGACGCGTGTCGAAGGCAATCCGGTGGCGCGGTTGTCGTTCGCCGAGCGGCGCGCCCGCAATATCGCGGATAAATTCTATCCGACGCCGCCCGAAGCGACGCGGGCGCTGCTCTCCGTCGAGGCCTTCGATGGTCCGATCTGGGAACCGGCCTGCGGCGAGGGGCATATCGCGCATGTGCTGGAGGAAGCCGGACTGGACGTCATCGCCACCGATCTCAACGATCGGGGCTACGGCACGGTCGGTGTCGACTTCCTGCTGCAGAGTGCGATGCGCGACAAACATATCGTCACCAATCCGCCCTATGGGGCAGGGCTTGCCGATGCCTTCATCGAGACGTCGCTGGCTTTTACGCGCGAGACCGGCGGAAAGGTGGCGATGCTGCTCAATCTCAACTCGCTCTGCCACCGCAGTCGAACAGCATGGTGGCGGACCCATCCGCCCGCTCGGATCTACGCGATCGACAGCGTCGTGTGCTGGTCGGAGCCGGATCGCGCGCCGCCCCGGCATTTCGCGGCCAACCGCTATTACTGGGCGGTGTGGACGCCGGACCATGTCGGTCCGTCTGCGTTCTGGTGGCTGTCGGCGGCCGAGTTCCGCGAGCCTTCTCGTTCCAATTGCAAACCTTCACTTTCAAACCCAAGGAGTTTTTCATGTCAGACTATCGAACCGATCCTACCCTCATTGCCATCACCGTTGCTCTCGAAGCCCTTGAGCTTCGCCTGGCTGAAGCAGGCGCGTGCGTGAGCCAAGCGCTCGCCGATGCGGTGCGCGGACACCGCAACCGCGCTGTCGGCGCGGTCGTGCCGCTGGCAGTCACGCTGCCGGAAACGAGCGCGCTCATCGCCAGCGTGCTGGTGCTGCATCGCCATGGGCGTGAAGATAGCGAGGTTGAGCCGAGGCTGTTTGCGGAGTGATCTCCGCGATGGCAACGCCGAGTCGTTTGTGCTATGATTTCGTTGAACGAATGAGGTTCCCATGCACGTCGAGCTGAAGCCAAAGATTGCTGCGATCCTGCAGGCGCAGGTGGCCGCCGGACACTTCGAAACCATCGAGGATGCCGTCACCGCCGCCGTGCTCGGCATCGGGCCGGACCTTGACGGCAATGTCGGCGATCTGTCTTGGGCTAAGCCCTATATCGACAAGGGGCTCGCCGATCTCGAAGCCGGTCGCGTCATTCCCGCCGAGGCGGTGCACGCGGAGCTCCGCCGCCGCTTCCGTGCCGGCTAATGAGCGAGCGCTTTCGCATCGCCTATACCGAGGCTGCGCGGGCCGACATGGTCGAGATCGGCGACTATCTGCGCGAGACCGCCGGAGACGTGATCGCAGAGCGCTTCATCGAGCAGATCATCGCCGCCGTCGACAGCCTGGAGACGAACCCGCGTCGCCATCGCGAGCGGCCCGAGCTCAGCACTGGTCTGCGCGCCACCGGCATTCAGAAGTATCTGATCTTCTATTGCGTCGCGCAGGACACAGTTTCGATCGTGCGCGTCCTGCACGGCGCGCGCGAAATCACCGCCAAGCTGTTCGAGGCCTAGATCTTCTCCCAGCCGATCTTCTCCACAAAACAGGCCGTCGGCTGCACCGCGAACTCTCTGCTGTGGCGCTCGATGATCTCGCCGATCTCTTCGGCTTCGAGTTCGTAATAGAGCTGCTGGAGGTTGCGCCCGGCGAGCGTGACGCGGTGGCCGGCGAACTCCAGGATGACGCCGATGTCGGGATGGAACTGCGTCTCGATCAATTGCAGATAGGGCAGCGATCGCATCTGGCCGTCGGCGAAGCGGAAGCCGATCCGGTTGCCGAGCGCCTTCTGATGGAAGGGGCGGAATGCGGTCTCTTCGGTTTTCTGGCTGATGTCGCGGCGCATGGTCAGTCTCCCAGCTCCGCTGCACGCTCGTGGACGCGGCCCTTGTATTCCGCGACCACGGCTTGCCGGGCGATATCGCGCAGCGCCTTGATGTCGTCGCGGTCGATCTCGCGCTCGAGGCCGGTGGCCTCGCGCAGGCTCGCGCGCGCAGCGCGGCCGAACTGCTCGGCGATGCGGGTCGAAAACGCCTTCAGGCGCTCCGTGCGCGATTGCTCGGTGAGGGGCTTGAGCTTGCGATCAAGCTGGCCTTCGAGCAGCTCCGTGGCCGAGCCGCGATGGCTCGACCGCTGCACGGCTTGGCGCACCGTGGCGGCATCGTCGGTGTAGATGTGGCACTCAGTGCGTGCGCGCGATGCGGAGACGTACAGCTGCTCCTGCGACATCGCCGGGATCGATGCGGTGCCGAGCGCGATCAGCACGGTGTCGACGGTGCGCCCTTGAGCGGCGATCGAGGTGCTGGCGTACCCGTGATCGAACGCGCCGTAGTCGCGGGGCAGCGTCTTGGTCTTGTCGAGGATCAGGTTGCCGGCTTTGTCGAAGCCGGTGACGCTGTGAATGGCGCCGTTGACGAAGGTTCCCGTGGGTGTT
>Ga0247831_1007156_pt1 | contig 12652 bp, 8 predicted proteins | sample LaCruzMarch2015__9_FD_192406 | JGI IMG/M metagenome (GOLD analysis project Ga0247831, IMG submission 192406) | Freshwater microbial communities from meromictic Lake La Cruz, Castile-La Mancha, Spain - LaCruzMarch2015_1m | ecosystem: Environmental > Aquatic > Freshwater > Lake | place: Spain...
GCAAATTGGAAAAAACACGTTTCGTTCGTGTGGATTCAGATACAATTGATAAGCTTATTAAAAAAGAGGAGCCGCTTCCATCTAAACTAAGTCAAGAACAACTAGATGCATTAAAACCATTGGTTGAAGGCAAAATCGAGAAAACTCTCATTGTGCAATTAGAACCAATGAGCGAAACAGAACCGCCAATGCTCATTACAAGACCCGAATTTATGCGCCGCATGAAAGATATGTCAGTGGCTGGCGGCGGTAACCCATTTATGCGCGATATGCCCGAAATGTGCAACTTGGTAATCAACACCAATCACCCATTAATAGGTAGAATCTTAGGCACAGAAGATACCGATAAACAAGGCAATTTAATTTCTCAAGCCAAAGATTTAGCGCTGTTACAACAGAATATGCTTAAAGGCGAGGAGCTAACAAAGTTCATCAAAAGAAGCGTAGAGTTAATCGATTAATTTAATAGTATATAATTTTCAAAGGCACATCCCAATAAGGTGTGCCTTTTTTATTTGGGCACTTCCCGCGATTACATTATGTTTTCAAATGTACATTTTTGTGCGGGCCGCGTCTTCGGCCATAGCTCCTACGGAGGCTATCTGCCATAGGGACAGGTGCCTCAGCCGCTAGTGCAAGCATTATTAAAAAAATGAAATTTTGTTTGGAATTGATTATTTGATTTCGTAGGAATCCCATAACCCCTTCCCATGGAAGCGAATTTCTGAAAATCTTGAGTAATTTGAAAAATTATAAACGTGTATAAACGTTTATTAAACGGATATTTTTAAAATAGTTGTTCTTTATTTCATTTTTTAAAAAATGAATTATATGTATTGATATCATTTTAATTTCGAATAGCAAATGAATACTCAAAATAAATTAATTACAGAAATTGCAACTTTTAATTAAGTTTGTTGCTTTAAAGCATTTAAAATGAATTCGAACTTGTCTCAAAACAAATCATTATACTTTTCATTTCTTTTTTTCTTTATTGCATACACATGTAATGTTGTTATTGCTCAACAGCAAATTACAATTTATGACAAACTTCCGGGTAATATTTTTACCTATAAACCAAACTATAGCGAAGATTTGCCTGATTGGGGAAAGTTACTTTATCAAGCAGAGATAAATTTTAATCAAATAAATGATGGCTATAAGTTATATATGGCCAATCATCCTGGTGAACATTCTCCTATTATTAGGTATTTTAAAATATGGAGCAGAACCGTTCAGCCTTATGTAAGTGAAAATGGAAATATCCAAATCCCAAATCAGGAAGAATATTACAACAAATTAATAGAACTTCAAGAGAATGCTTCGCAATTTTCGCAGCAAAGAGCTACTTCGAACTGGAGTTTTTTGGGGCCAAAAGAAACATTCTGGCTCAATGAAAACAATCCTACTCAAGCACCTACTTCTTCATGCCCATGGCAGGTAAATGTTTACTCCTTTGATGTGGCAGCATCTGACAATAATGTTATATATGCTGGCACTGAAACTGGCTATATAAATAAAACTACAAATAAAGGTTTAAACTGGGAGTTAATGGCACAAGAGTATAACTTTGGAGGAGCCGTAACTGCTATCGCAATTAGTCCTACAGATGCAAATATAACATATGCAGCAGCAGGCAATCAGGTGCACAAAACCATAGATGGTGGATTAACTTGGACTCCATTACTTCCAGCAAATGAATTGTTTTATGCGGACCGCCTTACTATTGACCAAACAAACGCTAATAAAATTTATGCTGCATCTTCACAAGGCTTATATCTAAGCACGGATGCAGGGAATTCATGGACTCAAAAATGGACTTCTGTAGTGTATGATTTGGAGATAAAACCAGATAACTCCAATACAATAATGGCCTTAACCGACTTAGGCTCCACGTATCGAATGATTATATCAACCGATGGGGGACAGAGTTTTTCAATTTTAACTGATTTTCCATCAACAATAATAAATTCTGCAGGTGGCTACATGGCGTCGACTCCTGCCAATACTAATTTAATGTTTGCATTGTTGCTAAGTGCCAATAATACCCCATACTTATATAAAGGGATTTATAATGGAAGCTCTTGGAATTGGAATTTACTTGCTACAGGACAAACTCCTCAGTTTGAAATGGACAATTGGCAGGGGTATTATGATTTAGTACTTGGAGTTTCTCCTACTAATGAAAATGTGATAATGGCAGGTACAAGCTCTTTGTATAAGTCTATTGATGGAGGTGCGACTTTTACTTTAGTTGGAGGGTATGGTGGTAATTATTACATACATCCTGATATACAGGATATAAAAATGCTTCCAAACGGTGAAACTTGGGTTTCTACAGACGGGGGGATGAATCTTACTACTGATAATTTTAGTAGTTTAACAAATTACTTTGTCAGAATAAATGGATTAGTTGGTTCAGACATGTGGGGCTTTGATCAAGGATGGAACGAAGACCTTGTGGTTGGAGGAAGATACCATAATGGGAATACTGCTATTTATGAAGGATATGATCCAAAAGCATTGAGAATGGGCGGTGCCGAATCGCCAACAGGATGGGTGTTACAAGGCAAAAGTCGTCATGTGGCATTTGACGATCTTGGTAATGGCTGGGTACTACCTCAATCGGCAGAAGGTGTGCCTGAAGGCCGTTTTCTTTTCAGTAAATATCCGAATATGGATGAGTATGGAGGTAGGCGAGGTAATATGGTGTTTCATCCAAATTATTATGGGCAAATTTATCTGGGGCAAGGTAACGGGTTTTGGAGAAGCACTGACTTGGGTGTTAATTGGGACTTACTTTACTCTTTCGCTAACAATGTAAGATACCTTCAAATAAGTTATAGCAATCCAAATGTAATTTATGCTGATGTTGTTGGTGAAGGCTTATACAGAAGTGCTGACGGAGGATTAACATGGACACAGAAACCAACATTAACATCATTTCCAAATGGTAGTAGTTATTGGAATGGTAAACTCTTTTTTGCTATTTCTCCATATAATGAGAATGTAATATATGCATGCCTTCAAAATGGAACATGGTCAAGTGACATTGGTAGAGTGTTTAAATCTGATGATGGTGGGGATACTTGGGTTAATTGGTCGGGAAGTATTTCAGAATATTTGAAATGTATCGTTATTCAACCTACTTCAACCAATCAGGATTTAGTGTACCTTTTCAGCCAGCCAATAGATGGAAATGATGCTAAAGTATATTTCCGAAAAGATGGAATGAATGACTGGACGGATTACAGTAACAGTTATCCAGCTGGAATGAAAGTAAATCTCGCTCTCCCTTTCTTTCGTGATAGCAAACTCAGAGTTGGAGGTACCGGTGGTGTTTGGGAATCACCTTTGGAAGAAAGCGATTTTCAACCAATCATTAACCCTTGGGTAGAAAAAAAGCAGTATAACTGCATGACTGATACTTTGTACTTTGATGATCACTCAATTTTGAATCATACAGACGTAACCTGGGAATGGAGTATTACACCTGCACCAACGTATATTAGTAGCATTAGTGCACGTAATCCAAAAGTAGTATTAGGTTCTCCTGGCAGCTATACAGTTAGCCTAACTGTTAATAAAGGAGGACAATCTTATAATAGGACAATTCCAAATATGGTAAGTACTACAACCTGTCCTTCAGTTTTAGATTGTAGCAATCCAGCAGAACTTTCCAAATCAGACTGGTCTCTCATTTCTGTTGATAGTGAGGAGCCGAATGCTCCAGGTCTGGCTGTTATGAGTTTCGATAACGATTTTTCTACAATTTGGCATACAGCCTGGACTACTGGGGACACGCCTTATCCTCATGAAATACAAATAGATATGGGCAGTGTTTTCAATATTTCAAAGTTTATTTATTATCCAAGACAGGTTGGTGAAAATGGACGAATCAAAGATTTTGAGTTATTTATAAGTAATGACTTTGTAAATTGGGGTAGTGCCGTTTATTCAGGGACGTTTCAAAACACTTCTGCTCCACAGAATGTAACATTTTCTGTTCCTGTTACTGGTCGATTCTTTAAATTGGTAGCACTTTTCGGAGATGTAAACGGAAACTCGTGGGCCTCAGCTGCTGAGTTTAGTATGATAGGTTGTCTTGAAGAAGTTTCTAAGATTTCTGGACTTGATTTACCAGAACATTTGTTTTCATTTCCTGTCCCTTCTAATCAAGATGTAAACATTGTACTTCCTGCAGGAAAACATTATACATATTCAATTTTTTCTCAAAATGGAAAGTTAATTGAAACAAACAAAATCTTTAACAATTCGGGAACAGTATGTATTGAATTAAAATCGATTTCATCCGGAGTTTATTTTATCAACTTCGTATCAGAAAATGGAAGCTCTTTTAGGACGAAAGTGGTAAAAATGTAATATTGATTTTTAATAATTACTGGAAGAATGTAATTGTATAAAAAAGATTAGACTTTGAATTTAGTTTCAATTTTATTGTTTAACGAATTTATAATAAGCGGTTTCATTTTTATCATTCGTAAAACGAATAAAGTAAAAGCCATTTGTTAAATTCGATATGTTAATTCCATTGTCAATGAAGCTATCCTGAAGTAATAATTTACCAGTGGAATTTGTAATTTGATATTGAATAAAATTGTTGTTTACCTGATTAATGAATAGAATATCGGATGTTGGGTTAGGGTAAAAGGTTGTGGAATTTATTTTTTCATTTTCAGTTACTCCAACCCCAGAGTTACACAAGCTATGGGCATTAAAAAAGTTCCACATTTCAACGCTTGCTTGAATGTCTTCATTTGTTTGTCCAGCAATAACTTCATAAAGAGGAATTTCAACTCCTGGCCATGTATGACCACCTCCGTTTATCCTGTAAAATTTTACATCTGAATTACAGGAGCAAATTGAGTAATTAAAAAGCGTTACAGTAGATGAATCACTTTGAACAATATCAGGCAAATCTAATGGAGGACTGCTTTGTATGCAATTGTTATTTATTCTCCAGAAATTGACTAACGTATCTCCCGATACAATCTCAGTTGTTAAGCCAGAACCTTGCATAGTACCTCCATTAAACGGAACAAATGGGTCATCTGTTCCTAAAACAAACATCATAGGAATTGCTCTTTGAGGATTACAATTTGCAAAAAGACTTGTGTCCATAATACTTCCTAAACTAGCCATTGCTGCAAACCTTTGATTTTGTTGACAAGCAAACCTTTGTGTCATAAAACCGCCATTTGAAAATCCGCAGATGTAAATTTTATTCGCATCAATACTATAATTAGCTAATAAAGAGTCTAATAACTTATCAATAAATCCTAAGTCATCAATTCCAGCAAGGTCTGCAGAAGTCCCTCTACCGTCTGCCCAAGAAAAGCCACCTGTTGGCACTATTCCATAACCTTCTGGATAAGCAGCAAGAAATCCATTCGCATTGGATACATTATTTAAGTTTGTGAAATTCTGAGAATTAACCATCGTTCCACCACCACCATGTAACATTAACAAAACTGGTAAAGGAGCATTATTATTATATCCTGGAGGAGTATGAACTGTGAATTTTCTTTGATATGTTTGGTGAACAATGCTGTCCACAATATTCATTTGTCCAAATGCTAAATTGGTAAATCTTAAAATGAAAACAATAGAAAGTATTTTTTTCATATCATTCTTTAATAAACCTTGCGAAAGCCACATTTGTTTTTTCATCTTTAAGCTGAATAAAATAAATACCGTTTTTTATCGAAGAAACATTTATGCTATTTCCATTTACGGTTCCCTTTAGCATTAATTGCCCAATAGAATTGGTAATTCGATATTGATTTAAACTGTTGATTTCCGCTTTAAGGAACAAGGAATTAGTGGTTGGGTTAGGGTAAACAGAAATAGAGGTGTTAGATAATTTCTCATTTAATTGAGTAGGTAAATTAGTTAACACACCCTTATAAATCCATGAAGTATTGTTAGAAGTATCTTGGGCACAATCGTAACCTCCAAAATAGTACACTTCATTTTGGTCTTCTTCAAATGGTGATTTACAAATTGTTCTTGTAGCTCTAAGTCTTTCATTGGAAGGAACCGGGTTATTGTTATCGTAAATATGACCATATTTATATGTCCCATTTAAAGTGCGTTGCATAAAATACGAACCATTGTAAGGGTGAGCAGTATAATTGGGATTTTCTACCCATAAACTCATCCACCAAATTTCATTACCATTCATAGTATCTAGATAAAAACTATTGTATGCTGAAAGGGTAGGAGCATAATTGGGGTAATTGCCTCCATACCATTCATTCCCAAAGAATGCTCGAATATCAAATTCAGTATAAATACTATCATTATTAAAAGGTTGAATTACTTGCACAATTCCTGGATTTGCTCTTGTTCCAATAATCACCTTATTATTACTTCCTAAAGGGTCTGGAACGCAAGTAATGCCTCTCATTATATTCTTTTCATCACCCCCAGTTACATAAGTATATTGCCATCTATATACCAACTCCCAATTAGGAAATGGGCCATCAATTCTTCTGTACAATCCTCCTACGGTATCGGCCCCAACTATATCGACTCCTGCGGCTGCATAAAGGTCGCCATTACAGGTGCACATCGCCATAACTCTTCCCAAACCACTTAATTCCTGTGTGGTGTCAATGTTTAGAAAACCCGCAGTATTTGCGTTATATTGAGCCTTAATTACAGAGCCTGCCGTTAATCCTCCAAAAAGGTATTGCTTATTTGTTACTTTGTCCGTATGAATGGTAAATGAACGAAAACCAGCTTCATTTGGTAATTGGAAAATATTGTTTTTATACCATTGATTGGTATTGTCATTTCTTACCCAAATACCCGCTATTTTTGGATTAACGATATCAGAAAACCCTCCAACCAATAAATTTATGTTTGGAATGAGAGGTTGGTCATTAAAATCTTTGTTAAAATACACGGAACTAATTGCATCACTTCTTAAAGAAGTATATCCAAGCGAGGTATCCACTGCCCATGGTGAATTGTAAGCATCTTTTCGTAATATTTGGGTGCCTTCGTGTTGTAAAGTTATAGGGTAATCCATCCAATTACCCATTCCCGCATATAGCTTTCCTTTGTGTTGCACAATGGCCATAGTTTCAGTGCTGCCAAGATACTTCCCATTTATGTCGTTTGTACCAGGGAAATAGTCTTTATAAAAAGTCATGCTATCTAACATGTTTTGAGCTTCAAGATGGATGTTGAAACAACTTATCGAAACGAAGAAAAGAAGTTTTTTTATTTGCATTTTGAAAATTGGTTAACAAAGTAATGACTTTTCAATTTATAAAAGGATTAGATGGATTAAAAAACAAATAGCTGAAAAACACAATGTTTAATCAGCTATTTAGATGTCATTATGAATAATGTTATTTCAAATCAAATCGGTCAAGGTTCATCACTTTTGTCCAAGCGGCGATAAAATCTTTTACAAATTTTTCTTTTGCATCGCTGCTTGCATAAACTTCTGCCAAGGCTCTTAACTCAGAATTAGAACCAAATATAAGGTCAACTCTGCTTGCCGTCCATTTTACGGTTCCTGTTTTTCTGTCTTTACCTTCAAATTCTTCTTTCGAATCTGAAGTTGCTGTCCACGCAGTATTCATGTCTAAAAGGTTTACAAAGAAATCGTTGCTCAAAACATCTTTGTTGGTCGTGAATACACCATTTTTTGAGTTTTTATAATTTGCATTTAAAACACGCATGCCACCAACTAACACCGTCATTTCGGGAGCAGTTAAACTCAGTAATTGAGCTTTGTCTATGAGTAATTCTTCAGTAGAAATGGAATATTTATTTTTCAAAAAGTTTCTAAATCCGTCTGCATTAGGCTCTAGAACTCCTACCGAATTAACGTCTGTTTGTTCCTGACTTGCATCCATTCTTCCCGGAGTAAACGGAACTTTTAACGCGTAACCTGCATTTTGCGCTGCCTTTTCAACACCAGCAGAACCTGCTAATACAATTAAGTCGGCAATGGATACTTTTTTAGAGGTAGATTTTGAGTTGAATTCTGTCTGAATTTTTTCCAAAATACCTAACACTTTATTCAACTGTTCTGGGTTGTTTGCCTCCCAATTTCTTTGTGGCAATAATCTGATTCTTGCTCCATTTGCTCCACCTCTTTTATCAGAATTTCTGTATGTAGAAGCAGAAGCCCATGCAACTGAAACCAATTCGCTAATTGTTAAACCTGAGCTTAATATTTTTGACTTTAATCCTTCAATATCAGTTGCATCAATTACTGCATGGTTAAGCGCAGGAATCGGGTCTTGCCATATCAACTCTTCTTTTGGAACTTCAGCGCCTAAATACAAAGCACGTGGTCCCATGTCGCGGTGCGTTAATTTGAACCAAGCGCGTGCAAAGGCATCTGCAAAAGCAGCAGGATTATCTAGGAAATTTCTTGAGATTTTTTCATAAACAGGATCAAATCTTAAAGATAAATCTGTTGTAAGCATAGTTGGTAATTGCTTTTTATTTGCATCAAATGCATCTGGAATTGTTGCTTCTGCGTTTTTAGCAACCCATTGCTGCGCTCCTGCCGGACTTTTTGTTAATTCCCACTCATTGCCAAAAAGGGTTCTGAAAAAGCCATGTCCCCATTTTGTTGGTGTTGCAGTCCAGGTTACTTCTAAACCAGAAGTTATAGCGTCTTTGCCTTTTCCAGATTTATAACTGCTTTTCCAACCAAAACCTTGTTCTTCAATTGAAGCTGCTTCAGGTTCAGCACCTACCAGAGAAGCATCTCCTGCACCATGTGTTTTACCGAATGTATGTCCACCGGCAATTAAAGCTACCGTTTCTTCGTCGTTCATTCCCATTCTTCCAAAAGTTTCTCTGATATCTTTTGCAGCAGCTTTTGGGTCAGGATTACCATTAGGACCTTCAGGATTCACATAAATTAGTCCCATTTGTACGGCTGCCAATGGATTTTCTAGGTTTCTTTCGCCGGTATAACGCTTGTCGTCTAAAAATTTCTTTTCAGAACCCCAATACACATTTGTTTCAGGTTCCCACACATCTTCACGGCCGCCTGCAAAACCGAAAGTTTTGAAGCCCATATCTTCTAATGCTACGTTTCCAGTAAGAATCATTAAATCGGCCCATGAAATTTTACTTCCATATTTTTGTTTAATTGGCCAAAGTAGCCTTCTGGCTTTATCTAAGTTTCCATTATCTGGCCAGCTATTTAAAGGAGCAAATCTTTGTTGACCAGCGCGGGCTCCTCCGCGACCATCGCCAGTTCTATAAGTTCCTGCACTGTGCCATGCCATGCGAATGAAAAATGGTCCATAATGTCCAAAATCTGCTGGCCACCAATCTTCAGATTTGGTCATCAGTTCATGCAAATCTTTTTTCAAAGCCTGTAAATCCAGACTTTTAAACTCTTTTGAATAATCAAAACCCTTATCCATAGGATTTGATAAAGCCGAATTTTGGCGAAGCATACTTACGTTCAACTGATTTGGCCACCATTCTCTGTTGGTATTTCCTTTTACTCCTTCTTTTACAACAGGAGTTTCAGTGTTGCTTTGACCTTGAGCACCTTCGTGAAAAGGACATTTTGCTTTGTTTTCCATAGCATCTTGTGCATTTAAAGTGATAGAAAAAATTAATGTTGTCGTAAAAAGTATTTTTCTCATATTATTTTGGTTTAGGTAAAACATTAATTGGTTGGAGTGCGAAAGTAATTACTAATTTTGTTTGATAAAAACTATATTTTGAATACTAATATTGACACGGTAGATGAACATACAGCAATTTAATTACATATTGGCAGTTGCAGAGTTTAAGCATTTCGAAATAGCTGCTGAAAAATGCAACATAACACAATCTACTTTAAGCACCATGATTTCAAAATTCGAAGAAGAAATTGGAATAGAAATCTTTGACCGAAAAAAGAAACCTGTACAAGTTACAAAAGAAGGAAGTGCAATTATAGAACAGTTAAAAATAATAACAAATGATATTGATCAGTTAAAAGAACTAACCAAAGAGGTAAAAGGAGAAATAAAAGGAAATTTAACATTATCAGTAATTCCAACCATTGCACCATTTTTATTGCCTTTGTTTTTGCAAGATTTTGCTGCCAAATTTCCTAATTTGAATATTGTAGTAAGAGAGGAAACCACCAGTGAAATTGTAAGAAAAATCAAATCCCGAGAATTAGATATTGGAATTCTATCCATACCAATTGAAGACAAAGACATTATAGAAGTAAAATTATATGATGAGCCTTTTGTTTTTTTTGATGCGAGCGACTCAGAAAGCAGCAGCGTTTCAATCCAAAAGATTAATACCAATAATTTGTGCTTAATGGAAGAAGGACATTGCATGCGCACCCAAGTTTTAAAATTATGCGACCTCAATAAAACAAGCATAGACACAAAGTTAAACTTCGAGTATAAGGCAGGCTCTATAGATAGTTTGTTGCGTTTCGTAAAAGCAAATCGTGCCACAACATTGTTACCTTACCTATCAATTGCCGATTTTTCTGAAAATGAAAAAACGCATGTTAGTTATTTTTCTGCACCAGTTCCTTATCGTTCCATCGGGCTGGTGGTCCATCGGCATTTTGTAAAAAAGCGGCTATTAGAAACGCTGCAAAAAAACATATCCGAAAAAATAAAACTGAAAGAAATAATTGGGGAGCAGCTATTGCCTTTATAAATACGTTCAATATAAAAAAACACGCAAACGAATTTTAATTAAGGCAGCTGCTGCTCCGTTCCTCCGCAGCACCGTGTTTTCGCTACTCGCTTTTTGCCATCCACAGGTTAAAACCTGTGGCTAGTCAAAAGAGCTCAAACATGTCGCTCAACCACTGCCGCGGGCATTCTACTCACTAAGAATCAGATGATAAAATTAGCAACATTGCAACTTGAAAGCTATTCAGCCCCGCCCCTGATAGTAGCGGTAGCCCGCAACGGAACGCAGTGCAGTGAGGACTACAAGCGAATAGCTCCCATAGGGATAAAAGGAATTGGCGCCCTAATAATCTACTTTAGTTTATTTCTTTTTGGCTTTATAAATCATGTAGCCAATTCCACCTAAAACTAAGTATGGAATAGACATGAGGTATAAAATTCCCTTGTTTAGGCCCTTGCCAACGGTTTTGTCTTCACCATCAATATTAGATTCTACAGATTGGCGACACATGGCACACTGAGCTATGGCAGGAGAAAATGAACAACTTAATAAAATGGAAAGACAAACTATTTTAATGGTTTTCATAGTTCAATTATTAAGATGGGTAATAAGGTACAATCATCAAATATACAATTACACCGGTAGAAGTTACATACAACCAAATAGGCAATGTTATTCTTGCAATTTTTTTGTGCTGAACAAATTTTTCAGATAATGCCCTCACGTAAGAGATAAGCACCAATGGAACGATAGCAATAGCCAAAAGAATATGAGATAGTAACAAGAAGTAATAAAGTGGTCTAATACCTCCTTCTCCGCCAAATTTTGTTGGTTCTGTTGCTGCATGAAACGTTACATAAGACAACAAAAACAAAACAGACAAGACAATGGCTAATGTCATAAATTTTCTATGAAGCTCTATATTCTTGTTTTTGATTGCCCATAATGCAGCTAACAAAACAAAAAAAGTACTTCCATTTATGATGGCATTAAACAGCGGCAACAGGTAATAATTAAAATCACCTAAAATTTCCATTTTTGGTGCAATAGCTAAAATGGTTACAACCACAGGAATAGCTATAGCAGCAGCGATTATATATGGCGCAAATTTTTTATCCTTATTACTTACAACTTTAGTTTCCATCTTATCTCACGGGATTCATATTTTCTTTTCGAGCACTGTTGTATTGGGCCACCAATACTTTTGCCTCATCAATAAGGCGTTTTACATCTTTATAGCTTGTTCCTTCATAAATGCCGCGCACTCGCTTTTCTTTGTCTATTAGCAGCATTATGTCGCTGTGCAAAAATCCACCATCCGCTTTTTTATCTTCCATGGCATTTACCATGAAACCTTTATAGGCTAAATCGTAGATGCTATCTCTGTTTCCAGTTAAAAAGTACCAGCGGTTTTTTTCTGCTTTAATCAAATTCGAAAATTCTTTCAATTTTTGTGGCGTATCGTTATCAGGATCTACAGTAAATGAAACAAGTTTAAAGTCATTTAGTTTTTTAAAATCGTCAGTATCTTGAATTTTTTTCATCAAGGTCTGCATTTTCGGGCAGATAGTAGGGCAGGAGGTAAAAAAGAAATTGGCAACATAGATTTTATTGTTCAAATCTTTGTCGCCAAAAGGCTTTCCATCTTGGTCTTTTAAAGAAAAAGCGGGAATAGTATGATAAATGGTGTCTTTGCCGTTTGCAGCTAAAGATTTTGGTCCGAAATATTGTAATTTTTTAATGTTATGTTTACCTGTAGTTAGCACCAAATAAGCCAAAGAAGGAACAAGAAGGATTAAAATTAATATTAGGGACTTTCTCACATTTCAATTTCTATTTCAACAAATCTTGCACGTATTGAAGTATGTATTCACCTTCGAATAAACAAATGAAAATTAAATAAACAAGTAATACAATAGGTAGCAAGATGGTAGTTCTTAGGTTTTTTCGCTCATCACCCAAGTGCATAAACACAATAACAATATAA
>Ga0247831_1007160_pt1 | contig 12647 bp, 8 predicted proteins | sample LaCruzMarch2015__9_FD_192406 | JGI IMG/M metagenome (GOLD analysis project Ga0247831, IMG submission 192406) | Freshwater microbial communities from meromictic Lake La Cruz, Castile-La Mancha, Spain - LaCruzMarch2015_1m | ecosystem: Environmental > Aquatic > Freshwater > Lake | place: Spain...
TACACTTCCATCAATCACGACTTGGTTTATGGTCTTCCAAAACAAACATTGGAAGCTTTCCAAAACACAATTGATTTAACGCTACAACTGAAACCTGAACGAATCGCACTTTACAGTTACGCACACGTTCCTTGGATAAAAGGTACTGGTCAGCGTGGTTATAGCGAAGCAGATTTACCACAAGATGCCGACAAACGTGCTTTGTATGAAATGGCTTATGAAAAATTACTTGCGAACGGCTACATCGCAATAGGAATGGACCATTTTGCTTTACCAAACGATTCACTAACTTTAGCTTTCAATGCCCGAAAATTACACCGAAATTTTATGGGATATACCACTAAATCAACAAATTGGATGATTGGTTTGGGAATGTCTTCCATTTCAGATTGCTGGATTGGTTTTGCTCAAAATGACAAAACGGTAGAATCATATCAAGAACAAGTAAATAAAGGGATTATCCCTGTTTTTCGCGGACATCTATTGACTGAAACAGAATTAGTGATTCGCAAACATATTTTGGATTTGATGTGTCATTTTGAAACGCAACTAAGCGAAAATCAATTAGCTGAAAATATTAAATCAGAAATCATCAAACGCTTACAACCTATGATTGAAGATGAATTAGTGACCGTTGAAAATGGATCCGTTCAAATTCTACCAAAAGGTTTACCGTATGTTCGTAATGCGTGTATGGCTTTTGATCAGGACCTCGCTACAAATGTGATTGGTCAACAACTTTTTTCCAAAACGATATGAAACAGGAAAACTGTTATCACTGTGGCGACACAATCGTAGGGAAACCGATTTTACAAGACGAACACGAATTTTGTTGCATTGGCTGTAAAAATGTTTATTCCCTTCTAAGTGCCAACAATTTAAGCGATTATTACACCTACGAACAAAACCCTGGACTTAAACCAACGTCCTTCAGAAGTGATAAATACAACTTTTTAGATATTCCTGAAATTCGTAAACGCTATATTCAGTTTGAGAATGATAAAATGGTGCGAATTTCTCTTTCTTTGCCAAGTATTCATTGCTCATCTTGTATTTATTTATTAGAAAATGCTCACAAAATAAACCCCGGATTTATCAATGTTCAAGTTCATTTTGCAAAGAAAGAAGCGGTTATTGTTTTCGACCCAACTCAACTAAAATTCTCTGAATCAGCTGTTTTCCTTGACCACATTGGCTATCCGCCAAACTTCGAGCAGAAAAAGGAAAAAGAGGATACAATCGACAAGAAATTTTTGTTGAAAATTGGAATTGCTGGATTCGCGTTTGGAAGTATTATGCTTTGGAGTGCTCCTGAATATTTAGGAATCGAAGATGACAATGTGACTTTTCGGAATTTCACAGCATACTTAACTTTCATCGTTTCCTTACCCGTTTTACTATTTTCTGCCAATGATTATTTTATCTCGGCCTACAAAGCTTTAAGAAGTAAATACTTAAACTTAGACGTACCGATTTCGATTGGAATTGTAGCGCTTTACCTTCAAAGTTCATTTGCGATTTTCACTGAACAAGGTCCAGGATATATGGACAGTTTTGCAGGATTTATTTTCTTTCTTTTAATCGGAAAATGGTTTCAAAGTTTGTCGTATCGTTCGCTCTCATTTGACCGAGATTATACAGCCTATTTTCCAGTGGCAACAATTCGATTGAAGAATGATATTGAAGAAATTATCGCCATTGAAAAATTGGAAGTTAACGATGAGATTTTAGTTAGAAATGAAGAAATAATTCCTTGTGATGCCTTGCTTTTGAGTGATAAATGTTCGATTGATTACAGTTTCGTAACTGGTGAATCTACTCCTGTTGAATTAACTAAAGGAATGGAAATTTACGCCGGCGGAAAATTGATTGGAAGTAGAATCCGTTTGCGTGTTAAAGCAACCACCAATCGCAGTCATTTAACCCAACTTTGGAACGAAACGCTTAACAAACAAAAAGAAAATAAACTCATTCGTTACCAAGATAAAATCGCCAATTATTTCTTGATTATTCAATTTATTATCACCGCAATCGCTGCTGGATATTGGTTCTTCGTTGATGTTGCATTAATTACTAAGGTTGTCGTTTCTATTTTAATTGTGGCTTGTCCGTGTGCATTGGCTTTGTCAGCACCCTTTACTTTGGGAAATATTATGCGTGTTTTTGGTAAAACTGGATTTTTCTTAAAAAACACAACTGTTGTTGAAGCACTTGGGAACATTACGGATATCGTTTTTGATAAAACAGGAACCTTGACCGACCCCAACCAATATACAATCAGTGAACATTTACCTTCGATTGAGAAAGAAGATAGCGCTGTACTTTTTGAAATGACTAAAAACTCGACGCATCCGCTTTCAATAGCTTTATACAAGTCGATGGGATTTCAAACAACGATTCAATTAACAGATTTTCAAGAAATTAAAGGAGAAGGAATTGAAGCGACCTTTCAAAATCAAACCTATCGACTAGGAAATGCTAAATTCACTAATCAACAAAATGAAGGTGCGAATTCAGTGGTTTACTTCACGAAAAATGGTTCTTTACTGCAGCAATTTGAATTTACGGCAAAATTCAGAGAACAGCTACCAGCATTACTTCAAAAACTAAATAACTATTCCATTCACGTACTTTCTGGCGACACTGAAAACGACAAAGAACGATTGATTGCATTTGGTTTTAAGGCGGAAAATTTATTTTTTCATCAGAAGCCGCAAGACAAATTTGATTTCATAGAAAAATTAAACAATCAAGGCAAAAAAGTGCTGATGATTGGCGATGGATTAAACGACACAGGAGCCATCGGAATTGCACAAGTTGGAATCGCCATTTCAGAAGATATGTTCCGATTTACACCTTCATCGGATGCGATTTTAGATGCAAAACAACTGAGTAAACTACCAGAATACTTAAAAGCCGTCGCTTATTCAAAGTACGTTCTGAAATTCTGTTTAGCCTTTTCTATTTTCTACAATATCATCGGATTAAGTTTTGCCATTTCAGGAACACTCACACCTTTTGTAGCTGCGATTTTAATGCCAACAAGTTCAATTTCTGTGGTTCTTTTGAGTACATTGCTTGTTCAATTGAAGTATCGAAGGTTTTGAGTTGAATACGAAATAATTTGAAAATGAGATAATTTGAAGATTTGAAAATCAATCAACTCCGAAGTGAGATTTATGTTTCCTCATTCTCTGCGACGAAGAAGGGAAATTACATTTACAAGCATTGTTAAACACAAACCCAACTACCCATTTTTCAAACAAAATATCGTAAAATCACTTTTTTACCAATTAATCAAATGCTGGAATTAATATTTTTTTATAGCAATTTATAGAATGATTTTTACTAAATTTATTATAAAGGTTTAATAAAAAGCAGTGAAATGGCCAACAAAAAAATAAGTGTAAAAGGAACGGAAATAACAGTCTTTATTCTAAACGAAGTGGATTATATTAGTTTGACTGATATGGCTGGTGGTTTTAAGGAAGGAAGTGGATTAATCGGTAAATGGATAACCAATAAAAACACATTAGAGTATTTGGGAACTTGGGAAAAAATCAACAATCCAAGTTTCAATTACCCCGAATTCGGGGTAATTGAAAAAGAAGCTGGAGTAAACAGATTTATAATGTCCGTTGGTCAATGGATTGAAAGAACTCATTCGATAAGTATGACAGTAAAACCAGGAAGATACGGAGGAACTTATGCTCATAAAGATATCGCTTTTCATTTTGCAATGTGGCTTAGTCCTGAATTTCAAATTTATCTTGTAAATGAATTCCAACGTTTAAAAGCCGATGAAAACAATCGCTTAAAATTAGAATGGAACATACAACGAACTTTAGCAAAAGTTAATTATCACATTCACACAGATGCCATTAAAGAAAATCTGATACCGAAAGAATTAAGCAAAAGTCAAACATCAGTTATTTATGCTAATGAGGCAGATTTATTGAATGTTGCTTTGTTTGGAATTACTTCTAAACAATGGCGTGAGAAGAATGAAAAAAATATAGGAAATATAAGAGATGCAGCAACAATTGAACAGTTAGTAGTTTTGAGTAATTTAGAAAGTATCAATTCTGTATTAATTCACCAAGGTTTATCACAATCCGAACGTCTTGTAATGTTAAACCAAACGGCTATTACTCAAATGAAATCATTGTTAGTAAATAGAAGTATCAAAAAACTTAAATAAAGTATTCAACCTTTTAAAAATCAATCAATTCCGAAGTGAGATTAAGTTTTCCTCCGTCAGCTGACGGAGAGGATTGAGGGGGGATAAAAATAAATTATTCCTTTTTTTTAAATCAAATCTTTATTACTTCGTCGAAGGACAAACAAAATCAGTTTTTGGTACATCCGTTTTTGAAATCGCACCGTAACCTCCTATCACATCAACAAAGTTATTGAATCCTCTTGATTTTAGGATAGAGCCTGCAATGATGCTTCGGTAACCACCTGCACAATGTAAAATAAAAGGTTCATCTTTTGGAAATTCAGCCATGTGATTATTCATAAAATCCAACGGAATAGAAATCGCATTTTCAACATGTTCACCGCTGAATTCACCAGGATTACGCACATCAATTACAATTGGCTTTTCAACGAATTGAGCTTCAAATTCTTCAGCTGTAATTCTACCGATGTGGTCAACTTCTTTTCCTGCATTTTTCCACGCTTCAATTCCTCCATCTAAATATCCAATCACATAATCATAACCAACTCTAGCCAAACGTTTAACCGTTTCTTCTTCTTTCCAAGGTTCTGTGATTAATAAAATTTCTTGTTTCACATCTGGAATTAAAGCTCCAACCCACGGTGCAAATTGACCTTCTAAACCAATTGAAATACTATTTGGAATAAATTCTTTGGAGAATTCCATCGCAGTTCGTGTGTCTAAAACCAAGGCTTCTGTTTCATTCGCCGCAGCTTCAAATGCTTGAACTGATAAAGGATTTAATCCTCTTTTCATCACATCTTGAATCGCGTCGTATCCATTTTTATTCATCGCAACATTCATCCCGAAATATCCCGGAGGAGGAAGCAATCCATCTGTAACTTCGTTTACAAACTCCTCTTTGGTCATGTCGGCACGTAAAGCATAATTTGTTGCTTTCTGATTTCCTAATGAGTCAGTTGTTTCTTTAGACATGTTTTTCCCACATGCACTTCCTGCTCCATGTGCTGGATAAACCACAACTGAATCTGGTAAAGGAATTATTTTTTCTCTCAAAGATTCGAACAAAAGTCCTGCTAAATCTTCTTGTGTCATTGAAGCTGCTTTTTGCGCCAAATCCGGACGACCAACATCACCAATAAATAAAGTGTCACCTGAAAAAAGAGCTAATTCTTTTCCAGTTTCATCAATTAGTAAGTAACAAGTTGATTCCATGGTGTGACCAGGCGTATGAAGAACTTTGAATGTAATATCTCCAACATGTAAAAGTTCTCCATCTTTTGCACTGTGAAAATCAAAACTTGGATTTGCATTTGGTCCGTAAACGATTGTTGCACCCGTTGCCTTCGCTAAATCTATATGTCCAGAAACGAAATCCGCATGGAAATGTGTTTCTAAAATGTACTTGATTTTAACATTGTCAGCTGTTGCTCTATCAATATAAGGTTGAATTTCGCGCAAAGGGTCAATCACCACAGCTTCTCCTTTTGATGAAATAAAGTAAGCACCTTGCGCTAAACAGCCTGTATATATTTGTTCGATTTTCATAATCATTTTTTGTTAAGTTGGTAAAAATAGAATTTTGCTTTTAAACAACTATGAAGTAGATTGAATATTTAACTTTTATTGAACAATCGGAATCAAACCTCTTAATCCCATATCAACGACATCTTCGCCAGCTCCTGGATCAACATCCCATTTTCCATTTCCATTCAAATCTTTCCATTCAAAACTTTTATTGATTGACAATGACATAATAACTGTAATGTTGTTTTTCTCATTTCCTGTAATTGAAAAAGGATTTGCAAATTGACCTGTCACCACACAAGAACCAGCTGGAATCGGCGAAGTTGAAGCTAAAGGATTTGGAACTGTCGTAAAACCAGAAGGACTTTGACCTGATTGTACACCTGCGATTGATTCAAAAGCCCAATATCCTTGCGATTTATTTGCATTGACAGTAACCGATTGATTTTTAACTAAAAAAGAAGTGATGTAATTTTTAAAGCCCACAAAACTTGCTATTGTTCCTGTGTAGGGCTGACCTGCGTAATGAAACTTAACATCATAATTTTGATAGGAAACAGATAAACGCACCCATTCGTAATTTCCAACTGGTACATCTTTCAAAGGAATTTCTAAATAAACCTCTCCTGATTTCTTAATAATCGCTTTCGAAAAATCGATTGCTGTACTTCCTCCACTTGTTGTTTCTGGCGCATGGTATAAAATAGCACCACTTCCTAAAGCAGTTGTTGCACTTGGAGCCAATTCTAAATAATGAGCTGCAATTGAGTTAAAATTTGGATGTTGTCCTGCATTTCCTACTGGAATTGTACTCGCTGTTCCTAAATTTCCAAGTCGAACTTGCGTGGAGTCCACAACAATCTTGATAATTAGCTTCGGTTCTTTGGTTTCCTCTGTTTCTTTATTACAAGAGGCGAATAGAATTAATGAAGTGAGTAAAATGAAATAAATTGAGATTTTCATAGCTAAAATTTTTAGTGATTAAAAATAAGAAGAAAAAAAGAAGTTAAGCTAAAAGCATTAACAAAATCTAACAAGTAAAACCCTTTTAAATTATTGCTTATACTACTTTTGTGGACTTATGAATAAAAACACGGAAAAAGTACCTTTCACTTCCTATCAAATCGTTGTCATTTTAATTCTTGCGCTCACACAATTCAGTGTGGTTTTGGATTTTATGGTCATGTCGCCACTTGGTGATTTATTGATAAAAGACCTAAAAATAACACCCGCACAATTTGGAGTTGTAGTCTCAAGTTATGCCCTTTCTGCCGGACTTTCTGGTTTTTTGACAGCAAGCTTTGCTGATAAATTTGACCGCAAGAAATTACTACTCTTTTTTTACGGTGGTTTTATCATTGGAACTTTGCTTTGTGGACTTGCCAACAGTTATTGGCTACTTGTTTTTGCTCGTATTTTCACTGGGATTTTTGGTGGGGTAATTTCTTCGATTTCTTTAGCAATTGTTGCCGATTTATTTGATTTAAACCACCGAGGAAGAGTGATGAGTTTCTTACAAATGGGCTTTGGAATGAGTCAAATTTTAGGAATTCCAATCAGTTTATACCTCGCAAAAGTGTGGCATTGGCAAGCTCCTTTTTACCTCATCGTTATTTTAGCAAGTGTTATTTTCTTCGTTGCTTTATTTGTACTACAACCTATCAATGCTCACCTTAAACTTCAACGCGAAAATGCACTCAAGCATTTGTGGCAAACGATTTCCAATAGAGAATATAGAATTGGATACATTGCAACTGCGTTTATGTCTTTGGGTGGATACCTGATGATGCCTTGGGGAAGTACTTATTCTGTCAATAACATTGGAATTTCGCAAGCAGATTTACCCTTACTATTTATGATTGTTGGATTGGCTACTTTCGCAATTATGCCAGTAGTCGGAGTTTTGAGCGATAAATTAAACAAGTTTACAATTTTCACAGGTGCTTCAATTTTGATGGTAATCACCGTTTTGATTTACACCCAATTACCAAAAGTATCGCTGTTTCTTTTGATTCTAGTGAATGTGTTTATGATGATGGGAATAATGGCGCGAATGGTTCCTTCGCAAGCTTTGGCTGCATCAATTCCTGCAATGAAGGATAGAGGTGCATTTATGAGTATTAACTCCTCTCTACAACAAATGGCTGGAGGTGTCGCAGCATTAATTGGTGGTTGGATTGTTCAACAAAAAACTCAATCAAGTCCCTTAGAGAATTTCGATAATCTCGGTTACTTAGTGGTAGCAGTGATTCTAATCAATATCTTGTTGACCTATCGTGTTTATAGTTTCGTTTCAAAGAGAAATTAAATAGATTTGTAAAATAATCAATAGATAATCGGATTATTTCCGTTTTTCGTATTAAATTTTTACTTAAAATAAACCTGTTAGCACCTCATTCTGAATATTGATTAATTTCGGATCGAAATTGAATTTTTGTTGTAAAAGCGTAGCATAAACGCATCTGAAATCAATATCAAATTTTAAGTCACCTTTATCTAAATTGACTAAATCAGGATTTTTTCCAAGAATTTGTCCTTTGTTATTTCCCCCAATAATAAATAATGGTGCAGCTGTCCCATGGTCAGTTCCAGAACCATTTTCTTTTACTCTTCTTCCAAATTCAGAGAAAACTACAAGTGTCACATTTCCAAGTATATTATTGTTTTTCAAATCTTTATAAAAAGAAAAAACCGCATCATTCAAAATAGTTAATTGTTTTTGGTGCGTTGCAAGTTGATTGTTATGCGTATCAAAACCGTTCAATGAAGTGTAGTAAACTTTAGAGTTCAAATTGCCTTTGATCAATTTTGCAATCCATTCCAAGTTTTTTGACAACGGATTAGTTGCATAAGTATCCGAATAGTTTTGTGAGTTTTGAAGTGCTTTTTCGATTTCACTCATTCCTTCCAAAGAAGCGTACTGTAATTTTCTCACAAAATCTAACTGCGGATTATCAGAAAGTTGAAGTCCATTTGAGGTGGCTGAATAATTTTTCAACTTGTTAAAATCCTTGATTGTAATTCCATTTGCGTGACTTGCTTTCAAAGCTAAATTATCAATAGCATCGACGTTTAACGATGGTAAAAGGTGATCTTTATAATTTATATCCAAAAAACGTCCAAGCCAGCCATAATCTAAAAATTGATTACTATCAGAAGCTGTTTGCCAAATTTCCTGACTTCTAAAATGGGAGCGATTTGGATTTGGATAACCAACATTTTGAATAACCGATAAATTTCCTTCTTGTAAAATTGTATCGAAATCTTTTAATGCAGGATGAAAACCCATGCCATTTTTGGTGACTAAAATTTTACTTTTTTCAATTCCGATTGTTGGACGATTTTCAAAATAAAGTGGATTTTCATACGGAATAAAGGTATTTAACCCATCATTTCCTCCATTGAGTTGGATAAAAACAAGCACATTTTCACTAGATATATCATTTTCAGAAAGCCAAAGATTTTTTGCTGTTAAAAAACTTGGCAATAACAACATTCCACCCGTTGTTGTAGCTGTAAGTTGAAGAAATTTTCTACGATTCATGGCTTTAGATTAGTTGAAATTCTGGAGTTTTGGCAAGAAATTGATAAACTTTTAAAATAACTTTTTCAGCATTTTCAGCTTTAGGATCAAAATCGTATTTCAGTAATTGATTTAATTCATTTTCAAGTTCTTCATTTGTTTCAAAAATCATTTTTTGAGTTAATTCCTCTAAAATTGACTTTGCGTTTGTTGTGTTTTTAAGTTTTAAAGTTGGTTTGAAATGAACAGAATCAATCTCAAATTTCTCCAATCTTTTGTTCAGCAGCTTTTCATATTTCAGATTTCCATCAATGATAAAATCGATAAACATATTTCGTTCGGCATAAATCTGCGAGCTTAACCAATCTCGACCTCCTTTCCAACCTTTTACGTTTGGTTGGTCGTAAATGTCCATCATTTGATTTTTGAGAAAGAAAGCCATTAATTTGTAGTTGGGAACGAGACTTAAATCGTTATGAATTTGCAAAAGATAAATCAATGGATTTTTTAGTTGATTTCCAGCAATCATTTTAGAACATTCTTCCACAAATAATTTATGAAAAAAGGGTTTCAATTCAAATTGATTTTCCTTTAATAAATCTCCATACTTTTTTATCAATTCTGGATTGGGTTGATCGTAAAAAAACCATTTTAATACTTTTTCTGCTAAAAAATAAGGTGTGTTTTTTTGTTCGAAAATAAGATCAATCACCTCATCAATTTTGAAATTTCCAGATTTGCCGAAAACTGTTTTTGTTGAATTATCCATCAATGCAGGCTTGTATTGTCCCTTTTCCAAACCAAAGGTTAAACCTGCAAGTGATAGCGCCGTATTTTTTATATCATTTTCAGTATAATTTCCCTCTCCAAGCGTGAAAAGTTCAAGTAATTCTCTCGCTAGATTTTCATTGACAGCACCATTTTTATTTTGCTGATTGTCAAGATATTTAATCATCGCATTGGAATAGACCATCTCTTTTACAAGCGTTTTGTAGTTTCCTAACGCATTAGAATTTATCGTTTCATAATGTTTGTAAATCCAGAAAGGAACTTTTACAGATTTTAGCGTTGAAACGAAATGATTTTGAAAAAACAAATTTATCTTTTCTCGCAGCGGATTTTCAGAAGTGAAACATCTTTCAAGAATAAATGCTTTAAATTCAAAACTAAGTTTTAATAAATCAACCGCCACTTTTTCTAATTCTTTACCGCCTTTTTCAGATTTATTTTTTAGTTCATTCAGTTGCTTTAAGTTCTTTGGACTGTTGGCAATAAATTCAGGTTCAATCAAAGAATTTGTTGTTTCTAATTGATTAGAAATAAAACTAGTTAACCCAACTTTTTGAATAGTAGCTGCTTGTTTAGTTGAAAATCCAAGTCGCAAAGAATTTAGATGATTTATTTCCATAAACGAAAAAATTGAAAAATGAATTTGTGCTACTAATTTATTGAAATTCAACAACTATTGAGCCAAATTGTAGTTTAAAAACTAAATTACAAGTAGTCATAATTGCTTTATTTAATATTTAAATTTATTCGAAGTAAAAGATACTACTTTAAGTGAAAAAGAAGTGTTAAAATTTCACGGAATAGGAAAAAGCTCAATTCCAAAACTGAAAAAAATGCTAGAAGTAGTTGGATTGAAATTTAGAGAAAGATAAAAAAATTCTAATTCCCCATTCTAAACTGCTTATCTATTTCTGCATCTTTAGGGTCGCCATAAACACCACATTTCGGCGGACGTTCAAATAATTTAATCACTTTAATTTGCGCTTGAATTGGCCAATATTGAGACGCAAACCAATTCGCTTTAGCGTTAAATCCATTCCATTCATAAGCACTAACAATAGGAATATGAACGCCTGGAACTAGCATCCACGCACGATTTAAACGAATTCCAATTCCTAAACTGTAATGCACTTGCGCTACAAAGGGTTTTTGAAATTTTAGTTCAAGTGGATGGTTCGAGTAATTATCGTCGTAAACTTTGCTTCCTTGAATTAAATTATAATCGAAGTTAAAACCCAAACTTTGATCTATAAAATGTTTTCTCGCTTTATCGATTTTCTTTTTACCGTAGTAAATTAACGAATGAGCAGAAACACGAGCAAAGACATAATTGCTTTTGAAACTTCCTTCTCCATGATAAGATTGTACGATTTCACCCAAAGCATTTTTGATGTCAACATGCGTTGATTCAGTTCCACTTAATTGACGAAAACCAACACCCCAATCAACGTAATCCATAATTCTACTTTTCTTCAAAGGCTTAATAGGTATTCCTTTCCATTTTGGAAAATGTGCTAAACCAACTTCTGCAAAGAAACCAACTTGTCCTTTTGGCGTGATTTCGTAATTTCCACGTGCACCCAAGTTATCTGTTAATACACCAGAAATCGGTTTAGATGGAATCATGTAGGTTGGACCAATTGCAAAGTGAATACCATCGTTTGTAACAATGATATAATCATTTCCTTTCGTTCCTTTTTTGAAAGCCCCTTGGCCAAAAAGTAAAGTTGGAAAAAGTAAAGCTAGAAAAATACTGTTCTTCATAATTAGAAATTAAAATCTGTACTTAATTCAATCATTTTATCCATTACTATTTGGCTATCCCAGTTTTGTTCAATGTTTGGAATTTCCATCACTTGATCCATGATTTCAGTTTGTTTTTTACCTTGATTGTATGCCACACTGTATCGGATATTGCTGAAAGTTACTTGCGAATACAACGGCAACCATTTGTTTGGATACAATTCGCTGAATTTTGCTTCAATTTTCTTTCTCAATAAGAAAGCAGGGTCAGCCACAAAATCACGCATCACAAAGTAATTATCCAAAGATAAATCTTGAAGTGCATCGCCATCAGGTTTGCGCTCAATGCTGTATTCTTCAAAAACGGCTTCCCAGTTTTCGCTGTGTTTTTGCATCAATCGATTCATCACCGTACAGTCTTCAAAACCTGCATTCATTCCTTGACCATAAAATGGAACGGTTGCATGCGCTGCATCACCCATCAACGCTACTTTTCCGTATGCCCAAGGATAACAACGAATAATTGCCAAATTCGACAAAGGATGATCTTCCCACGCATCAGCAATGTTTGGCATCATGTCGTAAAAATCAGGGAAAACAGTTTGGAAGAAATCGTTAACAGCTTCTTTTGAAGTCAATTTATCGAAAGCAAATTTATCACCTTCGTGCGGCATAAACAGGGTACACGTAAATGAGCCATCTTCATTCGCCAAAGCAATCATCATAAAGCGACCGCGCGGCCAAATATGAAGTGCATTTTTATCTAATCGATAACTTCCATCGGCATTGGCTGGCAATAAAATCTCGCGGTAACCGTCTGCAATATAGTTTTGACTGTAATTGAAACGATTTAATTTTTGCATCGAATTGTAACGAACAGCT
>Ga0247831_1007161_pt1 | contig 12646 bp, 9 predicted proteins | sample LaCruzMarch2015__9_FD_192406 | JGI IMG/M metagenome (GOLD analysis project Ga0247831, IMG submission 192406) | Freshwater microbial communities from meromictic Lake La Cruz, Castile-La Mancha, Spain - LaCruzMarch2015_1m | ecosystem: Environmental > Aquatic > Freshwater > Lake | place: Spain...
ACGATATTGTCCCAGTATGATCAACAACGTGATGGTGGTGGTGGTGGTGGTGATGGCAAATCGTCATCCTCATCGTCGTCTACACCTTCCACGGTGTTTGACGATGTCCGTCCCCTCACGCGAGACTGTGTCCGTTCAATCATCGATTTGGGATCACTCCCATCATTATTGGAAGAAATTATCATCGTTGCATCCAGTCGATTCGGGAGAGAGGGTATGTCATGGAAGGAGGCATTGTCCGAAGGACGGAGATCGGCAAGTGACTTTTTATTGCACGTGGAACATCGATTGAAAAGGGGGGTTGGACTTGCGGATTACTACTTCCCTGGGAATGCCAATGGCGTGAATGTAGCACTGAGGGGATTGTCAAGGCTTGATTATCTCAAAGGCGCCAACGTCAAGCAGTCGTCCTCTGGCACAATTGTGGACGATGTTGTGGTCTGGTCCCCGGCGGATGACTGTGCACGTAGGATATTCCCCGCTATCATCGAACGGCGACTGCTTGGACCAAATTTATGCATTCCTGGTTCGGGGGTACTGGAAATCCGTCACCTATTCCCCATGCTAGATGATGATACGATGGGAAACGGGGGAGAGATTGCATGGAAGTCACATGGGACAGGAAGCAAGACCTACGAGGATGCCAAACGTTTGTACGGTCTCTGTTGGAGAATGACGGCGTCGGCATCATCCACGTCCAGTGGTGGGGATTCCACAACGTCGACGGCGATGGATCTCCTTCGTGTGGCCTTTGGCAAGTACGGACGCATCCGTGGTCACGAGATTGTTCAGCAGGGACTCCCTAAATTGTCATCGGATGGCACCCCCATCGCGAACAACAACATTAATCTCAAGGATATGGAAAAGATGGTCGTACCCGACCTGCTTGCATTTAGGAAGCACCTGTATAATTTACACTCGACTGCCTTTCGGGGAGAGGAGTCATTCGGTGCCACGGTCCGGTCAATACTCGACGACGTTTTGAATGGATCAGCGTCTGGGTCGTCATTATTAGACGATGGTGATGCCGAGGGGGGGAGACGCACGGCAGAACTACTCGCGAAGCACGTGGACATTCGATTTAAGGATGCCAAGGCCTCCGCCGGTATGTCGAGTGGGAGTGGTGCTGCTGCATCCTCCGTCCCCGGTGGCTTGATCGATGCAGCCATTGCCGCGGACGCCAACGAGTCGTTCCAGAATGAGATCTTCGTCCTCTTCCGACATTTGCATTCGAAGGATGTATTTGAGGCATTCTACAAGCGTGAGCTTGCTAAGCGGCTACTGACTGGTCGGGCCGTTTCGACTGACATGGAATGGAGCTTTCTCACGAAGCTGAAGTCAGAGTGTGGGACGTCATACACGAGTAAGATGGAGGGGATGTTTCAGGATATTGAGTTGAGTAGAGATATAATGGCAAATTTCGCAGCTTATTCCTCGGGTCTTGCTGCTTCTGCCTCTCCCGCTGGAGCTGTGGGCAAGGCAGTGGATATGGATGTGCAACTTTTGACAACAGGATTTTGGCCAAACTATCCGCAGTATTCCAATATAATTCTGCCGCCGGAGATGCTGGCACTGCGACAAAAGTTTGAGACTTACTACAATAGTAAATATCAAGGAAGACGAATTGCGTGGCAGTATTCGTTGGGGAATTGTATAGTCAAGGCATCGTTCCCGAAATCAGCAGGACCAAAAGAGCTTATCGTGAATGTATGTCAGAGTCTCGTGTTGCTTTGCTTTAAACAAAGTGATGGGGATGATGGACGGGGATTGACACTCGATGAAGTCATGAGGAAGACGGGCATCAACGACAGACCCGAGCTGGAACGCACGCTACAGTCGTTAAGCATGGGGAGGGAGGGCACTCGCGTGTTAAGGAAGGTGGACTACGACTCCCTGACCCAGCCTGTATCGCCTCATGGCAAATCACCTAGTTGTGACAATACAGATACCGATTCTCCCCAAAAAACTAAGAGGCAACGAGTGCGACGTAATGTTGGTCCCTACGATCGCTTCCTCTTCAATGCATCCTTCACATCCAACCAACGACGTATCCGCATTACAAACATCACCATGAAGGAAACGTCCGAGGAACGTACGAAGACTCACGCGGCAGTAAGCAAAGATCGACTTTACTATATTGATGCCGCGTGTGTTCGGATCATGAAGGCGCGGAAAATAATAGATCACCGCGACCTGATTGGTGAAGTTATGTCGCAACTGAAATTCCCAGCATCATCGGCAGACATAAAGAAGCGAATCGAGAGTTTAATCGAAAGAGAGTACATGGAGAGGGTGGAGAATGATCGATCGAAGTATAAATATCTAGCGTAGAAAAAGATGTATAAACTAAGGATAAACTTATGAAAAAGATAATTTCAAGTATACTTCTAGCTCGGGCGGGTCAGATCCATCGTTCATACAGTGATTAGATAAGGCAGCACAAGTCTGATGACAACATCAGCTCCACAGGTAACCCGGCATTGCCGACGAATGCTTGATTTATCAGTCTTGACTTTCTTCCTGCAATGAGATGGTTTCTCCTCAGGAATCTTCTCATTCATCCTCAGCTTCCACAATGTAAGCTCCAATATTGTTGTGATTTCCTCCAGCTTTGAAACCTCTTCTTCAAAGTGGGCAACTTTTGCTCGGATTGAACGCAAAACATTTAAGTTGTCCCTCCCCGACTTGAAATCAGCAGCACAAACCATTTGTTTGATACAATCACGCCAAATTTTAAAGGCAAGACCTTCCACCCACGTTGACATGCCGTGAGTGAAGAGAAATTGCATTCGCTCTTGAAACAGCGCTACAGTCTGGTGGAATTTGGATGGCTTGACAAACTCATTGAGTAGAAAGTCCCAATCGATTGGCTGCTCAGGAAAGTACATTTGCCTCACACAGAGCAGGTTCTCAATGCTTTCTTTTGGTGTGTCACACCTCCCCATTGTCTCCACCATCATTGTCCAGTTGAATACATGAGTAGGGTAGAGTGATTGATAGCTCTCAAGTAAGAAATCAATGATCTCAGCTGGTGCAGCTCCCCAAAAAGCATAGAGCAGTGGTAGCGCACCCCATCTATCTTCAGTAATTAGATTTGTGGGGTATTTCTCAACAATGACACGATATAGTTCCAGATTGTGTACTGACGAGCAAGTCAGAATATGTAGCGAAGTCATCCCGAGGCAATCTTGGTGATTGCCGGTTGGATCCAACTTACTGCGTAGTGTCCGACTTTGAATAGATCTCATGTTCATCGCAGCAATGACGTTCTGTAGCACACCTTGATAATAAGACTGGTAGTAGACTAATTTGTGGATTGGTAGTCTATCAAATCTATGCTGCAGCTCTCTTATGATTCTTGCTTCGGAACCAAACAACCGCTGAAGATCTGTCATTTCAATAAAAATATTATCCCCTAAGATAGCATTGGGTGGAATGGCCACATTTCGTAGGCAGTGACAATTGTAGAATTCATATTTTTCAATCTCTGTTATGTTCTCGGAAAGCTCGAGAGAGAACATGGATTTACATGTGTGAAAAATGCGATGGGGAATAACTGTGATGAGCGGTGGGACTCTAAAGTTGGTGAAGATGCAGCTAGAGAATGCGCCTGTTCCAATGCTCTCAATGTCATCGTGGAGACAAATAGGAGTTCGAAGAGAGCCTGCGAAGGCACCATCACGAATCCTCCTGAGTGAGTTGGGGATGTTGATTTTCGTTATCGAGCGGTCGCAACAAGAGAAGGACCATGCCCCAATTTCCACGAGGCCTTCACACAGCTCCACCTCGGTCAACTTCGTGCGTTGGAAGAATGCTTCAACAGGGATCGTCGTGACGGAGGGATCAACCCGAACACGGACCACATTTTGTGGAGCTGGCACTCCTCCCTCTCCCGTGTAGACAACGACGTCGTTTGTCTCACTAGTATCGTCGGTCGACATCGTTATTTTGTATTTATCACCTCGTCATTGAACCCGCCAAATGCCACTGATTCATACCAACACACATCATGTCGGACAGCAGGTATTCCGCCCTGACAAAGCTCCGACGGCCTCACCATAACCACGCTTCTGCCGCGGGTACAGGATATCGTAATCTCGACATCATCGATGATGCATGGGCGGCCGATAAGCTGAGTGATGATGAGATTGATGAAACCACAACACGAGGGGCCGAATCACAAATTTCAAGTCTGTTAGAGGATGAGGGAGAGATGGATGATGGGATTGTTACGGCTGCAAATTCGGGAAGTGCCGCGGGTGGTGCATTAGAGAGAAGACGCAGAGAAGAGGGTCGGTGGGATGATTTAGGGTTGGACTTGTTTGAGGGGGGCGTTGGTAATAATACAAGCAATACTGGTGGAGGTGGAGGAGGCGGGGGTGGAGGGAATGCCGCACCAGCAACAGGTGGACAGACGTAGCTCCTGTTTATCACCTTCCATGAATATTCGATATATTTTGTCATTAACCATGTCATCCCTGATAGTCTGCAGGTTGCAAAAAATGAGAGACTAAGGAGAATAAAGGTATGAATGAATTGTATCCTTTAAGTAGGTGTGCAATCATCATTTCTAGTCGACATGAACGATATGATTTTCCTATTGGACGATGAAGCCCCAAGTATCCTCAATAATACGTCCCCTTTTCTTCATCTCGTCCAGCGAGGCACTGTCTGAATCCAGTTCTAGCCAATCCATCAGATCCGCGAGTTCCTTGACCTCGTTCGGCTTATTCGTCTCACCGACCTTCGACTGCACAGTAAACAATGCCTCCTCCAACGCCGTCTTGTAATCAACCTTTTCATTCAATTCATCATCCTTCGCACGGTACTGTTCGGCATCGGCAATCATCTTATCAATGTCATCGGACGTCAATCGACCCTTCTCGGCCTTGATCTCAGCCCGTGCCTCAGCACCAGTCACCTGATCTCGTGCCGAGACCTGAAGGATGCCATTGGCATCAAGGGCAAATGTCACATCAACCTTTGGTTCACCCTGCTTTGCACGTTGGACGCCCGAGATAACGAATGACCCAAGCTTATTGTTCGCATCGACGTGTGCACGTTCACCCTCATACACTACAACATCAATCTCCGTCTGCCAATCATCAACGGTGGTGTATGTCCTAGTTTTCTTGCATGGGATGGGCGTATTACGTTTAATGAGTGTACTCATCTGCTTCCCCTCTAACTCAATCCCGAGTGATAGTGGTGTGACGTCGAGCAGGAGCAGGTCTGTCATATTCTCTGCACCAGCAAGATCATGCCCACCGCCAGTTCCACCAGTAGATAGAATGTAGCCCTGTACAGCTGCACCGTGAGCGACAGCCTCGTCGGGGTGGACACTCTTGCATAACTCGATACGACCATTGAACATTTCAAATAGCGATGCTTGGAGACATGGGATACGAGTGGACCCACCCACAAGGACGATGTCACTGACATCGTCAATCTTGCAATCGGCATCGGCCATGACATCCTTGACTGTGTCGATGCATCGTTTGAATAGAACCGAGTTCAGCTCCTCGAACTTTTCCCTGGTTAGGGTGACATTCAGATTAAAGTCATCCACGAGAGAATCAACCTCAATTTCTACCGATGCGGCACTCGACAGTCCACGCTTGCCATTCTCCACGGCCCGTCGGAGTCGACTTTGTGCTCGAGGGCTGTCCTTGATGAGCTTGTGTGCCGATGCCGACTTACCTTTGATATGCTCCATGAGCCATGCCATGACAGCATTGTCAAAATCCTCACCGCCAAGATGGGTGTCGCCACCAGTGGCCTTGACCTCAAAGACTCCACCGTCCATGGCAAGAACACTAACGTCGAAGGTCCCACCACCAAGATCAAAGATGACAACATTCGTCTTCGCTTGTTTGGCCCCACCGTTGTTGGCATCATTTTCCTTCTTGGCGTGAAGGCCGTACGACAATGCCGCCGCCGTCGGCTCATTAATTATACGCTTAACGTCAAGACCAGCAATACGACCGGCATCCTTCGTGGCCTGACGCTGTTGATTGTTAAAGTGAGCGGGGACGGTGATCACGGCGCTCTTCACGGGCTGGCCAAGATGTTTCTCCGCAGCAAGTTTCAGTTCTGACAGTCGAAGGATTCGAAGGATAAAGATCAGACTTTATCTTGCTGAGTCAGAATAACATATTACTGAAAATATAATAACTCACCTGCAAGTATCATGGCGGATATCTCCTCAGGCCGTAGCTCCTTCGTCTCACCACGCCAATCGACCACGATCCGAGGTTCACCGTGAGCACTACCCTCCACGACCCTAAAAGGGAATGCCTTTGCCTCCTCGGCCGTGACCGGATCCGAGAATGATCGACCAATAATACGCTTTACATCATATACGGTATTACGTGGATTACTAGCCACCTGACTCTTGGCGGCAGTACCCACGAGCTTTCCCTCGGGAGTGAAAGACACCCACGAAGGCATTGTCCGGCCCGACGGTGATTCGATGACCTCGACCTTTTGCGTCTTGGGATCGAAGCATGCCACGCAGGAGTATGTCGTACCGAGATCGATTCCGATAATTGGTTCCGCCATGATGATCAATAGGAGTAGGATAGGTAGATTCGATCGCGTAGATAGCAAAGACGAAGGGTAGGGATGAGCGGCCGTCAGCTTCCCGCTTTTTGAATTATGTAGTAGTCAACGGAGGCCCTCCACGTCCAAAGTGAAGTGAATCACAATCACCCCTCATCCAGTTGCTCGAACAATATAGGTAGGTAATCAAAACATAATGAAGGTCTTTTCGATATTCGCCACTGTTATCGTTCTCCTATCAATCGGTGCATCTGCGAAGAAGAAAGAGCAGGAAGTTGAACCCTGTAAGTGAAGTAGTACGTGCATTCGTTCTGTCTCGTTGAATCAGGATCAGTTTTTATCGCTACTATTATTAAGTTTCTGCGCCGTGATAACTAACAAAAGTAAACCAATGCAAAATCTTACGCGATTGTAGACGTATACGGCAAGGATCCGAAAAAGGATGCAGAGTACGACATTTCGATGGGAATGGCGGGCATACAACAGGCCGCACAAGATCCGAAGCTGCTTGCTCAATTATTCCAAGACATGCAGGACCCAGAACTAATGGCCGAGGCAAAGAAGATGATGGAAAGTCCAGAGTGGAAGAAGAAGATGAAGGCATTGACGAATGATAAGGCATTCAAATCTAACATCCAGGATGTGAAGAAGAAATTTGAAGATCCTGACGAGTCGGCCAAGATGCAGGCAAAGATGGAACATATGTTAAAAGTCGGACAAGTCGCAATGAAGGAAGATGCCAAGGATACAATGTCAGAAGCGATGCAGGCCATGGCCGACCCAGATGTTATGGCAGAGGCAGCACGAATGATGAAGGATCCACAATTTCAGGCACAACTTAGTCAGATGGCAAGTGACCCCAGTTTTAAGAAATACGTTACTGCAATGCAGGATATGATGCAGGACCCAACGACAAAGGCACAAATGGAACAAATGGCGAATTCATTCCGATCGGCGTCTGTCGCGTCTGAATTATAAGTCGAATATCCCAGTGCATGTTACTGCGTATTTGAATTATGATACAAGCGAAAATTCAATGCAAGTTATTTCGATCTAAACAATTTGTTATGCTGTATATTGTCACGGGTGAGCTCCACTGCAGCTATTTGCTAATACTGTAGTTAAATTTACATCTATTTTTACAATCAGTAGTATAGATCATAATCGTCTTCGATCAATGATGCGACATCATATGTCCTTCACCCCCCTTAACCCCTTCTCCAGCGATACTTCTAATGATTTCCTTCTCCTTCTTCCTCGTCATGTGCTTGTGAGATCTGATTACCTATGTATTTTTCGAACATGGGTGTGAATGTGAGCCGCCGTCCGTGATTCCAATCTTGCAATTGAGGGACAATATCGTTGAGCTGCCACTCTCTAGAATTTCGTAAATAGATACTCCTACGGGCGTCCTTGTTACTTAGCCCACGTATGATGGTGTAAGAATGATCATCGTCATAATCCTCATCGTCATCACTCTCATAGTTAGATTTGTTTGAAGTATTTGCCTTAAATGACATGGTCTTCGAATCTTCATCAATGGTGCCGAGATCTGTTGAATATTCTGTTTCGACGGCATTTATCCGACGACCTTTTGCAATATTAGAAGCTGCAATATTGCGTGCCTTGAGAGAATCTAGCACCTCCTCGACATCTTCGTCTTCGTCACTATCATAGTCGAAATCATCTTCGTCACTATCGTAGTCCCCTTCAGCATCGTCATCTTCGAAATCATCGTAGTGGTCTTCATCCTCCTCATTCCGCAAAGACATTTCCCACATAATGTCAGATATCCTCTGTGCCTTAAGTCTGCGACCCCGAACGACCTCATCAAGTGCCTCCTCCATCATACGTGCGAGCAAGGTAACGTCCTGATTCGAACTTACTCGCTTCGCAAAGTCAGGATCGTCTAGGGGCCACTCCTTTGCAATTTCTAGTGCCCTGAGTACGTTTCCTTCACCAAGGAGAGTCATCATGTTGACCTCTTGGCTCATGTCATTGTCTATCTGGAAGGCATGCCAAGAGCTGTAAAGAGCTGCGGCGTCTTCTAACCGTCTAGTTGCCAGTAGCCATAGGAATGGATCCACAAGAACGTCCTCGGCAAGCTGTCGCAATCCCTCCCCATTCCCTGACTGGAACCCGAGCGAGGATCTGGCACCGTCCAAGATTGTTAATAGCTCAAGCGACAGCTGTGATGCAATGGTTTCCAATGTATCCCCAAGTCTGACAAATTTAGTCAAATCAGTTGGTGTCCCAACAATGGGAGCATCATTCGTGGACGTTAGTGTGATACCAACGGCCAATCGTCGGTAGAGTGGACGATGGGGTGGCAATCCTAGCTCCTCTGCACGACGGGTCAGCCGCCATGCCCGATCCACCGTCGTGGCCGAGTAGACCAGCCTTTCGTCATTGGATAATCGTCGTTGGACTCCGCTATTTGTACTGATACCTCCTCCTCCTCGTAAGCCTATCGTCATCGAGGATGGGAGACACCGCTCAATCATTCTCAAGAGTGCGTAATGCAGCCGTCCCACAGACCCTCCTTCTTTCCCCCTTCCTCCTTCCCGGTCAACAATGACAGTGGTGTCCACATCGCCTAAAAGCTTAGCACGACACCATGTCGCCTCTTGCGAATTCTCCAACAAAAGTAAGAATCTATCAGCAGCGGCAACAACCTCATCAACAGTTGCATCATCTTTGGGTAATGCCCGTAAAAACTCCTCGTGTGCTCCCCACGGTTGGGGATCGTCATCATCCATGTATCCCTGTCGCCATTGTGTCCATGCACGTAGGACTGTGTGATCATCCTCGGTATCATTCTGCACTGGTGGTGGTTCGGCAGCAGCGTCCCCAATCCTTCCACTATCACGTCCTCGAACTCCGTTATTATTCCTTCGTAACCTTCGCGTTGACGTCGATGCCGCTAGTCGCGATGATTGCGGAGGACGCTGCCGTCGTGAGGAGGTGCTAGGAGTAGCTGAGGTATACAGATCATACTCTTTGCTATCATCATCGCATTTGTTTAATGAAGGGGGGGAGGTGGGTACAGAAGAGGAGGAGGGTTCCGTTGCAGCTACCTCATCGGATGAAAGATTCGAGAAGAGACGACGGAGAGACGTATGAAGGAGGATGCCGGAGGTGGACCGATTATTTTGCTTCACGGCCGATGCCTCATTAGACCAGCACCGTCCACCTGCCGTCACCACCGAGGTCGCCGCCTGACAAAGACCCCGGCGTTGATGAATCGTTGTTTGTATCGCTAGCATCATTGTTCGAATCTGACCAAGCTCCGGGCGGGAAGGGTCGAACTCGTCTGTCCTTCAAATAGTTACACGTTGACACTTGTTCGTGTACAGCGTTGATCAATAACGTAACGAAGGAAGCGACTACTGTCATTATCATGGCTCTTCTCCAAAGCTTCTTCCTCTTCGGCGTTATAATCGCCATCGCTGCTGGCGGCACCGTCATTGCCTTCACATCAGCTCCTCCTTTCACCACCATCCATCATCAGCGACGAACACTTTCCTCCTCCGAACCCCTTTATCAATCAGGTCCCGACAAGGGTGGTGGAGCTGCCATCGCCACACCCAAGACGAAGACGGTGACTACCACAGTTCAAAAGCAAAAACAAAAGAATGATCAAAAGTCAAAGGCAAAGCCAAGTGAACCTGATCAACTTGGTGACTTTGAGGATGCACCCATGTATCGACTATTCCTACTAGGGGATGAGAGCTATGAGCAGGAACATGTCGTGACACGGGTACATGAAATTATTGAGAATATATCCGAGGATGAGGCCGCGAGGATTTATAAGAGTGCATATCAGACCGGTGAGGCATTTATTGCTAAATTCCCAAAGGAGATTGCAGAGACATATGCCGAACAATTGACAAGAAGTGATCCCATAATTTATGCAGATGTTCGGGATGACGAGGATAAGAAGAGGTGATTATCAGTAGTAGGAGTATATTTTATTGGGAATAATGGAATAAGCCGTGGCACAGCTTATCATTATTGTCACTCTTGATGTTTTGGAGAATCGTAATCATTGGGGTCAGTATAATTGAAACATTGGTATCATTGGGAGGAACATAGTGATGGGTGAATGTGTAAATTAATTGATTCCGCTCCAATCATCACCACATAATAAAAAGTAGGCAGCTCACTGGATATATCTTTCACATTACATACTGTCGCTGCTCTCGTCATCAGAAGTGGCATAGGAGTCTGATTCTACGTAGGGGTCAGATTCTTCATCTGCGACAGTCATTATGTAAGGCAGCACAAGTCTGATGACAACATCAGCTCCACAGGTAACCCTGCATTGCCGTCGAATGCTTGATTTATCAGTCTTCAATTTCTTTAGTTGATGAGTCGTTCCGTCTTGAAGGTCATTTTCATGCATCCTCACTTTCCACATTGCAAGCTCAAGTATGGTTGTTGCTTCCTTCAGTTTAGGGAGCTCGTCTTCAAAATGGTCGAGCTTTGATCGAATTTCACGCAAAATATACGAGTTATTCCCATTCCAATTGAAATTGGCAGTCCGAATCATAATTGTGATGTGATCACGCCAAACTTTGAAGGGAAGGGCTTCCATACGGTCCGACATACCACAGATAAAGAGAAATTGCATACGTTCTTGAAACATAGCTCCATGGAAGTTACGAGTGGATGGCTCTGCAAGCACGTCTAGCAAATATACCCAATCAAGTGGCTGCTCTGGGAAGTAAATTTGCCTCACACAGAGCAGGTTCTCAATGCTTTCTTTTGGTGTACCACACCTCCCCATTGTCTCCACCATCATTGCCCAGTTGAATACATGAGTAGGGTAGAGTGATTGATAGCTCTCAAGTAAGAAATCAATGATCTCAGCTGGTGCAGCTCCCCAAAAAGCATAGAGCAGTGGTAGCGCCCCCCATCTATCTTCAGTAATTAGATTTGTGGGGTACTTCTCAACTATGACACGGTAAACCTCCAGATTGTGTACAGACGAACATGCCAGAATATGAAGAGGAGTCATCCCCAGACAATCTTGGTGATTGCCGGTTGGATTCAGCTTGTTACGCAATGTCCGACTTTGACCGGATCTCGTGTTCATTGCATCAATGACTTTTTGTAGCACACCCTGATGATCATAAGACTGGTAGTAGACTAATTTGTGGATCGGTAGTCCATCAAATCGATGCTGCAGCTCACTAATTATTCTTGCATTCGAATTACCAAACAATTGTTGAAGATCCGTGTGTATGTCCATCTCGTCTTCATCAATAAAGATATTATAGCCGAAGACAGTGTTGGGCGGAAAGGCCACGTTTCGTAAACAGGAAGTATCTTGTAATGCACCATTTCCAATCTCCGTTACGTTCTTGGGAAGTTCAAGAGAGAACGTCGATTTACAGTTGAATAACATGTATTGAGGGATCACGGTGATGAGGGGTGGAATTCTAAAGTTGGTGAATATGCAGTTCCCGAATGCTTCTCTTCCAATACTTTCAATGCCATCGTGAAGACGAATGGGACAACGGAGTGAATAATAGAAGGCATAATCTTTAATCCTCCTGAGTGAGTTGGGGATGTTTATCTTCGTTATTGAATGGTAACACCATGCGAAGGAATCTACTCCAATTTCCACGAGGCCTTCACACAGCTCCACCTCGGTCAACTTCCGTTCGTAGAATGCACGAGCAGGGATCGTCGTGACGGAGGGATCAACCCGAACGCGGATCATATCACGAGGAGCTTCCAATCCTTCCTCCCCCGTGTAAACGAAGACGTCGGCATTGATAGCATTGCTCGACATGGTGGTTCTCCCTTGCCTCAAACAGAGTTAGCTGAGTATTTATGTAGTACTTAGACACTACTATCCGAAATCACTTACATATCACATCACACTCTCGCGATGTTCGTCGCGTTATTTCTGGCGTGCAGCGGAGGCAATGAGGCTGTCTCGGCTCTTCTTCTGCCGCCCACAGTAGTAGGAGTAAATGGTCGATCGCTCGCCGTGTCGAATCGTTATTTTCGTTGTTGTCAGGCACCGCTTTTTTACTCAACATCGGACAACAGCATCCAGTCGGAGTCGTCCTCC
>Ga0247831_1007169_pt1 | contig 12633 bp, 9 predicted proteins | sample LaCruzMarch2015__9_FD_192406 | JGI IMG/M metagenome (GOLD analysis project Ga0247831, IMG submission 192406) | Freshwater microbial communities from meromictic Lake La Cruz, Castile-La Mancha, Spain - LaCruzMarch2015_1m | ecosystem: Environmental > Aquatic > Freshwater > Lake | place: Spain...
ACTTCGTATTGACTTTGCTCAATTTGATGTTTTTTCTGAAACCAACCAAACAATAATGTTTGTGATGACAAGCCAATGGTATTGTATAAAAATCCTTGGGTTACAAACTGATTTGTAGTTGGATCAATCGAACGACCGTAACTTTCTCCAACATTCATGTCTCCATTTAAATTCGGTAATCGACCAGCTCTATTTTGTTCCATAACAAGCTTCGCTAATCGTTCGTTTAATTCAGATTCTCTAATTTGTAAATTATTGACTCGTGCGTACTCAACACATTCCGTCAAAGGCCAAATACTTGAAGTATAATTCGTTTTTCTACTATTTGACTCGTAAGGCTGTACTACTGTTTTGGGTAATTCCTTTATAGGTTGTTGATTAGGTATAGTTTTCGCAGGTATGCTTTTTTCTTTTTGAATTGGAATACTTTTTTCCTGCTGATTATTTTTTTTCTGTTTTTTAGCTTGGTCTTTTTGAAGCAATTCTTCTTTTTGTAAACGAAGGATTTCTTGCTGTTTTTGTTGTTCAGCCAATTCCAATGCTTCTTGCTTTGCTTTAGCTATTGAATCTGCAATTCGAGCAGCTTTAGGATTTCCATACACTTGTTGAGGCATCACCTTTTTAATGGTATCATACTTTGTAGGTTTGTATCCACTTCGAGGTTGTATTTTTGTTTGTGCTTGCGCATCAAAGGACATCATTAAAATACAAATTGCAAAAAAGTAGGTAATATATTTCATGCTAATAATGTGAGGCGTAAAATTTATGGAAATTTAAAAATAATGTGCAAAATTAGGAAACTAAGCTGATACAGCACCCAAATTAAGTATTAATTTGAAATTTGGAAAATGTATTTCTCATTCTATCGCATTTTCGTGATGAAAGGTATAATATCAAGTATATTTGGATTTTAAATTGCATATGATGAAAACTGATGTCCTTGTGATTGGTTCTGGTGTGGCGGGTTTAACCTATGCGCTACATACTGCACTCAAACGACCCGATTTAAATATTATTGTTTTGACCAAAACAAATGAGGACGAAACAAATACAAAATATGCTCAAGGTGGTGTAGCAGCCGTATTTGATGATCAAAAAGACAGTTATGACAAACATATACAAGACACACTTATCGCAGGTGACGGGCTATGCAATCCCGCTATTGTAGAGATGGTAGTCAAAGAAGGACCACAGCGCATGCTCGAAATCATTGAATGGGGAACCGATTTTGATAAAGAATCAGACGGTGATTACAAATTGGGCAAAGAAGGAGGTCATTCCGAAAATCGAATTTTGCACCACAAAGATGTAACAGGCAAAGAAATAGAACGTGCATTGCTGGCCAAAGCACATGAACTTCCAAATATAGAAATCATAGATTATTGTTTTGTCGTAGATATCATAACCCAACATCATCTGGGACGTTTGGTAACCAAATCAACTCCACAAATAGAATGTTATGGTGTGTATGTTTTAAATCTTGAAACACATCAAACGGAAAAAATTTTATCCAAAGTTACACTATTGGCTACTGGTGGTTGCGGTCAAGTATATCGAATTACCACCAATCCCAAAATAGCAACTGGCGATGGGATGGCTATGGTATACCGCGCCAAAGGTCGAATAGAAAATATGGAATTTATTCAATTTCATCCCACGGCGCTGTACGAACCAGGCAAACGATTTGGACAAGCATTCCTGATTACTGAAGCAGTTCGAGGCGATGGCGGTATACTCCGAAATAGCAAAGGCGAAGAGTTTATGAAAAAGTACGATCCAAGACTTTCGCTTGCACCTCGCGATATTGTAGCACGAGCCATAGATAATGAAATGAAAGTATTAGGTGATGAACATGTCTTCCTTGATTGTAGACAAATGGACATTGAAAAATTTAAAGATCACTTCCCGAATATTTACGAAAAATGTTTGAGTATAGGTATAGATGTATCCAAACATATGATACCTGTAGCACCAGCAGCGCACTATAGTTGCGGCGGAATCAAAACCAATGAATATGGCAAAACTTCAATAGATCGTTTATATTGTTGTGGCGAAGCATCAAGTACATGTTTGCATGGCGCTAATCGGCTTGCAAGCAACTCCCTGCTTGAAGCCCTTGTGTTTGGTTACCGATGTTTTGAGGACACGCTCCTACACATTGATACATATTCGTTTCAAGATAATATTCCAGATTGGGATGCTCAAGGTACTAGCGAGCCCAAAGAGATGATATTGATAACACAAAGTATTAAAGAACTTCAACTTGCCATGAGCGATTATGTGGGTATCGTGCGTAGCGATGTTCGTTTACAACGTGCTATGAAACGCTTAGATTTGCTTCATGGCGAAACTGAACAATTATACAAAACCACAACACTTTCACCACAACTTTGTGAGCTTAGAAACCTTATAACTGTTGCATATTTAATCGTGAAATCATCTGAATTTAGAAAAGAAAGTCGGGGATTACATTTCACTGTAGATTATCCAAACAAGAGTGAATTGTTGCAGAATATTGTACTCTAAGCAATTGCTTTCGTATGTTTGAACTTATAAAAAAGATAACAATTAGGCATGTATTTTATTTTATATTTTAGTTTATATGTAATCTCTTTACTGCCATTTTGGTTTTTGTATCTTATTTCAGACTGCTTATACTTTATATTGTATCATCTTTTAGGCTATCGCAAAAAAGTAGTCCATACTAATTTAACAAAATCATTTCCAGAAAAAACAGCTATTGAAATAGAATCCATTACAATAAAGTACTATCGCAATTTATGTGACAGTATAGTAGAAACGATAAAATTAATCTCTATTTCTAAAGAAGCCTTAGACGAACGTGTTACCTGCAATTGGGAGATGTTTGATTTAATGACCGAACAAGACCGAAATGGGCAAGGATATATGTCACATCAGTTTAATTGGGAATGGGGAACTGTTCTTTGCAATTGGCGTGCACCAAGACGTTTTACAGGCCTCTATATGCCTTTGACCAATAAAGCTTTTGATCGTTTGTACTTAAAAATACGAGGTAGAAGTGGCACCAAGCTCATCAAAGTACAAGACATGCAAAAAGAAATGGCTGAAATGCAAAACCAAGAAACGCTATGGGGGTTTATTGCTGATCAAAATCCAAGTGACCCGAAGCGAGTATCGTGGAATGATTTTTTATATCAAAAAACAGCTTTTTTCAAAGGTCCGGAATTTGTTGCAAGGCGCTATAATAATATTGTTTTTTTTGGTGAAATAATCAAACTACGACGTGGATATTACGAAATAAAACTAAAGCTGGCATTTGATAATCCCCGTGAAACGAAAGAAGGCGAAATTACAGAAGCCTATGTTCGTCATTTGGAGGATAGCATCAAACGCCAGCCTGAGAATTGGGTTTGGTCACATCGAAGGTGGAAACGCATCTACCCTCACCCAACAGTTGCGGAATTACTTCCAGCTTCGCGGACCAAATAAATTAGACAGTATAAATCAAATCATAAATCAAATCATAAATCAAAGTTTAAAAAAAGGAATGACATTGTCAAGTATTATTTTTTGTCCAACAGATCTTGAGTTCAAAAATTCAGCATTGACAATACTTTCAGGAAATGTTAAAGTTTTAAAACACACAGTAAATCATGAAAATAGGACTTTATTTTGGGAGCTTTAATCCAATTCATATTGGTCATTTGATTATAGCAAACCATATTTTAAATCATAGCCAACTCGACCGTGTTTGGTTTGTAGTTTCGCCTCATAATCCTTTAAAAGAATCGAGTAGTTTACTCAACGAAAATCATCGGCTTCAGCTTGTACGCTTAGCAATAGAAAACGAACCAAAATTTAAAGCTAGCAATATTGAATTTGGATTATCACGACCTTCTTATACAATAGACACCTTAACTCACCTTACAGAAAAATATCCTGAACATACGTTTTCAATCCTGATGGGTAGCGATAGTTTTTGTAATATAAAAAAATGGAAAAATTATGAAATTTTGCTCAAGCAATATGGTATTATTTTATACAAAAGGCCTGGCTTTGAACCAGACCTTTCTTTGAGCTCTCAACTTGAAGTTGTACAAGCACCCTTGCTCGATATTTCATCTACATACATTCGTGGATTGATACAACAAAAAAAATCAATTCGATATTTAGTTACTGATGAAGTAATGGAAGATATTTTGGCCAATGGATATTATAGTAAATAGAATTATAGTTTATTTATTGAAGCAAAACTTCATCTATACTTTGCAAAATAATCTGACAAGCTAATTCTATTTCTTTGTCTGTTATGGTCAATGGAGGCGCAATGCGCAATGCATTTGAAGCGAATAAAAACCAATCGGTAAATACACCATTTACTATACATTGATCAATAATTTTTTTATTGATATCATAGTCCTCAAAATGCACTGCAATAAGTAACCCACATGTATTAACTTGTCGAATTGCTGAATGAACAAGTAGAGATTTAAATAAATCTTCTTTGTGATGTATTTGCTCAATCAATTTTTCTCTCTTCAAAAATTCGAATGCAGCTAAACCTGCTGCACAACTCACAGGATGACCTCCAAAAGTTGTTATATGTCCCAGCACTGGATTTTGAGTGAACGAATCCATATATTGTTTCGAAGAAACAAATGCGCCGAGCGGCATACCTCCACCAAGCGCTTTTCCCAACAACAATATATCAGGAACTACATTCACCTCTTCAAATCGAAACATTGAACCTGTGCGCCCAAAAGCAGTTTGTATTTCATCAAAGATGAGTAGACAACCTGTTTCATAGCATTTTTGGCGGAGTGCCTTTAGCCACTCCAACTTCGGCACTAAAACGCCTGCTTCTGCTTGTACAGGCTCAAGCACGATACATGCTGTTTGCTCGTCAATGGCATCAATAGCGTGTTGCGAACCATATTCGAATTGATACACACCTGGCAATAGTGGTCGAAAAGCTTGTTGCCAATATTCGCTTCCCATTAAACTTAATGCACCTTGTGTACTACCATGATAAGAATGTTTAAACGAAATCATTTTAGTCTTTCCAGTTATTCGTTTAGCCAATTTCATTGCACCTTCGGTAGCTTCTGTACCACTATTGGTAAAATAAATACTTTGTAGTTGTAGCGGTAACATTGCAGCCAATGCTGTAGCATATTGAACTTGTGGACTTTGTATGACTTCGCCATATACCATGACATGCAAGTATAAATCCACTTGTTTCTTAATCGCATCAAGTACTTGCTTATTTCCATGTCCTACATTGCATACACTAATCCCACCAATTAAATCGATGTGCGTTTTACCATTCGTATCAATCAATTGAACTCCTTTCGCTTCAGCTATTTCAAAGCATAAAGGTGTTTCGGAGGTTTGTCCAATATGGTTTAAAAAAAGTTGTCGTTGTGTCATGCGTTGCAAAGTTATTGAAAATGAAATCAGATTAAAAGTTCTTCTTACATTTGCTTCAATAGTATTTGATATTTTATATCTAACAAATTTATACCATGCCCATCATTCTACCAGTCAAAGGCATCATGCCTACCATTCCAGAAGATTGCTTCATAGCACCAAATGCGACCATTGTAGGCGATGTCGAAATGGGTAAGGCATGCTCTGTATGGTTTAATGCAGTGATACGAGGAGATGTCAATAGTATACGTATTGGCAATAAAGTAAACATTCAAGACGGCGCTTGCATTCATTGCACCTTCGAAAAAACTAAAACATTAATAGGAAACAATGTTTCTATTGGTCATCATGCTCTTGTGCATGGCTGCACAATAGAAGACAACGTATTGGTAGGTATGGGCGCAATCGTAATGGACAATGTTCATATTGGAACTAATACAATCATAGCAGCAGGTGCAGTTGTCCTTGAAAATACTAAGTGTGAGAGTGGAAGCATCTATGCTGGTGTTCCAGCCAAAAAAGTAAAAGACATTTCGCAAGAATTGATACATGGCGAAATCGATCGCATTGCAAATAACTATGTTATTTATAGTAGCTGGTTTAAATAAAGAAATTTTTGCCGCTTTTTTTGTTAATCAATTTTTATCTACAAATATCTTTATTACCTTAGTAGACGGATTTTCATCTTTCTATTTTGTAAAACCATTTGTATGTTTAAAAATATACTTTACTTCGTATTTTTCATTTCACTCTCTTTGTATTCAAATAATATAAAAGCTCAAGGTGGCTTGTGGGCTCATATGGGAGGAAGTCTTGGTTCTGGTGCTATGGGTTTGTATGGTACTAAAGGTGTGGCAGACCCAACGAATATGCCTGCAGGCCGTTACCAAGGTGCTTTCTGGACCGATTTGCAAGGAAATTTTTGGTTATTTGGTGGTTTTTTGCCTTTCGGCTATGGCAATGATTTATGGAAATTTGACCTTATACTTAATCAATGGACATGGGTAAATGGGCCTCAATACGTATCAGACCAAAATGGAGAATTTGGCACTAAAGGCGTCCCTTCACCTTTAAATTATCCACCTGCAAGAACGTTTGGGCCAAACTGCTGGACAGATAAAAACGGCGATTTATGGTTGTATGGCGGTTTTGGTTTTGATAAAAATAATAATCAAGGCGGATTATCTGATTTGTGGCGATATAAAATTTCTACGAATGAATGGACGTGGATGTCGGGTGCTGATATAGCGAATTCGATTCCTGTATTCGGCACCGCAGGTATTCCTTCAGTTACAAATTCTCCTGGTGCTAGAGCAGAATGCAAATCAGGTTGGGTAGATGACAACAATAATCTTTGGATGTACGGCGGACAAGATGGGGCAACAGCTCAAGTAACTGTTAATGTCAGAAGTGATATGTGGCAATATAATATCAGCACAAACGAATGGACTTGGATAAAAGGTCCAAACACGATGAATAGTGGAGCAAATTGGGGTATTAAAGGAGTAGAATCATCTACAAACAATCCTGCATCAAGACTTTCATTTACGAAATGGAAAGGAAAAGACAATAACTTTTATGTTTTTGCTGGTGGCAATAGTGGAAGTGCTCGAAATGATTTATGGCGATTTAATCCTTCTAATTCAAATTGGACATGGATTTCTGGTTCAAATACTTTAAACCATTTAGGAACATACAATGGACAATGCTTACCAGACTCATTGGCTTATCCCAAAGCACGTATAGAAAATCAAACAGTAGCAACTTCAACTTGTACTGAAGTATTTTGGTCTTTTGGTGGATTTAAAACTTTAACCAATACAGAATCATTTAACGATCTATGGCTATACAACCTGACGACCAATAAATGGACATGGGTTAGTGGTGGGTCTGCTACAAACGTTACGAATATTTCGGCACCTATTGGCGTTGGATTACCTACAAACAGAATCGGATCAAGAGGTGGAGTTTATATTTGGTCTGATACACAAAATAATTTATGGGTCTTTGGTGGCTTAGCTTATGATAGTACTATTTCAGCTTTAGGACTCAAAAATGATTTATGGAGATTCCAACCAGATTCTACCTGTTTTGATGCCGGATTCTCATCTGTTTTGATGCTTAATGGTCCTGACAAATTACAACTTTGCCCTGGCGATACGACCTCCATGCAAGTACCTCCAAATACGAACCTCGCTATCGCACCAAATACTGACTTCATTTATTCACTTGATTCTACACAACTTATTTTTTCTCCACAGACTACAACAACTTATACTATTACTGGGGCTGAAAAAGGTATTTGTGCTGGACAGGATACAATTGTATTTAAGATCGAAATTATTCCGATACCGATTGCAGACTTTACACTGTCACCTTTGTCTGCTTTTATATCTGATCCAATTTTTAATTTAACGAATACATCTACACTATCTACTACCTATGAGTGGATATACAAGAATACCAATACATCGTTCTCTACAAACCAAGATGCAAGTTATTCAGTCACAGACAGCGGTACACATTGTTTTATTCTAATTGCCAAAAACCAATTAGGCTGTGCAGATACAGCCGAACACTGTGGCATCAAATTGATGCCTGATAATATATTTATCCCGAGTGTTTTTTCGCCCAACAATGATGACAAAAACAATACGTTTAGAATCATTGGAAGTTATATCAACCTCAAGAAATTTGTGGTTTACAATCGCTGGGGCGAACTAGTATTCAGCACGACAGATATCAGCAAAGGTTGGGATGGCAAACACAAAGGCATAGAAGCTGAAATAGGTACATACTACTACTACATAGAGTACGAAGCTTATGGCACTAAAAAAACACTCAAAGGAGATATTAATTTAATTCGATAATTAAAAAGATTATCGTTTGACAATTGTTGTTTGTTTTAAGAACTGATCTACTTTATCATGACTAATCGGAATTTCATGTTTTGGTTTTAATACCAGATAACCTCCATCGCTTTTGACATAGTCAATAATATAATCTTGATTGACGATATAGGATTTATGACACCTAAAAAAAATCGGATTATCAAGCAAAGTATCTTCAAAATTTTTCAGGGTTCTACTCACAGTCAATTTTGATTCATCCTGCATCATGATTTCTGTATAGGAATTTTCTGCTTTAAAAAAAACAATGTCTGCCAATTGAATAAATTTTACTGACTGTGCCACAGGTACTGCAATTTTTTGTAGACTTGTGGCGTTTAAATTTTCTTTCAGCAATTGAATCGATTCCTTTTTAAACATTGATTTTTCATAGCGTGCTACCGCATCAATTAATTCTTCTCCATCAATGGGTTTTAACAAATAATCTACAGCTGATAATTTAAATGCTTTGACTGCATATTGGTTGTAAGCAGTTGTAAAAATAATACCAAAATGAATGTCATCATCATCAAAAAAATCTACCAATTCTAAACCGCTATGACCAGGCATTTCAATATCTAAAAAAACCAAATCTGGTTTTAGTTTGCGTATAGCCTTTACACCATTGGGTAAATCTTCGCAATCAGCGATAACCTCTATCTGAGGGCAATATTCTTTTAATAGGTTTTTTAATAATTTTCTAGCTTGAGATTCGTCGTCTATAATAATAGCTTTCATGGTGTTAGATTGGTATAATAATTTTTACTGTTGTTCCTGCTGCTTGATTGACATTATCAAATTTATCAATATATTCAATGCTAATATCTTGATTATCTTGGTTTAAAATATCCAATCGTTTTAAATTGGCCTCAGTTGCAAACGATTTATGTTTTGTATGTTTTATATGATTGAGTTCTTGGCTCCGTTTTCGACCAATACCGTTATCATCAATAGTTATTAATAATTTTGAATTACTCAGCCGCTCGAAACTTATGCTTAGTTTCCTATTATTTTTTTTATGTAACAAACCATGTTTAATTGCATTTTCAACATAAGGTTGAACAATCATGCTTGGTATATGAATGGACTCGGCATTTACACTGCTATGTGATGTAATATTGTATTCCAAATGTTCAAACCTTATTTTTTCAAGGTCTAAATACAATTTCAACGATTCTATTTCATCGGCTAATGTGATAGTTTCTTTTTCACTCATCTCCAAAATTAAACGGGTGAGTTTAGAAAATTTAGATAAGTAAGTAGAAGCATTTCGCTTGTCTTCACTCATGATAAATGACTGAATTGTATTCAACGCATTAAACAAAAAGTGAGGATTCATTTGCGCCTTGATCGAACTCATCATACTTTGCTTCAAACTATTTTGTAATTGTATTTTTTCTAAATTGAGTTTATTTTTTTCTTTTTGAATACCCAATTGCCACTTATAAATTCCATAAAATAATGCTAGCGATAATCCAATTAGTGAGATTAAAAACGTCCAAGTTTTAAACCATGGCTTCATGATTTCGAATTGAACTTTTTCTGTTCGAAGTATATCATCCATCATAAACTCAATTTCATAATGACCAGCCTCTAATGAGGCTAATTCAATACTTCTAGCTGCTACATTCACTTCCTTCCAATCTTGTTGATTCATTCTGTATTTGATCGTATGTGATAGTGGTTGTAAATAATCTAAAATTGAAAAATGAATCGTTATATCGTTTTGATTGGAGTTGAAATTGTATCGTTGTTCGCTGTTGTACTTTTGTTTATTCACCTTATCTATATAAAACGGAATAATTGTAGACTCCTGAATAAAATTCGATTTCAATATACCATTCTGGGTAAAAAGCCAAATTTCATTATTGACTACCAAAACTTGCTGTACTAAATCTGTGCTTATATTGGTGTACAACCTTTTAAACTTGACCTGTGACGATGCAGCATTTGCATCAGATAAATCTGCATAATAAATTCCATACAATGACAACAGAAATAAATAGTTATCACTTAGTTTTAAAGTGGAAATCTCGTTGACGTCTGCCACTTTAATTATTTCATTTTTTTTATTCAAAATCAATAATCGCCCGCCATTTGTCAGAATGTACAAATGATCTCCATACTTCTCCATTTGAGATGCAAAAATTTCTTCTTGCTGAAATTTTAATTTTCCTTTTGCATTGTGCGAAAACCAATAAATACCATTGTTTGATGCAAAATACAATTTACTTTCATATTCAGCTACCGACTTCCCTCTTGATTCAACAATCAACATGGATGACTCTTCGACATCCTCGTCAATTTTAATTCCATTTTGGTATTGATTGTCCCACTGGCTAGGTGTATTTGGTACTCCTTTCATCACTTTTAAACCAGAACTACCCGATGCTGCAAAAGCCAGATATTTATGATCTAATTGGATTAATTTTTTCATACCAGTTGTACTGATTTGAACCGTTTTACCATCATACTTAAACCCATTAAAATTGGTTTTATAGTTAATAGGTTGTCCTGTTAAAATCGAAAAATTATATATTTCCTTTCTCAAATTTGACGAATAAACAGGATTTAAATGGGTCAATCCCGTATCTACCGTAAATATTTCACCTACTGACGTACACAACCAAACGTTTCCATCGATTCGATCTACATATGAATATTCTCTAGTTGGTAATTCAAATTTTGATTTATCAAACGATGGTATAACCTGTATCCCCTGATTTAATGTCCCTACCCAATTATTACCCTTTGAATCAACTGTCATGCAAGATGACTGAATTTGATTAATGCATATCTTAGGCTGATTATTTTCGTCTAAAGAAAACATCTTTTCGTCATCGAGAAAAAATAGCCCTTCCTTTATGGCATAAAACTTTACAATATTTGTTGTAAATACGAAGTTAGTTGAACGAATTTGTTGGCCTTCAAGCTTATACAATGTAGATCGGTTACCTTTTGAACCAACTATAAATAATTGATTATCACGCTTTGCAATAAAGGTGATAAGTTTGCCATGTAAATCCACCGTATATTGTTGTTTGATATCTCCTTTCACATCAAAAACATAAACTAAACTGTCAAATGCCACATAGAATTGGTGATCAATTTTAGCAACAGCAGATAGATTTTGAGTTTTGATTTTAATCGACTTAAACAATTGAAACGTTTCTATAGAGTAAATTTCAATTTTATCTAGTTGAATAAAAAATAATTTATCTTGGATTATGGTACTAAAACTATTGATTCCAGGCTTTTTATTAAATAATTTCAAGGAATCGTTTTCAGTATAATATATATAATTATCAAATGTTACATACCATATTCTACCATATTTATCTTCTTGTATATTATTTCCTGCCTTTGAATACTGGTTATCATAGGAATAATTTTTAAATCGACTTCCATCGTATCGTGCTAAACCTTCTTCTGTGGTAACCCAAATATAGCCTTTGGAATCTTCAAATATTTCGTAAACCTTATTTGAAGGCAACCCTTTTGTTTTATCTAAGGTTATGCCAAAGGGATTTTGTGCAAAGCCACTAAAGCTGAAACACAATTGCAAAATCAGTATTATGTAAGAAAATTTTAACACAATTATAAACAAGTAAAATTCGTCTAATATATCAACAAATACAAACTAGGGTTTGTAAAGTGTCATTTTGAGTTAGTAAAAAGGGTATAATAAACCTTCTCGATAAATTAAATATCTCAAACAATTGAAACATATGTCAGTCTTTGTTTTTATCGGATATTCATTTATTAGTTTAAGTTAGCCCCTTTTTTGAAAAATCTACAACTAAAAATAAACCTTTTAGGTTATACCTATATTGATGAGTTATCTTATTAAAGATGTCATGTTATTTAAACCTTATTAAATTGTTTTAAATAAATTAACATTAAGGTATGACCATTATAAAAATAAAAAAAGACACTTACTTTGGCATTATTTTTGGTCAAACCATCAATACCAAAATCCAAAGTCAACAGAATAACTTAGATAATTCAACCAAAACCAATCCATTATCTATGAAAATCAAAACCCACAACCTAAAAGAGACATCAACTATTGAATTATTTACTACCGACGGTAAAATGTTATTTCAGAACAAAGCAGCGCTTAAAAATGGTTTAATACCCATGCCTGACTTGAATAAAGGAACTTATTTACTTCGTGTGAAAAACAAAAACAGCGTTTGCACATCTCGAATCAACAAACGATAAGTAATTTTTTTTTATGAATCTCCGTTTCCATACCACTACGTAAACTGGATGGGTAGTGACAGTTGAACTTTGTACTCAAATTAAAAGTACAATGAATATTTTAAATTTC
>Ga0247831_1007172_pt1 | contig 12631 bp, 4 predicted proteins | sample LaCruzMarch2015__9_FD_192406 | JGI IMG/M metagenome (GOLD analysis project Ga0247831, IMG submission 192406) | Freshwater microbial communities from meromictic Lake La Cruz, Castile-La Mancha, Spain - LaCruzMarch2015_1m | ecosystem: Environmental > Aquatic > Freshwater > Lake | place: Spain...
CCGCATGATGCCACGGGCGCTGATGCGGTGGCTGATCGAACGTCGGCATAAGAAGGCGGCATGACATGGCTGCGCTGGTTTCTGTGGCTGTGCGTGGCATGGCCATGCGCGGCCCAAACGCCCCCCAAGGTCTGGCGGCTGGACCGTGCAGCCCCTGCCGTGAATCCGTCGCTGCGCGGCTTGCAGTTCGCCGTGCTCACGGCCACGCAGACGCGACAAGATCTGATCCTGCGCGTGGGCATTTTCAATGGCAATGCGGAGAGCGCCTCGGGCAGTGCTGCTCTGTGCAGTGAGGATGTGTCGCTATCCGCGATGACCGAGGGACGAGTGATCAAGAGCCAGCCCACGACGATCACCTTAACCGACCTCTTCGGCTCCGGCACCCTGCGCTCGCACACGCTGCACACGAGCGTTATGACCTTTGCCTGGGGACAGCGTGAGGCTCGGCTGGAGAAGGTCGGGTCGCTCATCCTGTCGGTGAGAGGCTTCAGCCCGCTGGTGCTGATGTTCGAGGACGCGAAGCTCATCACGCCCATGGACTGGGCCAGTGTGCAGCGCCGCTCGCCGCTGAACCTGGAGGTCAAGCCGAAGGCCGAAGGTGTGGCCATCTTCCCGATGAAGCTGCACGCCCTGACCGTGCAAGACGAGTCGCTGGAGCTAACGCTGTCCTTCCGCAACGCCGCGCGTTTCCCTGTCACGTGGAAAGGATCGCTCAATGGCAGCATGAGCCTGCTGTTCACGCCCAGCGGCGAACGATTAGCGCCGATCAACGTGTCAACGACGCTGCGCGACCGCATTGCCCCTGAGGGCAGGGTCTGGTCCGCAGGCGAGGACAACCTGGGCTCGGTCCGCTTTCCCCTGCCCCACGCACATGAGGGCCATCAGCTGACCTTTGTGATGCCTGGCTATGAACTGGTGCGGCTGGTCTATGATGCCGAGCAGCGCCTTTGGCTGCCGGGTCTGCGCGCTCAGTCGGTCGATGCGGAACCCAGCAAGGCCGACGCCGTGCTGGCCGAGGCGCGCGCCTTCTCCGACCTGAAAACCTTTTGGCAACAGATGGCCCACGACATGATGCAGCGCCGGGAGAAGACATTCCTCAGCCGCTTCCGTGGCGAGGCACTAGCGGGTCAGCAACTCGTCTGGCCTTCGTGGCTGCGCGCCCCGGTATCCAGCCTCGAGTTTCGCCTGTCCGAGGCCCAGCGAGTGAAGCCCGATGCCAAGGGCCGTCTGTCGAACGTGATGGTCGAGATGAGTTACACGCTTGCCTCCCTTCCGCAGGAGAATGTCTTCATCGCCAGCCTGGAGTGTGCTCTGCGGCGCGATGACTCAGGCCAGTGGCAGGTGGAGTTCATCGACTATCAGCACGGGCTCCCTTTTTGGCTCCTTGGGTTCACCCAGGTGCAGAACTCGGAGCACTTCATGGTCCTGCATCGTGCGCAGGAGGACGATGTGAAGCAGGCCAAGCTCGCCTTGAAACAACTGGAGAAAGCCTACGGGCGACTGGCCAAGCTGAACCTGCCGCTGAAGGCTCGCTACGCGGCCTTCGCCATCTCACGAAAGGAGGACTTTCAGAAGCTCACCGATCGCGATGCCGACACGTATGCGGGGGCTGCATCATCGGCCTACTCACGCTTGGGCCATCGCATTCGCGTCATCAATCAAGCCCTCTACCTGAACGACTATCGCTTCTTCACCCTGCAACGGGCGTGGGTCAAGCAGGACCGGCAGATCACCATTCAGCATGAACTGGGGCACCTGGCACTGGCAGAGATGACACGGCCCTGGACGCCGACTTGGCTGGTCGAAGGCGCGGCCATGCACTACGCCGAGCAGTGCGATTCCTTCACCCGCAACGTGCTGCGCCAGAGCTTGACGCCGGATACGACGCTGATGTCTCTCTCACGCCTGCCCTATCTCGGGATCGATACCAAAGATGCCACCCAGATCATGGTGCAATACCAACTCAGCGGCGAGACGGTGAAATGGATCGTCAAACGCTACGGCACGGCGGCGATGCTGAAGCTCTATGCGGCCTACGCCAACACCATCCCTAAAGAGTGGAACAGCGCGCGCGAAGACTCCAGCACGCGCATGGCCACGGCGCGACAGCGTGTGGCGAGCCGTCTGCTAGCGGAGCAGCTCGGCGGTCTCACGCTGGAGCAACTGGATGCGCAGATGCGGCTGGGCTTGCTGCGCTGATCGTTCACCAACATTCCTCGCTAGACTTGGGTCGGAGAAACCGATTGAATTCATCTCGCCATGAAACTCATCCTCCCTGCCCTCTTGCTTGCCTCGTCCCTGCTGACCAGTGCCCAAACGGTGCTGCCACGTCCGCTGCGAGAGCTCTACAGCAGCGAGTTCCCCTTCAACAAGGAAGCCGCGTCGGTGGGCTGGGAGCAACGGCGGCAAGACATTCGCAATCGCATCCTGCTCGCTTGTGGGCTGCTTCCCCTGCCGACCAAGACACCGCTGAACGCCGTCATTCATGGCCGGATCGAGCGCGACGACTACACGATTGATCGCGTGTTCTTCGAGAGCTTCCCTGGGCACTACGTCACGGGCAATCTCTACCAGCCGAAGCAAAAGCCCAAGGATGGCAAGATGCCCGGCATTCTGTGCCCGCACGGTCACTGGCCGAATGGACGCTTCATGGACCTGGGCAAAGATAGCGACGCCACCAATGAGCAACTGGCCATCGGTGCGGAGCGCTGGGAGAGCGGCGCGCGTTCGCCCTTGCAGGCACGCTGCGTGCAGCTGGCGCGCATGGGCTGTGCGGTGTTTTTCTATGACATGCTCGGCTATGCCGACAGCCTGCAAATCGCGGATCATCGCAGTGGTCGGCGCGAGGACTTGAATGGCAGCGAGCCAGGCACCTTTGGGCTCTACAGCGCGGCGGCGGACCTACGCTTGCAGTCGAACTTCGGCCTGCAAACCTGGAATGGCCTGCGAGCGCTCGACTTTATCCTGAGCCTGCCGGGCATTGACGAGAAGCGCATCAGCTGCACCGGCGCGAGCGGCGGTGGCACGCAGACGATGATCCTGGGAGCCATCGACGACCGGCTCGCCACGGCCTTCCCGTGCGTGATGGTCAGCACGGCCATGCAAGGAGGCTGCACGTGTGAGAACGCATGTTACCTTCGCATCGGCCAGGGCAACATCGACATCGCTGGGGCCTTCGCCCCCAAGCCCATGGGAATGACTGCCGCGGACGACTGGACCAAGGAACTGCAGACCAAGGGCTTCCCGGATTTGCAGGCCCTGTGGAAGCAGCTCGGCAAGCCGGACAACGTCACGGCCACCTTCAACACGCACTGGAAGCACAACTACAACCACGTGAGCCGCACCACGATGTATGGCTTCATGAACAAGCACTTTGCCCTCGGCTTCAAGGAACCCGTGCTCGAACGCGAGTATGTCGTGAGCAGCAAGGAAGATCTCACCGTGTGGACGAAGGAGCATCCTCAACCCACAGGCGACCAAGCTAGCGGTGCGCATGAGAAAGCTCTCCTCAAACACTGGAGCGAGGACAGCGATGCGTTGATCCAAAAGCAACCCGAGATCCGACGCACTGCCTGGGAGCTGATCGTTGGCCGCAGCCTGCCTGCTGCCACGGACATCACTCCCGATGAACCGGAAAAGCTCGAAACTGTGGACGGGATCATTATAGCCCGCAGCACCACGCGCAACACGGCAGCTAATGAAGAAGTGAAGGCCACCTACTTCATGCCGCCCATGGAAACTTGGAATGGCAGCGTGGTCATTTGGCTCAAGTCCGAGGTGCCGACTGAGCCCGACGCCGTAATGAAGCACCTGGTGAAAAAAGGCTACGCGATTGCCCTGCCTGAACTCTACCTCGCTGGAGAAACGAAGAACCCGTGGAATCCCGTGAAGAGCAAGGATGCGCAGCACAACGAGTGGTCGTGGTCCGCCTGCTACACCTATGGCTACAACCCCCCCCTAATCGTGCAGCGTGTGCATGATGCACTGACGATGCTGGTCATGATCAAGAACCATGAGCGCCAGCCCAAGAAGATCATCCTCGCCGCCAGTGATGGCATGGGTGCCGTTGGCGCACTCACCGCAGCAATGGCTCCCGACTTGATCGAGCGAAGTGTCATCGACACCCAAGGCTTCCGCTTTGCTAGTCTAGCCGACGTGCAAGACGCCAGTTTCGTCCCTGGGGCCGTGAAGTATGGCGATCTGCCGGGGATTCTGAGCTTGATTGATGCCAGCAATGTGAACGTGCTTGGCGAAGGCGGAGCCGAGGGTGGAGCGAAAGCCATCACAGAAGCCCTTTTGAAGTAGTGGTAACAGAGCAGCCTGAGAGACTTGAAGCCCACAACCGCATTGTCATATTTGCCCAATAATACGATTCCTTTCCTTAATAAATGTAATCCAAAGATAAACCTTTATACCTAATTATATAAACAATCAGTTCACTATAATTCAGGTTTGATTTCGAACCGACAACGGGCTAGTAGCGGCTGATGAGGTTCTTCTACTTTATTGTCTTTCTGGCGCTCTGCGGCTACTGTATTGCAGCCGAATCAAGCGGCACGATCTCCGTCGCCGTTGGCACCGTAACTCTTGTCCCTGCGGGTGGAGGCGCTGAGCTGCCCCTAAAGGTGGGTGATGCAGTGCCAGTCGGTTCAACGGTCAAGACAGGTGCGGCCTCTCGCACGGTGATCAAAACCACCAAACAGTCGGCCGTCCGAATCGCCGAGAACTCACAGGCGGTCATGCTGGAACTGGTCGAGTCCGAGGCCACGCCGAAAGTGTTAATCGACTTGAAGTCAGGCAGCCTTGGGGCGCTCATTCAACCACAGGCTCAGTCCGCGATGGACTTCAAAATCAAGACGCCGAGCGGTGTTGCTGCGGCACGCGGAACCATGTTCGCCGTGGCCGTCGAAGATGGCAAAGGCTACGTCAAAGTCGATCATGGCAAGGTAGATGTAACGCCGCTTGGTGTGGAGAAGAAGGTGCCGGAGACTGGCAAGGTAACAGCGGTGGTGGGCACCGTGACCATGAGTGATGCAGGGAATCCCGAGCGTCCCATGAAGGTGGGCGATGTGGTAACGGTTGGCACGACTATCAAGACGGGTGCCGATTCCAGAGCCACGGTGACGATGACCACTTCCTCGGCCGTGCGTATCGGCCCCAACTCGGAGACGGTGGTGGCAGAACTGGTGGAGTCGAAGGATGCCCCCAAGGTGCGGCTCGATCTGAAGAACGGCACCATGGGAGCGTTGGTGAAGCCCGAAGTGAAGGGCAAGATGGACTTCAAGATCAAGACGCCCAGTGGGGTGGCTGCGGCCCGTGGGACCTTTTTCTCCGTCGCAGTCGAAAATGGTAAGGCCTACGTCCAGACTAAGGAAGGCGAGGTTGTGGTGATTCCACTTGAGCAGGCGGCAGCTAATCCAGATAAACCCAAGCAATGAGCATGTCGATGCCGCCAAAAGAGGGCTGGCGCCGGCTTCAGCCGACGGTCTATGCCACTCTGTGGCAGATAGCTGTGATCTGCTTGTGGGGCAGTCAGACCGTCGGCCTTGCGAATCCGAATGGTGGTCTTGTTGTGCTTGGGAATGCGACTATCGACAGCACCAAGCCAGGGATCACCACGATCACTCAAGGATCAAGCCGGGCGGTCATCAACTGGGGCTCCTTTTCGATTGGTGCAGCGGAGCAAACCATCTTCCGGCAGCCCAATGTAAGCTCGGCAACTTTGAACCGCGTTTTAGGCAGCGCAGGCTCCATTGTTGATGGTCGTCTCAGCGCGAACGGTCATGTCTTTCTAATCAATACCAACGGCATACTCTTCGGCAGAAGCGCCGTCGTCGATACAGCGGGACTCCTGGCCTCCACGCTGGACACCACCAATGAGGCCTTCATGGCTGGTGGTGACATGGTGTTCCAAGGCAATTCACAGGCGACAGTCACAAACCTGGGACAAATCAATGCGGCCTCAGGCGATGTGTTTTTAATCGGGTTACAGGTGAACAATGCGGGTGCCATTCGTGCACCGAACGGCACAGTGGGATTGGCGGCGGGCAGTGATGTTCTTATCTGGGCGGCGGGCGACGAGCGCGTGGTCGTGCGCAATGCGGTGGGTGCCAAGAAGGATGTGGGCGTGGATAACAGTGGCATCATCGAGGCCAATGTGGCCGAACTAAAAGCACATAACGGCAATGTGTATGCCTTGGCGATCCGCAATACGGGCCGCGTCGCCGCCACGGCGGTCACCAAGCAAGGCGGTCGGATTTTGCTCCGTGCCAATGGCGGCGCGATTGAGAACGCAGGCGAACTCGTGGCACGCGGCACAGAGGGCAAAGGGGGCGATATTCAGATTCATGCGGGTACCACGGGTAGTGCCACCATTAGCGGCAAGGTGGATGCGGATGGACCGACCAGCGATGGCGGTGCGGTCACGATCACAGGCGGACAAGTCCTGGTGGCTCCCACCGCGGTGATCACGGCCAATGGCAAGACTGCTGGCGGGTTTGTTTCCATCGGCACGGCAGCAGTGGGCACACCCCTCGACACCCCCGCCGTGACGACCACTGAGATCAACGGTAGTATCAGCGCAAACGGCGAGCTGGGGCTGGGGGGCATCATTCATGTCGGTGGCGACGCTCTCACTCTCGCAACCAACGCCGTCGTAACAGCCAATGGGACCGCGGGCGGCGGCAGCATTTTTGCAGGGGGCGGCTTTCGCGGGTTGGACAGTCTTCAGACACCTTCGCTGGACGTCAAGGTGGAGTCTGGGGCCGCCTTGATTGCGAATGCGACCGGCAAGGGCAATGGCGGAAATGTGGTGGTATTCGCAGGGCGCGAACTCACTTTCAACGGCACTCTGCAAGCGAGGGGAGGCCAGGCTGGCGGTGATGGCGGCGTGGCTGAGCTGTCAGGTAAGGAGCAACTGCGTATCCAGGGATTGACTGACCGGGTGGATCTCAGTTCGCCGAATGGCCGCACGGGCACGCTCTTGATCGATCCAAACGACATTCTGATCACTGACATCGGCGGCGGAACGACGGTCACCAGCCCTGCTCAAGCGAATGTGTTGGATGTCACCGACGTGTCGGCTTTTCTCAACACAGCCAACCTGATCATCGAAACCGATTCCAGCGCTTCGGGTGGTAGTGGCAACATCACGTTAGACGGCTTGTTGTCCTGGAGCTCGAACAACTCGCTGACCATCAATGCGCAGCGTGATTTCAGCATGACAAGTTCGCTGCTAACGACGGGAGTCATTGATTCGCAGGGAGGTGGAGATGTGATGATCAATGCGGGCCGCGCGGTGGTGCTTGATCCTGGTGCCCTGATCACCACGACGACAGGCAATGTGATGATCAATGCCAACCAAGGCATGGTGGCGACGGGGGGTGATTTCAATGGCATTTCCATCGGCGGCAGCATCGAGACGATGGGTGGGAACATCACACTCACCGGACGCACCGGGGACGGCAGCACGACCCAGACGGCGGCTATTTTGTTAGATGCTGGTTCTCTGCGCGCTGATGCCGGGGGCGTGGTCACGCTGGCATCGACCGGCGGTAAGGTGGTGGGCAATGGTCCGATCACAGCCAAGGGATTGCGGCTATCGGGCGCTGATGAGTTTAGCATCGTGGGTCCAGGCAACTCAATTGATAACGTGGCGACCATCGGAACCATTGGCAGCCTGAACCTGGACAACTCGGTGGCGCTGACCGTGGGCACGGTGGGAGCTGACAGTGGGGTATCTGCTGCTGGTGACATCACCCTGACCCTCACAGGCTCGAACCGTCTAACAATTGATCAGGCCGTCTCGTCACAGGGCGGCGCGCTGGCACTGAATGCCTATGGAATCGACATCAATGGCGCTGCTCTGTCGAACACTGGCATCGGCACGATTCACTTGGCTGCGACACGCGACATCGCGCTCAGTTCGGGTGCCACGATCACGGTTGAAAATGGACTGCTCCAACTGGACGCGAATCAGGGGCTTATCGCGGAGACTGGCAGCTTTGAGGGGATTCGCTTGAGTGACGCCTCGCTGACAACCCGCGGCAGTGGTGCGATTGTCTTGAATGGTTTGGGGGGTGACACAGGGGACAACAACAACGGCGTTGCCTTGGTCCTGGGGTCGACCATTCGCTCGATCGCAACCGGGGCGCTGGCGGGCAGCATCACTCTCAACGGCGTCGCTGGTGGCGGAGACAACGGCAATCGTGGCGTCACGTTGCAAAACAGCGGGACAGCCATCTCCAGCGCTGGCGGGGAGATCGTGATCAACGGCACTGGATCGGGCACTGGCTTGGATAACGCGGGGGTGGATGTGGGGGCCGATGCTGCAATCAAGGGCGACGGTGCCACCACGGTCGAGACTGATGGGATGAACATCGACGGTGCGGCCCAGGTGACGGGGACAGGCACGCTCACCCTGAAAGCACTGACCGCTGGCACGAGCCTGGGCCTGGGGGACGGGGCGTCTGGCCTGTGGTCACTGAGCACGGCGGGTATCGCAGCAATTTCGGGCTTCAGCAGCGTCACGCTTGGTGACAACTCGGCAGGCGATGTCGACATCCAAACAGTGATCTGGAATGCCCCTGTCGTCATCAACTCGTCAGGGGCCATCATTGTAAACGGGCAGCTCACGAATATGGGAGGTTCTGTCACCCTCAGCGGTGCTGATGCTACGCTGAATGCGGACATCACCACAGACGGACACGAGATCGCGATTAACAGCACCGTCACGCTGGGGGCCAGCGCCAGGTTGGACAGCACAAATGCAGGCAACGCATCGAACGGGGCCCACATCACGGTCACTGGGGCCATAGCGGGTGGTGTAGGCGCGCCCGACTTGATCATCAACGCTGGGCTTGCAGGTGATGCCTCCTTACTCGGCAGCGTGGGCGGCCGTGGCACTTTGGAAACGGTGGACATCACAGCAAGGTCATTGCTCGGCTCTCCATTGATCGAAGCGGCCACCTTCCGTCTGACGGCGAATGGTTCTATGGATCTGACCCATTTGAATGCCAGCACCGTGTCTGTGACCGGCAGATCGGGAGCAGACACCATCGCGTTTGCTAGCCTGCCAACCCGCCTGACGATTGACGGTGCCGGTGATAGCGACACGGTCACCTTTGCCTCGGCTCTGGGCCCCATCAGCATCAATGTCGGCAACTACGCGGGCATCGAAAGCCTGGTGGGATCGAGCAGTGGTGCAGATACGCTGGTTGGTGCTTCTGGCGATAACACCTTTTTGATCACGACTGCCAATGGAGGCTCGGTGGCCGGCATGAGCTTTGCGTCCTTTGAGAATTTGAGCGGCAGCAATGATGGCGTGAATGTGTTCACGTTTTCCCAACAGGCCACAATTGATGGCCTGCTGGATGGCGGTGGCGGCACCTCAGCCAAGATGTCAATCAATGACTCTAACCTCAGTTCGGCAGTCAACTACTCCATCGGCGCGGCAAAGGTCACGGCAGGGAGCCGACAGTATCAATTTCAGAATGTGGACACCGTGAGCCTCCGACTCGGTTCAGGTAGCGACACGGTGAACACGAACTTCTTCGCCTTCACTCAGAGCCTGCAGGGCGGCGCTGGGGACAATCGACTGTTGATCGCAGGCACGGCGGTCGCGAATTCGCCACAAGCGAGCAGCGGTCAGGGCACCATCACCTTTTCAGGGTTCTCGGTGCCTGCGCTTGCTCCGGTGGTCACGTCTCCGCTGCCCTCTTCGCCGCCACCCGTGATTCCCCCAGACGTCACTCAAATCATCAGCGGGTCACTTTTGCAAAACGTGATTCCAATGGTCGGCAATACACCCCCGCCCGTCGAGCCCGCGCCAACGAACAACTCCACCGCCCCGCCAGCGACCACTTCAACGCCCGCGCCCGCGGCTACCAGCGATGGCTCAGGAACTGCAGTCCCCTCCCCTAGCCCGTCGGCCACTGGGGACGCACCTTCATCTCCTCCGGCTGGGAATCCAGGTGATTCAACGTCCCTGCCTACCGGGAACTCGGTAGCGACCCCAGCCACGAGCGTAACAGCAGGCACCACGGCACCCGGCCAGGGACCGGTATCCATGGGGGGGGGGCCTCCGGCGAGTCCGGCAACGCAAACCCAAATGGCGCAGACCACATCCCCCAGCACGGAAAGCGAACTGAGCCAGACCTTGGGGGGAGACGGCACCATGGGGATCACGGGAGGTGAAGGGCTGGTCTCTGTGGACCCCAACGGCACCCCACCAAGTGCGAGCACCACCGCTGGTCTCAATACGGGCACTGGCATACTCGCCCAGAGTGAATTGGCCGTAGGAGTGGGTGGCTTGGGCGAGATGCCCATGGATCGAGAACAAGGTGCTCAGTCCATGGTGCCAGGTGAAGCCCCGCCCAATGCTCAGGTACAACAAGGCATGGAGAACACCTCCAATCCTGAATCCTACAGCGATCTCTCCGAAGCGCTGGGCGGTGATGGCACAGTGCCCGCAGACAATAGCGCGGGCAGTGTTCCAATGAGCGTCGATGGAGCGACGGTGCCGGCGGAGACGAGTGCCGACCTAGCCGCGCAGGCCTCTCCAGGGGCGATGGGCGAGTTGTCGTCGGCGCTGGGCGGCTCAGGTGAAGTCCTGGTCAATCCAGCCGGCCCTGCGGCCGCCATGGATCCCGCTGGCGAGCCGGCGAGTCCGCAAATCAAGTCAGATCTTGAGTCCATCGTAGGTGCGACCGCGGAGAGTGAGTTGTCGTCGGCTCTCGCTGGAGATGGCACAGCCCTTGTCGCCGATAGGGATGGCCCTCTCGGTATCGGAATGGATGGGGCACAAGTCAGTCCTGGTGTGCTCGGACAACTGACGGAGGCAACCGATCCTGAAAGCGCAGGAGAACTCGATCAAGCAACGCGCTGACCATGAAGCGGCTTCCTTCCCTCTCGATCTTACTCGTTGCCTTTGGCGTGCAAGGGCTGTCAGCAATGGCTACAGCGCAATCGCTTCAAGGCACCGGCACCGGTGCGTTGGTGGACAAAGCCAAAGCGCAGGCCCCGAAAACAGACACAGCCACACCGGCGACAACGCCGCATCAAGGCGCAGAACCAAGCGCTTCTGGAGACGAGGGTGATCCGGCACCGCTGGGCGTGAACCTGATGGCCTTGCATTTGATCTCGCGCCCGACGAAGGCCACGCCGAAGGACTTGGGCCGCGTGGTGCTGACGGATGCCGCCTTGCATTTGCCACCCCATCTGGCCGACGACTTGCAGAGTGAATTCATCGGTAAGCCGCTCAGCATGGCCTTGCTGAATCGCATCCTGAAGAAGATCACCAAAGCTTACCAGGCAACGGACTTCCCACTCGTGGATGCCTATTTGCCAGAGCAGGAAATCACTTCGGGACAAGTTCAGGTTCTTGTCCGTGAAGCCCTTCTAGGTGAGGTCCGTGTGGAAGGAGCTAAGCACTCCGATCCCGACTACATGGCAGGCCAAGTGCGGATCAAGCCAGGAGACCGAATCGACACAGCCTTGATTGCCAGAGACGTGGAGTGGCTGAATGAGAATCCCATTCGCCGTGTCAATGCCGTCTATGAGCGCGGCAAGCAGGATGGCACCAGTGACGTGATCCTGAAGACCGAAGATAGCCGGCCAATCAAAGTGTATGCAGGCTTCGCCAACTCTGGGGTCATTACGACGGGCGAAAACGAGTGGTCTACGGGCTTCAATTGGTTCCGAGCCTTCGGCACGGAGCAGTCGATCAGCTACAACTTCTCGGCCAACGAGAGCTTCGACACAATCAACACCCACGCCCTGGTCTACGACATTCCGCTGCCCTGGCGGCATCGGCTGCAATTCATCGGCGCGTATGCGACCACCGAGGTTGAGTCGGGAGAACCGGGCAGCGAGTTGGGTATCGAGGGGCTGAGTCAACAACTCTCCGCCGCCTACCTCATCCCACTGCCCAGTCAGTGGAAGAATGTCCGCAACAAGCTCACACTGGCCACTGACTACAAGAGCACCAACTCCGACATCTTTTTTGGTGGTCAGAGCTTCGCCACCACGACGGCCGAGGTGCTTCAGTTCCGCATCGGTTATGACGTGAGCATCACCGATCCGATCGGCTACACCTCCTTCGCCCTCAGCGGCATCTACAGCCCCGGTCACCTCACCGCGAACAACACAGACGAAGCTTTCGGTCAGTTGCGCTTCAATGCCCCTGCTGACTACTGGTATGGCAAAGCCCAAGTGAACCGACTGGTGCAACTGCCCAAAGGCTTCTCGCTCACTCTCAGCGCCACAGGTCAGTATTCAGAGCCGCGGTTGCTCTCCACCGAACAGCTTCAAGCTGGCGGCTTCAGGACGGTGAGAGGCTTCAATGAAGGCTCGGCACGCGGCGACAATGGTGTGCTAAGCACGGTGGAGCTCAACCTGCCTGCTTTGCACTTCGTCATGCACGAAGGGAAAGGACTGGATGACCTGACCTTCTTCGGATTCTATGATGGCGGGTATCTGACCAGCGTGGGTGATTACTCGGACGAGCCGGATCAAACCCTACTAAGCGCAGGTATGGGTGTCCGTTACAGCGTGACAAATTACTTAGACCTCCGTTTCGCCTACGGACGGAACGTCGGTGACTCAGGTATCCTGGACGCCCCGAAAGGTCGGG
>Ga0247831_1007173_pt1 | contig 12631 bp, 11 predicted proteins | sample LaCruzMarch2015__9_FD_192406 | JGI IMG/M metagenome (GOLD analysis project Ga0247831, IMG submission 192406) | Freshwater microbial communities from meromictic Lake La Cruz, Castile-La Mancha, Spain - LaCruzMarch2015_1m | ecosystem: Environmental > Aquatic > Freshwater > Lake | place: Spain...
GGCCCACACGCACCACGTTCATGACCGTGAACAAGTCTTGCAGCTCGATGCTGGCGCCAGCCTCTTCGTCGGTTTCGCGGGCTGCGCCTTGCGAGGTGGTTTCCCCGTGCTCCATGAAGCCGGCGGGCAGCGTCCACTTGCCCCGGCGCGGCTCGATGTTGCGTTTGCACAGCAAAATTTGCTCGCCCGTCTCGCCCCACCAGGGCACGGTGCCCACCACATTGAGCGGGTTTTCATAGTGCACGGTGTGACACACCGTGCAAATGGCCCGTTCCCGGGTGTCGCCGTCGTCCGGCAGGCGGTAGGCGATGGCCGAGCCGCATTCGCGGCAATGCTTGAGAAGAGGGCGCTGCATGGCGGCAGTTTAGTGGGCTTTCGGGCTGGCTTGGCCATTGACAAAGCCCATGGCAGGGTTTCAGGCCACCTTGACGCGGAGCGTGCCCAGGCCGGTGATGCCGCCTTCCAAGGTGTCGCCGCGCACCACGGCGGCCACACCCTCAGGCGTGCCCGTGAAAATCAGGTCGCCGGGCTGCAACTCCCAGGCGGCCGAGAGGTGTTCAATGGTCTCGGCCACGTTCCAGATCAGCTTGTCAATGTGGCTGCGTTGGCGGTCTTGGCCGTTGACTTGCACGTAAATCTCGGCCTCGGCGATGGCCGGCACCAGCGCGGCGGGGGTGATGGGTCCCATGGGCGCCGATTGGTCAAAGGCCTTGCCTATGCACCAGGGGCGGCCCAGTTTTTTCATCTCGTTTTGCAGATCGCGGCGCGTCATGTCCAGGCCCACGGCGTAGCCCGCAATGTGGCGGGCAGCGTCGGCCGCCGCAATGTTTTTCCCACCCACGCCAATGGCCACCACCAGCTCAATTTCATGGTGAAAGCTCTGCGTCATGGGTGGGTAGGCCATGGTGCCGGTCTGGCCTTGTGGCACCACCACCAGCGCGTCGGCTGGCTTTAAAAAGAAAAAAGGCGGTTCCCGGCCGGTAAAACCCATTTCTTTGGCGTGTTCCACGTAATTGCGGCCCACGCAGTAAATACGGTGCACGGGAAATTGCAGGTCTGTACCCACCATGGGCACGGTGATGGGGGCGGGCAGGGGATGGGTGTAATTCATGAGGTCCAGACCAAAAAGATCTTGAAAAGGCATTTAAACAGCTTGCCGCCTCCCGGCCCATGGTGGGTTTCACCCAGGTGACAGGCGGGCAGCCCCAGCCGCTTGAGGGCCGCGCTTTACACTGTGGTTCATGATCAAGAGTTTTGATTTTGGCAGGGCGCCGGCCCATTTGATCAGGCGCGCGCACCAGTTGTCTGTCTCCCTCTTCATGGAAGAGGCGGACGACTTTGGCGTCACGCCTGTGCAATTTGCCATGCTCAACGCCTTGATGGACGACCCAGGCCAGGACCAAGTGACCTTGGCCTCGCGGGTGGCTTTTGATGCCGCCACCTCCGGCTCGGTGATTGCCCGGCTCGAATCCAAGGGCTGGATACGCCGCGAGGCCGACGAGCAAGACCGGCGGCGCAAACGGCTGTGGATCACGGACGCGGGGCAAGCGGTGGCCCTGCAAATGAAGCGCCCGGCCAGCAACACCCAAGAGCGCCTGGTGGCGCCCCTGAGCCAGGCCGAGCGTGAGCACTTGGTCGAACTTCTGGGCAAGCTGGTGGCGGCGCATGAATCGCCGCCAACCATGGGCTCAAACTGAACCCTGCCCAGCCTCAAGCCGACTTGACCACCAAGTCAAAGTGCTCCACCGCAGGCGGGGCGGCAAAGAAGGGGCCGACGATGGCCCGCCAGTCTGCAAAGGCTGGCGACTGGCGAAAATCGACCGTGTGGTTTTCCATCGTGTCCCAGAACACCTGCAAGATATAGCGCTCGGGCGACTCCATGCCCCGGTTCACCTTGAAACCCCGGCAACCCTTGGCCTTGGCAATGACCTCGGTCAGCCCTTTTTCAATGGCCAGGTCAAAAGCGGCTTGTTGGCCGGGGTGAATGCGGATGTCGGCGAGTTCAAGAATCATGGTCTGTCCTCTTTATTTGAAAAGTTGACACTGTAGAGGCTCTGAGACAATCAGGCCATGAATGATGTCGCCCCTGTCACCTCCGCCGCCGTGAAGGCCTCCCCAGCTGCGCCACGCGTGGGCTTTGTCTCGCTCGGCTGCCCCAAGGCCTTGACCGATTCGGAGCTCATCCTCACCCAACTCAGCGCCGAGGGCTACCAAACCTCTAAAACCTTTGAGGGTGCAGACCTGGTGATCGTCAACACCTGCGGCTTCATTGACGAGGCCATCAAGGAGAGCTTGGACACTATTGGCGAGGCGCTGGCCGAAAACGGCCGGGTCATCGTGACGGGTTGCCTGGGCGCCAAAACAGCCGAAGGCGGCAGCAATTTGGTCAAAAGCCTGCACCCCAGCGTGCTGGCCGTGACCGGCCCGCACGCCACCCAGGAGGTGATGGACGCGGTGCACCTGAACCTGCCCAAGCCCCACGATCCGTTTGTGGATTTGGTGCCGCATTCTTTTGGCGTGGCCGGCATCAAGCTCACCCCCCGGCATTACGCCTACCTCAAGATCAGCGAGGGCTGCAACCACCGCTGCACCTTCTGCATCATCCCGTCCATGCGGGGGGACCTGGTCTCGCGCCCCATTGGCGACGTGCTCAAGGAGGCCCAGGCGCTGTTTGAGGGCGGGGTCAAGGAGTTGCTGGTCATCAGCCAAGACACCTCGGCCTATGGTGTGGATGTCAAGTACCGCACCGGATTTTGGGACGGCAAACCCATTAAAACCCGCACGTTTGAATTGACCCAAGCCCTGGGCGAGCTGGCCAAGCCTTATGGCGCCTGGGTGCGGCTGCATTACGTTTACCCCTACCCCAGCGTGGACGAGTTGATCCCACTGATGGCCGAGGGCCTGGTGCTGCCCTACCTGGACGTGCCGCTGCAGCACAGCCACCCGGAGGTGCTGCGCCGCATGAAGCGCCCAGCCAGCGGCGAGCGCAACTTAGAGCGCCTTTTGCGCTGGCGCGAGCAGTGCCCGCAGCTGGTGATTCGCAGCACCTTTATTGCGGGCTTTCCCGGCGAGACCGAGGCCGAGTTTGAGCATTTGCTCGACTTTATGCGACAGGCCCGTATAGACCGCGCAGGCTGCTTTGCCTACAGCCCGGTGGGCGGGGCGACGGCCAACGACTTGCCCGACCAGCTCCCGGCCGAGCTGCGCGAAGAGCGGCGCGCCCGTTTCATGGCCGTGGCCGAGGCCGTGTCTGCAGAGAAGTTGCGCGAGCGCGTGGGCGCGACCATGCAGGTCTTGGTCGACTCTGCCCCCGCCCTGGGCCGCAAAGGCGGGCTGGGTCGCAGCTATGCCGATGCGCCCGAGATCGACGGCGTGGTGCGCTTGCTGCCACCCGAGAAAATCAGCAAAACTCTCAAAGTGGGGGCGTTCACCAAGGCACGAATTGTGGGCACGGAAGGCCACGATTTGGTGGGCGTACCCTTTTAAGAACCATGAAAAAAGCCGCTGTTTTTGCAGCGGCTATTTTTGAGGGAGTGATCCTAAATCACAAACAATACATACTTATGGTGCCCAGAAGAGGACTCGAACCTCCACGATGTTACTCGCTAGTACCTGAAACTAGTGCGTCTACCAATTCCGCCATCTGGGCAATTTATAAAGTGTACCATCGAGATTCTGGACTGATGCGCTTGACTGAAAATTTGATTTTTTTGCTCACCCTCAGACGCAACCACCCGCAAAGACAATAAGAGATCACCATTAAGAACACGCCACACCCCAGCCCCGCTTCTGCGGCTTCGCTGACCGAATTTGAGGGAACGATATCGGGCCACCGCGACGGCCATGGTTTTGTGCAACGCGACGACGGTGAGCCCGACCTTTACTTGCCGCCCAATGAAATGCGCGCTGTGCTGCACCGCGACCGGGTCAAAGCCCGCATCGTGCGGCAAGATCGCAAGGGCCGCCCCGAAGGCCGTGTGACCGAGATTTTGGAGCGCTCGCCCAACCCCATCATTGGTCGCTTGCTGCATGAAGGCGGCGTGTGGCTGGTGGCCCCTGAGGACAAGCGCTACGGCCAAGATGTGCTGATCCCCAAGCACGCTATGGGGCCGGCCAAGCCCGGGCAGGTGGTGGTGGTGGAACTCACCGAGCCGCCAGCGCTGTTTGGCCAGCCTGTGGGCCGGGTTAAAGAGGTGCTGGGCGAGATTGACGATCCCGGCATGGAAATTGAAATTGCAGTGCGCAAATACGGTGTGCCGCACGAATTCAGCGACGCTTGCTTGGCGCTGGCGCGGGCCTTGCCCGATGCAGTTCGGCCGGCCGACAAGCTCGAGCGCATAGACCTGACCGACGTGCCCCTGGTCACCATTGACGGCGAAGACGCCCGCGATTTTGACGACGCCGTGTACTGCGAGCCCGCCAAGGTGGGCCGCGGCAAAGGCTGGCGTTTGTTGGTGGCCATTGCCGACGTGAGCCACTATGTGCAAACCGGCAGCGCCATTGACGTGGACGCCTACGACCGGGCCACCAGCGTGTACTTTCCGCGCCGCGTGATTCCCATGTTGCCTGAAAAGCTCTCCAACGGCTTGTGCTCGCTCAACCCGAATGTGGAGCGCTTGTGCATGGTCTGCGACATGCTGGTCACGGCCAAGGGCGAGGTGCACGCTTACCAGTTTTACCCGGCGGTGATGTGGAGCCATGCGCGTTTTACCTACACCGAGGTGGCGGCCATTTTGAGCAACACGCGGGGACCGGAGGCCAGCGCACGCAAGGCCTTGATCCCCCAGCTGATTGACCTGCACGACGTCTACCAGGCCTTGCTCAAGCAGCGCCAGGTGCGCGGGGCCATTGACTTTGAGACCACCGAGACGCAAATCGTGTGCGACGAGGTGGGGCGCATTGAGAAAATCGTGCCCCGCACCCGCAACGACGCCCACCGCCTGATTGAAGAAGCCATGCTGGCGGCCAATGTGTGCTCGGCCGACTTTATTGCGCAAAGCAAGCACGCTGGCTTGTTCCGCGTGCACGAGGGCCCGACGCCTGAGAAAAAAGAAATCTTGCGCGCTTACCTCAAGGCCATGGGCGTGGGCCTGAGCATCAGCGACGACCCCGAACCCAGCGAGTTCCAGCGCATTGCGGCGGCCACCAAAGACCGGCCCGACACGCAGCAAATTCAAACCATGCTGCTGCGCTCCATGCAGCAGGCCATTTACACGCCGCACAACAGCGGCCACTTTGGCTTGGCCTACGAGGCATACACGCACTTCACCAGCCCCATCAGGCGCTACCCCGATTTGTTGGTGCACCGGGTGATCAAGTCCATCTTGACCAAAACCCGCTACACGCTGCCCACCTTGCCCACGCCGGGCGAGGCCCATGCCAAGCTGTCCAAGCGCTTGGCCTCTCGCGTGCCTGCACCGCAGACCAAGCCTGAAAAAGCCCGCAAAGCCAGTGGCGAAGAGTTGGCGTGGCAAGCCGCAGGCCTGCATTGCAGCGCCAACGAGCGCCGCGCCGACGAGGCCAGCCGCGACGTGGAGGCCTGGCTCAAGTGCAAGTACATGCGTGAGCACCTGGGCGAAGAGTTTGGCGGCGTGGTGACAGCAGCCACTGGCTTTGGCATTTTTGTCACGCTGGACGCCATGTATGTGGAGGGTTTGGTGCACATCACCGAGCTGGGCGGCGAGTACTTTCGCTTTGACGAGGCCAGGCAAGAGCTGCGCGGCGAGCGCACGGGCATTCGCTACGCCATTGGCGCGCGGGTGCGCGTGCAGGTCAGCCGGGTGGACCTGGACGGCAGGCGCATTGACTTTCGGCTGGTGCACGAGGGCCAAGACCCGAGCGTCCGCAATGCCAAAGACAAAGGTGCGGACGACGAGTCTGAAGGCCGCAAGAACGGCCGCAAACGCAGCCGCAGCCGCGACGAAGCCGCTGCCCCTGCGGCGCGCCAAGCCGATGCCCCAGCCCCGCGCAGCCACCGGGCGGCTTTGCTCTCGCCTGTTCTGTCGCCCATTCAGTCCCTGAAAGCGGCCGTCAAAAAGGCCGCCGCCCAGGTGGGCCGCAAAGCCGGCAAAAAGCCCAGGCGCTGAGCCTGCGGCTGCTTATCAGTCACACCGCAGGGGCCAGCGATGCGTATTTTGGGTTTTGTGCTGGAGGTTGTTTTCCAGCTCTTGGTGGGCGCTGCCTTGATGCGTGCCTACATGAATGCGCTGCGCGTGAACATGCGCGCCCAGCCAGGCGTTTTTGTGATGGCGCTGACCGACTGGCTGGTTCAGCCGCTGCGGCGTTTGCTGCCGCAGTCCCTGGCCCGCGCGAGGCTGGACTGGGCCAGCGTGCTGGCCGCTGTGTTGCTGGCTGCCGTGTTTGCCGTGTTGTGGGGCAGCTTGGTGGGCCTGGTGTACGGGGGCGGTGTGTTGACGGTGGGCATGAGCATGCTGTGGCTGGGCCTGAGCTTTTTTGCGCGCGTGGCCTTGCAAACCCTCAGCCTGCTGGTGCTGGCCTATGTGCTGGTGTCTTGGCTGCAACCGGGCTCTGCGTTTTTCAGCACCCTGGCCCGACTGGTGGACCCGCTGCTGGCGCCCTTCAGGCGGGTGGTGCCTGTCATTGGCGGGATTGATTTGTCGTCCATGGTGCTGCTGCTGGCGCTGCAAATTGGCGTGATGCTGCTGAGCTAGCGCAGCAAGTCGCTGGCCGTGAGGATGCGGCCTGGGCATTGTGCCGCCCAAGTGTCGGCCCGCGCCCCATGCTCATGCACCGCCTGCAGGGCCGCCTCCCAGGGAGCCAAGCCTTGGGCCATGGCCGAGCCCACCATGCCCGCCAACACATCACCGGTACCCGCGCTGGCCAGCAGGGCGTTGCCCGTGGCGTTGACCATTGGCGTGCGGCCGGGGCTGGCCAGCACGCTGCCCGAGCCTTTGAGCACCACCACACAGGCCAGCTCATCGGCCAGCGTTTGGGCCGCTTGCAGCCTGTTGGCTTGCACTTGGGCCGTGGTGCTGCCCAGCAGGCGGGCGGCTTCCAAGGGGTGGGGCGTGAGCACGCTGGCCAGATGCGAACGCCCTCTGTGGGCCAAGCTGCGCCTGAGCTGACTGTCTGCCGCCACGGCGTTGATCGCATCGGCGTCCAGCACCAAGCCCATGCCTTGCGCCAACAGACCGGGCAGCACGGCGGCCACGGCCTGTCCACCGCCGCAACCTACCACCGCCACTTGTGTCGTGGCGAGTTGGCTCAATGCGGATGCCGACCTGAACATTAGCTCGGGCTTTATCAGGTCCACGCGAACATCGGGCTGGCCCAGCAGCACCACATACACGCGACCTGCGCCGTGGTGCAAAGCGGCCCTGGCCGCCAGCACAGCAGCACCGGCCATGCTGGTGCCCTCGCTTTGCACTTGCTGTCCGCCCACCACCAGCACGTCGCCAAAGCGGCCTTTGTGGCCACTGTGGCGAGCCATGGTTTTGGGGCTGCGCCCGGCCCTATCGGCACCCAGCAGCCAAGCGCTGGGGGACAGCTCGGGCTGTACGTCCAAGGCATCAAACCACACTTGGCCAGCGTGTTCGCGCCCGTCACCGGTGAAAAGGCCAGGCTTGAGGGTGAGCAGGCTGAGCGTGTGGCACGGTGCTTGTCCTGGGCTGGTCATGGCCACGCCGGTGTCTGCCTGCAAGCCGGTGGGCAGGTCCACGGCCAGCACCGGGGCAGCGCTTGCATGCATGCGGTGCAGCCACGCTTGCATGACTGCACTGCTGGGCCGGTGCGGCGACAAATCGGCGCCCAGGCCGAGCAGGGCGTCAAGCGCTAAGTCAAATTCAGCGGGCGCGTCTTTTTGCAGCACCACGCCTGCGGCCAGTGCCCGCTGCTGGGCCCATTGCGCATCGGGCGGGCTATGGGTCGCGCCCGTCCAGTTCAGGTGAACCTGCCAGCCCAGGCGGTGCAGATGGGTGGCGGCCTCAAAACCGTCGCCGCCGTTGTTGCCCGGCCCGCAGGCAACCCACACGCGGCGGCCGTGCGGCTCAATAGCCCGCGCCAGCTTGGCCACCGCCAGGCCCGCGCGCTGCATGAGCGTGTGCACGGGCAAACTGGCCTGGGCCTGGCGCTCCACCGCCATGGAGGCGGCGGTATCAAAGAGAGGCCAGCTGCGGTCGGGGGTAATGCGCCGCATGAAAGAGTCTGTCAGGTGAGCGGTGCAGGCTTTTACGCGAGCGCGGCTTCTATCTGCAGCGACACGTCAAGCACTGTGTCGTCGTGCATGGCCGCATGCCACACCATCAGGCCCACAGGCAGGCTGCCGGGCGCGTGGCAGGGCAAGGACAGGCCGCAGCCGTCCAGCATGTTCACCACAGAGGTGTTGCGCAGCAGCTGGCCATTGACCTTGAAGAATGCGCTGTCGTCGTGCACCAAGTCGGCCATGGGCGGGGCGGTGATGGGCACTGTGGGTGAAAGCACCGCGTCCAGCCCGTTGAGCTGGCGCTCCATGCGCGCCACCCAGTCGCGGCGGGCGTGCACCAGGTCCAGGTAGTCGGCCGCGCTCATGTCGGCGCCGCGCCGTATGCGCAGGGCCACGCGGGGGTCGTAGTCTTGGCCTTGGCGGGCCAGCCATGGCCTGTGCCAGGTCCAGCTTTCGGCGGCTGAAAATCCGCCCATGGCGTTGATGGCCGCCAAGTCCCGGATGTCACCAAGCTCAACTTCTTGAATTTGCGCGCCAGCTTGGCTGAGCGTGTACAGGCTGCGCTCAAAGGCCTGAGCAACCTCAGGGGACAAGTCGTCTTGCATGAGGGTGCGGCAGACGGCCAGCTTGCGGCCCGACAGGGGCACATAGGCGGGCCGCACGGGGCGTTGCGACAAAATTTCGTGCACCGCCACAGCGTCGCGCACCGAGCGTGTGAGGGCGCAAACCGTGTCAAGCGTGGTCGACAGTGGCACGGCACCCGCCGTGGGCACCAGGCTGGCCGTGCTTTTAAAACCCACAATACCGCACAGCGCGGCAGGAATCCGAATGGAGCCGCCCGTGTCAGAGCCCAGGCCCACCACGGCGGCCCCGGTGGCCACGGACACGGCCGCCCCCGACGAGGAGCCGCCGGGAATGCGCGGCACGGCCGCATCGGCCGGGTTCATGGGGGTGCCGTGGTGCGGGTTCAGGCCTACGCCTGAAAAGGCAAACTCGCTCATGTTGGTGCGGCCCGCCAACAAAGCACCGGCGGCGCGCAGCCTGGCCACGGCCGGGCAGTCTTGCGTGGCGGGGGCCGCGCCTTGCAGCACCACGGAGCCGGCCTGGGTGGCTTGGCCCGCCACGTCAAACAAGTCTTTGACCGACACGGGCAAACCGGCCAGCGGCCCCGCAGGGCGCAGGCCTTGCCGCGCTGAAGCCAAGGCCGCATCCAGCGCAGGCAGGGGTGAGCTCACATAAGTGTGGCTGTTGGCCTGGCTTTGGCTGGCCGCTTTGGCAGCTTCGAGCATCTCCACCCTTTGACTGGGGTGAGCCAGGAGGGTGTCGCGAAGCTGGTGCAGATCGGGCAGGGCGTGGGGCATGGTACTGAAGTGGAATTGTGCGCTGCGGCAGGGGCGCCAGAGCAGCTGGGCCGCAGCTGGGTGATATACTCTTAAGGCTTTGCGCACTGCACCTTAAGTCCAAGCTCTGGACAGAGGTGCTGCAAAGTAAATCACAAATCAGCCACTGAAAAGGTGTTGTTTTAGGGAATTCGCCCTGGCAACTGGCGCTGATTTTAGACACAACCTTTGGAGTCTCCATGTCAACTAGCATGCGCGAAATGCTGGAAGCCGGTGTGCATTTCGGCCACCAAACCCGCTTCTGGAATCCCAAGATGGCCCCGTTCATCTTTGGCCACCGCAACCGCATTCACATCATCAACCTGGAAAAGTCGCTGCCGATGTTCCAGGACGCCTGTAAATTTGCACGCCAACTCTCGGCCAACGGCGGCAACATTTTGATGGTGGGTACCAAGCGCCAAGCGCGTGAAATTTTGGCCACCGAAGCCAATCGCGCTGGCGTGCCTTATGTGGACATGCGCTGGTTGGGCGGCATGTTGACCAACTTTAAAACGGTTAAAGCCTCTATCAAGCGCCTCAAAGAGATGAAGGCCCAGCAAGAAGCGGGTCTCGACACCATCAGCAAAAAAGAGCAGCTCACCTTCAAGCGTGAAATTGAAAAGCTCGAAAAAGACATCGGCGGCATTCAAGACATGGCTGCGCTGCCAGACGCCATTTTTGTGATTGACGTGGGTTTCCATAAAATCGCTGTGGCCGAAGCTAAAAAGCTGGGCATCCCCCTGATTGGCGTGGTGGACTCAAACCACTCCCCTGAAGGCATTGATTACGTGATCCCTGGCAACGATGACTCGGCCAAGGCCGTGGCTCTGTACGCCCAAGGCATTGCCGACGCCATCATCGAAGGTCGTAAAAACGCAGGCAACGAGTTGGTCAAGGCCGTTGAAGGCGGCGACGAGTTTGTCGAGGTCGAGAACGCCGCTTAAAGGCCTGGGCCCTTGAGGCCAATTGCACAAAGGGGCTCGTGTAGCCCCTTTTTTACAAGTCAATCGGCAGACGCCCTGCCTCAAGGAAAACCAAGGGCGACGCCCACCGCGTATTTGTTGAAGTCCACCCACACCGACACCCACACTCAGGAGAATTAAAAATGGCAATTACCGCAAGCATGGTCGCAGAACTGCGCGCCAAGACCGATGCCCCCATGATGGAATGCAAAAAAGCCTTGACCGAGGCCGAGGGCGACATGGCCAAGGCTGAAGAGCTGCTGCGCGTCAAGCTCGGCAGCAAAGCTGGCAAGGCCGCCTCGCGCGTGACGGCCGAAGGCGTGGTCACCGTGTCCATGGCCGGTGGCGTGGGCGCCATGGTGGAAGTGAATTGCGAAACCGACTTTGTCACCAAAAACGACAGTTTCTTGGCCTTGACCCAGGCCGTGGCCGACGGCATTGCCACGGGCAACCCCGCCGATGTGGCCGCCGTGGGCGCACTGCCTTTCGTTATGGACGGCTTTGGCCCCACCATTGAAGACGTGCGCAAGGGCCTGATCGGCAAAATCGGCGAGAACATGTCGGTGCGCCGCTTCAAGCGCTTTGACTCCGGCAGCAAGCTGGCTTCTTACCTGCACGGCACCCGCATCGGCGTGCTGGTGGAGTACGAAGGCGACGAGACCGCCGCCAAAGACGTGGCCATGCATGTGGCCGCCATGAAGCCGGTGTCGCTGACCAGCGCCGAGGTGCCTGTCGAGCTGATCGAGCGCGAGCGCTCGGTGGCCACGGCCAAGGCGGCCGAGTCGGGCAAGCCCGCTGAGATTGCCGCCAAAATGATTGAAGGTGCTGTGCAAAAGTATCTCAAAGAGGTGTCGCTCTTTAACCAGCCTTTTGTGAAAAATGACAAGCAAACCGTCGAGCAAATGCTCAAGGAAAAAGCCACCACGGTGAAAAGCTTCACGCTTTACGTGGTGGGCGAGGGCATTGAAAAGAAGGTCGATGACTTTGCCGCTGAAGTGGCCGCTCAAGTGGCTGCTGCCAAGGCCTCCTGAGCCCCAGCCTGCCGCTAAAATCCGTCTATAAAAACCCAGGAACCCCATGCCGGCTTACAAGCGCATTCTTCTCAAACTTTCTGGTGAAGCTCTGATGGGCGACGATGCCTTTGGCATCAACCGGGCCACCATTGTTCGCATGGTTGAAGAAGTCGCTGAAGTCACCCGCATGGGTGTTCAGGTGGCGGTGGTCATTGGCGGGGGCAACATTTTTCGCGGTGTGGCCGGCGGCTCGGTGGGCATGGACCGCGCCACCGCCGACTACATGGGCATGTTAGCCACGGTCATGAACGCCTTGGCCTTGGCCGACACCATGAACAAAGCCGGGCTGATCGCCCGCGTGATGTCGGCCATTGCCATTGAGCAGGTGGTCGAGCCCTACGTGCGGCCCAAGGCCTTGCAGTACCTCGAAGAAGGCAAGGTGGTGATTTTTGCGGCTGGCACGGGCAACCCCTTTTTCACCACCGACACGGCAGCGGCCCTGCGCGGTGCCGAAATTGGCGCAGAAATCGTGCTCAAGGCCACCAAGGTCGACGGTGTATACACGGCCGACCCTAAAAAAGATGCGAACGCCACCCGTTATGCCACCATCACCTTTGACGAGGTGATAGGCCGAAACCTCGAAGTGATGGACGCCACCGCCTTTGCCTTGTGCCGCGACCAAAAGCTGCCCATCAAGGTGTTTTCCATCTTCAAGAGCGGTGCGCTCAAGCGCGTGGTGCTCGGTGAAGACGAAGGCACTTTGGTGCATGTGTGATTGATTTGATCCTGACTTCTCTCTTGAGGACACCATGACGATCCAAGACATCAAGAAAAATGCTGAGCAAAAAATGCAGCAGTCCATTGAGGCCTTCAAGAACAGCTTGAGCAAGGTCCGCACTGGCCGCGCCAACCCTGGCCTTCTGGACTCCGTGCAGGTGGACTACTACGGCTCCTTGGTGCCTATCAGCCAAGTGGCCAATGTCTCTTTGCTCGACGCCCGCACCATCAGCGTGTCCCCCTGGGAAAAGGGCATGGGCGCCAAAATTGAAAAAGCCATTCGCGACTCCGACTTGGGGCTGAACCCTTCTTCCCAAGGCGACCTGATCCGCGTGCCCA
>Ga0247831_1007175_pt1 | contig 12629 bp, 13 predicted proteins | sample LaCruzMarch2015__9_FD_192406 | JGI IMG/M metagenome (GOLD analysis project Ga0247831, IMG submission 192406) | Freshwater microbial communities from meromictic Lake La Cruz, Castile-La Mancha, Spain - LaCruzMarch2015_1m | ecosystem: Environmental > Aquatic > Freshwater > Lake | place: Spain...
AGTAAATTAATAAAATCTATATTTTCTTTTTTTATTTGATCTTGATGTTTTTTATCATCTCCTTTTGCAAGAAGACCTCCGTGAATTTTTGGATGAAGTGTTTTGAGTCTGCCATCTAATATTTCAGGAAACTTTGTATATTCTGAAATTTCAGTGCACTGAAATCCAAGATCTTTAATAAATTTATAGCTGCCGCCAGTACTGATTATTTCAACTTTATTTTCTTTTAAACACTCAAGAACTTCTTTTAGATTTGTTTTATCAGAAACAGAGATTAAGGCTTTTTTTATTTTAATCAGTTGCATGAAGGAGTATTGGGTATACGATTTTTATTTGGCTTTTTCTAGATGCCAAATAATGTTTGTATTTTCATTCTCAATATTGCCTTCAAGCAGGATAAATGAGGACTCCTTAATAATATTTGGATTTCCAAAATAGAGATTTTTTTCAATCTTAGTTGGAATCTGTGGACTTCTAAAAATCCAACCTTCGCCATTATTTGAGCTTAGCAGAATATCATTACCCATAGTTTTGGTGATACGAATATCGGGGTGGATATGAAATCGTACACTATAAGTTAAATTTTTATTTTCAAGATTTTTACATTTTAAATTGTCAATTCCCTCAACATGACTTTTGTTTTTAAACAAAGTGATTTGTCGTTCATGCAATAGTTTAAACCTTTTTTCATAACCATTATGACCAATGGTACATTTAATAAATTCCTTATCATTTTTAAATTCTTTCTTAAAAATATCATGTTTCTCAATAAGAGAATTTCCAAAATATTTTCTAATCATTTTATTTTTTTGAAAAATGCAGGATGAAGTATCATTAATGGTAACGGTTGAATGAGCTGCCGTTGATGAACTTAAATAAGATAATTCTTCGCCTAGATTTTTAGCTGATCCAGAATTACAAATAAATTTTTCACCATTTGATGAAAGCTCAAAGGATAGCGGACCTGCTTGATAATTTCTTGAATGCAACATGGAAGAGGGATTATTTGCATCCATAAATATTTCAATTTTTTTCGATTTTATTTTTGCATAGCCACAAAAAATATTTTCCATATTTTCAAATTCATAACCTCGAGATTCTAAATATTCATAAAATCTTTCAGTGTTAATTTGATTGGCGCCATTAAAAAGAGGAAGATCGCCATTTGAAAATCTTAAAAATTTAAATGAGATCCCGAGGGAATTAATGTAAATATTAATAAAAGCAGGGGTTTGCTTCCTTGATAATATTAACCATTCTTTAATAAGAACTAAAAAATATAAAGTCCAAAACAAATCTTCAGGATTTTTAGTTTTAACAAATCCGTCTTTATTTATAAAATCAGAAAGTTCATCTTCTAAATTTTTAAGTCCAAACTGTGTATATTCCTCATATTGCTCAAAGGAATTTCCAACCAAAATTAAGGCAGCAAGTGATTTAATTTTGTCAATTCCAGTATTTATTAAATTTATATTTTTAAATAGATGCTTTGCTTGTTTGACAATATTATTAATGACTTTGCTTCTAAATATAAGATCACTATTTTTGAAAATAATATCATAACTTGAGATCCAATTTATTAGTCGGTTGGTGATAACATCAAAGGTCCAATATTTTTCATTATAATTTGAAAAATTATTGATCCATTGATCAACAATAAGACAGCCTAATTCTTTTTCCGTTTTAATATTCAGAGCTGGCAGCCAACCAAAATCATGAAGTTTTTTTGTTTTATCATTTTCTAAATTAGTAATTTTCCAAAGATTAGTTGTAAATTTTCTAACGCTGTTGAGAATAATTGGATCATTATTAACAAGATCTTGAATTAGAAATATATTAGAAGACTCATAAATTCGGTGAGGCTGAACACCTCCTAAGGAAACATTGTAGTTAGAGCTTTTAAATTTTTTCTCTCTTAACCCATCTTGGAAACTTTTTTTTAAGGATAAAAGATAAAGATTAAATGTATTAAAATTCGACACTTAAGCGCAATTTCTTAATTTTTGAATGTTATCTTTTAAGGAACCTGAGAAAATTGTAGTTCCAGAGACTAAGATATTAGCTCCCGCTTTTACTGCAAGCGCGGCTGTTTCAAAGTTAATTCCACCATCAATTTCAATGTCAATTTTAAGTTTTTTATCATTAATCATTTTTCTAAGTTCAGTAACTTTTGGTAAAACTTCACTCATAAAACTTTGTCCGGCAAAGCCTGGGTTTACGCTCATAATTAAAATAAGATCAATATCATTAATCACATCCATTAAGGCACTAATGGGTGTTTTAGGATTTAAAGACACGCCTGCTTTTTTTCCAAATGATTTTACAGTTTGGACAGCTCTTTTTAAATTATCTGTTGCTTCAGGATGAAGGGTAATAATATCAGAGCCTGCATCAGCGAAAGCTTTAATATATTTTTCAACAGGAGAGATCATCAAATGAACATCGAAGGGAAGTTTTGTGCACTTTCTAATTTGCTTAATAATTGGAGGACCCATGGTAATATTTGGTACAAAGTGGCCATCCATTACATCAATGTGAATTAAATCAGCTCCTGCCTTTTCTAAATTTTTAATTTCATCTCCCAAGATACTAAAATCAGCGGATAAAATAGAGGGTGATATTTTTATATTTTGTGCCACAGCACACAATTAAATGAATTTTAGAAATTTAAAACGTTTTTTTATAATTATTTTTTAAACAAACTTAAGAAGACTTGAGTAAATTCACTTTCTAATGGAAAAGAAAGCATTCCCATTACTGAGTATCCTAATGCCCAAGGCATAAAATAAAATCTGAACATATAAAAAAACCAGGCAACATATATTGGAACTAGTGGTTTTATTATAAAACTTGGAGTTATAATTGCAAAAGGTTTGATGATGGGATTTGTAAGTTTAACAAACATTCTCATGAAAAAAAATTCAGAGTCTTCCCTTTGAAAAACATTCATCGCAGTTCTACCAATGAGCGTCCACATGATCATTCCCATAACATAATCGAGAATAAGAACCCAAATCGGCATAGTATTTAAATTAATTTTTTTTTGAGATATTCATGGGGCGAATAAATCGCCCCATGAGAAAAAGTTATTTAAGCGTTTCTGATGACAGTTTTGCCTGAAGCGATTCTCACTTCATCAACCATGTCCATAACAGCTTTTGACTCTGGTTTTGTGACTAAACTTACAGAAACCATGGCAATCAAGCTTACTAAAGCTCCAGGAATACCAAATCTTAAGTTGTCAACAAATATCCAGTGAATGTCTTTCCAAGGGGTTGCGCCCATGAAAAATGTTATGTCCTTATTTGGAACACCAACCCAAACGAGGTAAGCAGCTCCAGCAATAAGACCACAAAGCATTCCAGCGATTGCACCAGAACGAGTTGCTCTCTTCCACCATACACCAAGTACAAGTGGGAAGAACAATCCAGACATTGCAAAGTCAAATGCCCACGCAACGGCTCCTAATATTCCCGTAAGTCCTTTTGTTGTGATCCACGCAGCTGCAAAGCCGAGTATAACTAAAAGAACACGAGCAACGATTAATCTGTTTCGCACTGTAGCTTTAGGATCAATCATTTTGTAGTAGACGTCGTGAGAGATAGCATTAGCCATAGCAAGAATTAGTCCATCTGCAGTAGACATCGCAGCGGCCAATCCTCCAGCAGCAACTAGTCCAGAAATTACATATGGAAGACCTGCGATCTCAGGAGTTGCAAGAACAACCACATCTTCATTCATGAACCATTCGCTTAATTGCAGAATGCCATCTTTGTTAAAGTCAACGATTACAACCTGTTTCACTGCGACCCAGTTTTGTACCCACTGAATTTGCATTACATCAGAAATTTTCTTTCCAATGATAGCTGTAGGTAAATTTGGATCCATCAAGCTGATTTTAGAAACTGTTGCAAGCATTGGTGCTGATAAATATAGCAAACCAATGAAGAACAGTGACCAACCAACAGATCGTCTAGCAGCGGTAACAGTTGGAGTTGTAAAGTATCTCATTAAGATATGAGGTAAAGAAGCCGTTCCAACCATCATACAAATTGCAAGAGAGATATATCTCCAAGCAACTTCAGGGCCCGCAGGAACTGCTGAGTGACCGCCTACAATATATTTAAGCGATGTAGCATTTCCAAGAGCGTCATTTGGTATTTTGGCTTCGGTTAGTACTTCTTTAGTATGTCTTACAAGTCCATATTGTTGCTCGAGTGCAGCTAATCTTTGCACCTCGTCTCCCAACATTACGTGTGGGAATATCCCGAAATTATATTTCCAAGATATCCAGAACAGAGGTATCAGATAAGCGATAATCAACACGATGTATTGTGCAACTTGTGACCAAGTAACAGATCTCATTCCACCAAGCATTGAACAGATTAGAATGGTGATTAAGCCCGTGTAACATCCAAAAGCGAATGACACAGGAAATTCTGGAGTACTCAAAGCTTTTTGAGCTATGCTTCCAGTAGCTGTTATTTGTGCAGTCACATAAGTAAATGATGCAACTAATAAAATTAACACCGCGCAGAATCGAGCAAAGTTTCCACCGTATCGAGCTCCGATAAAATCTGGAACTGTATAACATCCAAATTTTCTAAGATATGGAGCAAGAAGAGTTGAAACCAGAACGTATCCACCCGTCCAACCAATAAGGAATGCCATGTAGGTGTATCCACCAAAGTAGATACCTCCGGCCATTGCAACGAACGATGCACCTGACATCCAGTCAGCTGCCGTTGCCATTCCGTTAAAAACTGTTGGAACTTTTTTTCCTGCTAGGTAGTATTCATCCACCTCAGTTGTTCTAGAAAGCCAACCGATCAAAGCGTAAATTAATATTGTGAAACCCACAAACATTAATCCAATGTTTCTTCCGGAAATACCTCGCGTTTCAAGGAATCCCATCAATAAGATGAACACCAAGAAACCTCCAGTGTATATACCGTAGATTTTCGGTAGACTTGCGATAAATTGTTTTGAAGTTTTTGCCATTATTAATCTTCCTCCCTGTCTTCATCAGAAAAACCAAATTCTCTATCTAGTTTTTCTTGGCGATTATTTGACCAGAAGATTAATATGATGAAGGCCAACATTGAGCCTTGCGCTGTCATATAATATCCTAGTTTATAACCTAAAAAGCTTGCGTTGTTTAAATCTGCCGCAAACATGAAGACTACTGTTGAGAAGAAAAACCAGATCGCAAGAGTTAATAACATTAACCCCTTTGTTTTCTGCCAATGGGCTTCTTGTTTTGGACTAGCCATTGTTTCCCCCTTTGTTTATTTGATTTAACACTAGTTGAGTTGTATTTATTAGTAAAGATGAAATTTTCCTTACAAAATCAACTCTATCGAGATCAAAAGAATTTTTAATATAATGTTTCAACAATTTATACGTGTATTTAAAGAGTTTCTTCTTGATCCTGCAAAAAAATTATTCTTGGGAGAAAAAAAAATAAAAAATTTTGACGATTTGAGGAATTTTATAAGTCACAAATCTGCATATGTATCTCAATTTACTCTTTATGGGTATTTAAGAACTCGAATGGGTGGCTTTACTTTTTATAAAGCCTTAAATGATGGAAAATTTTCAATTTCAGTAAATATTGCAAGGTGGAATATTTTTTTAGCTTCAGTTCAAGATTTATTATTATTTACGTTTTCATATATTTATAACAAGCAAGATAGAAATATTATCTTACATGCTAAAACTTTCTTAGAAAAAATATTAGACGAGCAACACCCATTCGGTTTAGATGTTGAATTAAAAAATAAAACTTTAGAGGAATTTAGCCAAAGGATCGAGAAGGTTAATTGGCATATATGTTATAAACAAAAGCCATTTGAAAAAAGTTGTGAGGCACTTTTTATCTGGTCACCTATAGCAGATGAATTGAAAGATCTAGATAAAGAAATTGTTATAAATTCTATGGACATACAGTGGCAAAATATTATGATTGATTTTGTAAAATTACTTCAACCTTTTAATAATAATGAAAGATAAATTTAAAAAATATGCTGAGCAATCTTTGAAAGAAGCATCTCAAAGAAAAAAAAATAACCCATTAAAAAAAAAAGAAATAAATGGCCCAAAAGGTTTGGAGCCTACTCGTTACGGTGATTGGGAAAAAAAAGGGATTACTTACGATTTTTAGATTATTTATTTAATCTATTGTCAATTAAACTTTGCACCACTGTCGGATCAGCAAGAGTTGAAGTATCACCTAAATTTTCAAATTGATTTTCAGCAACTTTTCGAAGAATTCTTCTCATAATTTTACCCGATCTTGTTTTAGGCAGACCTGGAGTGAAGTGAATTAGATCAGGCGTTGCAAGAGGTCCAATAATTTTTCTAACTAAATCTTTTAATTCTTTCTTTAAGGCATCTGAACCGTTTTCACCGACTTTTAAAGTGACATAACAATATAATCCTTGTCCTTTGATATCGTGGGGATAGCCAACTACAGCAGCTTCAGCAACTTTTGGATGAGCAACAAATGCACTTTCTATTTCAGCGGTGCCAAGATTATGACCTGAGACGATGATCACATCATCAACTCTACCTGTAATCCAATAGTATCCATCTTCATCCCTCTTACAGCCATCTCCAGTAAAATATTTGCCATCATGTTGTGAAAAATAAGTATCAATAAATCTTTGATGATCACCGTAAACAGTTCTCATTTGGCCAGGCCAAGAGTCTGACATACATAATCTACCTTCGCAGGCACCAGTTAATTCATTTCCCTTTTCATCAACAATGGAGGGTTTTATTCCGTAAAATGGTTTTGTCGCTGAGCCTGGTTTAAGATCTATGGCGCCAGGCTGAGGAGAAATTAAAATTCCTCCTGTCTCCGTTTGCCACCACGTATCAACAATTGGACAACGAGAGTCGCCAACTACTTTATGATACCAAATCCACGCCTCAGGATTAATTGGTTCACCAACGGAGCCTAAAAGTTTAAGTGATTTTCTGCTTGTTTTTTTTACCATCGCATCACCTTCACGCATTAAAGCTCTAAGCGCAGTTGGTGCAGTATAGAATATATTTACTTTATGTTTATCAATGACCTGCCAGAAACGACTTGCATCAGGATAACTTGGAACCCCTTCAAAAACTAAAGTTGTTGCGCCATTAGATAACGGGCCGTAAACAATATAACTGTGACCTGTCACCCAGCCAATATCTGCGGTGCACCAATAAATATCTCCATCTTTATAATCAAAAATATATTGGTGAGTCATTGAAGCATAAACTAGGTAGCCACCTGTTGTATGCAAAGCTCCTTTTGGCTTTCCAGTGGATCCTGATGTGTAAAGAATAAATAACGGATCTTCTGCATTCATTTCTTCAGGTTTGCATGTAGTTGGCATTTTAGAAGTTAATTCGTGATACCAAACATCACGCTTTGAATCGAAAGGCACACTGCCACCAGTTCTTTTAAGCACAACGCATTTTTTAACATTTGGACATTTTTTTAATGCCTCCTCAATATTTTTTTTTAAAGGAATAACTTTTTGACCTCTTAATCCTTCATCAGCAGTAATTACAAATTCTGATTTACAGTCTAAAATTCTGTTAACAATAGAGTCAGGAGAAAAACCACCAAATACTACAGAATGAATTGCTCCAATTCGAGTACAGGCAAGCATCGCATATACTCCTTCCGGAACCATTGGCATATAAATTGTAACTCGATCACCTTTTTTAATTCCAATTTCTTTTAATCCGTTTGCAAGTTTGCAAACCTCATCACTTAATTCTTGGTAAGTTATATTTTTAGATTCTTTTGGATCGTCTCCTTCAAAAATAATTGCAGTCTGCTTTGCTCTTTTTGGAAGATGTCTATCAATACAATTATAAGAAACGTTTGTAGTACCATCGTAAAACCATTTGATAGAAACTTTTTTTGTACTGTAAGTTACTTCTTTGGTTTTTGTATAGGGCTTAAACCAATGAATTCGCTTCCCCTCTTCTGCCCAAAATTTTTCATTATTATCTATGGATTGTTTATATTTAGCTTCGTAGGATGATTGATTAACATAAGAATTTTTAGCCCACTCTGCAGGCACTTTAAAAAGTTTATCGTTCATGATCCCCTAATCTTTTTTTATTTTTTAAATTCTACCCATCTTACATATTATTTTCCAGCTTTTAGAATCTATTGGCATTACTGATAATCTGCTCTGTTTTATAAGAGGCAGATGTGAAATTTCTTTATTTTCTTTTATATCCTTAAGAGAAACAGGCTCGATTAAATCTTTATGATACGCAACTTTAACCGCTACGAATTTTTTTTCTTTATCAGTTGGATCAATAAATGCTGGTTTGATAACTTTAACTATTCCAATAATTTTTTTATCTTCATTGGAATGATAAAAAAAACAATGATCTTCTAGTTTCATTTGTTTTAAATAATTTGCAGCTTGATAATTTCTAACTCCATCCCAAACAGTTCCTTTAAATCCTGCTTTTTTTTGATCATTAAATGACCACACTGAAGGTTCAGATTTTATTAGCCAGTAGTTCATATAATTTTTTTTAATTTTTAGGAGGTGTCCGTGTCAAAACAAAGCCAAACTTATTCATATAAATCAATGACTTTTTAAAATGAACAACGTTAAAAACTAGTATTTTACCCCCGCTCCTTTTAAAAAAGGCGCGTCAGGATCTAACGGCCATCTTGGTTTTGCAAGAACATCAAGATTATCCTCAATCCCATTTTTAAATCTTTCAATTCCAGCCCAAGCAATCATTGCAGCATTGTCACTGCAAAGTTCAATGGGAGGAAAGAAATTTTCAAAGCCCATTTCTTTGCTTAATTGATCTAAATTTTTTCTAATACTTTTATTAGCAGCAACGCCTCCTGAAATTACAAAAACTTTTTTACTTTTTTTATGTGTAGAACTGAATTCATTCATCGCAGATTTACATTTAACATTTAAAATCTCATTAATTGTTTTTTGAAAAGATGCTGCAAGATTTTCTTTATCTTTTTCTGATTTTATTTTTGATGATAATTGTAAGATTGCTGTCTTTAAACCTGCAAAAGATAAATTACACCCTGGATGATTCAGTATAGGCCTTGGTAAAACATAAGCATTTTGATTTCCATTTTTTGCAAGTTTTTCAATTTTAGGTCCACCTGGAAATTCAAGACCAATCATTTTTGCTGTTTTATCAAAGGTTTCACCAAGTGCATCATCAATAGTTGTTCCGATCCTTTTATATTTTCCGATCCCGTCAACAATTAAAAATTGGGTATGGCCTCCAGAGACTAACAATAGCAAGTAAGGAAATTCTACTTTATTAAAAATTCTTGGAGTAAGCGCGTGCCCTTCCAGGTGGTTAATTGCAAGAAAAGGTTTTTTTAAAATTCCAGCAATACTTTTTCCAGCGCTCAGACCAACCATTAAACAAACTAACAAACCAGGACCCGCCGTTGCTGCAACGCCATCTAATTCTGTAAATTCGCATTTACTATCCTCCATGGCTTTTTTAATAATAATATCAATTTTTTCAGCATGAGATCTTGCGGCGTTTTCTGGAACCACTCCTCCAAATTTTAAATGCTCATCAACTTGACTAGAGACTACATTGGATAATATTTTTATATTTCCATCCCTATCTTGTCTTACAACTGATGCTGCGGTTTCATCGCAACTAGTCTCGATTCCAAGGAATGTTAAATCTTTTTTCATAGAAGTATTGAGTGTGATCACCTGTCGCTATAAAAAGTAGCGATAATATACAGCAAAATGCTATTAAATCAGCAAAATGTTAGGAAATAAAAAAATTATCATCGGAACCAGAGGTAGCAGACTTTCCCTTGCCCAAACTGAACATCTTAGAGATGAGCTATTACTTGCTTATCCAGGATTAAAAGCTGAGCAAATAATTATCAAAATTATTAAAACTTCAGGCGATAAATTTAAAACTGAAAATTTAGGAATGATGGGCGGTAAAGGACTTTTTGTAAAAGAATTAGAGGAAAGCTTACTTGATAAATCAATCGATGTTGCGGTTCATTCTCTCAAAGACGTGCCGACGTTTTTTTCAAAAAAATTATCACTCACTTGTTTTATGAAAAGAACAGATGAGAGAGATGCATTTTTATCTCCCATAGCAAGCTCATTTAAAAATTTAAAACCAGGTTCAACAGTTGGGACTTCTTCAGTTAGAAGATTTTCACAATTAAAACGATTAAGAGATGACTTAAAAATTATCCCAATTAGAGGAAACATTGATACGAGAATTACAAAAATGAATGAGGGAATTTATGACTCAATTGTGCTTGCGGCAGCAGGACTGAAGAGACTAGGATTTCATTCTGAAATCAAAGAGTATTTTGAAAAAGATGTAATCATTCCATCTGCGGGTCAGGGAATTATAACTATTCAATGTAGGGCAGAGGATAAAGATGTAAAAGAAATATTAAAAGTTGTTAATGATAAAGAAACACAAATTTTAGCAGAAGCCGAACGTTCTTTATTGGAGGCACTCAATGGAGCCTGTGATACCCCCGTTGGAGCTAATGCTATAATTAATGATGAGGGAGAATTATTTCTGCAGGCAGAGTTGTTATCTATAGACGGAAAGCAGTGTTTTAGGGCTCACAAAACTGGAATTGTGGAAAAAGCAAAAAGTATTGGACTCGATGTAGCCAATGAAATCTTATCAAAGGCTGGAGACAATTTTATAATCTCGGAGACAAAACTTGCACATACTATTTACAAAAAGTCAGAATAGTTCTGAAATATTAGTAAATAAATTTACTTCTAAAGGTCATAAAGTCACTAATTTCTCAATACTTAATGTTAAGCCAATTATAACTCCTGATATAAATTTTAAAGATTTTACTTCAATAATTTTTACTAGTTCCAACGCGATTAATTATTTAGCAAAAGTAGAAAATATTGGTCATCTTAAATGCTTTTGTGTTGGTGAGCAGACGGCTGCAGCTGCAAAAAAAAAAGGATTTTTAAATATTCATGTTGCAAGTGGAAATTATTTTGAATTAAAAGATCTTATTTTTAAAACTTTGGATAAAGGTAGAGAAAAATTTATTTATATTAGAGGGGAATTTGTTTCTAATGATTTAGAAAATGATTTTAAAGAAGGAGGTTTTCTAATTAAAAGCTTAATTAATTATACAACTGAACCCAATCTAAATACTGATTTAAAATTAATTGAAGACTTAAAAAGTAAGTTAATTGACGTCATCTTTGTTTATTCTAAGAGAGCGGCCGATCAATTATTAAAGATAATTTTAAACCATAAAATTGAAAATAATCTTGATAACTGTACTTTGAATTGTATTAGCATTAATGTTGCAAATACTCTAAAAAGATTAAGGTGGAAAAAAATAAAGATTTTCTCACCAGGCGATGAAGAATTATCATTACTATAAAGAGGTTTTCTGGTGATCATAGATGGAAAAAAGTTCGCACAAGAATTAAGAAATGAAATCAAAAAAGAAATTGAAAGTATAAAAAAAACTAGCAATACCACTCCTGGCCTTACCGTAGTTTTAGTTGGAAATCATACCCCAAGTGAAATTTATGTAAGAAATAAAGAACTTTCTGCGAAAGAAGTTGGAATTACTTCTGAAGTAATAAGATTTGAAAGTTCTATTACTGAGGAAAAACTCATTGAAGTTATTCATGGACTAAATAAAGATAAAAAAGTTCATGGTATTTTAGTTCAGTTACCTTTGCCTCCTCATATAAATGGAAGTAAAATTATTGAGGAAATCGATCCAAAAAAAGATGTGGACGGTTTTCATCCTGTAAACGTTGGTAATTTATCTTCTGGAAAAGACTCTTTAGTTCCCTGCACTCCTCTTGGGTCTTACCTTCTTATAAAAAATGTTCAAAAAAATTTAACAGGATTAGAGGCTTTAATTATTGGAAGATCAAATTTGAATGGAAAACCTATGGCGCAATTATTACTCAAAGAGGATTGCACCGTCACCATTGGTCATTCTAAAACTAAAAATTTAAAAGAGTTATGTCAGAAAGCAGATATCGTTGTTGCAGCTGTTGGACGTGCAAATTTAGTAAAAGGTGATTGGGTAAAAGAAGGAGCAATAGTTATTGATGTTGGAATTAATCGAGAAGAAGATAAAACAGAAAAAAAAGGCTATAAAATAGTTGGTGACGTTGAGTTTGACTCAGTTGTAAAAAAAGCAAGAGCCATAACTCCAGTCCCAGGTGGGGTAGGACCGATGACGATTGCTTGCCTTTTAAATAATACTTTAAAAGCTTTTAAAAATATAAATTAATTATTTTCTAAGTAGACGAGCGTTTTTTTTAATAAAGTTCTCAACCCTTCTTTTATTAAATGTTTTATTTTCCTCGAAAGAAACATTTTTCATAGAGTAAATACTTTTACTCGAAATTCTTGATAGGATGCTTACATTACCTTTATAAATTTTTAACTTAACTGAACCCTCAACACGAGATCTTTTTTGGTCAATAATTTTTTGTAATCTGAGCCTTTCTTTAGAAAACCAAAATCCGTTATAAATTAATTCTGCAAATCTTGACATGATAGCGTCTTTTTTGTGCGCAGTTTCTTTATCCAATGTAAGAGATTCAATTGCTCTATGTGCAAATAAA
>Ga0247831_1007178_pt1 | contig 12625 bp, 5 predicted proteins | sample LaCruzMarch2015__9_FD_192406 | JGI IMG/M metagenome (GOLD analysis project Ga0247831, IMG submission 192406) | Freshwater microbial communities from meromictic Lake La Cruz, Castile-La Mancha, Spain - LaCruzMarch2015_1m | ecosystem: Environmental > Aquatic > Freshwater > Lake | place: Spain...
AGAAAATGCCAGTATACAAAACTCATTTTCTCGATCCTGTCTATCATGTGTTTTAAGTAGTCGAAGCGAAATTCCCGAGTTTTAAAAACCGATCTACATCTTGACCCCAAACGTACTGTACTCCCCCAGATAGACGAAGTGGTGATATGTCCATAGATGACACTGGCGAACGTAAGCGTCCGCCAGAGGAGCTTCTTCTAGCTGCGGCGGCGGCGGCTGCGAGTTTGAGTAACAAAACATCGTTGATGATGGTCAACGACGATGCTGGCTCGACGGTCGAGACGTCCCCTTCGAAGGATGGAGGCAATGGGACATTGCCGGCACTATCAGCGGAGAGGGGACACAGCGTCATTCTCTCACAACGTCCCCAAAGTAACGAGTCGCAAAGAAGAAGCAGGGCAGCCGCCGGAGGATCGATTATGTGTGACTTTCATCCCGATTTACCATTTCTCGTTACGCATTGGCTTTCGACTATTGGACCACCTCCCACGAAGCAACAGGTGTCGTCATCGTCGTCATCATCATCATCATCATTATCCCCACTAGCAGTATCAGCCACGAGAGAGATTGAAGAGGCGTTATTGGCAATCCGACGAGGAGCATCTACGTTAGCATCTGCATTTCAGACGTTAGGGGCCTTTGGTATTACTGGTCATCAATACGCGCAGTCGAGGATGACAACGATTACTAATGATATAAGAACGGACAAATATCATGCGACATTTTCAGATCTATCACGTAAATATGCCCCACTTATCGTTAGAGGAGGGGATATACTTAATGCACTAGTCAAACGGTCTGGTACGAATAATCGTAACACGAGACGTGATATGCCGTGGAGTTTATTGGAGGCGGCATATGAGGGGTCAATTCCGACGACCATGGAAGGTGACAAGACGAGTTATAATACAAATGATGTGGTACCGACAAATAATGGAAAGAAGACAACTTCTTGGGCATTCTCCGGCATTGGACGGAGGGTAGGGGGCTCCGTAGATGTAGATGACGATGACGGCATCGACAACTCTATGCCATTGGATGATTCACCTGGTACAGCAATGCTACTTGCTAAAACTGAAACTGAATATGCACTGTACGGTACTGCGTGTGTCGATGCTGCCAAATTATCGCGGGGACTTCATTCCACACGTATCGAGGCCGATAATCAACGCGATTCAATGGAACGCACCATGCAAACACTTCATCAATTGACCAACTCTCTTGCGGCACTGGGTCCTATTTATCCATTGGAGCAGCAGCTCGGTATTGGGGGGGATGATGATCCAGAGGTGAATAATCTAAGCCGTGTCGTTGTTCAGCTTGATAGGACGATACAGTCCATGAATGATAAGTATTCTAGGGCCAAGATACGAGTTGCAGAAGTGGAAATGGAAGCGAAGAAATCATACTTAGATGTAAAGTCCATACGAAGTAATTATCGAGGACCATCACTTCATCAAACATTCAGAGCTTTATCTTACCAACGTCACATCGGATTCGGTGCCAAGGCTCATTCACCCGGCAAGAATAACATTGTCATGTCATCTATATTCACGAGACAATACCATAATCGTCATCGAGCATCCATCTCTCACCATACTCGTCTATCCGTACTGAAGTCACGATTGTCACATGCCGCGACCATCAGCAGTCATTTGATCTATCCCATATATTGCTTGAAATTCGACAGGACGGGCAAGTATTTTATCACCGGGTCCGACGATCAAGTTGCAAAGGTATTTCGTTTGGGTGTTGGTAAGAAGTCTTGTAGAGGTAAATCCTCATCTCTCAATTATGGTGTTAATTTACGTGGGGCGATACTAGTTTGTTCCCTTCGAGGACATGCGGGCGTTGTGGCAGATATTGACGTAAATTCAGACAATTCCTTTTTAGCAACTGCATCTGAAGATGGAGATGTTAGGGTATGGGGTTTGAAGGATGGTTGGCCGATGGCTATTCTTAGAGGTCATACCGGCGGAGCTAACATGGTATCGTGGTCAACATTAAACCCATTTCGATTAGTGTCTTGTGGCGAGGACGGCATGGCACGAATGTGGGATGTCCATGAAGCTGCACATAAGCGTTATGCTGAGAATTATCCTTCGTCAGATCAGACGCAGGAAACATATGATAGAGAGCATAACAACACACAATTGTCACAACAAAATTTACTCCAAGCCATAATACAACAAGGTCGTCATGATGACTTGGATGAAGATACAAATATCATAAATAACAACATTCCTGGAGTTGAATTTGGACGGAGCTTTGGTGATTTTGTCGTGAATAGTCATGTTGATGAAGGTGTGGAACTCACAGCCCAATTGCAGCACGGACCCACGCTTGACGAAATTAACGGACTTACAGGACCTGTGACTCGCACAGGCAATGTAGGACCAATCAAGGTAATGTGCATCACAAGATGTCCGATGGGAGGACATTTTGCTACTGGGTCCAGTGATGGGCTTGGACGCGTTTGGGCCGATGATGACGATTATCGGGACACTGATCTCCACGATGATATGACTATGCATTCATCGAATTCAACCCAAATTAACACGACGCTGAAATCAAGAAGATCGGCTACGCGTTTGTTGGCCACTCTACGAGACGTTCACACACACGCTGTGACAGACATGAAATATTCGAGCGCTGGCGATCGAATTATGACTGCAAGTATGAAAGATGGGAACGTTTGCATATGGTCAGGGTTCCACACAGCCCCTCTTCCTGCAACGTTCTGCATATCATCACAATTAGTCATTCAGCTCAGTGAAGCGTCCCGCGATGGATCCCACACTGTCAAGGTAAATTGTGATGGGGTAGCCTGGACGTGCGATGATATGAAAGTGATAACTTCACAATCTACCCCGATAAAGGCGAGCGGGACGGAAATTATTCCAGAGTCTCACTTGATATACGTATGGGATAGCCATAGTGGGAAGTGTCTTATGGGGATAACATCCTCTCATAATGCTTTATGTCCCTCGTTAGCTCCCCACCCTCACCTTCCTTCGGTGTTTGCCTCGACTGGGGCTGACGGCGCTGTAAATGTGTGGGATCTCGATCGGGGTGATTGTTTTTACAGTCATGCCAACATTTTGCTACATGGTCCAATCGAATCTGCCACTGACAGAGGAAAACAAAGTGGCTGCCTCGAAGCTCAATTCAGCCCGGATGGATTGTCCTTGATATTAACTGACGAACGTGGACGGGTCATAATATTGGATACTCAAGTGCCGGCATGGCTTCGAAAGAAGGTGAACAATTTGGATGAGATTGAATTGCGAGAGCAGTATTTTGCCAATGACTACTATGAGCTAGCTTATGATGATAATGGTTATTGCATAGAGAGAGGATCGGGGAAGCCACCTCATCTTGCACCCGGAGGAGTACGTTGCAACCATGAAGGAGTCCCTTACAACGAAGTCGTGAGAGAGACGTATAAAGAACTAACAGGCCCACTTCCCATATCTCCGATGCTTCACCGAGATGAAAATCGAAATCGAATCAATCAGAATCCAGCAGAGGCTGGTGTCAAGGTCAGGCGAATTACGGTTAGAGTTCCTGATTTTAACCAGAGGTCTCACACTCCCATCATCGACAGAGCAGGAAACTTTGTCCAACCCGAGAGAAATCATTTGTCTACCAAAAAAGTTTCTATTGCCGTAAACAATCGTCGCACAAATTCCGCATCCACCGCTAGACAGCTGTCTAATCGTTACCAATGGAGAGAAGATTTACCAGAAAGTGAAGATGACGATGAGGATCAAGACGACGAAGATTTTGAAGAAGCCGGACGTCGGCTTGTTGATAGTAGTGAAGATGAGAGAGTTGTGTTTTCATCACAGTCTCGTCGAAGGCAAGAATCTGGGCGAGGAAGAGGTGGATCGGAACGGAGTAGACGTGGTGAAAGCCAGGATGACAATGAACCAGCACGTGCATCATCTCGCCACTCTTCGCAGAGGACCTATAACGAATACGAGTATTCGGACGATGATGCACTAGAAGAGTTAATGAGTACCCACACAAGACCAAGTGGGACTTACGTCGACGACTGGAATGTTGCTGGTCACCTCTTTAAATTGCCTAGAGGTGGAGGTAGCCATATTCGAAGAAATTGGCTCACCCGGACAATACACCAAGGACGAAAAAGATACTGCCCACAAGTTGGAGATACAGTAGTTTATATACCGAGAGCCCATGATGACACGATACAAAAGTTTTGGATTCAGGGCTATGTACCGCCTTGGAAGTCATGGCCGACGGCCACATCCTGGCCAGTTGTCCGTTGCAAGGTTACACATGCAAGATATCGCTTCCCTTACGAAATGTGCTACAAAGCTCGCTCCCGAAATGAAAAGCTCGAGGGTGTATCAGTTATTCTCACGCTTGAAATTACAGGTGTGCCTTCGAAGTCATCAAATCGAACCTTCCCTTGGCCAGTTCCAACGTTCGTCCCACCTCCTGCCATAAGGACTCGGTCCTGTGATTCTATTGAGTTTGAAGTCACTCTATTCGAGTGCGGCGAGGAAGATTTTCTTGTTCCCGAATATCTTTATTCTTGGAGACTAAAACAGTTGGAAAGAGCAATTCATGCAAATGGTGGACGTGTTGAAGGGCTATCAGTTACTGCGCTTTGTGCTCCCGAACATGATGAAACAGAAGATGCTGATCTTGTCGAGTACACTGGCCGTCTGGTTCGAATTAGTGAAACACGCGACGATGAAGAATTTCACCTATTTGACAGTGGATACAATGCTCTTCTTTTGACGTGGGATGGGGAAAATATCCCCTATGTTTTCAGCGTTTGGAATATTAGTGTGTCAAACCCCTCGCTTACTGCCCCTGTTTCCCCAACAATAGGAGACAGGGTTACTTTCGATGTCAGGAAAGCATTGTCCGCCATAAAAAAACTCGATCCTAAGGTCGATGAGTGGTTTTGTGAGCTTGTTGATACGAGCAAGTATACTGATTACCTTGAGATGATAGAAGTGCCTATGTACGTATCTCTAATTGCAATGAGGTTACGAAGCAATTATTACACAAACAAATTAAGTGTTGTTGCTGACGTGGAGTTGATGAAGGAAAACAGTTATAAGTATAATGAGGATGGCAATGATATCTATGACTTGGCTTGTCTTATGTATGACGAATTCAAATCTCGTGTGGATGCAATTGAGGAAGATCACACCATAAGCGCCGAGGAACACACAACCGATGCAGAAAATGATGATCCCGAGTTCAATGAGTTGGACAATTTTCCTCCAATTCAACCAATTTTACCAAGGTCTCGTGTGAGTGACCAAACAGCCGGTAGCTCCAGTCATGCCGAGGATAGCGAGGAGGGACAAGTTGCTTCGCGTCGACGAACTCGACGATTAGCCTCGCAGAAGTCTCAGTTGACTGTAACTGGCAGTCATGGTGGTCAACGGGCTTCTGCGAGAGCAAGGAAGAAGTCGAGCTACAAGGATGACGACTCTGAGGAAGATAAACATTCTGGAAGTAACGACGGTAGTGAGGAAGACATGTCGGAAGTTGAAGAAGTAAGCCAAAAGAAACGGAAACTTCGTGCAAGAGTAACAAAATTGTCAAACTACGAAGAGAAGGACTCCGATGAGGATGACCAAGAAGACGAGTCTCATAAAAGTACAGCTGTTAAGAAGTCTCAATCAAGGAGACCGCCACCAAGAGCAAGAAGCAAGCCAGTAAATGCGGAAGAAGATTCCATGGAAAATGTCGCTAATGAGCAACGAGTCTCTCGCAGACCAACTCGACGATCGCTGGCGCAGGAGTCTCAGTTGGCTTCAGTTGGTAGCCCTGGCCAACGTACATCTGTAAGAGCAAGAAAGAAGGCAACTTACAAGGACAAAGACTCCGATGAAGAAGAGAGTGTAAGTCCCGAGAGTGTCGAGGAATTGCCAAGTGATGATGAGGTAAATTCTGATGAGGATGAGCATCCAATTGCTCCGCGCCGACAGACTCGACGAGCAGCTACTCAGAAAACGCAGCTAAGTGAAGCGGGAAGCTTTGGTCGACTTAGATCTCCTAGAGCGGCGCGTAAGAAGCCAAGCTATCAAGATATCAGTAGTAGTGGTGGTGACGAAAGCGATGAAAGTGATGATGAGAAGAGACCGCCTTCAAGAGGAAGACGCAAGCCAGCATACACTGTGGACGATTCCGAGGAAGAGGTTGCTCATGATGACAGTGACATAGACGAACTTTCTAGTGTAGAGGAAGTTGATCAAAGGAAAAGGAAAAATATGCCAAGTCGAGTTGCCAAACCTGCGAAGAAACGAAGTCGCATGACACAGGTAATGAATGATGAGTTCCCAAATCTTGAAAAATGGCAACCAGTCTCAAGGAGGCTACTCAATCGAGTGGGACTAGCAGTCCTTGCGAAGCTGGTGAGTCTTGTCTCCATCATGTCTGTCTCAATGGATTGTGTACAATTTTCTCACCATCTCTTATTTTTGTCTCATCCACAACAGAGAGAGCTGGACACTCTTGAATTGTTCTCTCGACCAGTTTGTGAGGCTTATCCCGTAATTGCTGAAGCATACTTGTCGGTGGTTGAAACCCCGATGGATTTTCAGACAATCCAAGACGAACGTTTGTCTAAGTATGAGCACATTTCCGAATTACAGGATGATATTATACTCACATTTCGTAATTGTTGTGTGTACAATGGAGAAGTTAGCTTACAAAAGAAATATTACAAATACTCTCTGTAAGTGCGGTTATATCGTGGAACATGTAAATGTACTAATCCAACTCTAACATTTCCTGTGCCTTTTTCTTCTGATAACAGGGATCTTTGGCGTAGGCTGAATAATATTTACAATGAAGTAACGAAGTACAATTACTGATACTAGTCGCAATTCGTTAGGGCAAATCATTTCTTTTGTGAAGGACTACGGAAGGTTTCAGATATGGTGGATCAATATCAATACGATAATCTATCATCTCATTTATATACATGCTAAATAGTAATTTATATGCACTGACACCATCTCTGCACTTCTCTACTTATCTACAGTACTAATTTCCAAGTCCAAATTCAACGTTCTCCCCTTCTCTCGATAACTTCAGTTTCTCGTCGTTTTTTTTCATTTTATAATTATCAGGTATTGACTCCAAAGGAATAAAACCATCATTCTTATAAAGTAATGTCATGGCTCCATATGAACAAATAATTGTTGGCTGACGAACAATTAATTATGTGAGCAATGACATGGAAACGAATGTCGCTCTCTATTGCTACTCTCTAGAGGAGAGAGTCCATCATTCTCTTTCAAAATCATTAGGTGCTCCTACATTCTTCATTCATTATCAGCTTCGTTGACATTTAACCTTTCGTTTTGCATCTTCCACTTCATCATCTTCTCTTGCAAATACAAGCACCGCAACGATGGCTATTACGGGTGACAATGCGAGTATGACCTTGGCCGCGGACCAGACATTTTCGAGACACATGAGGTATGGTAATTTATGGCGCGCCTATTTTCGGAGAAATGAAAGTGAGAGAAAGTCTACGCAAATCGGCATTACTGTATGATACGTTCAACACGACGGTGTCAACCTTGATCGCGTCGGTCCGGTTAGTCAGATACTACTATTAATGTGAACAAGTGAAATCATGTCGATGCGCAGTAGCCCGCCACATCATTCATCTCCACCGTCAACGACAACGTCGCCCGTCGAACGCAAGGCATTGCTATCGTCGTTCGAGAGCAGTATGAGCGCCAACGGCAACTCTTCTCCGCTCCACAGTCCCCGGTCATCTCCCACGAGCCCTAGATATCGTTTTAATCCTTCGGCTGCTATTACCGATCCGTGCTTATTCCGTCCGTCGCATACTACACGACAAGTTGTGGGTGTAGTATTCCTATTCGTGGCCACAATCGTCTTACTAACGAATCATTATTCGCTAGTGGTCAGTAATGTCCTACTCGAGGAGACGGATGATGGTGTCATTTCGAACGATGTCGAAAATGCGAAGAAGGAACAACCAAAGTATTCGATACTACCGAAGAAATTTATTTCCGTCATTGGTTTAGAATCCTCGGGGACGCAATTTGTTAGTAAAATCTTCGAAGAAGCATTACGAACGGGTCCGTACCGTGAGGGGTCATTGCCATGTTATGAAACATGCACGGACGATACGCTAGAATGCGAAAGGAAGAAGACTTTGGTTAACAATCACGAATGCATGGAGAATAATCGCGAAGTTCAAGTACAGCACTTTAGCTTGCCCTGGGGTGCTACATGTATCTTACAACCCAATCCGCCCATCGTCAATGTCATATTACCACCTCAATGTTCACGTGAACAAACCGATCCTATCGAAATTAAAGAATGTAATGCCATGTCGTCTGACATATATGGTATACAATTAAATGGCAAGCCGATGATATATCCCAAACGTTACCAATTGGACATTACGTCACATAAACTATGGTACGACGAACAGGGCGTTGAACAAATATTTATTATCGTCATGCGTGATAAAACTATATCGTACGCGGCACGACGTGATCATTGTGCTAATGCTACGTTACGCAAACAGGAAGATGATGTGGGGAAGGAACTTATCATACATGCGATTAATACATTCATATTAGATAGCGATGATGATGATGACAAGGTAACAAAAACAACTTTTACACATTGGATTGCAAAGCAATATCAACACATACACAATGATGGTAGCAACGATGGCGGCGATGATGGTAAACACGTACGACGGCGTAGACTGCCGAGTTCGATGATGAGTAACAACAATAATGTTGTGGTAGTATCCTATGAAACATTAATCCAATTGGATGCTACATATATAAAGATGATATTATCAAGTTTGGGCATTAAATCGAACTTTCTACCAAAAATCAAGGATTCAAATAGAAAGTATGTTAATAATACATTGATACATTGAACGAAACAAAAAATAATAATCACTACAAGCAAGTGCTTTTCTTAGATGAGAGAGATGGTATTATCACACTATGTTCATGTGTGTGTAATTGCTCCAAGGGGTTCATGTATTTAGGGCAAAATTCTAGCGTTAAATATTATTCAGAAATCAATAGAAAAGGGATTCAGACGTTATGCAAGAGCAAATGATGATGCTTTTTTTTATTATTATTAGAGATAAAAAGCGTCACACATACAGAATGGCAAAGTTATACACTCCATTTTGTTAGAGCTAATGATGATGCCATTTATTAGAGATGAATATCAATTTTCTATTCTTCTATCTCTTCCTCCTCCATAATATTAAAATACTATTTTGCATATAAAAAGTTGCACCTTGGACAAATACAAGCAATGCAACCATATGTGTCATCTGAGGAAAGCCATGTGATGCCATCAATAGGTCAATGATATATCCCACAGCTTGACCTAAAGTATTCGATGAATTATACATCGATGATGTTATATCATTGACAAATTGTTTATGTTCAGGCACTGGATGAAGCTTGAATGCCTCCTCCTGCATCCAGGGCAGTAGATGTACCCAAACCGGTGCCTGAAGTATACCACATAACGTAACTGCTACTATGAGTACAGATAACGAGTCTGAACCGAGAAGGTAAATACCCAAAGGTGTTAGCATAACCGATATTGCAATAGTTCGACGTTGTCCATTGCCATGTCGTGGGAGATATTGAGATAAATATACCGCTGGGACATATACAATATTGGCTAAAGAAAAGATCATCCCAATATGACTTAATCGGACATGAAAATGCTTCTCAAGTCGTAATGCCAATAATGGTTCCACGAATGCAAAGGATGCTTTGATCCAACATATTGACAGTAATCCAAGTATAATCTTTGGAAACTTTAACAGAAAAAGAGCTGTTGGTGGCGGCGTAGTAGTAGTAGTAGTAGTCGTATTCATGGATGTATCGGCTGAATTTTCTTCCATTTGTCTATCAATCATGGCATGACATTCTTCACGTACAAGTCCGTCGAAGGAATTGTAATTCTGAATACCATCACTTAATTTTTGTTGTTGCTGTACTTCTTCGTCGTCAAGTACCAACTCATCATTCTCAACAACCGACAAGGCGGATTCATAATATTGCAAATGTGGTACAAGACAAGTTAATGTTACTATTGCCACACCAAGCATAATCGCTGATATTGTATAATAGGTAATCTGATACCCCATGGCATTGTAAAGTAAAGAAGCAAAGTTTGGCCCAATGACATAACCGATACCCACGGCAATTTCTATTGATGACATGGCCGCCTCTTTATTCAGTCCCGATGTTACCAATCCGTAGTAACCAGAGGCAATTATGGAGTAGAAAAACCCAAGGAAGGATTCGGCCATGGTTAGCAATAGTACAGTAACAATTTGCTGTTGTTTTTGGTTAATGGAAGAATCATTAATCTCTGACGACGACGACGACGACGACGATACTACTGCTACCTGGAAAACATGTCCAAGACAAGCAAACGCAATTGACATGCCCACCATTGAATAGGCCATGACCTTGACAGTACCGAATATATAAAATTGATGTGCAATAAAGTGTGGTGTGATTAGCGAGCCGATAGAAAATGCAATAAAAACTGATGGTATGTATGACTCTGATAAGTCATGTCTATTCATCTCGAGGGGTAATATTGGAGCTATAGCTTGGTATGCAGAATTTGTAACAATCGCTATTAAAGCGATGGCAAGTCGACTACTCCTCGAAACATCGCATCTTGGCTGACAAGATAATGGCGATGGTGCTGATGTTGGCGATGGTGCTGATGTTGTCATTATTTTTTCCTCTCCCGGTCTGCACATGTTTAGCTATTATATCATCTTCCTCCTCGATGAATAGTGCCCCCTCATCTATCGGCGGTTACGATAGCTAAATTGTTGAGCCGATCAATTATTGATATTACAATTCTATCGAGTCGGTCGTCACGGCGGCATAACATGTTCTTCCTTTCTCGTAATCATCTTCTATGCGAAGGTTAGATATCTAGATCCCGTGGTCGACGTTAAATCTTTGGAGCTCACATGCAGGTCGAATCGTATGAAAACAAATCGCGATTTGCGTCCGCTGAATGAGCAATAGATGCTTGTCTCCCTTGTCCATGGACACGTCTTTGTCTTTGGATGATTACATCGGCGACGTTAACGGGGTTGACGGCGAGGAGATAGAATCAACGAAGCCATACATAATCGGCATCGCGGGTGGAACCGGTGCGGGTAAGACTACTTTCGCACGACGTATTTACGATTGCATCGCCGCCACCACCAACGGCGATATTGCCCAAATTTCACATGATAGCTACTACAAGGATTTATCACACTTGTCGATACTAGAGGAACGGGCCAAGACAAATTTTGATCATCCAGATTCACTGGACACTGAATTATTAATTCATCATCTTAAAGAGCTGGTGAATGGACGGAGTGTCATTATACCAAATTATGATTTTAAAACACATTCAAGATGTGAAGATGAGGGGGAGGTTGTCGAAAGCAAACGCGTCATATTGGTTGAGGGGATACTACTATTTAGTATTAAAGAACTTGTACAATTAATGGATTTAAAGATATATGTGGATGCACCCTGTGATGTACGACTTATGCGCCGTATAGAACGTGATTCGGTTGAACGTGGGCGGACGTTGGTAGACATTATTGCTCAATATACAACTACTGTTAGACCAATGCATGATGAATTCGTTAAACCAAGCAAGTATAATGCTGACTTGATTCTGTATAGCTATGATGAAGATGAAGATGTGAGCATGAAGAGGATGGAAAATGCAATTAAAGTTGTTTGCAATCATTTGAAGATGGAAACAGGAGTAACGGGAACATAAGAGATTAGATAGAGAGAATGATATAGACCAACGTTTGAATTTTATTTCAACACAATTTATTTCTTCGTGTTCGGACAACAATCATGGACCCCTTCCTCGGCACCGCCATTGAAAAGACGAAGGAAGTGCTGCAACCACTCTTCGCCAAGCCTACTTTGTCGACTAAGCTGCTGGAGAAACCACCTTTTCGATTCATTCACGATATTGTCGTCGCAACGCTTACCACCACTGGCTTTCCAATAGACTTCTTCACAGGTTTTGAATTAGACTCATCGAATTTCAAGGAGAACAAAACAGCCAAGGTGTCCTTTCTCGACAAGTTGATCCACTTGGTAAATGTGGGCAGTGGGTCTACGTTAGATGTGTCATCATCGAAGATTGTTGCTGGGTTGGATGCTTTGAAAACGAACGAATTGTTGGTGGCCTTTGCTTGCCTTGCCCTCAATAAGGACACTGACAGGCCTCGTCTCATCCAGCATTGCCTTGCTGGGAAAGGAATTGATGAATTTCACATCGAGCAGAGCACGCCGAATCCAATACTTGAGGAAAGCCCTCCGTCAAACAAAGAGACGAAGGAAATGGTCATTGGAGTTTCGTCGTTCATCAAACAAGAAAAGTCAGTGGATGTTACAGAATCTGCTGCAGTTAGCACGTTGGTAACACTCGAGCCAACAATTCAAGGAAATGTTGTAAACGAGGCTCATTTAGTGCCATCTCTTAGAAACGTTGACGTAAGGCCAGACACTGCTCATGGTACCAGACCAGCCACCGCTCTGTTGGGTGT
>Ga0247831_1007183_pt1 | contig 12622 bp, 9 predicted proteins | sample LaCruzMarch2015__9_FD_192406 | JGI IMG/M metagenome (GOLD analysis project Ga0247831, IMG submission 192406) | Freshwater microbial communities from meromictic Lake La Cruz, Castile-La Mancha, Spain - LaCruzMarch2015_1m | ecosystem: Environmental > Aquatic > Freshwater > Lake | place: Spain...
TTCATGACCGCCAACGGTTTTGGCTACAAGATGAGCGCCGAAAAGGCCTACTCCACCGACAGCAACATGCTGGGCGCGACCCACGAAGCCAAGGACCTGGAAAGCCTGCAAAGCGGCATGAAAATTGTCAACCCGATCATGGGTGTGGCGTTCTGGAAGCCCGAAGTGGAAGTCAAGGCCGAAGAAGTGAGCGTGCGCTTTGAAGAAGGCATGCCCGTGGCTCTGAACGGGGTTGAATACGCCGACCCGGTCGAGCTGTTCCTCAAGGCCAACGAAATCGGCGGCCGCCACGGCCTGGGCATGAGCGACCAGATCGAAAACCGCATCATCGAAGCCAAGAGCCGCGGCATCTACGAAGCCCCCGGCATGGCGCTGCTGCACATCGCCTACGAGCGCCTGGTCACCGGCATCCACAACGAAGACACCATCGAGCAGTACCGCATCAACGGCCTGCGCTTGGGCCGCTTGTTGTACCAAGGCCGCTGGTTTGATCCACAGTCCATCATGCTGCGCGAAACCGCCCAGCGCTGGGTGGCACGCGCAGTGACCGGCACCGTGACGCTGGAACTGCGCCGTGGCAACGACTATTCGATCCTGAACACCGACAGCCCCAACCTGACCTACGCGCCAGAGCGTTTGAGCATGGAAAAAGTAGAAGACGCGCCGTTCAGCCCGCTCGACCGCATCGGCCAGCTCACCATGCGCAACCTCGACATCACCGACACCCGCGCCAAACTGGGCATCTACGCACACACCGGTTTGTTGTCGGTGGGCGAAGGCCCGCACATCTACAAGCTTGAGGGCAGCGGCAAGAAGTGACTTTTTTGAAGCTTCAATGAGAAACGGCCTTCGGGCCGTTTTTTGTTGTCTACTTCGTAGAGCACGTGGTTTTGGCGGGGCCAAGAAAACCCCGAATAAAGCGCCCTGATAAAGTCAACGAGCTTGAAAGTTTCAATTGTTCAGGGCTAAGATTCACTATATTAGGAGAGACCCCATGAAAAAAATCCACATCTTTTTGTGCTGTTTGATCGCACTCGCTTCGATCCCGACATTCGCTCAGACCTTTCCCAACAAGCCGATCCGACTGATCGTGGGATACGCCGCAGGAGGAGGCGCCGATGCGCTGGCTCGTCTGACTGCCACGCAATTGACTGAATCATTGGGGCAGCAGGTATTTGTTGAAAATCGGGCAGGTGCTGGAGGAACACTGGCTGCGGACGCCGTCGCCAAGGCGCCCGCCGATGGTTATACGCTGCTTTTTGGTGAGACGGGTCTGTTGATTGCACCGTCCATTTATGCATCCGTGCCCTTCGATCCGATCAAAAGTTTTGCCCCCGTGGGTTCGGTCGGCGTCACCCCATTGGTGGTGGTCGCTCACCCCTCTTTGCCCGCCAAAAATACGAATGAACTTGTCGCCTTGCTCAAAGCCAATCCAGGCAAATACAGTTATGCATCCCCAGGTGTAGGTACCGTCCATCACCTGGCCATGGAGCTTTTCAAAAAGCAAGGCAATTTTGACTTCGTACATGTCCCCTACAAAGGCGCAGCGCCCATCCTTCCCGATTTGATCGGCGGCCAAATTCCGCTGGCCATCATGTCTGCACCCCCAGCTTTGGTACAAGCCAAGGCTGGCAAGCTTAAAGCCATTGCACTCACCAGCCCCGTCAAGCTCATCAGTGCACCGGAATGGCCGGCTTTGGCAGATACTTTTCCTGGATTTGATGCATCACCGCGTCTATTTGTGCTGGCTCCGGCAGGCACACCAACTGCCATCATTTCCCGACTCGATAACGCCATCAAGTTGATGTTGGCCAAATCGAGCGTTCAAGAGTCGCTCATTGCCCAGGGGGCCACGGTGGTCCCCGGCAGTGCAGAGGAACTTGGCGTCTTCATGGCCAACGAAGTCAAAAAATGGCATGGGATCGCGCGAAGTTCTGGCGCAACGGTTCAGTGACAACGGCCACTTTCAGTCCGCTGCGCTCAATCTGAAGCATGGGCACTCAGCCATTCTGGCCTTGATGCATTTTTGCGCCAGCCATCGCGATTGCGTTATCTCAAATCACCACCGGCTCAGGCTCCAGCCGAATCCCAAAGCGCTCGTACACGCTGGTCTGAATGGCCTTGGCCAGCGTCATCACCTCGCCCCCGGTGCAAGGGTTCTCGCGTCCGCCGCGGTTGACCAGTACCAATGCCTGCTTTTCATAGACCCCGGCATGGCCTACGGACTTGCCTTTCCAACCGCAAGCGTCAATCAGCCAGCCCGCCGCCAGCTTGATGCTGCCGTCGGGCATGGGGTAGTGCACCACTTTCGGGTCGCGGGCGATGATGTCGGCGCATTGCTCGGGCGTCACCGTTGGATTCTTGAAGAAGCTGCCCGCGTTGCCGATCACCGCCGGGTCGGGCAGTTTGGCTCGGCGGATCGCCACGATCCAATCAAATATCTGCCGCGCATCAGGGGTATGGATGCCGGTCTCATGCATCTTGCGCTCCAGATCAAGATAACCCAATTCGGATTTCCAGCGCTTGGGCAGCGCAAAGCGCACCCGCAGGATGACCGCCCTGCCCGCCAGGCCCAAGCCATCCGGACCGTCAGAGCCGACTGAGGCGTGTTTGAACACCGAGTCGCGGTAGCTGAAGCCACATTGCGCCGCATTCAGACTGAACAGTTCGCCGGTAAACAGGTCCATGGCGTCCAGAGACTCAAAGCGGTCTTGCAGCTCCACCCCATACGCACCGATGTTTTGCACGGGCGATGCACCCACCGTGCCGGGGATCAGCGCCAGGTTTTCCAGGCCGGGGTAGCCGTTGTCCAGCGTCCACGCGACCAAGGCGTGCCAGTCCACACCTGCGCCAGCCTCAACCACCCAGTGTTTGTCTGTCTCAGCCGCCAAACACATGCCCGGCACCTCGATTTTGAGCACCAGCGCCTTGACGTCACCGGTGAGCACAATGTTGCTGCCGCCGCCCAAGACTTGGCGAGGCAAAGTGGCCAAAGCGGGGTCGGCCAGTACGTCCAGCAGGTCGGTTTCGGAGCGCACGCGCACCAAGGCCAGCGCCTTGGCGGCAATGCCAAAGGTGTTGTACGGCTGCAAAGGGACGCTTTTCTCCAAGTTCATGGGAGAATTGTCGCATTCTCAACCTCGGACTTTTACCGCCATGCCCTCGTTTGATACCGTTTGCGAACCCAACATGGCCGAAGTGCGCAACGCTGTTGACACTTCTGCCAAAGAAATCGGCACCCGCTTTGACTTCAAAGGCACAGCGGCCAAGATCGAGCTCAAAGACAAAGAGATCACGATGTTCGGTGATGCTGAATTTCAACTCACGCAGGTCGAAGACATCTTGCGCAACAAGCTGACCAAACGCAATGTGGACGTGCGATTTCTGGACATTGGCAAGGTCGAAAAAATCGGCGGTGACAAAGTCAAGCAAGTGATCAAGGTGAAAAACGGCATCGAGACCGAAGATGCCAAGAAGATCACCAAGTTGATCAAGGAAAGCAAGATCAAGGTTCAGGCGTCCATCCAGGGCGATGCGGTGCGTGTGACCGGTGCCAAACGTGACGACTTGCAAGAAGCCATGGCGCTGTTGCGCAAGGACATGACGGAGTTGCCGCTGTCCTTCGACAACTTCCGCGATTGATCAGGGTTGAACCAGCGCTGCCTCAGCGCGTGGGCTCGTCCAAAAATCCGCCCGAGCGCAGCGTGACCACCAAGGTGTCGCGCCAGCCGCTCGGTTGTTCGGGCTGAATGGGGGTGGTCTCGTGGATCACACGGGTATCGTCCAGCAGCAACACGGACCAAGGTTCACTCAAGGTGAAGCGCTGACCGCGCGGGCTGTCCATGTCAAACACCCGCGTCTCGCCGCCTTTGATGCCATGGCGACCCACCAAAAACACCGCCACCCAGTTCACGCCATCGCGGTGCGCGCCCTCGGGTGTGGGGCGGCCAATGCCGTCGGTGGTGTCGATGCGGAACTGGTGCGCCTCGGTGAACCAAGTCTGATTGCCCTGAGCGGCTGAGGCCACACGGCCCAGCCAGCACAACAATTTTTGCCAAGCCGCTTGTTGCACCACCTCGGGCGACATCGGCTCAAACCAACGCTGCATGCCGCCATGCAAGGCGTTGTAAGACAAGGGCTGCCAATGGGCACGGTGCGGCGTGGCTTGGGCCAGATCGCCTGTGACCTCAAAGCTGGCATGACGCCTGCGGCGGTAACGCCCCCCGTCTTTCAGGTATTGGTCAGGTGGCAAATCGTGCCAACTGGGTTGCAGCGCTTGCAAGGCGTCAAGCGAGACACCCGCCAAGGCGCAAGCACTGGCAGACCCCAACACCGCAAACCCTTGGTCTGCCAAGGTGGCGTTCAGCAGGTCGGGCGATGTCAGAGGAGGTTGCAGCATTTGTTGAGGCATGAGCAGTTCAGATTCAAGCGTAACGCTGGCTGGCCAGCTTGGCCCCTTCGGCCAGGGCCTTGAGCTTGGCCTCGGCCACGGCGCGGCTCATGGGCGCCAGGCCGCAGTTGGTGCAAGCAATGAGGCGGTGCTTGGGCACAAACTGCAAGGCACGGCCAATGGTGTCAGCAATTTCTTCGGGTGTCTCGATGGCCGGATTGGCCACATCGATCACGCCGACCATCACGTCTTTGCCTTCGAGCAGCTTCATCATTTCCATCGGCACATGCGAGTGCATGCACTCCAGGCTGACTTGCTGGATGCTGCTCTTGGCCAAAGCCGGGAATACCTTTTCATACTGGCGCCATTCGTCGCCCAGCGTCTTTTTCCAGTTGTTGTTGGCTTCGATGCCGTAGCCGTAGCAAATGTGGACCGCCGTCGTGCAGGTCAAGCCGCGGGCGGCCACCTCAAGCGCTTTCACACCCCAGTCGGCCGCATCGTCCATGTAGACGTTGAACGCGGGTTCGTCGAACTGGATAATGTCCACGCCATCGGCTTGCAGCGCCAGCGCTTCTTGGTTGAGCAACTCGGCAAAGGCCATGGCCATCTTGACCTTGTCGCCGTAAAAACGGTCGGCCACGGTGTCCACAATCGTCATGGGGCCAGGCAAGGTGAATTTGAGTTTCTTTTTCGTGTGGGCGCGGGCCAGCTGGGCTTCGAAGGCGTGCACGCGGCCCTTCAGGCGCAGCGGCGCAACGACCTGAGGCACCTGCGCGTCGTAACGGTTGTTGCGGATGCCCATGGTCACTTTGTTGACGAAGTCGATGCCTTCGACCTGCTCGACAAAGCCATGCACAAAGTGCTGGCGGGCTTGTTCACCGTCACCGATCACGTCCAGGCCTGCGTCTTCTTGCGCCTTGATCCACAGCAGCGTGGCATCAGCCTTGGCTTGCTGCAACTCAGGGCCCTGGGTGGTCCACTGGGGCCAGAGTTTTTCGGTTTCGGCAAGCCAGGCGGGTTTGGGCAAGCTGCCAGCGATCGCAGTGGTGAACATGTCAAAAATCCTGAGGTTTTAAAAAATCAAAGCGTGGAGTTTGCCGCAAGCGCAAATTCTTGGGCGAGCAATTCGTAAGAGCGCATTTGCGCTGCAGGGTCATGTGTCCAGGTGATGACCACCAGCTCATCGACTTCCAGCCGGGCCGCCAATTGGCGCAATTTGCGGCCCACCGTGGCAGCCGAACCGATCAAGGCCGACTCGCGCAAGCGTTCCAGCGCAAACTGCTCGGCCGGACTGTAGTCACGCGCCGCTTCTTCGGGTGGCAACAGCGCACCGATGCGGCCCAGGTTGCGGTCCATCTTCCAGCGGGCACGGCTTTCAAACAGGCGCAGTGCCTCTTCGTCGGTATCGGCCGCCAAGGCCCAAACACACAGGGCGGCGGATGGCCTTTGCAGGCCCGCACTGGGCCGAAAAGTCTCGCGGTAAATCTGCAGGGCTTCATCTGCACCTTGCCCATCGGTAATGAAGTAAGCAAACGCATAGGGTAGCCCCAAGTGCGCCGCCAGCTGAGCGCCGTAGTCCGAACTGCCCAGCATCCAGACATCGGGGGAGGACGCCGACTGCGGGTAGGCGTAGACGTTGTGTCCTGGGTGGCCTGGCGGCAAGTTGTGCCCGCTCACCCAGGCTTGCAGCTCCATCACCTGCTGCGGAAAGCGCTCGGAGGCGTTGCGGTCGGGATTGAGCAACTGGGCTGTGCGCCCATCGCTGCCCGGCGCGCGGCCCACGCCCAGATCAATGCGGCCCGGGGCCAAAGCATCGAGCACGCGAAACTGCTCGGCCACCTTGAGGGCCGCGTAATGCGGCAGCATCACGCCCGCGCTGCCCAAGCGAATGCGCCGGGTGCGGGCGGCAATGGCCGCCATCAGCACTTCAGGGGCGCTGCCCACGATGCTGGGGTGGCTGTGGTGCTCGCTCACCCAAAAGCGGTGGTAGCCCAAGGCTTCGGCCTTTTCGGCCAACGCCAGGGTCTGGCGAATGGTGGCGTCTTGCCCGCGCCCTTCGGCGGCGGCAGACTGGTCAAGGACGGAAAGTTTCAAGCTCATGTGGTTTTTGTTTCGGGGGCCAAAGCGGCCATTTCGGCCTCTTGCAGTGCCCGCCACATGACTTTGCCGCTGCCGCTCTTGGGCAAAGCGTCGACAAAAGTCACAGCGCGGGGCATTTTGTAAACCGCCATGTTCTCACGGCACCAGTCGATGATGTCCTGCTCGCTGACTTTGCCCTTGTGGTCTTGCCGCAAAACCACCACCGCCTTGACCGACTCCCCTCGATACGCGTCACGCGTTCCGATGATGCAAGCCTCCTGAATGGCCGGGTGGCGAAACATCAGCGCCTCGACCTCAGCAGGCCAGACCTTGAAGCCGCTGGCGTTGATCATGCGCTTCAGACGATCCGTCATGAAGAAATAGCCCTCTTCATCGACTCTGCCCATGTCGCCCGAACGGAAAAACCGGAACCCGTCGCGATCAAAGAAAGCGGCCGCCGTGGCTTCGGGCCGCTTCCAGTAGCCCTTGAACACCTGCGGGCCACTGATCACGATCTCGCCCGACTCGCCGGTTGGCATTTCGGCCAGGGTTTCGGGGTCCACAATGCGCGACTCCACGCTCATGAACGGAATGCCCAAACACTGCTTTTTGGGTGCATCGGGTGGGTTGGTGTGCGAAGGCGCGGCCGTTTCGGTCAGGCCATAACCCTCCACATAACGCAGCCCGAACTGTTCCAGCAAACGTTGCGCCACCGCCTCGGGCATGGCCGCGCCGCCGCCGCCGATGTAGACCAAGCTGCTCAGGTCATAACGGTCCATGTTAGGGCTGCCCAGCAGGTCAATCACCATGGTGGGGATATTGGTCCAGTGCGTCACGCTCCACTTGGAGATCAAATGCCCTGCCACATCGCGGTCCCAGCGCGGCATCAGCACCAGACTGGCCCCCAGCAAAATGCTGGTGTGCATGACGCTGACCATACCCGTGATGTGAAACATGGGCACCACGCACAAGGTCACGTTTTCAGGGGTGCCATTGCCCCACAAGGCACTGGACATGGCGTTGTGCATGATGGAGCCATGCGTGTGCATGCAGCCCTTGGGCAAGCCGGTGGTGCCGCTGGTGTAGGGCAAGATGGCCAGGTCATCCGTCTTGGCTTGAGGCGGTGGCAAGTCCACCGCAGGGGCTGCCATCAAGTCCGCCCACGCATGCACTTGACCGTGCGCCAGTTCGGGCAAAGCCCGCTCCGTCAGCAACCACGGCCGCCAGGCCTCGGGCATGTCTTCGGGGCCGACGGAATTGGGAGCAAACACATCGGTGAATTGCGTCACCACCAAATGCTTCAAACGCTCATCGGGCGACAAAGCCGCACTGGCCTGGGCCAAATCAGGGGCCAGATCGGCCGTGGTGACGGCCACTTTCGTGTCAGGGTCGGTGATGTAGTGCTTGAGCTCTTCAGCCCGATTCATCGGGTTCACCGGCACCACCACCGCGTCGATGCGCAAAACGGCAAAGTGCGTGATCACAAGCTGGGGGCAGTTTTGCATGTCCAGCACCACCCGGTCACCTGCCTGGACACCCAAGGTCTTGAGTTGCCCCGCCAGTTGCTCGGCGCTGGCCATCAACTCTCGGTAGGTCCAGACCCTGCCCATGAAGACCAGTGCGGGTTTCTCAGGGTATCTCAGGGCACTGATGGCCAAGTTCATCCACAAGGATGTGGCGGGCGCGGTGATCTTGGCGGGCAGGCGTGCAGGCCAGACAGCAGCGTGTGCGGGCATCTCAGGGTCTCCTGTAGTTCGTCGTCATGTTAAGGGGCCACCCCACCTTGAAAGGCTATAAGTTTGTCGCGCACGGGACCGACACTCGGCAGGGTGTCATCGGCTTTACTGGATTCTTCCGATAAATGTGTTTCCAGATGTTTCAATAAAGATAAAAAAGTATTCTTTTTTAACCATTTAGCATTTTTATCACTAAAATAAAGTGATGCAAACACATCCAACACCCGACACACCCGAAGATTACTGTGGCACCACCTACGCAGCCAAATTGCTGGGCTTGTCGGTGGGCACCATCCAGACTCTGGTGGAAAAAAGCGAACTCCAGGCCTGGAAGACACAAGGCGGCCACCGCCGCATCTCCATGCCTTCGATACGCGATTACCAAAAAAAGCACAACATGCTGATGAGTCCCGGCGAAAGCCGCGAATACCGTCTGCGCGTCTTGCTGGTCGAAGACGATCCGGTCACCCGAGACATGGTGCGCGACTTCTGCAACCGATGCGAAATGCCCGTAGATTGCACGGCCATGTCCTCCGGTCTGGAGGCCCTCATTGACATGGCCAGCATCCAACCCGATGTGCTGATTGCCGACCTGAACATGCCCGGGGTGGATGGGTTTGAGCTGCTGCGCACCCTCAAACACTCAACCCAGTTTCAACGCATGACTTGTTTGGTGATCTCTGCCCTGTCACAGGAGGAAATCGCGGCCCGCGGCGGCTTGCCAGAGGGCACGATCTTCATGGCCAAGCCTGTTAATTTGCAGTGGTTCAACGGTTTCTTCACTGCATTGATCGCTGGTCGTAAGCTCGAACACCAGACGGCTTGATCGCTTGATCAAGCCGTTTTATCAATACATTTTATTTCATATTTAAGATAAATCCTCTTCGCAAAACCACTGCGCTTTCCCACAATGGACCTCACTGCAGATTTTTGCAGTCACACCAAGGAGCGCAGACATGTTGAAGAAAATTACAGGTTTATTGCTGGCTTTCGGCTTCGCAAGCCTGACCTGGGCCCAGCAGATTGATTTGAACAAGGCCACCGAGGTCGAGCTCGACGCCCTCAAGGGCGTAGGGCCAGTCCTGACCAAGGCGGTGATGGACGAGCGCAAAAAAAACCCGTTCAAAAATTGGGAAGATGCCACCAGCCGGGTCAAAGGCTTAGGCCCCCAAAAGGCCAGCAGCTTGTCCGAGCAAGGTGTGCGGGTGCAAGGCAGTGCTTACAACGTCAAAGTGGCTGAGACAAAGCCCGTCGCCAGCAAAGACGCAAGCGCGGATAAAGCTGCGGCCAAAGCCGCCAAACCGGCAGATGCCAACGCCAAACCCACGCCCGCCAAAAACTGAAAAACAATGCTGTCACACCCGGCCTGCCGACTCGATCGATTCGGCAGGCGTGTCCCTTAGCCAGATGTTTTTGACACTCATTAGGCGTTCAGGCCTTGCCAAACCCGCCACCGCCCGGCGTGTGGATCTCAAACACATCCCCCGCCTGCATCTCAACCTGGCCAATGTGCGCCAACTCTTGCACGCTGCCATCGGCGCGCACCACCCGGTTGATGCCCGGCAAACCGCTGTGCCCGCCCGCCATGCCAAAGGCCGGATGGACCCGACCGTTTGACAAAATGCCCGCCGTCATCGGCTCCAAAAAGCGCACGCGCCGCACCCCGCCGTCGCCGCCATGCCAGCGCCCCGCACCACCCGAGCCTTGGCGTATCGCGTAACTCTCCAGCCGCACCGGAAAGCGAAACTCCAGCACCTCAGGGTCGGTCAGGCGTGAATTGGTCATGTGGGTTTGCACCACCGAGGTGCCGTCAAAACCACCCACCAACTGGCCTTGCGCGTCATAGCGCCCACCCGCGCCGCTGCCGCCCGAGATGGTTTCGTAATACTGCACCCGCGCATTGCCAAAGGTGAAATTGTTCATGGTCGGCTGGCTACCCGCCATCACACCCAAAGCGCCAAACAGCGCGTTGGTGATGCAGGTCGAGGTTTCCACATTGCCCGCCACCACCGAAGCGGGCGGGTTGGGGTTGAGCATGGAGCCCTGCGGAATGATGACCTTGAGCGGCTTGAGGCAACCGGCGTTCAGCGGGATGTCGTCGTCCACCAGACTGCGGAACACGTAGAGCACCGCTGCCATGCACACCGCACGGGGCGCGTTGAAGTTGTTGGGCAGCTGAGCGCTGGTGCCGGTGAAGTCGATTTCGGCCGTGCGGTCTGCGGCATTGACGCGCACCGCCACCTGGATCTGCGCCCCGTTGTCCAGCGGCAAGGTGAATGCGCCGTCTTTGAGGCGCGTGATGACACGGCGCACCGATTCTTCGGCGTTGTCCTGCACATGGCGCATGTAGGCCTGCACCACGTCCAAGCCAAACTGGTCGACCATGCGGCGCAGCTCTTGCACGCCTTTTTCGTTGGCGGCAATTTGTGCCTTCAGGTCGGCCATGTTCTGCGCGGGGTTGCGCGAAGGGTATTCGCCGCTTTGCAGCAGCGCCACCATCTCGGCTTCGCGCAAATGGCCCGCCTCGACCAGTTTGACGTTGTTGATCTGCACGCCCTCTTCTTCGATGCGCGTGGAAAACGGCGGCATGGAGCCCGGCGTCAAGCCGCCCACATCGGCATGATGCCCGCGTGAGCCCACATAAAACACAGGGTCTGTGTGACCGTCCAGGTAGACCGGAGTGATCACCGTAATGTCCGGCAAGTGCGTGCCGCCGTGGTACGGGTCGTTCAGCACAAACACATCGCCAGGCTGCATGCGTCCCTTATTTTCGTGGATCACGGTCTGGATGCTCTCGCCCATCGAGCCCAGATGCACCGGCATGTGCGGCGCGTTGGCTATCAAGTGCCCGTCGGCGCTGAACAAGGCACACGAAAAGTCCAGTCGCTCCTTGATGTTGACTGAGTAAGCGGTGTTTTGCAGCTGCAAACCCATTTGCTCGGCGATGTTCATGAACAGGTTGTTGAACACCTCCAGCAGCACCGGGTCGGCCTGCGTGCCTGCAGCGTGTTGCACCGCGCGTGCTTGCACGCGCACCAGCAGCAAATGGTCAAGAGCAGTTAGACGTGCCTGCCATCCGGGTTCGACCACCGTGGTGGCGTTTTTCTCGGCAATGATGGCGGGGCCGTCGATCACATCGCCGGGGCGCATGTCTTCGCGCACCACCAGCGCGGCGCCCTGCCACTCGGCCACACCTTGCGCGTTGGCGGCATACACCTGAACCGTGTCGCGGCGCGGCACTTCGCGCTCAGCGTTCAGCGCATGAACAGCCTCTTCGGGCGCATCGCCGGGCAGCACCGCTTCCACCGACACCGCCTCGACCACCAAAGCCTTGCCCTGCATCAAGAAGGCAAAACGCTGACGGTACGCCGCCTCAAAACCGGCCACCAACTGGGTCTGGTCGCCCCAAGGCACGACCAACGCCGAGTCGGTGCCTTCGTAGCGCAAATGCACGCGTTGGCGCAGCTCGATGCGGTCGGCACCTCCGGCATCCACGCCCATTTGCGCCAGCAAGGCTTGGCGCGTGGCCTCGCCCAAAGCCTGCAAGCGCTCGGCCATGAAGGGCACGGCGGCAGCGTCCAAGCGCCGCTCAATCGATTCCTCGCGCATCACATTCTGGTCGGCCAAGCCCATGCCATAGGCCGAGAGCACGCCCGCCAGCGGGTGCACCAGCACCTGCGACATGCCCAAAGCATCGGCCACCAGACACGCATGCTGCCCGCCCGCGCCGCCAAAGCACTGCAAGGTGTAGCGCGTCACGTCGTAGCCCCGTGCCACCGAGATTTTCTTGATCGCGTTGGCCATCTGCTGCACCGCGATCTGGATGAAACCGTGCGCCACGTCTTCGGCAGCACGCCCCGTCTGCGCTGCCAGTTTTTGGAAGTGCCCACGCACCACCTCGGCGTCCAGCGGCTGGTTCGCCTCAGGCCCAAATACCGACGGGAAAAACTTCGGCTGCACCTTGCCCACCATCACGTTCGCATCGGTCACGGCCAGCGGCCCGCCCCGGCGGTAACTGGCCGGGCCGGGGTTGGCCCCCGCGCTTTGCGGCCCCACCCGAAAGCGGGCACCGTCATAGGCCAGCAGCGAGCCGCCGCCCGCAGCCACGGTGTGGATGCTCATCATGGGCGCACGCATGCGCACACCCGCCACCTGGGTTTCGAACTCGCGCTCGAACTGCCCGGCAAAGTGCGACACATCGGTGGAGGTGCCACCCATGTCAAATCCGATCACCTTGTCGTGACCCGCCAACTGCGCCGTGCGGGCCATGCCCACAATGCCGCCCGCCGGGCCGCTCAAAATCGCATCCTTGCCCGCAAACACCTGCGCGTCTGTCAGGCCGCCCGAAGACTGCATGAACATCAGTTTCACGCCCGGCATCTCGCTGGCCACCTGGTCCACATAGCGCCCCAAAATC
>Ga0247831_1007192_pt1 | contig 12603 bp, 6 predicted proteins | sample LaCruzMarch2015__9_FD_192406 | JGI IMG/M metagenome (GOLD analysis project Ga0247831, IMG submission 192406) | Freshwater microbial communities from meromictic Lake La Cruz, Castile-La Mancha, Spain - LaCruzMarch2015_1m | ecosystem: Environmental > Aquatic > Freshwater > Lake | place: Spain...
GTCGGGAACAGCCGACAACATATCGGCGAGACGAGACCGCGAGACCGTGGTCTCGTCTCGCAAGCCTGGTCTCGCGAGAAATTCGAGACCTATTTTTAAGATACTATACTGCCCAAGACAGATTATTAAGGCATTATTGTGTCTAAAATATGTCGTAAAAGAGGTTTTGGGTGGTCTCGCAGTTGCTATTCTCGCGAGACCATGCGAGACTCTAGTCTCGCGAGAAGTCTCGTCTCGCAAGGTTGGTCTCGCGAGAAGTCTCGTTCTCGCAAAAAAGCCCTCGAGACCTTGCGAGACCTAACTCTAGTTTTGGACTCCCTGGCCGACACAACATCTAGTCGTGTCGGCGACATGACTGAAACATGTCGGCAACATGTCGCCGACACGACACAGAATGTCGCCGTTTGGGCAAAAAAACGACACGCCGACATCCGACATGTGGAGCTAAGATTATATCCCAATGCCAAGAAGCTTTCTTTGTCCCTTTAGCTTTTGTTACCTTGGTCTGACCACACTCTCCGACCAAATCGGTAAGAGGTGCAATCATTTCACTTTTCTCATCCACATGACGATTCCACAGGCTCTCGCTGTAGACGATCTAAAGCGTTGCACTGCTGCTCTCCACGGGATGGCAGCTCACCTATGATCTACTACTGGAGGTTGGCGTTACCAGTATCTTTACTATCATTATCTAAAGCAACTACAAAGCCAACAGTGCGCACTTTGCATAGCAACTAATTATAATAATTTTTATCATGCTTAACTTCTCAATCAGCACGCAGGACTTTCAACTCAAATCCCCTTGAAGCAGGTTGTAAGAAGGGTGTTTCTTGTCTTTTGAATCACTTTCTCGTCTGCGTCCTTTTCCACTCCTGGTATTCTCCTCCCCGCACACAGCGTGGAAATCAAGTAAGTATAACCCACCACTCGCGGTCACCGGATGACAGGTGGCGCATGCTGGAAAGCATGCTATCCGTTATGAGTCGGATGAATCCATCCACATGCCTCGGTAGTAGTGGTAGAGATTTCTTCCGCCTTGCTGTCGTTGACGAAGACGAAGTTCGTGATGATGGTGTACCCTCCTCCATAATAGACAAGAAATCGAGTCCAAGGACTACTACTAACAACGAATCCTCAATGGCAGATGTAGCGCAAGCATCATCGGCCTGTGGTATCATCGATTGTTCTATATTTGGTCCGGATAATGAATTATATCTGAAAAAAATTGACGAGTTGTGGGACAACACATTCAAATATCATCCCGTGGACGATAACAACGATGATGTTGCGGCAGCTGCAGAAAGCAACGATCATGAAATGGAAACGACAGTATTGCATCATTTACGCCAAGTTGTACCTACCCTCCTCTCTCGAATATCTGACAAATATCCACCTCCTTCGGTTCCAAGAATCAATTCCACAGATTTGGCAAAATGTGCTGATCCTGCCACGGCAATACTACGACAAAAGGAACAGAATGAATGCGATGTTTATGGATCAGAGGCATTACAAGAATTGCATGATTTGACTATTACTACCGCAACGACCAATAATAGAAATACAAAAACAACGATAGGGAAGAAGGGAGCGTTGATTAATTATTATAGAATTCTTATGATCCATCGAGTAGATATATGTGGTGGCAATGTTGTCGAGATATTGTCACGTGTCCTCGTTGGTAGATCATCATCTTCATCATCATCATCATCTTCAACAAGAGATCGTCACTTTAAGAAGAAAAATGAGAATTATACTTCCGATGGTGTGAGTGGTGGTCATGAGGATGAAGAATCATTCGACGATTCGTTAGATGATACTTTATTGGGAGGAGGAAACAAGGGCTCCTCAGCACAACATCAACAAAGGACAGCAAGTGGTAGATATGGACCATCCTCCCTTGCTAATGAAGATCGACGATTGGCATGTTGGACATTATGTAACCTAGCCATGCCACATGAGAATAAACTTGCAATGCTTCTTCCATCATTACCATTCTTGCCATTACCTTCTACTATGGTATCGTCATCGATGGACGAGCGGGGTATCAAAAAACAAATAAGAGGAGGCGACGGAGTGCAGCAAGACCATCAACAGCTACTATTACAAGCACTAACATGTGTTATTGGACGGAATTTACCAGAATCATATATATGTTTTATATGTTTATTAAATTTAACATATTGTACAAAGAATTCACGGATTGTGGTATACTATATCCCAACATCAGCTACATTTGCAAGACCGAGATTAATGTTGAATAATGATAATGATGACGACAACGAGTCCCAGAAACATTGCCTGTCAAAGCAGTGTGCTAGTAGAATTAGATCACGATCGGAACCTGTCATTGTTCGTCGTAATGGCGGAGGTAGTGGTACTAACGATGATGACAAAACAAAAATGCACAAGCCATCAATGATGTCACGTCGTGGCATATCATTAAATATTCTTGATAAGGGAGAATCAATTGACAACGACCACCTTACAACCATGGATCATCTAGTACTATGCAATCCATCATCACTATTATGTCGAATTGAACGATCAATGAATACAAATTACTCATATGCATTCGGATCAGTCCAATCAGTACAGGGTGAGGCAATACGATGGGCATGTGGACTAATACGGAACTTAACCCGCACTTCCACGACCGTTGTTCGAGGAAGAGGAGGAGGAGGAGGAGGAGGAGGAGGAGGAGGAGGAGAAATTGGTAATAATGTAGAAGTAATGTCTACAACAAACGACGAACAAATAGACAGTGCCGCCGAGGAAGTATGCACATTACTATCACAAACAACTATACCCAAACTATTAATACAACTAATCTCAACAAGTCCACGAAGTAGTATAGAATGGACACGTAATTCACTCGAGGATGCATGCTTGGGTGCCATGTGTAACATGGCCATTTGGCCACGTGGTCTAGAGGCATTACGCCTGGCAGGTGTTGCTGAATCAAAATGTTTACGAGATTTAGAACAGGTGCCGGGGATACATGGATACCGTGCCAAGGCACTACGGTGTAGTTTAGGTGCATTGTCTCGATAAGAAGTTTTAGCTTTTTTTGCCTGTTTAGTGTCACAAGTCTCTGTGAATTGTCTCATTAGGATAAAGATTAATACAAACGTTTAAGGACAAGATATACCCCTATGAAATAACTATCTTTATCTTATATCCTATCGCTAATAAATGTAATGATATCCTATTGAGATTGGTTGTTCTTTATCCACGTAGGTTACCTTCATGAGGGTTACCTTCAGTGTAAGTCTCAATGATGGCATCCTCTTCTTCTCCGTCGTCAATATTGACTTCATCATATTGATTCATATCAGTGAGATAGTTGTTGAAGGCATCCTCGAGAATGTTACCATTAGAAACATCACACTCAACATTTGACTTGTAGGTACAACCGCTGCCACCATTGCCCTTGCAGCACTTGGGCATGCCCGAACTTTTGTAGCAGCCATTACCCATCTTGGGAGAGCATAGACCTGGTGCCGTGCATTGGATTTGGGCGTTATTGTAATTCCCATTCTTGCAATTACCAGCATGGTTGTTGCCATATCGGTTGCAGCAGGGAGGAAGTCCGTCGCCATATCCCTTGGGGTAGCATTTCCAGTTCAAGCCAATACCTAGGATGCACACATCCGGCTTGGGAGCAGGAGCGACGCACGGGGTCTCCCACGTACGAACGCACTTGTTAAGCACGGGACACCAGGTGTACCCAGCACTTGCGAGGCATCCGTGATTGACCGGCTTAGGAGGAGCGACGCACGGGGTCTCCCACGTACGAACGCACTTGTTAAGCACGGGACACCAGGTGTACCCAGCACTTGCGAGGCATCCGTGATTGACCGGCTTAGGAGGAGCGACGCACGGGGTCTCCCAGGTACGAACGCACTTGTTTAGCACGGGACACCAGGTGTACCCAGTAGATGGGTTGCATCCGTGACTGTCGTGCTCAAGCGAAGACGCCATCGCGACAAGGGGTAGAGCGGCGAATAGAGTTACGAGGATGGTGGAAAACAACTTCATGATGGATGGATTACTTCTTGGTTATGTCGATCGTTGGATGATGGTCTACGAAGGATACCTACCTTTTTATGGACGTGAAGTTCATGCACCAACAATGCGATTGCACGAATCCTTTACTCAACTCAAGGGAATCTCAACTCGACTTGGTTGGATCCCGCCTTATCGTGTGGAGGAGATGAAGAGCAAACATTCCCGAGAACTTTGGCAGTTGATTTTTTGGTTAAGGTCTCGTGCGACCGCGGGCAGGCGCGCCATTTACCGACAAATCATTCTCACCGCGCTACCGGCGATGGTGACCATCATTCCCTCATCCTCCTACATCATACCGTCTTCTTCGTCTTTTCATCCTCCTCCATCATTGGCATTATTTCTATGGTTTAACAATAATCGTTCGTCACACAAAAAGATTGGACGTATAAGACGTCATCATCATCATCATCATCATCATGAACGTCGTCTGCCTTTCTCCTTGACATTATCAGCGGCCACCACGCCATCATTACCATCACAACCAGGAGGAGGCGGAAAGGGTGAATTATACAATGACAATGAATTGTTGGAGTTATTGCTTCTGCATCAATCAATTTCTACTACTAATTCTTTTACCACCGACAATGATGCGCGTGTGGATGTCGTTGCTGATATTACCATCAGTGGTGAGACGGAGGAAGGGTCTCCGACGACCGATTCGTTAGGAGGGATACATGATTGGGTACTCCAGGCTTTAGAAAATGATATAGGTATATATAATGATGACCACGGTACTAACAACAAAAACGACAATAGCGATTTTGATTACATCAATGGCAGTGATAATAATATCATTATTGAAGACGAGACGGAGGAAGGACCTCCACTAATGTCCACTGTTGTTCATGATTGGATACTACAAGCAATAGAGAACGATTCACCCATGATAACTTCTTTCGATGCCATCGTCGACGACGACGACGAAGAAAAAGGTGAAGACGACTCATCATCGTCAATGAAGAATGCTGCTAATCGAGTAGTAGTAGTAGCAACAAATAATGATAACAATCATTTACAAATGTTATTACAAAAAAGAAAACCATATATACGTGCCATCGCGACAGATGTGGATGGGACATTATTAAACGGAACATATATGCATCCAATAACACGTGATGCAATACTTTGTAGTATTCGTCAATCGTCGTACAGCAACGATTGTGGGGGTGGTGGTGGTGAAAGTAAACGTTATTTCTTCTTTGTTGCAACCGGTAAGTCACGTGCAGGTGCCATCACAAGTCTCGGACCTGAGATAGGGTCATTAATTAGTAGTATACCAGGTGTTTACTGTCAGGGATTATACTGTATTGATAATCAAGGAAAAGTCATATTTGAACGTAAATTACAACACTCGGCTATACAAGCTACTGAAGCCTTGGCGATTGAATATGGCATATCAATTGTGGCGTATGATGGTGACAATCTATATACCACCAACTGTACTGATTCTGTCATTGGGTTGTCAGAGGTATATGGTGAACCACGTGTGCAACTATTATTCGACGAGCAAACGAGTGGTGGTGGTGCATCACCAATATCATTGGCCGATTATCGACCGGGTTTTCATAAAATCTTATTGCTCGATGACGATTTGGTCAAGCTTGGACATGTACGAGCTAAGTTAGAAATTCTTGCATCGTTACATAATGCAACAGTGACACAGGCAGTACCAACTATGTTAGAATTATTACCCGTGGGATGTTCCAAGGCATATGGTGTCGAACAAGTCTGTTTATCATTGGGCATTAATCCCAGAACGGAATTGCTTGCGATTGGAGATGCCGAGAATGATGTGGGTATGCTTCAAATGGCATCGATTGGTATTGCTGTTGGGAATGCTAGTCCTCAAGCACGAGATGCGGCTGATTTTATCATGAAGGAAAGGAACGATGAGGGTGGAGCTGGACTCGCGATGAATTTGTTTGGTTTTTGATCCTGAACGCGGCTAAATATACTAGAACAAGAAGAGGAAATGTATGTATCTCTGTAACAACGGTTATATATTATTTCATTTAGAGTATCTGACATGTAAATTAGAAACCACTCTCTTCTTTTAATGCACAAAGATGCTGCTGCTGATCCACCCGTATACCTCGTCGAGAAGTGCCAAACGCTTCTACTCTTCCATCAATATGAAGTGACGACCCAAATTTGACCTTCCGGTTGAAGCCACTGAAGTCTGTTAAATCTGACTGTACGCTATAATGATCCGAGGTACGGGGCGTACTAGACAATCGTAGTATTGACTTGGGCTGAGGAGTCTTGTTCGGACTGGCATGTACACGATTAATGCTGCCATAGTCTGATGCATTATCCCAATCAGACAGTGGCGAGGGGCTACGCACTCCTCCTACACGTAGTACAGCAGGTGGCCCATCATTATTGCCAATGTTGTTAATCAAGGATTTGAAATTCGTTTGCTTCGGAATGACCTCTCGTCCAGTACTGGCCACGAATGCATTGCGTTTCGTAATAACTCCTCTCGCAAGTCGGTTCATACTCCCAACACTTTCCACGGGTGTGTCGGGAGCATCAGTATAGCCCGGAGGATCATAATGGTTGTTGTTTGGGTCTGCCGATGATGATGCGCCACCAACCCATTCCTGTTCGTCCGGTGAAGCCACCGTATATTGTTGATGATGCGATGGGGGGTTTTGTTCGTTCATTTTTATACCTCTCTCACTTCGTTCGACCATGGAATATGCATCATCCTCGGCTCCACAATCAAAGCACGAAAAGAAGAATCGACCCTTCGTAGCCTTTGGTTTACTTTCCTTCTTCTCCCCTCCCATCTCTTCTTCATCAAGAGGGACACCCTGACACTGAATCAATCTCGAATCCTCCATTGTATTCAACGTGTATTCAGTGGTATAATCGCCATCAGTTTCGATCGTTTCGCAGTCATTATTATCATTCACTTGAGCAGGCTGTGCTGTAGGGGCATTATGTTTGCCAAAGAAGCAGCAATGATTGGCAGTCGATGTGGGATTGCGTTCGCTCCGCTTCAAATTTTCCGTGTGATGACTTTGTGCCACCACGCTCGGGGCCACACTCGGATCGGTGATCTCTGGGATATGATAGACAGTAATTTCAGATGGAATGTTGGCTTGGAAGAAGTACGTTGGGGGAGGTATGTACTCTTTAATATTACCGGTGGCATCAACCTCTTGTTGACTAATCGAGTAGGAATGATTATTACCAGAGGCTGCTAATAATTCATCCGTCACGGACGTTGCAAGACCTGGATCATCAGACGTAGCCTTCTCGATGAGATTGGTTCCCTGAATAATACTCTCGAGCGTAATTTGATCTTGTTTTACCTTGTCTAGTTCAGTAATCAATTCATCGATCGAATTGTCAGAGGAGGTGACTTGAGATGATTTGAGTGTGAGCTCCAACGCGGCCTGAGATTCTTTTGCCTTGGCAAGCTCTGCCTTGAGTTGAGATTGTAATTTGGCGAGATCATTTGGCGGTAAATTATCTGTCATATCTGGAAAGGCATCACACTTATCCAACCTCGTAATGACCTTGTTGAGCTTCACTTGCAACTTTGCGAGATTGATGGGTAGTCCTGCACTGTCCATGAGAGCGGAATCTGGACTATTCTCCTGCTGCGTGTCAATCACATCCTCGGCTTTTGCTGACTTCTCTTCCAACTTTTGATCGGTAATACTCGTTGGCAGGTTGTGATATTCTTGAGCTTGACTATATAAACCCTGGGTAGCAGTCATGATAGATTCTTGTAATGCCGATACCTTGTCACGTTCTACCTGTATCCTATCCTGCAAAGAGGAGAAGTTCTCCTTCATCTGGCCTTGCAAACTGACAAAGTCAGTTTTGGGATGATCCGAAGAAGGACACTCGCTCTGTCCACTGGACTTGATGGATGGACTTTGTGTGATAGATGGTGGGACTGACCCATCCACTAACAAATGATTCCTCTCCCTGGCAGTTGTTGACGGCAATGTTGTGGTAGGAGGAGGAGGGATCGTTACGGTTAATTTCTCCCGCAGTACATCACAAACGACACACCTCGAGGATCCATCCTCGCGGAATATTTTGGGTACACGACACTCCACACATCGTCGATGATCATTAATCGTGGCACCTCGTCCTTGCTCGCGAGCAATTTCGATACATGCCTCGTCTGATATGGTGCACACGGTCATATCGTAATTGGCATCTTTTACGCCTCCTCCTACCAGAGCTGCCGCGACTTGTTTTGCCACTGCGTCGTAAATGAAAATACGGAGTTTTTCAAATGGACAGTAGGCACAGAACAACTCCTTGGTAATACTACTATTCGGGTCGTGCTCATGACCAGTAGTCTTTATGTCGTACATGAGTGCCATGGTACAGTCAGGACAATGATTCCGTGACATGGTATATCCAGTCATTATCTTCGAGCATAGTACCTTCATTGCTAGCGACCTGTTCAATGATGGAGGATTCATCTTGCTGCCCGCTTTTGACGTTGACGTTATTACGGTGGATGTATCAGTGTCTCCAGCATTGGGTAGAGGAGGAGGAGGAGGAGATGCTTCGTAGAAGACGTAGTTGTTACCGGCGTAGTTCTTGTTGTTAATGCCGTCAGTTCTATCTTCACTGCCCCAGCTTCGCATTTCACCATTGACAACATGTTGCCGTGGTGACGAGCTGTTGTACAAGGAGGAAGCAACCTTTTTGTCCTGAAGGTTCACAGGAGTAGGCGTTTGTGGGAAGCGATAGGCAACTGATGTGGGTGATGACAATGATGTTATTACTTTGATACCTGATGCGGTCGTACTGCTACTATTGCCTTTCACTATTACAGACGAAGACTCGCGCATTGCACGGCTCATTCCTGTCAAATATTCAAGACGTGAATCAACCTTGCCATTGGATGATGACGATCGGTATGCTGAGTTTGAAGACGACGATATAATCTTGTTGTACGTCGAAAGTGGACTCGTGGTAACAGTGGAAGGAGTAATAGTAGTAGGATATGATGTTGTCACCGATCGCTGAGATGGTGGAGACATGGCGCGTAATGCTAAACTTTTAGCAGTCAACGCTTCCAATTTGGAATTGATATCTGATGATCCCAGTCGACTGTAGTGAGTGGCGTGGTGTGCAGTAGCAGTGTCATCGTCATCTCGTGATGCCATGGGCATAATTCCTATTCCTAATCCGGCTCTGTCTGTCCTCGTCGGAAGACCATGTTGCAGCTGCTGCTGCTGCTTCCCATCATGATACGACATTGAATACTGCTTCTGCTGTCGTCGAGACGATGCCATACTTCCCGGTGGATCGCCACCCACACCCCTTACCACAGAACGCGGTGTGAGCTCTGGAGGCTCGATGCCCATTGTCTTGGATATCTTGCTTTCTTTCTGTGAGGATGCTACATTACAAAGTGCTGATTCAATAATACAATTTGGAGTAGTGAATAGCACTTGTATTTTTGATGGAGGCGTCACCATCGTGCATTCGAATTATTCAAACATTGGTGTACTCTTAGGGGAACATAATCACATCTGATTGTTTCTCGGCATCTCTCCTCGCGAATATAACATGATTCAAACAAAGCACGAATACACCCATTTTGTGAGTGGGCTTGCTGGTATTTTGAGATGGTATTAGGTTTTCCTTCTCGTTTTGTTTTTGTTGCTCGCCGATCTTCGAAGCAAGACTTGTTTGTGATCCGACAATCAACAACGCGCCGCGCCGAGACAGATAACAAACAACATGGCGCATTGGGGCCACGACGGATATTAATTTAAGGGCGAGATCCTCATTGCGCCAGCTGTAAACTCATATAAATAATTAACCTTAGACAACACGTACTACCACTACTATACTTGAACTTGCTCAAAGAGTAAGAAGAACGAGAGAGTAATATGAGGTACGACATAGCCTTCTTCCTATGCTGCTGTCGATCCTTCCTCTCCTCCTCCGGACGACGGGATGCGAACGATGCCGAATCGTACTACGACTTGCTCGGCGTGCCGCCCACCGCGCACCCCGACGATATCAAACGCGCCTACAAACGTCAATCGTTGCTGATGCATCCGGACAAATTGGCACAACGGGGGAAGCGGGACGTGACCGAAATCGATCGCGATCGATTCACGCGCATGAAACACGCGTACGAGGTGCTGAGCGACGGCCGACGTCGCGAGACGTACGACGCCGTCGGCGAGCGCGGGATGCGCTGGGTCGAGGAACCGCTGAGCGTCGATCCGAGGGAATTGGCGCACAACTTCGCCACCAGCGGCATATACGATCGGTCCAAAATATTCGCCATTTTCCTATTGGCGTACGTGGCCGTATTCATATTGCCGGTGTTGATATGTCTAATGGCCGATGGGACGTTGGGGGGGTCGGAAGATGATGATGATACGGCAGTCGTTTATTGGTGTGCCATATTCGTGCCGTTATGGATATGGGATGTGTTTATATTATTTTATCATTCGCGTGTCATACTCATGGGACCGATAACGCGACCCGAGCACGTCCCCGAGGATGAGTGGGTGGATCCATTGCCCATGAGTCGCAGAATTAGTGCGTTGATACGATTCGTATTCCTCGTGACGTTTCAGATACTGTTAGCATTACGATTGGATGGCTTCATTGGTTTTATGCCATGGATGGTAGTCTTTACTCCGTTATATATTTGGGATGGCGTGGCTCTACGACGGAAGATTATGCTAGCGTGTCTAGTAATTGTTACACCGGATGAACTTGAACTTGCCATTGGTAAACGTTTATGTCTATGCACACCACACGAGAGAGAGGCGGTAGGGAAGCGCTACGTCGTCATCCCTCCTGGCTCATCTCCCGCACGCAATGCCGCGAACCGACTCATCTCTGAGGCACGAATGGATGTTGTGCGTATACTCGCACGTATGACATTCTTTATTATTGTGGCATTAAATCTTGATTTAGGTGCTCAGTGGAATTGGTGGCTTATATTCTTACCGATATTTGGTATGTCAGCGTGCATTATTGGGAGCGCAGTACGAAACTTTGCCATTGTTAAAGATGAGGCCGTGAGGAGCGATCCTGTTACATTTGCATCAACGGCTAATGGTGGCACAGGAGGAGAGGCTGCTGATCCGTCGAATTCATATTCCAACATGAACAATGGTGGTGGTGGTGTCGAGGAGGAGAATCCAATATCTGACGAGGAACGGGAGGAATTACGGGCCAAGGTTGCTCAATCGGCCTACCGAGCGGGTGGAACGTGTCTGTCTCAATGCTTCATTATCATTATGGTATGCGTCCTCGTGGGGAAGATACAAGGTGCAGGATATTCCCTTCTACTTGTCATATCACCATTCCTTGTCGCGGGGGGTATGGTGCTTTGCTGTTTGGCATGTACGATATTCTGTATCTCCGAGGTTGACGAGAATGCTGGCATGGCCGAGTTTGAGAGTGCAATAAACCTAGCCGCTGGTGGAGATAGTGGTGCTAAAGTGAGTTCCGCGGGAGGACTAGCCGACGAGAGCTACGACCCACCAAAAGTGAAGACACAGGGTGGAGAACAACTAGGAGGAAAAGAAAACAGTCACCATGCTACCACCGGGGGGTCTACAGTGGTGGGGACAATTTCTCCAAGGCCGAAACCTCCGCCAAGTTCAACATGGGATCCGGAGCTGGGAGAGGTATGGCAAAATGCTACGGAGGAGGAGGAAGCGGAGAAGGAACATCAAAGAAAGACAATTGACACAAAATTAGATGAAGCTGTGGAGGAAGTTGCACCAACTGCTGTTTATGTCACTAGTCAGAGAATAGAGGAGAATCCATCGACACAGTCCATGTCGTCAAGTCAGTGCGACCTTGACTAATTAAAGGAGTGTAAAGAATCTGCATTACTACTATTTAACCTTGTTCTAGTTGTACTTTAATAATTGGTATTGCAGGATGTGGACAATTATGTCATCATGGTGATTATGGTTTAATCGTACTACCAGCAAATTGCTCTTAACATAGTCTGATTGTTATTATAAAATAGTCTTTATTGTATTATATCCCTCGACTACCAAATGATGATTTACGTCCTGCTGTACTACTACTAGTAATAGTACGTCCAGCTCCACCAAATCTTGCACTTGATGTTCGACTATCATCCCAACCACCACTACCCCTTGCACCTCCTCCTACTACTCGTCCTCTCTTCTTCTTTTCACTACGTTTACGTTCATACATGAACTTTGATAAACTATCCAAGTCTTTTAATACATGTTCGCTATTGGCACTTCCCTGCGATTCATCATCCTCATATTCATCATCATCATCATCTTTTAATTCTGGTCGATGATGAAGAAGTTGTCCATCGTTATCATTATTGTTGTTGATTTTCGATCGTTCGTCAAATGGTATATCCTCATCGAAGGGCGTATCCTCGGATATTTTAAGCATGGATGGTGGTGCGGCCGTTATGACGGATCTAAGTCGTCCTGCTCCAAAAAACATACCTCCGCCTGCACCACCACCGTCGGATGATGATGGTTGCTGCGACTGCTGCTGCTGCGGCGGCCGTGGATCGAACTT
>Ga0247831_1007193_pt1 | contig 12602 bp, 8 predicted proteins | sample LaCruzMarch2015__9_FD_192406 | JGI IMG/M metagenome (GOLD analysis project Ga0247831, IMG submission 192406) | Freshwater microbial communities from meromictic Lake La Cruz, Castile-La Mancha, Spain - LaCruzMarch2015_1m | ecosystem: Environmental > Aquatic > Freshwater > Lake | place: Spain...
ACAGAACCTATTTCGCGTCGCAAGCGTCTTGCATCAGCACGAAACCAAACGAAAATCATCCCACCATCCGCATGATGGTTTTAACGAATCAGCGGACATCCCCTGTATCTGCTGCCCGCGCATCGCAACACGAAGCGCGCCGACCCGCTCGGCCAGCAGGAGCAGTTTGTCCTGCGCAGCAGCAGTCTGCTTGATTGGAGCCTCGGCGGCTATGTGCCGCAGGAAAAGCCCGGCGCGATCTTCCTGCACGAAGGCCAGATCGCCGTCATCAACGAGCAGCAGCATCTCAAGATGGTCATGCGCACCTCCAGCGGCAAACGGGATGGCAAGACACTCGATGGCGGTGCGCTCACTCCTCCCCGCGCCTGGTCCAGCACCAGCACCGACGGCGGCAAAACATGGAGCATCGCCCAGGAGGAATCGGAGCTTTGGAACACCGTTTCGGAAGGATGGTTCGGCCAGTCGCGCACCGGCACTCAACTCTACGTTTACAATGACGGCCCCGCCTTCAGCCGCATTGCGCTGCGCTACAAAGTGAAGCCCGCGAGCGGAACCTGGAGTGACGAGCACACCTTTTTCGACGCTGGCATCCACAACTCCTATCCCACGCTCCTTGAAACAGCGCCCGGCGAGTTCCGCGCTGTGTGGGACAGCGGTGACGAAAAACGGCACCGCCGCTCAATTCGCTTTGGAAAGCTCACCCTCAAGAATTAACCATGAAAACCCTCACCCCGTTTTTCTGTCTCTCATTTTTTGTCTCCTCACTTCCCTCCAAGCCGCTGAGTCGATCACCAACTCCGTTGGCATCAAACTGGTCCCCATCGAACCGGGCAGCTTCCTGATGGGGCAGGACGGACCGCAGACTGACTACGACATGCACAAGCATCCCCGCGAATCGGATCGGCCCGACTGGGATGAAAAGCCCGTCCACAAGGTGGCCATCTCTAATCCGTTTCACATCGGAGCCACTGAGGTCACCATCGAGCAATACCGGCAATTCGATCCGGACTATCGCAAAGGGAAAGGATTACCGGACGAGGCGGCCAGCGGCATCAGTTGGAACAAAGCGGTCGAGTTCTGCGAGTGGCTCTCGAAGAAGGAAGGCAAGCCCTATCGCCTGCCAACTGAAGCGGAGTGGGAGTATGCGTGCAGGGCTGGAACGACCACGATCTTCAATACTGGCGACAAACTTCCCGATGGTTTTCTGCCGTGGTATGTCCGCTTCTCTTATCCGGGCTTGTTTCCGTGGAGCTTCTATTTTCCGGACAACAAACCCTCGCCGGAATATCTGCCCATGGCTGCGCAAGGTGCACCCATGCGCTTAGCGAGCGATGGATTTGTGATTCCCGAAAAGGGTGCGGCAGTGGCAAAGAGCAACCAGCCGTTGCTGCGAGTCGCGCAACGTCCGCCAAACTCCTGGGGTCTGTATGACATGCACGGCAACCTCTCCGAATGGTGCAGTGATTGGTATGGTCCCTACGAGGCCGGGGAGCAGACCGATCCGCGCGGTCGCAGCGGCGGGGACTTCCGCGTGTTCCGCGACGGTCCGCATTCGATGCTCTCGCGTCTGGTTCGCAGCGCCAACCGGGGAGCGTGGATTCCTGAATCCAGTGGCAGCATTTTTGGTTTCCGTGTCGTCTTGGGGGAACTTCCGAAAGGATCCATACTGTCACCCGAGCCAGCGCCAAAAAACGCGCAAAACGTGAAGCAGGAAGTGGCAACCATCATCGTGCCGCCGCAGGATCAGCCGTTTTTCAGCGGCCCACAACCTTTCGTCAAAATCCCCGAAGGATCATCCGGTCCGCTCTTTTCCAGGCACAACCACAGCCCGGCGATCACGGAATGTCCCAATGGCGATCTGCTCGCCGTGTGGTTCTCCACGGTCTTGGAAGGCGCGACGGAACTGTGCAATGCCGCCAGTCGTCTGCGGTTTGGTCAAAGCGAGTGGGAGGAGGCTTCGCCCTTCTGGGATGGCCCGGACATCAACGACCATGCGCCCAAACTGAGGTGGGATGGCGAGCAGACCATCTATCATCTCGCCCGTGGCCATTCCGAAAACATCGTCCGCACCTCCATCGACAATGGTGCCACCTGGTCCAAAGCCGAGCCGATCTACCCTCAAGGCGAACTGGGAGCGGAAATGATTCGCACACGGGCTGGCGACTTGTTGATCAGCCAGGATGTCGGCATCTCCTTATTCAAGAGCACCGACAAAGGCAAGAGCTGGACCACTGTCGGACAACGGAGCGCGAAGGATGAGGTCCGGCCCGGCGGCAAAGGGAGCAGGCACGCCGGCATTCATGCGCCGGTGGTCGAACTGGCGGATGGCCGGCTCATGACGATTGGCCGGCCACACCCGCCCGAACTGGCGGAGGTCTTCGGCGGGAAAGCCCTGCTGAGCTTTAGCAGCGACCAGGGTGCCAGTTGGACGTATGAGGCCAGCGAGTTTCCAGCCGTCACCTCCTCGCAGCGCCCGGTGATGATCCGTCTGCGAGAAGGCCCCATCCTGCTCTGTTCCTACACCGACCAGTGGAGCGAGTTTTACAAAGGCAACCGCAAGGGGTTGGTCTTCAAAAGCAAGGACGGCGAGTTCACCGGCTACGGCCTGTTTGCCACCGTGTCCTACGACGAGGGCAAAACCTGGCCCGACCGGCGGTTGATTACCCCTGGCGACGTGGCTCGCGAGGTGAACACCATCAACCGCGGCACCTTCACGCTCAGCGACACGATGGCCGAACCGCAGGGCTACCTCGCCATCACGCAGACCCGCGACCACCGCATTCAGCTCCTCACCAGCAAGAACCACTACGTCTTCAACCTCGCGTGGGTCAAAGCCCTGCCCGCTGCGCCGAAGAAGTGAAACATCACTCCGCCTATCCCCACTGAGTTTCAGCGACAAAAAGATGGTAGACACAACCATGAAGACCCTCCCTACATTTTTCTGCCTCACCTCTTTTTGTCTTCTCATCACGTCACTTCCCGCTGCGGAGGCGTCCACAGACTTGCTCGGCACCCGAGGCCTGCCGCGTGTCCTCTACAACAACGACAGCGATGATCTCAAGTGGTCCGGCTATCCAGAGCATCATGCGGCGCTATGGGTTCCGGGGGGAGAAGCGCTGCCCCTTCATGGCGTCGGTTCGCCGGCGGACTATCTCGCGCGGCGCATCGCGCCCTTGGCAAAGACCAGCGTCACCGGCTTGTCTTACTGCGGCAACTTTGGCGCTCCGGTCTGGGAACTCCCGCAGGAAAGATTTGCCTCGCTGGGTGACGATCCGCTGAAGCACATCGCGGCCTTTTGGAAGCAGGATGGGCGGACCTTCTTCTTCTCGGTGCGCATGAACGACAAGCATCACGCCTACTTCAATTGGGCGCATCTGTGGAATGATTTCCGCCGGACGCACCAGCATTGGTTTCTCAAGCCCCCATCGGATGCCGAGTGGAAGAACGAGTTCCTCCCCTGGCTGAATGACCCAGCGAAACCAGGCCCCAAAGACATGTGGGCAAAGGTCAAAACACAGCCGGAAGCTCTGCGCGCCGGACTGAACCGGGAGCTAAACGGCGAAGCGCTTCTTTATGATTACTCCAAGGCAGAAGTCCGCAGCCACTATCTCGACATCGTGCGCGAGGCTTGCCGACGCTACGACCTCGACGGCGTGGAGCTGGACTGGCTCCGCTATCCCAAGTTCTTCCGCAATGGCGAGGTCAACGCCGCCGTCCTCACGGAATTAGTCCGCGAATTGCGCACCATTCTCGATGAAGCCGCGAAACGTCGCGGGCACGCGCTGCGCCTCGTCACCCGCGTCCCCGATCGCCCCGCTCGCGCGAAGGAACTCGGACTTGATGTCGAAGCGTGGCTGAAGGCCGGATGGATCGACGCCGTCATCGCCGGCAACGGCTTCACCTTCGGCTCAAACGCACTCGACCAGTGGGTCACTCTCGCGCACCGGCATCGCGTGCCCGTCTATGGAGTCATCGAGCGGATGCCGCGCGGCTTCGCCCGCTACGGCACGCCGGAGACGCTGCGAGCCGCCGCCGCCACGCTGTGGGCGCGCGGTGCGGACGGTCTCTACACCTTCAACTTCTACAACACTGCCGAATATCCGCTGCTCACCGAGCTCTCCAATCCAGCGCAGATCGCCATCCTGTCGAAGGAATTCTTCGTCGATGCGTGCAGCGTTACCAACAACGCCACCGTGAGCGAGCCCCCCCTGCCATTGACCATGAAGGCCAGCACGCCCGCCACCACGCACCTATTCATCGCGGATAATCCAGCCGTGGCCAGGGAAACCAGCCTCGAAATCTTTTTCAAAGCCGAGGGCGAGTTCGTGCCACCCGCAATTACCCTTAACGGTCAGCTGCTCGACGAGCTGCAATCCACGCGCAGCAAATCCGACCTAACGCTCACCCTTTCATCCACCGCTTTGAAACAAGCCCTCAAGCCCGGCACCAACGACTTCACCTTCAGGTCAGCGACCAGTGTCACGGTCACCTCGTTGAGCGTGCGTGTGGTGCCGTGAACGAACTGATCTGAAATGAAGCTCATGAAACACCCCCTCACCCTCCTAACCGCCATATTGCTCTCGCCGCTGGCCGCGCTCCACGCCGCCGAACCCGTCACCATCGACCTCGCCAAGCGCACCTGGCAGGGCATTCCTGGCATTGAACTCACGGCCAAGGGACGTGTGTTTGTCTCTTGGTTCACCGGCGGACCAAAAGAACCCTCACCGGACAATACGGTCGTGCTCTCCTACAGCGACGACGGCGGCAAGACCTTCTCCGCGCCACAGGCGATGGGTTTGCCGCTGAACGATGGCACGCGCTGTTTTGATCCCACCCTGTGGATCGATCCGAAGGGCCGCCTATGGTATATCTTCAATCGCGGCAATGGAAAGACGGCTCAGCATGATGTGTGGGCTCGTATCTGCGATGATCCAGATGCTTCGCCGCCGGTCTGGGGCGCGGAGTTTCGGGTCGGCTATGACGGTCCCTATGCATTTCGCATGAACAAGCCGACCGTGCTATCCACCGGCGAGTGGATCATGCCGGTGACCCATGCGACCGAGACGATCCGGTCGTGGTTCGCAGGCCCCAAACAGCTCCAGGGCGTGGGGATCTCGACTGACGAAGGCAAGACGTGGAGTCTCCATGGCGCGCTCAAGGCCCCGGAATGGGCGCTGGAGTGCATGGTGACGGAGTTGAAGGATGGCCGCCTGTGGCTGCTCACCCGCACCGGCGGCGGTTTTCTATGGCAAAGCCATTCCACCGACAAGGGCCGCACTTGGAGCGAGGCGAAAGCGAGCACCATTGCCAACCCTGGCTCGCGCTTCTTCATCCGCCGTCTCGCCTCGGGCAATCTGCTGCTGGTGAACCACTACAAGTTCACCGGTCGCAGCCATCTCACCGCGCAGCTCTCCACTGATGGTGGCGCGACGTGGAGCGACGGCCTATTGCTCGATGAACGCAGCGGTGTGTCCTATCCCGACGGCGTGCAGGAAAAGGACGGCCTCATCTGGATCACCTATGATCGTGATCGCGGTCGCGCAGGGGAGATCCTGCTCGCGAAGTTCAAAGAAGAGGACGTGGCCGCCGGCAAGAACGTCTCCGGTGCCGTGAGCCTGAAGCAGGTGGTGAACAAGCTCGATAAGCTCGACTCAAAAACCATAAACAGGCTGTCCTCAGAGGAGGCCGAGCGCGGATTCGTGTCGCTGTTTGATGGGGTGTCGTTCGATGGATGGGAGCAGAAGGGCAACTGGGCGATTGAGGAGGGGGCGTTTGCTCGCACCGGCAGCGGAGGGCCGCTGACGTATGTCGCGAAGGCGGTTCCGGAGGACTTCGAGGCGCGTTTCGAGTGGAAGGTGTCGAAGGGCTGCAACAGCGGCGTCTATTACCGCCCCGGCCAGTTCGAATATCAGGTGCTCGACAATGTCGGCAGTCCCTACGGAGAAAATCCGCGCCAGGCGGCAGCGTCGCTGTTTTTCTGCATGGCACCATCAAAGGATGCCACGCGTCCGCTCGGCGAATGGCAGACGGGGCGCATCGTGTGCAAAGGCACGGTGATCCAGCACTGGCTCAACGGCGTCAAGGTGATTGACTTCGACTACACGGATCCGAGGTGGGTGAAGGAGGTTGAGCTGCTTCGCATCCGCGGCGGCGATCTCACGGGACGCGGCGGAAACCTCTGGTTGCAGGACCACGGAGCGCCCGTGTGGTTCCGCAAGCTTCGCTGGCGTGCGATTCCCGCGACTGAGTCAGTCGTGCCGGATCCTAAATTCCAGCCCATGCCGATCCCACCGGTCGCACTAGCAAAGGAGCAGGAACGGGTGCGCGGAATGCTGGAAAAGGTGAAACCCACGGTTCTTCCCGCCAACTGGAACCCCAAGGCGGCAGCCGACAAGGTGATGGCCGGGTTGATCAAAGTCACCGCGCCCGAGGTGAAAGGGGCGCATGGATCCAAACTCACCTTGATCGGCGACCGGGCTTATGTCGCCACGCTGGCTGACAATACGACACCAGGGGAAACGCACGACAGGGATTCCATTTACTCGGCCCTGTCCATCGTGAACTTGAAGACGAAGAAGGTCGAAGCGTTCTTGACCACGGCCAAGTCAGGTCAGGCCTTCACCAACGAAACCCTGCCGCGTGGTGCGTGCTACGCCTCTGGAACCCTCCGACTGAATGACCACACGCTGCGCTGCTTCTTTTGCAGCGAGCAGCCAGGGCGCGGGCAGTCACAGATGTATTATCGCGACTTTGATTTCGGCACCCGCGCCTTCGCCAATGACGTCCATCGCGTGAAGCTCAAAACGTCGAGCGGAGTCTTCGATCTTCAGCCGCAGTATTTGCATGCGGATGCGGTCAAGCATGGCTTCACGAAACCGGCCAAAGACTATTCGTTGGAACTGCTCGACGCCTTCAAGAAGTTCGACAGCAGGACCCATGCCGTCCTTAACAGTTACGTCAACGCCCTCAACGCCCTGACCGTGTTCAACGAAGCGGGCGACACGCTGGAGGTGGTCGGCCACTACAACGAGCCGCAGTCCCAGCGCCTGTGCGAGTCAGCCGTCAACCGCCTCCCCGATGGCACCTGGATGGCGATCTGCCGCAGTGATGTAGGCAACTACCACTTCACCACCAGCAAGGACGGCAAGACTTGGAGCATCGGCCAGGAACGGCCCATCGTTCCCAATGGGGTAAACTCGAAGCCGACCTTCGACAAGTTGGGTGGCGTCTATTACCTCGGGTGGCAGGAGAAGACGAAGATCCAAGGCGTGAACAGAAGCGTCTTCAATTTGGACGTCTCGAAGGACTGCGTGACGTGGGAGCGCAAATACCGCTTTGAGAGCACGGATAGCTTTCAATACCCAGCCTTCGCCGAGCACAACGGCGCGGTCTGGCTCACCGTGAGCCAGGGCGGACGCGCTGGGCCGGCGAGCATCATGTTTGGCAAGCTGGAGTCTTTGAGCGCCGCTCCCCAACTGAAGTAAAGCCGCCTGACCGGTGCGAACAGCACGACGGAATCAAATCCATTTCGAGCTGCCTAAACAATAACCAACCATGCGCACTGCGCCCGACAACCCAAACGCCCATGAGCCTATGCAGAGCACATCCACGAGCGTCTGCCGAGGGACTTTCAGGAACTCCGGGCAGCGATGGGTTTGAGCAACGTCCACCCTGGCTCATGAGAGTGGCGTCAGCCGCAGTCTTTAATCTTATCCTTTGGCGGCAGCCCTCCTGTGCTGGCCGGGAGTGCGGCCGGTGTATCGCTTGACCGTGTTGCATAGATAAGCACCGGAAGTGAGTCCGACTGCGGTAGCGATGTCGCCGAGGGTGCGATTCGTTGTCTGGAACAGTTCCAACGCCTTGCCGACACGAAAACGCTGGAGCCAGTCCACCGGCGTCATTCCGGTCTCCTGCTTGAATGCCTGGAAGAGACGCGTTCGGCTGCAATCGGTGTGCGTGGTCAGTTGATCAATGGTGAAGGGCTCGGCATAACGCGACACGAGATAGGATTTGGCGCGTTCGATCACCATGGTGGGAGAGCCCTGTTCTTGATCACTGATTCGGTGTGCCGCCTGGAGGATTAGAAAGCTGGCTTGAAGACGGATATTGGCGAAGTGAGCGCCGTTTTGCCCAACAGAACGGCTGTGCCGAACCATGGTCTCGTGCAACCATTTGGCCGTTTGACGCATCGCCGGAGTCAAGGGTCTGATTTGGGGTGTTTCTGCGGAGAAATTGGACTGAATCCAAGCCGACTCTTCGGGTGTGAAGATATTGTGCGTCCACTTTGCCCTGCGGGAATTGAGAACGATTGCGCAGAGGGTGGATGGCTCGCGGATATTGTGAACACCACGGTGCCCTATGCACGGCGGGATGATCATGAAGTGACCGCCGGTCAGCTTCATCTTTTTTCCATCTTCAAATTGGTAACCGCTGGTGCCGCGAAGCATGAAGAGCAACTCATACCCGAGGTGTTGGTGCCAGTTCAGTGGGTCCGCAGCAAAGCTCGTGTTGGTGGCCACATAGTCCACGACACCACAGGACAGTTCTTTGCCTGACATCGCAATGTCGTGACGACCGAGCGATTTTGGCGCAGTAATAATCGGGAGTTTGGAGAAGGTGGCTGACATTGCGCAATCGTTCAATGGATGATCTCGAAAGACTCTCTCGAAAAGGATCAGAACCACGAATGGTATTTTAATTCAACCATGAAGCCTACTCTCGCCCGTCACATATGTTCCCTCGTCATCTTAACCACCCTCCTGCTTGCGCCGCTCGCCGCGCTGCACGCCGCCGATGTGCCGAAGCACGCCGTCAAAGTCACGCAGGAGCTTCTCAACAGCATCCATGTCACGCCGAAGCTCATCTTCGATCCGATGCCCGCCTATGGGCAAAAGTATCCGCCCTTCGCGATGGCAGCGAGCATGGAGTCCACGAAGAAAGGTCGGCTCTGGACCTGCTGGGCGGGCGGTGAGGACGGGCCGAACGCGTATCTGGTCGCGAGCTACAGCAATGATCAGGGCAAGTCGTGGCGCGACCCCGTGTTCGTCATCGATCCCCAGGCGCAGGGCTTGAAGATGGGCACGAGGCTCGGCTCCTTCTGGTGCGATCCCAAGGGGCGGCTCTGGCTCTTCTTCCATCAGTCGGTCGGCATGTTCGATGGCAGTTGCAGCAACTGGTTCGTGCGCTGCGACGATCCCGATGCGGAGAAGCCCGTGTGGACGCAGCCGGTTTACATCGGCTTCGGCGCTTCATTGAACAAACCCATCGTGCGCAAGAACGGCGAATGGATTTTGCCCGTGTCGTTGTGGGAGCGCTGGCACATCGACAAGCCGTTCTCGGATTGTTACCACGAACTCGATGCCGTGCGTGGCTCGAACGTCTTCGTCTCCGATGACGAAGGTGGCCACTGGCGCTATCGCGGCGGCATCATCTACAAGGACAGTTGCTTCAACGAGCACACCGTGGCCGAGTTGAACGACGGACGTCTCTGGATGCTCTCGCGCGGCATGAAGGAAACTTTCCAGAGTTTCTCCGCCGACGGCGGCAAGACCTGGGAGCCGCAGTCCACCGCTTTTCCGCATGTGAACAGCAAAGCCGTCATCCGCCGCCTGCAATCCGGCCACCTGCTCGTCATTCGTCACGGCCAGGACATCACGAAAGCAACGCCAAAGCGACAGGAACTCACCGCCTTTCTCTCCACCGACGATGGCAAGACCTGGTCCGGCAAGCTGCTGCTCGACGAACGCGACAACGTCTCCTACCCCGATATCGCGCAGGCTCCGAACGGCGACATCTACATCCACTATGATCGCGAACGCACCGGCGCAGCAGAGATCCTCTTCGCCCGCTTCCGCGAGGAGGACGTGCAGGCGGGCAAGCTCATCAGCAAAAACGCCGCGCTGAAGAACCTCGTCAAAAGCAAGCTGGGGATGAATCACGGCTCCAGCGGCGGCAAGGGCAAGGACTCATCTGCCGCAGTGCCTGTCGTTTCCCCGATGGAAGCCAAGGTGGCGAAAGTCCGCGAAGACCTGCCTCTGATGCTTGTCCCGCCCCGCGTTCGGGAGTTCAATGAGCCCAAGCTTCTGGAAGGAACGCAGCACACGGCTTTCCCTGGAATCGCGCTGACGCCTCGGGGCCGACTGTGGGCTTGCTGGGGCGCGGGCGAGGACGGTCCCGGCGGGTATTCCATGATGGCATCGAGCGACGACAATGGCCGGACCTGGTCCGGGCCGCGCTACATCCTCAAGGAAGCGCCGACGCCGAATGGATTCCCCCGCTCGATCAACGGCACCTACTTGTGGACCGATCCCAAGGGACGGCTGTGGTGGTTCTTCCCGTATTCGCTCGGCATCTTCGACGGTCGTGCCGGAATCTGGGGAGCCGTCTGTGAAAACCCCGATGCCGACAAACTCGAATGGTCGATCCCCCGACGACTCGCCGACGGCGAATACGTCAACAAGCCCGTCATCCTGCGCGATGGCAGTTGGCTGCTGTCCGCCACGCTGTTCCCGCGCAAGTGTATCGGCGTAAAGATGGGCGACATGAAGGACAGCGACCTTTTCACGGAGCTTGATCCGTTGCGCATGAGCAACTTTTTCATCTCGAAGGACGACGGAGCCACATGGGAGCGCCGCGGCGGTGTGACCGCTCCGCCGAAAGACTGGGATTGGGACGAGCCGCACTTCATTGAGAAATCTTCCGGCGAACTGCGCTGCCTCCTCCGCACCAACTACGGCCTGTGCGAGTCCCGGTCCTCGGACGGAGGCCGCAACTGGTCGCCGCCGGAACCTTCAAAGCTGGTGCATCCGGCCTCGCGTATTCTCACGATGAAGCTCAAGAGTGGAAAGGTGCTGCTCGTGAAGCATGGCCGGCTGGATGAGAAAACTGGCCGCACGCATCTCACCGCCTACCTCTCCGACGACGAGGGCGAGACCTGGCAAGGCGGCCTGTTGCTCGAGGAGAGGGGCTGCAGCTATCCCGACGGCATCCAGTCGCCCGACGGACGCATCCACATCGCTTACGACCAAGGACGCGCCAACGGCCAGATCCTCATGGCCACCCTTCGCGAGGAAGACGTGCGGGCCGGGAAACTCGTCAGCCAAGACGTCGCGCTGAAGACCCTCGTCATCAGCAGCCTCGGGATGAATCACGGCTCCAGCGGCAAGTAAAGCTCTCAGCCAACCCCTGGCCATGAAACCCGCCCACACGGTTGCCTGCTTTTCTTTGAAATCAGCTTGGCAGGCTGTTTGCGGTGGCGCGTGCAGGAACTCCGGTAAGCGATGGGTTTGACCAAGGGCCACCCAGGCATGAGAGAGTGGCATCAGCCCGAAAGTCATCGGCAAGATCAAAAATCTGCCCGACAATGGGTGAACAACTGTGCCTATCTTGCCTGCTTCGCTCGATACTCGATGGGTGTCATCCCAGTGCGGCTTTTAAATTGTTCGGCGAAGCTGCTGGCATCAACGAAGCCGGTTTTGCTGGCGATCTCGCCGGCGGTGAGGCTGGTTTCGTTGAGCAGGCGCATGGCGGCGAGGACTCGGGTCTTGATGAGGAACTCTTGGGGGCTGATGCCGAAGGCGGTTTGGAAGCGGCGTTGCAGGTTGCGAAGCGTTAGGCCGCAGGATTCGGCGACAGCTTTCAGGGAGACGGCTTTGGCATAGTCATTGCGGATGGTCTCTACAGCACGGGAGACGGTTTGCATCAGGGGGAGCTTCATCTCGTGCTCGGCGGCTCGACGCAGGACGCCCATGATGCCGATGGGGCGATGGCGCGTGTCGAGCAGTGGGAGCTTGGTCACGACGAACCAGTCGGGTAGGCCTTGGCGGTCGAACCATAGCTCCAGGCGCTCGATGTGCTTCACTTTGCCAGCGAGCAGGCATTGGTCGTCGCGGACGTAGTTTTCGGCCATGCTGTGGGGATTGATGTCGAAGTCGGTGAGGCCGAGCATCTCCTTTTCGTCGTGCATCTGGTAGCGTTGCAGGATACCGCTGCTGGCGAACATGGTGCGCCCCTGTTGGTCTTTGGCGAAGAAGTTCACGCCGGGGATGAAGTCGAAGATTCGGTGGAAGACGCCGCCGGTATCGAGCTTGGTGAGCCATGCGGCCCGTTCCTTCTCCAGGGCTTTGAGCTGGCGTTGGGTTCGTGTCTGCCGGGTAAGGCGTGGCTGGAGTGGTTGCGCATTTGGCATAGGCTTTGTCGTCACGTTGCGGGCGGATGCGGTTAGGATCAAGAATGATTTCATATGCTGATTCCAGTTCCGCTTCCCGCCTTCTCGCCATCGAGATCGGTGGCACGAAATTGCAGTTGGTCGTGGGCACTCGCGAGGGTGTGATCTTGGAAAGGCGGCGGTTCACCGTGGAAAGTGAACGCGGTGCGGAGGGCATTCGTGAATACATCGCGTCGGCATTGCCTGAGCTTTTGGAGCTATGGACGCCGCATGCGATTGGCGTGGGCTATGGTGGGCCGGTCAATTGGCGCACGGGGCGGATTGTGAAGTCCTACCGTCAGCGCGATGATCTGCTGCACTTCGTTCTCTGCTTGCTCTTCTGTCTGTTTTGATGCTCTGTTTTTCATGTCGGATGGTGGGTTGTGTTCTCTTTCAA